>Ga0156179_1044_pt1 | contig 28264 bp, 26 predicted proteins | sample RifCSPlowO2_12_FD_107832 | JGI IMG/M metagenome (GOLD analysis project Ga0156179, IMG submission 107832) | Betaproteobacteria bacterium RIFCSPLOWO2_12_FULL_67_28 | reverse complement strand
TGCACGGCCTTCCTGTCCCAAGCGCCCGGCGCCGCATGCGCCCGCATCTCGAGCAGATCGGCGAGCGCGCGGCAGCGTGACAGCACGCCCGGCTGCTCGAGCAGGGCCTGCCGCTCGAGCGGCTCGAGATCAAGATTCTGCGCGAAGCCGTTCACCAGCTCCTCGTCAGGCAGCTCGGGCGGGATGCGCGCTTCGCTCCCCATGCGCTCGAGGACGTTCTTCAGGAGCGCGAGCAGGCGCTGCCGCTGATCCAGCGCCGCGGGCTCCGCGGCATCCGCCAGCTCCGGCAGCATCTCGATGCGAGCCAGGCGATAGGCACGGCTTTCGTCCTCTGCCGTAATGCGGAACTTTCCGCTCCCGCGCACAACGATGTTGAACCGGCCGTCGTCGAGGCGCTCGGCGTGCGTGATCGCGCCTGCGCAGCCCACCGGATACACGGGCGGACGGCCTTCGTAGTCCTTTTCGAAGCCGGGCCGCAGCAGCACCATGCCGATGACGCGATCGCCGGCGAGCGCATCCTCCACCATGGCGCGATAGCGCGGCTCGAAAACGTGCAGCGGCAGCAGCACCTTCGGGAACAGCACCACGTTGGGCAGCGGAAAGATGGGGATGGTCGGCGGGATCATGCTTCGGTCTCTGGCATCCAGCAGCGTAGCGCCGTCCAAATGTTGCCGCAACCACCCGATCGATGGGACGTCAGCGCATGAAATGGCGTCCAATGCAGCCGCTCCGGGGCGCCCGGCGCCGCTACAGTCCAGGTCACGATGGCGTCGTGCGCTCCGCCTTCGGCGATTTCTCCACGAACAGGTTGCGCCAGGCGGCAGCGAGCAGTTTCTCGTCCAGCACCGGCGCTGCGCCGCGGTAGCGGCAGCCGTCGATCACGCGGTCGACGAGGAACCGCGGGTGGTAGCTCGCGACGTTCTCGTTCGCCTTGCCGTAATAATCGCGCAGCAGCAGCTGCACCAGGTCGGGCGGCACCTTGATCTGGTTCGCATCGCAGACGCGCCGGAAGATCTCGGCGTACTCCTCGATCGCCGGCGTGCCGACGAGGATCTTGTACGGGATGCGGCGCAGGAACGCCTCGTCCATCAGGTCCTCGGGCGCGAGGTTGGTGGAAAAGACGATCAGGACGTCGAACGGGATCAGGAACTTGCGCCCCGTGTGCAGGTGCAGGAAGTCGAAACGCTTCTCCAGGGGCACGATCCAGCGGTTCAGCAGGTCGCGCGGGTTGACGAGCTGGCGCCCGAAATCGTCGATGATGAAGATGCCGTTCATCGCCTTGATCTGCAGCGGCGCCTCGTACAGGCCGGCCTCCGCGCTGTAGCGCAGATCCAACATCTCCATGCGCAACTCGCCTCCCGCCATCACGGTGGGCCTGCGGCACAGCACCCAGCGGCCGTCGATCGCCTCGCGGATCAGCGACGGCCCACGCGTGGCTTCGGTCGTCTCTGCGCTTCCCGGCTCGATCGGCACGTGCAGCGTCGGATCGAAGATCGTGATCACCTGCCCGTCGAGCTCGACCGCATACGGCACGTAGACCAACCCCTTGAACGAGCGGCCCATCGCCTCGGCGATCGAAGTCTTGCCGCTGCCCGGTGGGCCGTACAGCAGCATCGCCCGCGCGGAGTTGGCCGCCGGGCCCAGCTCGTCGATCAGGCGTTCGGGCAGCACCAGGTGCGACAGCTTCGCCGCCAGGTCGGCGCGCGAGACGCGCTCGTTGGTGATGTGCTGGCGCTCGATCTGCGCGATGTAGGCGGCCATCGGCACGGGCGCCGGCCCCAGATACTGCGAGCGCTCGAGTTGCTCGATGGCGCGCTTGCGGCCCTGGTCCGTGAGCTCGTAGCGCAGCGCCGCCAGCAGGCCCTCGCCGCTCGCACCGAGCACGTGCAGGAAACCGTTTTCGCGCGCAAAGCGCAACAGCGGGTCGACGATTCCCACCGGAAGCCTGACCGCCTCTGCGAGCTGCGCCGGGGTTTCCGGCGCCTTCACGTACATGAACTTGAGCAGCAGGTTGAGGACGAAACGGTCGGTCAGGCCGGTTTCGCGCAGGTCTCGCGGCTCGCTGGGCGCCAGTTCGAGCGCCTGCTTCAGCTTGTCGCCGGTGAGCGCGCCGATCGCGATCAGGTTGTCGCCGAGCGCGCCGCCGCCTTCGCGCTGGCGCGCAAGCGCGGCGTCCACGTCTTGCCGGGTCACGAAGCCGTTCGCAATCAGGATTTCGCCGAGGAACATGATGAATGCCTCATTTCTCCGGGGTTGCACTCCGATGACCGGCTTGCGGATCTCTCACGTGCACCACTGCCACCTTGTCGGCATGGAGCCGGCGCCATCCCGGCAGATAGTCGAGCAGGGCGACCGCGGGCATCCCGGGCTGGAGCAACGTCCAGCCGATCCGGTAGCCGTCGAGCAGGCGCGGCAGCAGCTCGGGAGCATTGAGATTGATCGCTTCCATATAGGTCTTGAGGAACGCGTCGCCGTAGAGGTCGGCGCGTCCGTCGATGAACGGGGGCGTGCCGGAGAAAATGAGATAGCCGCCGAATTCATAGGCATTGAAGACCGGGCCCCGAACCCCGCCCTCCCGTACCGCGCGCAAAGCGGCCTCCGGAGTCACCGCCGCAAGGGGCTGGACGGCCTTCCCCTGCCCTGCCATCCACGCGGCCGCGGCAAGCAGCGCGAAGACTACGGCGATTGTCGCAGGCCTGGCCGGCAGCGCCAGCGCGGCGAAAAAGCGATCGATCACGATCACCTGCCGGGTCCCATCGCGGGTTGCTGACCACTGCGCGGCAAAGGGACCAGCGACGATCACCGGTGCGAGCAGGGCGAGCAAATCGACGTGCCGCGCGTGCTTCAACGCCAGGTGAAGCAGCGCGAGAAGCAAAACGATGCGCACCGGCGGCAACCGGATGCCGCGGGCGAGGATCGCGGCCGCAGCGATCATGAGCGAGATTTCGAGGGGTTGCAGCCTCTGAAAATTCAGCGATCGCCACTCGCCGATGACGCTCAGCGCGAACGGCATCTGATCGAGTTCCGCGGCGAACAGCAGCCCGCGCAGCCCGAAGGGCGTCGCCATCGACGCCAGCAGCGCAAGAATCAGGAATCCACCCCAGCCGCGGGCGGTACGCTGCCGCTCGACGCCCGGCGCCGCCGCGAGCAGCGCCTCTGCCGCAAACGCCGCTACCAGCACCAGGCCAAGGACGAAGCTGCCATGCAGGTTTGACCACACCGCCATGAGCGCCGCAAGCTGCCAGGGCGGGAAATGATTCTGTTGCCGTGCATTGACCAGGCCGATCCCCCATGACACGAGCAGCGGCGCGACCAGCGCATGAGGGCGGGCCAGGAGGTGAAACGCCAGCAGGCTCGCCGCCATCGCGGTGAACAGCAGCGCATAAATCGGCTCCAGATGGCGCAACAGGAAGCGATTCAGGATTGCCAGGGCGGCAGAAGTGGCCGCCGCGGCGACGATGACGGCTCCGATCCAGCCACCCAGCGTGTATGCGCCGGCAAACACGACTTCCGACAGCCACTCGTGCGCGGTCCACGGAGCGCCGCGCAAGGTGAAGGAAAATGGTTCGAACGCGGGAACCCTTCCGTGTTCGATGATCCAGCGCCCAATGGCGACGTGCAGGTACACGTCCCCATCAACCATCAGCCTTTCGGGAAGTGCCAGCAGCAGCAGAAAAATCCCGGCCGCCACGAGCAGTGGCCACGACAGGCCCACCGGAATCGCAACCGCCCCAGCAGACAGGCGTCCCGACGGCGTCATTCAGGCAGCCGCAAGCAAACAAAGCCCGGTTCGGTGTCGACTTCGATCCGCTGCCGCAAGTACCACCGGCGGCAACGCGGATCGCCGTCGCCTTGTTCCGGCAATCGAGGCGTGAGCCATGCCGCCGGAACCCGCCATGAGGCCTGCTACTTGCCTGGTGCCGCCGGCGCCGGAGCCGCCGGTGCCGCCTGCGGTTGCATGGGTGCAGCAGACCTCATTTGCTCGATTTTCTTGTTCAGCAGGAGCACTTCCGTCTGCGTGCCCAGGGTCACTACGTTGATACGGTAAACCGCGACAAAGCTCGTCAGCAGAGCGATGAGCGCGACGATGAACGCCGCCACAATCCAAAGTCCATGGCGTTCGGGTTCGATGATGGGGGTTTCGTTCATGATGTTCTCCTGTGGACGATCAAGTATTGAAAAAGAATCTTCTCCTGCTCTTCGACGGTCTTGCGCCCGGATGCAGCCCTATCTCGGTGTCGGCGCGGAGACCAGCGCCACTTGCTTGATGGTTCCCCCGCGCATGCGGGCCACCGCTTCGATCTCGTAGAAATCCTTCCCCAGCACCACACGTATCTGGGCGTTGCGGTCGATCGTTGGCGTCATGACGAGGTCAGCCGGCGTGCCGAGCGCAGCTTTGAGGTCACGCGCCGAATCCCCCATGCTCCGAACATATTGGATCTGAGTATGGCGTTGATCGAACGGACGTTGGTTGGTCAGACGCGGCGAGTTCATGCCGAGACTTCTAAGGTATCCGCCAACGCGCCGGGCGAGGCCCGCAATCCCGTTGCCGTTGGAAATCTCCAACCGAACGATCGCGGGAAGCTCACTTGGCGAAACCGCCTTGTCGGTTTGCAAAATGACGCTCCGCGGTATCGATGCGGGCAGTGCTGCCGCTTGCGCCGCCTGCGGACGCAGTTGCCAGACGTTGGGTGCCAAAGCCACCAGTTGCGCGTTGGGTGTCGCCGGTCGGGTTCCGATCAGATCGGCGATTGTCGCGAGCGGCCTCGCTTCAGGTGCCGGCAGCGATGCGGCCGCTGCTGCCGTACTGAGTGACGCAGTCATCACCGGCGCCGCGGCCGCCAGCACGGTTGGCGCCGCAGCCTCTACAGGGGGCGCTGGCGCATTCGCAACTGGAGCCGCCACATCGGCCCCGGCTGCCGCCAGGCTGGTCAAGGCACGCTGGTTCGCGGGATCGAGCCGGATCGACTCGCGCAACGCTGTCCGCGCCTCTTCGGTACGTCCGGCTTGCAGGTAGTGATAGCCGAGATTGCCGTGCAAATGCGACAGGCCTGGCGCCATGGCGATGGCGGCCTTGAATGCCTGCTCCGCGTCCGCAGCCAATCCCTGGATCGAGTACACGACACCGAGGGCGTTGCGCGCCTCGACGTTAAAGGGATCAAGCGCCAATGCCTTGCGATAGGCCCCGACTGCATCCTCATGGCGCATCTGTCCCTGGAAATACCGGCCAATCCGGTACATTCCTTCGCTGTCCACGCCGCTGCTGTTGCGCACGGTCATCACCGGCTGCACGGTCCCGGCGCGCTCCGCAATCGCGGCACGCTGAGGAGTGGCGGCACGCTCCGGAGCCGAGACCGTCGAACATCCGGCGAGCACCGATAGAGTGCTGACTGCCAATGCAATCGCGTTGTGTTTGAACATGGTTTTCTCCTCGTCCTTCATTGCCCCGTAACCTTGGGAAGCAGTATCCGTATCATCCCGATGACCGCTGGTCCGAGTAACACCACGAACAATGCCGGCAAGATGCAGAAGATGAGCGGGAACAGCATCTTCACGGGAATCTTCGCCGCCGCCTCCTCAGCCATCAACCGGCGCTTCACGCGCAGGCCGTCCGCATGCACGCGGAGAGACTCCGATATGCTGGTGCCGAATCGGTCCGCCTGAACGAGCATCGCGACCAGCCCGTCGATATCCTCGAGGCCCATGCGCAGCGCCAGATTGCGCAAGGCACGTTCGCGAGATGCACCCGCGCGCAATTCCAGACTGACCAGATGCAATTCTTCGTACAGCGCAGCGCTCTGCAGGCGCAGCTCGTCACCCACGCGGGCGATCGACGCGTCGAGCCCGAGCCCTGCTTCGACGCAGACGCGCATCAGGTCGAGCGCATCCGGGACCACCTCGAACAGCTCCCGCTGGCGATGAGCCACCAGACGCGCCAGAACAACATTTGGCAGGTAATAGCCCATTGCCGCGAGGAACAGCAGCACCAGCGTGAGCATGCGTGCCTGCATTTCCAGCCCGCCGAACACGACATACAGCGCAAACGCGCCCGGAATGACAAAGGTCAGGGCCGTCTTCGCCGCAAAGTAAACCACCGGCGCGTGCGGACCGCGCAGCCCGGCGTTGAGAAAACGCACCCTCAGCGGCGAGCTCTCCCACCCCTGTTCCGGCACCGACAGCTTGGCGAGCGGCCCGAGCGCGCCTTTCAGCCATCCGCTGGCCCCGGCGAGCGGCGATGCCATGGGTGCAGCCGAAACCACGGCTTCCAGCCGCCGCGCATCGGCCGGTTGATTGAAATACGACATGAGCGCATACGCCATCCCGGCGATAGTCAGAAAAATGAGAACCAGGAACGCGAGTTGCGCGGCAGTCATGGAAAGCCTCAGGTTCGCAAGGAGATGATCCGCCACAGCCAGAAAACGCCGAGCGCCATGAGAGTCAGCGCCGCGGCAGACAGCCGGATCCCGATCGCATCGGTCCAAAGCACGCTCATGAAGGTTGGAGTGATCAGGCTGATGATCAACACGAGCGCAAACGGCAGTAGCGTGAGAATCCACGCCGACAGTCGACCTTCAGCGGACAGCACCCGCACCGCCCCTTTCAGCCTCATCCGGTCTCGAATCAACCTGGCGATGCTCATCAGCAACTCGGCCAGATTGCCGCCGGACTCACGCTGCACCAGAACCGCGACCACGAAATAGCGCAGATCCGGACTGCGCGCGCGTTGCGCGAGGTTGAGCAACGCGTCCGGCGTCGAAAGTCCGAAATTGATCTCGTCGAACGCCGTTTGGAACTCCTGCGCGATGGGTTGCGGTCCTTCCGCGCCGACCATGTGCAGCGCGCTGGAAAAGGCATGGCCCGCCTGCATGGCACGCGCCATCAGGTCAAGCGCATCGGGTAACTGTTCGTCGATCGCGTTCATGCGCTGTTGCCTGAGGCGCAAGAGGTACGCGAAAGGCAGGAGGGCACTGAACGCCGCCGCGACCGCTACGATCCAGGCCGGCAAGCGCAGGAAGTACCCGCCGGCCGCAGCCAGGACTGCCAGAGCCGCCGCAAGGCCGAGCAGGTTCGCCAAATTCATGCCCGCACCCGACTGCACCAGAAGGCGGTCGAGCAGGTGCAACCGCGGCACCACCAGCAGCAGTCTCTCGAAGGCGGGTACTTCACTCAACAGCCGCTTTCTCAGCAGCGGCGCGCCGACCTTCGCGCCGCCTCCCGACATCGCCTGCAGCCGGCGCTCGATTCTCCTTGCTTCCGGCCCACGGTACGCGTTCCAGGTCAGGAATGCGCCTTCGATGAAACCGGCAACCGCCAGGAAGACGAGGATGACAAAAAGGAAATACAGGGCGTCCATGTTCGGCCTACTCGTATTTCTTTTCCGGATCGAACAGGTTGTCCGGCACCGTGATCCCGCGCACGCGCAACCGGTCCATGAACTTCGGCCGGATGCCGGTGGCGCGGAAGTGGCCGCGGACCCTGCCATCCGGACCGACCCCGGTCTGCTCGAAGATGAAGATCTCCTGCATGCTGACGATATCGCCCTCCATGCCGGTGATTTCATCGATGCTGACGATCTTGCGGCGGCCATCGGTCAGGCGCGAGATCTGGATCACCACCGAGAGCGCCGACATGAGTTGCTGCCGGAAGGCCTTCGGCGGTACCGTCATGCCCGCCATGCCGACCATGTTCTCCAGACGGGTCAACGCGTCGCGCGCCGAGTTCGCGTGAATCGTGGTCATGGATCCCTCGTGACCGGTGTTCATCGCCTGGAGCATGTCGAGCACTTCGGCGCCGCGCACCTCGCCGACGATGATGCGGTCGGGGCGCATGCGCAGGCTGTTGCGCACCAGGGCCCGTTGCGTGACCTCGCCCTTGCCCTCGATGTTGGGCGGGCGCGTTTCGAGGCGTACCACGTGCGGCTGCTGGAGCTTGAGTTCGGCCGCGTCCTCGATCGTGATGATGCGCTCCGCCAGGGGGATGGCGGCCGACATGATATTGAGCAGCGTGGTCTTTCCCGTCCCGGTCCCGCCCGAGATGAGGAGGTTCGTCTTGGCCTTGACCATGCCGTTGATCAGTTCGGCCATTCCGTCGGTGAGGGTACCGAAGGCGACGATATCCTTCATTTGCAGCGGCACGGTGGCGAAACGCCGGATGGAGAGCACCGGACCGTCGAGCGCCAGCGGCGGAATGACCGCGTTGACGCGGGATCCGTCCGGAAGCCTCGCGTCCACCATGGGGCTCGACTCATCCACCCGCCGGCCGATGCGCGAGACGATCTTTTCGATGATGCGCATGAGGTGCTGATCGTCGTCGAAGCGCAGGTCGGTGCGCTCGAGGCGCCCGGCACGCTCCACGAACACCTGCGCGCTGTTATTCACCAGAATGTCCGACACCGTGATGTCGGCCAGCAGCGGCTCGATCGGGCCGAGCCCCATGACCTCGTCCTGGATGTCGAGGATGATCTGCTTGCGCTCGGCCTCGTTGATCGCCGAGCGCTCTTCCGTCAAGAGGCGTTCGACCAGTACCTTCAGCTCGCCACGCAGTTGCTCCGGGGCCATGCGCTCGAGCGCCCCCAGGTCCACCAGGCCCAGCAGCTTCTCGTGGATGCGCGCCTTCAGCGCGGCTTGCGCAGGGCTGAGACGCCACGATCTCGGCGTTTCGGCGCGCTTGGCCGGTGCTTCCCGGTTCTCGGTCAGGCTGTCTCGGAGTGACATGGCGATCCTCTCAAGAAATCTGATTCATCGGTGCTACGGGCTGCGGAAGAGCTGGCCAAACCAGCTCCGCTGCGGTTGCGCGGCGCCGGCGAGTTCTTTGGCGCAGGTCCGGAGGGCTTTCGACACGAGGCTGCCGGGGGCGAGCTTCACGATCGGTACGCCTTGGTTGACCGAGGCGCTGGCGTTGGCGAAGTCGTTGGGCACCTTCCAGTGCACGGCCATGCTGAGCGCCTTCTCGACACGCTTGATCGGAACGTCGATATCCTTTTCCAGCCGGTTCACCACCAGCTTGACCTTCTCGCCCCGGTAGCCCAGCTGATGGAACACGCGCAGCACGCGCTTCGCATCGCGAATGAACGGCAGCATCGCTTCCATCACCAGATAGATGACATCCGCCCGGTCAAGCGCCTTCATCGCCATGGCATCGATCGAGCGTTCGAGGTCCACGATCACAAAGTCGTAGTTGTGCACAGCGACGTCGAGCACGCGGCCGACCTGCTCCGCGGTGACTCCCACTGCTCTTTCGGTATCATCCGGTGCCGCAAGCAGCGCGTAGTTGGGCAGCAGATCCACTGCGGCGGACGCCAGAAAGGTGGCGTCGAGGCGCTCGATCTGTCGCGCCACGTCGGCCACCGACATCGTAATTTCCCGGTCCGTCAGGAAGAACGACGCATCGCCGAACTGCAGGTCGAGGTCGATCAGCAACACCTTCTTCTGGCATTCTGCCGCCAAGGCATATCCCAGGTTCGTCGCCAGAAACGTGGCGCCGCTGCCGCCCTTGCAGGACACGAAGGCGAGCAACTTGCAGCGCGTCGGGCGAGATCCCGGCGCGGCTGCCCACTTTCTTGCGCGCTCGACGGCAGCCAGAAAATCACGCTTGGCCACCGGCCAGGCGAGCACCTCGCGAATTCCGGCGCGCATCGCGGCGAGCAGGACCTCTTCGGACCGCGTCTCGCACAACAGCAGCACCGTCAGGTTCGGATGATGCCGGGTCATCCCCTCGACCGCGGCCAACTCCGGCTGATCGGACCCTGTGTAATCGAGGATCAGCAGATCGGGCAACTCGGCTTCCCCGCCGGCTGGCGCAATCTTTGCCCTGGTGCGACGGTGAAAAGCGAACTCGGCCCCGTTCTCCTGCCCGTGAAACAGGCGCCGGATCTCTTCCAGCATCTCAGGCTTGTCGGAGACGACCGCGATTTTCATGTTGCTCATCCGCTGCCAAGGCTCTCGCGAGGCAACCAGGTCGTGAACGGCGCCACGCTGATCTGCCCGACCGGCCAGAAGAACCACGGCGTCACCCGATACGGCGTGGCATTGATGTCGTTGGTGTTGCACGACGAATCGCTGGGTTCGTTTTCCACGGCGAGTCGGACGACCACATACTCGCCGCCGGGCGGATCAGTGATTTGCGGATAACAGATGACGACGTTATCCGTCGAGAGATCGCGCAGGAAATATTTCATCTCGTTCACGATGGCGCTTGCGTAGGGCGCATTCACTGCCGCTACCCTTGCGCCGTGCCGCGTCGCCTGAGCCGCAGAATTGAACGTGAACATGACGAGGCCGAACTGGATGATTCCCAGGATCACCGTGATCAGCAGCATTGCCACCAGAGCAAACTCGACCGCCGTCGCCCCACCCTGGCTGAACCGCCCCTTACGGCACACCGAGGTCATCAGGGCACCTGGCGCATGCAGGTTCGGATAGCCGCGAAAGCAATATCGGGTACCACCCACGAAGCCAGCGACACGAACAAAAAGCCGCTGATCGTGACGCAGCCATAGGTGTAGGGGAGACTGCCGCTGACATCCACTGTGCTGATCGTGACGAGTGGCGGGGAAAGCCCCCAAACGAGGGGCGTGTCCACGCTGTCGCAAGGCGTCCTGCCATACACGGCCAGGCACAGGGCGAGCGCTTCCCGGCTGCCGATCGTCCCGACCCGCCCCGCGAGCGTGAACTCCCGAGCCGCCGACCGCGTAGCCTTGAGCAGCGTGTTGTACTGGTAGAAGGCGCGACCAAACTCCGTTGCACCGTAGCCAAGCGGGATGAGCAGCAATGCCAGCAGCAGCGCAAATTCGACTGCCGCCACGCCGCGCTGTCTGCAACTCACGATCATCGTTCGCTCACCTCACCAATTGAGGCACATTGGCGCTGCCGGCTAACCCACTCCCCAGGCAGGGTGAGTTTCTCGCGGCGCCGCGATATTCCGCCGCCACCTGTCCGGTACCCAGGATCGGGCCGAGCAACAAACCGCAGGCCCACCCCTGCACCTCGATCGGCGCGTTCTTCAGCTGTCCGGATGGGGTGCTGTAATCAATACACTTGACCACGGGCATTATCACGAGCCGTCGGTCCCGCACCGCAGATGCCGGCAGTCCGCTGTCAAGCGCATTGACGTATTGAGGTTCATTGGGGCTATACGCAACGTGGCCATTCTGTTTCGCCCGGAAGTCGTCGAACGCCTTGCAGGAGCTGGCCGTCGCGCCGCACCCGGAGGCCGGTGGCGGCCAGGAACCGGTTGACGTTTCCGCGTTCCAGGCATACGCGTATCCCGTGTAATCAGGCGGCGGCGACGTCTCAGGATCGAACTTGCTCTTGTACAGCCCGAACCGCGTGTTCCACGCCTCGGCCAGCGCCTGCTTGAGGCCCGTCGCCAGAACTTTCTGATCGGCTTCCACGATCCGGCAGTAGCCACGGCCTTCGATGAGTCCCCTCAATTCGTCCGTGCCCTGGGTCCCGAAGCTGACCCATCCGACGTGTCCGGTTTCAGGCCGATCCAGCCTCCCGTCATACCAACCGCCCTCCGCGAAACCCCACGGGAATTGCGGAGCTGGCGCGGGATCGTTGGTGCAAAAGGCCAGCGGAAACCCGCAAAGCTGGATTCCCGCGGCCGCTGCAGCAGTGAGCTCTGAAGAAAAGGTCCCCCACAGCCCCATGATCCACATCACCACGCTCGTCCCGGCCGGATAGTGCGTCGTGCAGCGCACGTACCGCGTCGAGCGCGTCACCTCGCCCGAATAGGGCCCTTCGATCGCTTCGCTGAACTCGATGTCGCCATCGTCGAGCTCGACCGGGCGCGACTGGAATTCGAACCGATTCGTCGCCGCCACCGCCTGTCCCGCCGCTATTGCCCTCGCGGCATTCGTGCCGTCGTAAGGCGAAATTTCCCACACCGCAGATAGCACGCAGGCGTCAGCGGCGTTCTGCAACTCCGTCTTGACGATGTAGAGATGGCCGAGATCCAGGACCAGCCCCAGCATCGTCACGAGCAGTACCGTCGTGACGGCCACCAGTACCGCCACCGCGCCGCGCTGGCGGCGCGGTGGCGTGCGATTCGCGGCCATCAGGTGGGTCACCGCATTGCGCCGGCAATTCCAAACCCGGTCACCGGATACCCGTGGTGCCGGAGCTGCCGCCGGTCACCCCGATCGTGAACACGTTGACCGGCGGCGGCGGCGACTCATAGCTCTTCTGGTAGCGGTCGATGGTCGCCTTCGCGGAGGTACCGTCCAGGCCGTCGGGCCGCGCGGTGTTGCGCGATGCATCGGGGTTGATGATCTGCCGCGCTTTCGCCGCGCGCACCGCATCGCCAAAACCCTCTTCCTCGCGGTAGCGGTTTTCGGCGCAGCCGGCAACCAGCGACGCCACCAGGCCAACGCACGCAATTGCGAATTTCCTGTGGTCCATTTGCGACTCCATCTATTTGAGTTCAAACCCGGCAGCGGCACCGGAGCTCGGGCTCGCGGGCGCCGTCCTGGGCGCCGCGGGCGCGGCTGCAGCCGGCGACCGGGAAGTTCCTTCCATCTGTCCGCCGAGCAGATACTCGGCCGGCGTTGGCACCACGAAACGATCCGTCGGCAGCGCTACAGGACCGTCGATCGGCTTGACGAGCCGCGGCGTGATGATGAACAGCAATTCGCTGCGCTCTTGCTGGAACTCGGTGCTGCGGAACAACGCGCCGATGATCGGAACCTCGCCAAGTCCCGGGAACTTCTTCAGCGCTTCAGTCACGTTGCTCTTGATCAACCCGCCGATCGCAAAACTCTGACCATCGAAGAGTTGCACCGTGGTCGAAGCGCGACGCGTCGTAATCGTCGGCAGCACGCTGGTCGCCCCCGTCCCCGTGCTGAACGAGGCCCCGATCTGCGACAGTTCCGACACTTCCGGCGTCACGCGCAGATTGATCCGCCCGCCTTCGAGCACGGTCGGCGTGAATTTCAGCCCGACACCGAATTCCTTCTCCTCGAGCGTGAACGCCGCCACCCCGGCGGCCCCCATGCTTCCCTGCATCACGGGGATGAAGACCTTGCCGCCGGCGAGAAACGCACCTTCCTGACCGCTGATCGCCATGATGGTCGGTTCGGCAAGAATCTTCACCAGGCCATCCCTCAACTCGGCATCCAGCGTAAGCGCGTTCGTGCTGCCGGAGCGGGTCACGCCGACGCTGCCTGCGCCGCCGGTCAGCATGCTCGTCAGGAGCGTGAACGCGGTACGTCCGGAAGTCCCGCTCCAGGAGAGCTGGGAGCCGAGCTTGTCGAGCACCGTCTTCGAAACCTCGGCTACCTTCACCTCGAGCATCACCTGCATCGGGTCGGTCGTCGAGAGCAGGTTGATGACCTTCTTGCTGCCGAACTGTTCGGCAAGGAATACGGCGCGCTGTACGCGTGTTGCGTCGGTGACCTTGCCGCTCAGCACCAGCGACTCGCCGGCACCGCTCACCGTGATCGCTTTTTCCTCGGGCATCAGATGGTGGAGCTTGTCCTGCAGCCCCGCGGCGTCGAAGCTCACGATGACGTCCATGATCGTCGTGCGGCCGGATTTCGCCCAAAGAAACACATTGGTCGAGCCGGATTTCTTGCCCAGAAGATAGACCTCGCGCGGGTTGATCAGCACCACGTCGGCAACCTCGGGATTGCCGACCGAGATCCGGGTGATCGGCTCGGTCAGCTTGAGCAGGGTGGATTTGCCTGCGGTCAGCCGCATCGGCGGCGCCATCTCGGTAGGCAGATCCACCACTGCCGCTGGCGCAGCCGCCGGCTTGACTGCGGCGCGCCTGGGCGGTTCCGCGGATTGCGCGGACATCACGTACAGCGCAGTCGCGAGCACGGCAACTGAGAAAGTGAGCGCGAGGCTCGGGGGTTGCGAAGTGTGGCGGTCCATGGCGGGGTATCCGTAGTGTTCTGATGGATGTTTCATGGCGCATCCGTGACGACCATCGAGGATCTCGCGGCCCCGCGAATGACCTCGACCTTCGGCTGCTCCACGACAGGCGCCGGCTTCCTGGGTGCGATTCGCGAAACCGTCCTGGCGGGTACCCTCGCCGACGCTGCTGCGCTCGCCTGCACGGTAACTGGCGGCGACGCTTCAGTGGCACTCCCCTTGAGCAGATCCGTCCGGCGCATGCCCTTGGTCGCAACGGGCGTACGATCGGTCTGACTGCGCAGCACCAGCGAGAGCGTCCCCACGCTGCGCGCGAGATCGAGTTTTTCGGCCTGCTCCGGGGTCACTTCCAGAGTCACCGCGCTGACCACCTCGGGCTTTGTTTCATCACGCGAGGCCTTCTGCGCTACCGCCAGCACCATGATCTGTTCGAGGACGATTTTCGAGATCGGCTTTCCCTGCTCATCCTGTGCGCTCACCATGATGTCGACGAGGTTTCCCGGAAGCGCAAATCCCGCGACGCCGATCACTTCGTTCACTTTCACGGTCATGGCGCGCTTGCCATCGCCGATCACCGCGGACAGGCCGCCTTTTGCCCCTACGGGCGCCAGCTTGCCTTCCAGGACCGGCTCGCCGCGCAGGACACTCGTGTTGAGAACCCGGGTGTCAAGCGCCTTCGCGTCAGCGAAGGCCCCTTTCATCACGGAAGACTTCGGCCAGTCCGCGACCTGAAGCACTTCGGCAGAAAGACGGCTGCCGAGATCGAGGTCCTTGGCGGCGACCACCACCTTTTCGGTAGCCATCACCGTCTGCTTGCCGAGCCACTGCGCGGCGACCAGCACCGCTGCCAAACCGATCGCGACCGAGATTGCGATCATGATCGTCGCTCTGCTGTTGGCCATCTTGTCGTCCTTTCAGTTCATGTGCGAATGGCTGGCGGCTGGCGGTCAGGTCCGATTCATGGCATGGCAGCGCCAAAGTCGTGCCTGGTGAGCAGGTGCAGCGCGACCCCGGCCGCAATGGCGATCGCATAGGGGGCGCGCAGTTTCGAAAGCGGCATGTCATCTGCGCGCGGCAGGCTGCGGTCGGCCAGGTACGCCGCACTCGAATAGAAAAACAGGCGCAGGTTTCGCCAGAGTTGCCCGGCGGCGCCCTTGTTCCATGCGTAGCCCAGCGCCACGACGCCGCCCAGCACCAGCGCATAGACGGCGGCAGCGAGGGACCCCGCCATGCCGAGATAGGTCCCCGCGGCGATCATCAGCTTCACATCGCCTGCGCCGATGGCGCGAAACGCATAGAGCGGGATGAAGACGGCAAGACCCATCGCGCCGCCGCCCAAGGCTTGGCCAAATCCAATTCCGCCCGCTGTGAGGCTGAACCCGACACCCGCCAGGGCGGCGGATAGCGTCAACCAATTCGGCACCCGGCTCGCCGCGAGGTCGGTCGCTACTGCCAGCCCCAGAAACAACAGTAAGGTAACCGTGCTCACCGATTTCGAATCCCGCAGTGCTCACGACTTGCCGCCTTTCCAGACCCAACCCGCGTGCGCAGTCAGAGCGCGCCCGCGCCGCAACACCAAGTGCGCTGCCGCAATATCCTGCTACTGATCGGTTTGGTCAGGTGGTCCTAATAACCAACCATCTGATCGCTCCGCATCGCCAGCACCTCGCAAAGGGCGCGTGATCAGAGTGCGCAGGTCGTCGTATTCGGCGCCGCGATGCAATTGGCGATTTTTTGAAACATCGTGTTGATGTTCGTTCCCAGCGCAATGGAGCCGCCCACGATGACAATGGCAATCAACGCTGCGAGCAATGCGTATTCGATCGCGCTGGCGCCGTCCTCGTCGTTCCAGAAGTTTTTCACTGCCTGCCTGAGCGTTGTCATTTGACGATCTCCGTGGGTTGGTGCGAGAAAAGAGGGAGGAAGAATCTGGAGGTTCAGCGTGGATCGAGCTTGTATTTCTTGATCGGCGACTCGTACTCTTTATCCAGGATCAAACTTACCGACTTTTCTGCCGAGCATCTTGACGTGACGCAAATACATCCTGAATTTACTGAGGTACTCGCCCGCATCGATGGATGCCCCCGGTCATGCCGCTGCGGCGCGATCGATTTCGTGCCGCGGAGTTGATCGGAAACGAGGCCATGCTTCGCGCGCTCCACGTCGCGAGCGCGCAGCACGAATTGAGAACTACTACTGCGCCAGCGCGGCGAGCTTGAGCCGCTGCACCTTGCCCGAGGGGCCCTTGGGCAGCTCGGCGAGGAATCTGAATTCCCGCGGCGTCTTGTAGCGCCCCAGCTCGGCGAGGCAGAACGCGCGCAGCTCGTCCGAGGCCGCGCGCGCCCCCGGCTTGAGCACCACGCAGGCGACGATATCCTGCCCGTAGTTCGCATCGGGCACGCCGACCGCGGCCGCTTCGAGCACCGCGGGGTGCCTGATCAGTGCCTCGTCGATCTCGCGCGGCGCGATTTTCTCGCCGCCCTTGATGATCAGTTCCTTCAGGCGCCCGGTGATGAAGTAGTAGCCGTCGGCATCGCGCAAGCCCAGGTCGCCGGTACGCAGCCACCCCGCTTCGTCGAAAGCCTTCGCCGTCTGCTCGGGCGACTTGTAGTAAGCGGCCATGACATTCGGGCCGCGCAGGCAGATTTCACCCGGCGCATTCGGCGGCAGCACCCTGCCCGTTGCCAGGTCGATCACCCTGGCCTGCACGCCGCACGGCACACCGGGAGAACCGTACTTGCGCTTCCGCGCGCTCTGCGGATTGGCGAACACCACCGAGGCGGACTCCGTCATGCCCATCGCCTCGATCACCGGGATGCCGAAAGTCTTCTCGAACGCGCGATGCTGCTCGGGCGGCAGCGGCGCCGAGGCCGAGCGCCCGAAGCGAACGCGCGCAAAGCGGTAACTGCGGCTCGCGTCCGCGGCGTTCAGCAGATACGCGATGATCGTAGGCACCAGGTTGATCCACGTAGCGCCATGCCTCTCCGCCTGTTGCCACCAACTGGTGACGCTGAAGCGGTGCGGCGCGATGAGGCTGCCGCCGGAGACGAACGGCGTCAGCGTGGCGATCACCTGGCCGTTGATGTGATACAGCGGCAGCGACGAGAGGCACCGATCGTCGGGCGTCAATCCGTGCCAGCGTGCGACCGCCTGCGCCGCCGCGATCAGGTTGCGGTGCGTGAGCAGCGCGCCCTTGGGCGTGCCCGTGGTTCCCGAGGTGTACATGAGGAGCGCCGGGTCTTCTGAAGCTATGGGTCCGAAGCCGCCCGCCGGAAGGCGGTCGTCCAGAAACAGCGCCGGCGCGTCCGCATCGATCACGATCACTTCGATCGGGCGCCCCACCAGGGCGAGCGCTTCGGCGAGCGCCGGCTCGTGCTCGCGCGAGGTGAACAGTACCTTGCAGTCGCAATGCGCCAGCACGTAGGCGAGCTGCGCGCGCTGCGCGAGCAGGTTGAGCGGCGCGATCACGTAGCCGCCGATCATCGCGCCGAGGAACAAAGCCGCGCTCTGGTAGCCGTTCGGCAGGTACAGGCCGACCTTGTCGCCGCGCCCGAGACCCGCCGCACGCAGCCAGCGCGCGAGCAGCCGCGCCTGGCGGTCGAGTTCGCGGTAGCTCAGCGTGCGCCCGGTTTCGGGCGCCACCAGCAGCGGGCGATCGGGTTGCCGCGCGAGGTGCCGCGCCAGCACGTCGCGCAGCGTACCGCTCATCGGCCGTGCTTGGCGAAGTAGGCGCCGAAAATCTCTTCCTCGCCCGGCACGCGCTCGGCAATGACGCGCGCGATGCGGGTGATGTTGAGAAAATGGCGCCAGTGCATGTTGTCGGAGAAGCTGTTGCGGCCCCAGGTGCCGCAGCCCATCGAAAGCGAAAACGGCAGGCCGTTGTCGAAGCTGCCGCCGGTGGCGATGCAGTGCGCCTGGTTGACGATCACGCGCGCCACCGGCAGCTCGAGCGCGAGGCGCATCACCTGGCGCTCGTCGCGGCTGTGCAGCGACACCGAGTGGCCCTTGCCCTGATACTCGTAGATGGCGGCGGTGAGGCGAAACGCGTCGTCGAAATCGCGCGCCCGGTACACCGCGAGCACGGGCGAGAGTTTCTCGCCGGAAAACGGATGCTGCGGCCCGGTCCCGGCCTCCTCCACCATGAGAAAGCGCGCCCGGCGCACCGCCTCGCGCTCGATGCCCGCGAGCGCGGCGATGCGCCCGGCCGACTGCGCGGTCGCCGCCGGGCCGAGCTTGCCGTCCGGAAACATCAGCTGCTGCAGCCGCGCCTTCTCCGCCGCGTCGAGCAGCACTGCGCCCTGCCGCGCGAGTTGCTCGAGCATCGCGCCGTACACCGGCGCGAGGATCACGACCGCGTTTTCCGACGAGCAACTGGTCGCGTAGTCGAAGGTCTTGGAAAGCGCAATTTTTTTCGCGGCATCGGCCAGATCGGCGCTCGCGTCCACGATCGACACCACGTTGCCCAGGCCGACACCGATCGCCGGCGTGCCGCTCGTGTACGCGGCGCGGATATTCGACTGGGATCCGGTGGCGGCGACGAGGTCCGCCGCGCGCATCAGCTCGTGCGTCGAGTCCTTGGTCACCGGGGCCGGCAGCAGCTGCACCAGGTCCGCGGGGGCGCCCACCTTGGCGAGCTCGGCGTGCGTGTATTCGGCCAGCATCGCGCAGGTGCTGTAGCCCTTGGGCGACGGCGCCAGCACGATCGCGTTGCGGCATTTGAGCGAATTGATGATCTGGTTGGCGGGCGTTGCCCCCGGATTGGTCGAAGGCGTGATTGCCGCGACCACGCCTACCGGCCGCGCGATCTCGGTGAGGCCCTTCTCCGGATACTCGGCGATCACGCCGACCGTGCGCACGCCCGCGAGATCGCGCAGCAGCCCCAGAGTCTTGCGATGGTTCTTGGTGATCTTGTCGGCGACGCTGCCCAGGCCCGTGTCGCGCACCGCGGTCTCGGCCAGACGGCGGTTGTTCTCCGGCTTCATGATCGCCCAACCGCAAGCGAGCGCCGCCTCGTCGACCCGCTCCTGCGGCCAGCGCTCGAACTCGGCCTGTGCCGCGCGCGCCCGCGCGATCAGCGCCGTCACCGCCGCGCGGACCGGTTCGCGCCGTGCACTCCCGTCCGGTTTCGCACTCATGCCCGATTCGCCTCCGGCCGCGATTGTACGACGTAGTAATATCCCTTCATGGGGGAAGGCACGCTGGATCGCATCACCGTTCGCCGGCTCGCGATTCCGCTCACCGTGCCCTACCGATTGGCGTTCGGCGCGGTGGAGCGGTTCGACACCCTGGTGGTGGAATGCGCGGCGCGCGACGGCCGCGCCGGGCTGGGCGAGGCCACGGTCCTCACCGGCTACACCGACGAGACGATCGAGGACAGCTGGCGCGCGGCGTGCGAGATCGCGGGCGAGCTTGCCGGGCTCGATGCGCCGGCCGCGCAGCACCGGATCGCCTTGCAGCTGCCGCAGCGGCCCTTCACCGCAACCGCGTTCGGCACGGCGCTCGAGATGCTCGAGCAAAGCGCCGCGCTCGAGATCGCGCGCGAGACCGCGGTACCGATCCTCGGCGTGGTCAACGCGAGCGGCGTGGAGGCCATGAGCCGCGCAATCGAAGACCTGCTCGCCGCCGGCTACCGCACCCTGAAGGTCAAGGTGGGCAGCGCTCTCGCCAAAGACATCGCGCACGTCGGCACGGTGCAGCGCCTGCTGCGCGGCCGGGCGCGCCTCCGCATCGACGCCAACCAGGGCTTCAGCGCCGCAGACGGCATCGCCTTCGTGCGCGCGCTCGATCCGGCAGGCGTCGAACTTTTCGAGCAGCCCTGCGCCGCCGCCGACTGGGACGCGCATCTCGCGGTGGCACGCTCTTCGAATGTGCCGATGATGCTCGACGAGTCGATCTACGGCCTCGCCGACATCGAGCGCGCCGCCGAGCTGCAGGCGGCGCGCTACGTGAAACTGAAGCTGATGAAGCTCGGCACGCTGGGCGCGCTCGCCCAGGCGCTCGAGCGCATCCGCGCACTCGGCATGACGCCGGTGCTCGGCAACGGCGTCGCCTGCGACCTCGGCTGCTGGATGGAGGCCTGCGTCGCCGCGCGCCACATCGACAACGCGGGCGAGATGAACGGCTTTCTCAAGGCGCGCGCGCAACTGCTCGAGGAGCCGCTCGAGGTGCGCGAGGCCGCGATCCGCCTGCGGCCCGGCTTTGCCCCGCGGCTCGCCCTGGACCGGCTCGAGCCCTACACGATCGCCACGCACCATGAGAGCAGTCGCCGTTACCGAGTTCGGCGGGCCTGAGAAGCTCGCCCTGATGGAACTCGCCGCGCCCGAGCCGGGGCGTGGCGAGGCGCTCGTCAAGCTCGATTACGCGGGCATCAATTTCATCGACGTCTACATGCGCAGCGGCCAGTACGCGCGTTCGCACACCTACCAGACCCCGCTGCCGATGGTGATCGGCATGGAGGGCGCGGGCACCGTGGCGGCGCTCGGTCCGGAGGCCAGCGGCCTCGCGGTCGGCGAGCGCGTCGCCTGGTGCATCGTGCGCGGCGCCTACGCCGAGTACGCCGCGGTTCCAGCGTGGAAACTGGTGCCGGTTCCGTCCGACGTACCGCTGCCGGTGGCGACGGCGTTGATGCTGCAGGGTTTCACTGCGCACTATCTGAGTCATTCCGCCTTCGCGCTCGGCCCCGCGCACGCCTGTCTGGTGCACGCCGCGGCGGGTGGCGTGGGCCAGCTGCTGGTGCAGCTCGCGAAGGCGCGCGGCGCCACGGTGATTGCGACCGTGGGCAGCCCCGAGAAGGCCGAGATCGCGCGCGCGCGCGGGGCCGATCACGTCGTGCTGTACCGCGAGCAGGACTTCCGCGAGGAGGTCATGCGCATCACCGGCGGCCAGGGCGTGGACGTGGTCTACGATGCCGTCGGCAGGGACACCATCGCGCGCAGCGTGCGCAGCCTGAAGCGGCGCGGGCTGTGCGTGAACTATGGCGGCGCCTCGGGGCTGGTGCGCTCGATCGAGCCGCTCGAACTCGCCGAGGCCGGCTCGGTATACTTCACCCGCCCGCATCTCGCCGATTACATCGCGACGCCCGAGGAACTGCGCGGGCGCGCCGCGGCGCTGTTCGCCGCCTGGCGCGCCGGAACGCTCGTGGTGAACGTGGACCGCGAGTTCCCGCTCGCCGAGGCCGGCGCCGCCCACCGCCGCCTGGAGGGCAGAGACACGAAGGGCAAGCTGTTGTTGCGCATGTAGCATCGTCATCAACCCAAGGAGGAGGAGACCATGCAGATCGTCAAAGTCGGGCTCGCGTCAGCCCTGATCGCCTGCGGCGCGGCAGCCGCGCTCGCGCAGGAGAAGTACCCCACCCGGCCGATCGAGTTCATCGTGCCCTGGGGCCCGGGCGGCGGCGCCGATCAGGTGGCGCGCAAGTCGGCGCAGCTGATGGAAAAGGAACTCGGCGTATCGTTGCCGGTAATCAACGTCGCCGGCGCCACCGGCCAGACCGGGCTCAACAAGATGCTCACGGCGCCCCCCGACGGTTACACCATTTCGGTCATGACCGGAGACACCTTCGGCCTGCTCACGGACGCCTCTACGAAGTGGAAACTCGAGGAACTGATTCCGGCGGCGGTGATGATCAAGCAGCCCTCCGCGTTCTTCACTTCCGATCCGAAGCTCGCCACCTGGGCGGACGTGGAGCGCGAAGCGAAATCCAGGCCGCTGAAGGTCGCGATCACCGGCTTCGGCAGCCCGGACGACATGCACGTCAATTTCTTCGCCAACAAGGGCATCAAGCTCGTCTCGGTGCCCTTCGCCAAGCCGGCCGAGCGCTATACGGCGATCCTCGGCGGTCACGCCGACCTGCTGTACGAGCAGCTCGGCGACGTGAAGAGCTTCCTCGAGTCGAAGAAGATGCGTCCCGTGATCCTGTTCGCGGATCAGCGCTTCCCCGTTTTCCCGGACACGCCTTCCGGCAAGGAGCTCGGGCACGACATCGTCATCAACCAGTTCCGCGCCGTGATGGTGAAGGCCGGAACCGACGCCGCACGCGTCAAGGTGATCTCGGACGCGCTCGCCAAGGCGGCGGCAACCGCTGACTACAAGGCCTACCTCGTCGACCAGTACGCCGATCCTGCGAGCTTCATTCCCGCGGCGGGGGCGCAGGCGTTCCTCAGAAGCGAGCTCGACAAAATGAGGAAGTTCGCGATCAAGAAGTGATGTCCGGCCGGATGCGGACCATCGTCACCGGCGTCATCGGCTCCGACACGCACATCGTCGGCAACCGGATCCTCGCCATGGCGCTGGAGAAAGCCGGCCACAAGGTGGTGGCGCTCGGCGCGCTCACCCCCGCCGCCGATTTCGTGCGGGCGGCGGTGGAGACGCGCGCCGACGCGATCCTGGTGTCCTCGCTCTACGGCCAGGGCGAGCTCGATTGCCGCGGCTTCCGCGACCTGTGCGTCGAAGCGGGGCTGGAGGACATCCTGCTCTACGTCGGCGGCAACCTCGTGGTCGGCAAGCGTTCCTGGGAAGAGACCGCGCAGACCTATCTCGAGATGGGCTTCGATCGCGTTGCACCGCCGGGAATCCGCAGCGAGGCGGTGATCGAGTGGCTGGGCCGCGATTTCGCAGCGCGCGAGCGTGGCCAGCGGCGCGCCGACCCATGAGCGCCGCGCTGCTGATCGACTTCGGCAGTACGTATACGAAGCTGCGCGCCGTCGACCTCGGGCGGCGGCGCGTCATCGGCGCCGGGCAGGGCCCTTCCACCGTCTCGAGCGACATCCGGGTGGGCATGAAGGCGGCGCTCGCCGACCTCGAACGGCGCTGCGGCGGGCTGCCGCAGTTTCGCCATCGCCTCGCCTCGAGCAGCGCGGCGGGCGGCCTGCGCATGGTGACCGTGGGTCTGGTGCGCGAACTCACCGCGGAGGCGGCGCGGCAGGCGGCGCTCGGCGCGGGTGCGCGGCTGGTCGGCACCTTCGCCTACCGCCTTACGGCGGCGGATCTCGAGCGCATCGCGCAGCTTCGCCCCGACATCGTGCTGCTTGCCGGCGGCACCGACGGCGGCAATACGGAAGTGGTATTGCATAACGCCGCCGCGCTCGCGGCAAGTACGCTCGAGTGCCCCGTCATCTACGCGGGCAATCGCGAGGCTGCGGACGAGGCGCGCGCGCGCCTTGGCGGCCGCCTGCTCGCCTGCACCGAAAACGTGATGCCGGAGTTCAACGTACTCAACATCGAACCCGCGCGCGCCGCGATCCGCCGCGTGTTCATCGAGCGCATCGTGCACGCGAAGGGCATCGACCGCGCCGCAGCCGAGTTCGACGCCGTGCTCATGCCGACGCCCGCCGCGGTACTCGAAGGCGCGCAATTGCTCGCCGACGGCCTGCCGGGGACGCGCGGGCTGGGCGAGCTGCTGGTCGTCGACCCGGGCGGCGCCACCACCGACGTGCACTCGGTCGCCGCGGGCGAGCCCGCGCCGGGCGTAGTGCCGCAGGGCCTGCCCGAGCCGCGCGTCAAGCGCACGGTGGAGGGCGATCTCGGCATGCGCCACAACGCCGCTGCGATCGTCGCCGCGGCGGGGCTTGAAGCGATCGCGCGCGACGCGCGACTCGACGCTGCGCGCGCCGCCGCGCTGCTCGCCCAGGTGAGTGCCGATGTCGGGCGACTGCCCGCGAGCGCAGAGGAAATCGCGTTCGACCAGGCGCTCGCACGCGCGGCCGTGAAAATCGCGGTGCGGCGCCATTGCGGCACCTGCGAGATTGTCCATACCGCGACCGGACCCGTGAGCGTCCAGCGCGGCAAGGACCTGACGCGAGTCGCCACGGTAATCGGGACCGGAGGCGCGCTGGTCTCGAGCCGCGATCCGGCTGCCGTGCTGCGCATGGCGCTCGCCGATCCGCAAGATCCTTTCGCGTTGCGGCCGCGCGCGCCGAGGCTCCTGCTCGATCGCGAGTACCTGCTGTATGCTTGCGGCCTGCTGCAGAACGTCGAGCCGCAGGCCGCGCTCGAGCTCGCGCTCGGCAACCTCGCCGAGCTGGACCCGGAAATCGCCCATGAACGCACCCGCCACGCGTGATTCGACCCGGCATGCGCTTTCCGAGGCGCGCATCCCGGAGGACCTGTTCGCCCGGATGCGCAGCGACAATCTCGCGCGCTGGCCGACCGGCGCCGGAGTCGATTTCGAGGCCGCCATCGAGCGCCACCAGTCGCTGCCGCCGCACAAGCAGCTTGCACGCGTGATGCGCGCGGCCGACGCGCAGCGCCGCTGCCTGACGCAGCCGCGCGGCGGCTTCGGTACCTTCGAGCTGCAGCGCGAACTGATGCAGACGCTGGATCGCGACGGGCACGCCGACATCGTGCCGACCACCACCGACAGCTACACGCGCAACGAGCATTGGCAGCTGGCGCAGAAGGGAATCGAGGAAAGCGAGAAAATGGGCCGCTCGATGCTGAACGGCTACCCGATGGTCAACTACGGCATCGAATACGCGCGCCGCCTGATCGACGCCATAGACAAGCCGGCGATCATGCTCACCGGCACGACCATGCCGCGGCTGACCGGCGAAATCGGCTACGCCGCGGGCTACTCGGGCTACCTCGGCTCGGGCATCGCCTATACCGCGTCCTACATCAAGGAACTTCCGATCGAGGAAGGCATCCGCAACTACCAGTACCTCGATCGCCTTGCCGCGATGTACCAGGAGCGGGGAGTGGAACTGCACCGGCGCCAGCCGGGTTTCCTCACCGGCACCAACATCCCGCCCTGCATCGCGATCGTGACCTGCGTGCTCGACTGCCTGCTCGCCGCAGCGCAGGGCGTGAAGAACTACGGCCTGGAGATGGGCGAGACGCTGCACCTGGTGCAGGACGCGGCGGCGACCGTGGTGTGCCGCGAGATGTGCCAGGAGTACCTGGCCAGGCGGGGCCACCGCGACGTGTTCACGCCGGTGACGCTGCTGCACTGGATGGGTGCCTGGCCGCAGGACGACGCGCAGTCGGCGGCGCTGCTCGCCTACGGCGGGACGCTGGCGGCGATCGCGGGCGCGGTGAGCGTCACCACCAAGACCGCGCACGAGGCCTACGGCATTCCAACGCCGCAGGCCAACGCGGAGGGACTGCGCACGACGCGCATGGCGATCTATCTCGCGCGCCATATCCGGCTCGACGGACTGCCCGAGTTCGAGCGCGAAAAGGAACTGATCCGGCGCGAAGTCCGGCCGATCGTCGACAAGGTGCTCGAGATGGGCGACGGCGACGCCGCGATCGGAACGGTGCGCGCCTTCAGGGCCGGCGTGCTCGACATTCCGTGGTCGCCCAACCGCGGCGTGCAAAGCCGCGTGCTGCCGGCGCGCGATGGCGACGGCTGCCTGCGCATCGTCGATGCGGGGCTGATGCCTTTTCCGAAGGAGATCCTGGAGTTCCATGAAGAGCGCCTGCGCCGGCGCGCCGAGCGCGACGGGATCGCCTTCGGGCCCGATCTCGCCGTGGCGAGCGTGTACGAGATTTCCGAGCCGATCGCGAAGCTGCTGCCCGATCGCTGGCCCCTGGCAACGCGCGGCGCGAGCGCATGATCCTCGGCCGCATCATTCCCTATGCCCTGGTCGGCGCGGTCTCCGGTTATCTGTTTTTCACGGCCACGCAAATAGAGTTTCACCGCCGTGCCGGCACGCTCGGCCCGGATGTCTGGCCCAAGCTCGTGCTCGCGCTGCTCATCGCGACCTGCCTGTACGAGATCGTCCGGATCGTGCTCGTCCGCGGCCGGCGCGGCGGTGCCGCGGGCGTGCTGCAGGAGATGGTCGAGGAATCCGAGGCGAAGCTCGGCGGCGGCTTCGTCTACGCCGGGGCGCGCAGTCCCTGGACGCTCGCCGCGGGCATCGCGCTCACGGCGCTGTACGTCTGGGTGATTCAGCAGCTCGGTTTCTTTCTCGCCACCGCGGCATACGTCTTCGCTTTCATCGCGCTGGGCGGCTACCGCCGCTGGGGCGTCAATGCCGCGGTCAGCCTGATCGGCACCACGCTCATGATGTTCTTCTTCATGAAGGTGGTGTACGTCTCGCTGCCTCTGGGGCAGGGACCCTTCGCGCAGTTTACCTTCTGGCTGATGCGCCTCATGGGCATCCGCTGAGCGCGCATGGACGGCGTCCTCGCGCAACTTGCGAACGGATTCGTCGACGTGCTCGCGCCGGCGAACCTGCTCGCGCTGGTCGTAGGGCTGGTGCTCGGGCTGCTGGTCGCCGTGCTCCCCGGCCTGACGCTGGTGATGGGCGTGGTGCTCGCGCTGCCGTTCACCTACAGCATGGATGTCACCGCCGCGATCATCCTGCTCACCGCGATGTACGTCTCGGGCACCTATGCCGGCGCATGGACCTCGATCCTGTTCCGCGTGCCGGGCGAACCGATCGACGTGCCGCTGCTGTGGGACGGCTACACGATGGCGCGCAAGGGCCATGCCGCGAAGGCGCTCGGCTGGACGCTCGTGGCAGCCGGCGTGGGCGGCCTCTGTGCCGCCACGGTGATGGTGCTGCTCGCGCATCCGGTGGCGCGCATCGCCCTCACCTTCTCCACGCCCGAATATTTCGCCATCATCTTCTTCGGCCTGGCGAGCGTGGCCTCGCTCGGCGGCGGCTCGCTCGCCAACGCGCTCATCAGCCTGTTCGCCGGCCTGCTGATCGCGACCGTCGGCGTCGACGACACCTACGGCGCGCACCGCTTCACCTTCGGCGTGCGGATCCTGTCCGACGGCATCGATTACCTGGTGGTGATGGTGGGCGCCTTCGGCCTGGGCGAGGTGTTCATGCGCATGGAGCACCGCTTCAAGTCGGCGCCGCTCGAGTCGGTCGACACGGTGAGCACGCAGCTGCCCTCGCTGCGCGAGGCGAGCGCGATCAAGGGAACCTTCGCCCGCGGCACGCTGCTCGGCATCCTCATCGGCCTCGTTCCGGGGGCAGGCGCCACGGTGGCCTCGTTCCTGTCCTACGGCATCGAGGCGCAGTACGGCCGGCGAAGGGAACTCATGGGCTCCGGCATCCCCGAAGGCATCGTCGCGCCGCAGACCGCGGCGACTGCCTCGGTGGGCGGTGCCATGATTCCGCTCGTCACCATGGGCATTCCCGGCAGCGGCGCCACCGCGATCATCCTCGGAGCCTTCCTGCTGCACGGCCTGCAGCCGGGGCCGCAGGTGTTCGAGACTTCGAGCCACATCGTCTACGCCGTGTTCGCCTCGATCTTCGTGGGCGTCATCGGCATGTGCCTGATCGGTTACTTTGCCGCGCGCTACCTGGTGCGGGTGCTCGAGTTTCCCGAAGTCATCGTCTCGGCCTACGTCGTCATGTGCTGCATCCTCGGCGCGTTCGCGGCGCGCAACAACATCACCGACGTCTGGCTGATCGTGGTGTTCGGCGTGGTCGGCTACCTGTGCGAGCGGTTCCGCTTTCCGATCGCACCGCTCGTCCTCGGCGTGATCCTCGGCCCGCTCGCCGAGACCAACTTCATGACCACCATGATCAGCTTCAACAACGACTGGATGGTGTTCTTCACGCGGCCGATCAGCGGCGCGATCATGGCGCTGGCGATCGTGACGCTGGTGTACCCGGTCCTGCGGCACCTGCGGCGCAGGGCGCGGCTCCCGGCTACTTGAATAACAGCGCTGCGCCGCTCAACGCAAGCAGCGCGGCCACGACGTGGCCGAAGCGCGCTTCGTCGAGCCGGGCGTGCCAGCGGTCCCCGGCGAACATCGCCAGCGCGACGACGGCAACCGCCGCCGCCAGCAGCCAGAGCACCCGTTCGTCGTACAGGCCGAGGCCTGCGTAGCCGGAAGCGCGCAGCACGCTCAGGCCCAGCAGCGCTACCGAAACGGTGGCGCGAAAGCGCGCCTTGTCGAGCGCGAGGCTGCGCAGGTAGACCACGTAGAACGGTCCCGCCATGCCGCCGAAGACCGTCGCGACGAATCCGCCCACGGTTCCGGCGAGCGGAGCGAGCCAGCGCGGCGCGGCAGCGGTGGTGCGCCGCGGCAGGTAGCCCGAGAGCGCGTAACCGATGATGAACAGGGCGAGCGCACGCAGCAGGTGCTGCGGATCCACGGCGGCGAACAGCCACAGGCCCACGCCTACACCGACGAGCGTCGGAACGAGCAGCCGGCGCAGGCCGATCCAGTGCACGTGGCGCCGCTGGTGCAGCGCCTGTCCGAACGACGCGAGCATCCCCAAAGCGGTCACGAGCGGGATGACGACCGGCAGCGGCAGCGCCAGCAGCAGCAGCGGGATCGACACCACGCCGGCGCCGAAACCGGTCGCGCCGCGCAAGGCGTAGGCGACGAACACCACGCCGAGGCACCAGGCGAGTGGCCAGGCCCCGCCCGCCGCGAGCAGGACCTGGTCCAAGGCCCTACTTCGCCGAGTAGGCCTGGT
>Ga0156179_1107_pt2 | contig 28307 bp, 27 predicted proteins | sample RifCSPlowO2_12_FD_107832 | JGI IMG/M metagenome (GOLD analysis project Ga0156179, IMG submission 107832) | Betaproteobacteria bacterium RIFCSPLOWO2_12_FULL_67_28 | reverse complement strand
ACCTCGTACGCTGCCGTCATCGCACCCGGATGCGCGCGAAGCGTCGCTTGCCGACCTGGGCCACCACCGTTTCACCGCTCGCGATGCGCCGGGACGCGTCGGCGAGCCGCTCGCCGTTCAGCCGCACGCCCGCCTGCTCGATCAGGCGCGTCGCCTCGGTCACGCTCGGCGCGAGGCCGGCCTGCTTGAGCAGCTGGGTCACCGGAAGGCCACCTTCCGGCGCGTGCAATGTGACCTCGGGCATGTCCTCGGGCAGCACGCCGTGGCGAAAGCGCTGCTCGAATTCCGCATGCACGCGCTCAGCGGCCAGCGCACCGTGGAAGCGCGCCACGATCTCGCGCGCGAACAGAACCTTGATCTCGCGCGGGTTGCGCCCGTCGCCCACTTCCCTGCGCCAGCGGCGTACCGAGGCGATCGGCTCGAAAGACAGCAGCTCGACATAGCGCCACATCATCTCGTCCGAGATCGACATCAGCTTGCCGAAGATCTCCTGCGGCGGCTCCGCGATGCCGACGTAGTTGCCGAGCGATTTCGACATCTTCTCCCTGCCGTCGAGGCCCTCGAGCAACGGCATGGTGATGATGCACTGCGGCTCCTGGCCGAAGTCGCGCTGCAGTTCGCGACCGACGAGCAGGTTGAATTTCTGGTCGGTGCCGCCCAGCTCGACATCGGCTTTCATCGCCACCGAATCGTAGCCCTGCATCAGGGGATAGAGCAGTTCGTGCACCGCGATCGGCTGGCCGCTGCGGAAGCGCTTCGAAAAATCGTCGCGCTCGAGCAGGCGAGCCAGCGTGTAGCGCGAGGCGAGCCGGATCATGCCCTCCGCGCCAAGCTTGTCCGACCACGCCGAATTGAACAGCACCTGGGTCTTCCCGGGATCCAGGATTTGCGCCATCTGCGCGCGGTAAGTCTGCGCATTCAAAAGGATTTCCTCCCGCGACAGCGGCGGCCGTGTCTGATTCTTGCCGGTGGGGTCCCCGATCATCCCGGTGAAGTCGCCGATCAGGAACTGAATCGTGTGGCCCAGTTCCTGAAAGTCGCGCAGCTTGTTGATCACCACCGTGTGGCCAAGGTGCAGGTCCGGCGCCGTGGGATCGAGGCCGAGCTTGACGCGCAGCGACCGTCCGGTCTTCAGCTTGCGGACCAGATCATCCTCGACGATCAGCTCGTCGCAGCCGCGCTTGACGCGCTCCAATGCCTCGGCGATCGGCACCATCTCGTTTGCAGGGCGGGGAATCTTTGCTACACTCCGCGGCGGCCTGCGGAATCATCCGCAGGCGCCTGAATAAGAAAGCATTTTAGCCCAATAGTGGACCGCGCAGGACAACCTGCCAGAGTGCGTATCGCGCGCGCCGGAGCGCTTGCCGGCCTGGCGCTGTCGGGCATCGTCGCCGCATTTGCCACGATTGCGCCGCTCGCCGACAGCGAAATTCCGCGCAGCGCGCAGGCCGAAGCGCTGGCGATCCAGCCGCTCGAGGGCGTGATGCCGGACGCTGCCGGTTACGTGCGCGAGGAGCGCTTCCAGCGAGGCGACACGGTGTCCGGATTGTTCGCGCGGCTCGGATTGGCGGAGGATGACTCGCGCGCCCTGTCGCGGCGCGCCGAGCTCAAGCAACTGCGGCCCGGATCCGCGCTCACGGCGACGGTAGGCGCCGGCGGCGAGCTGCAGAGCATCGATTTTCTCGGCCCGCGCGACACCCTGGTGGTGATCGCGCGCAACGGGGACGGCTTCAGCGCAACCGAGCAGCGCGCGCAGTTCGAGACCCGCGTCGCGATGAAATCGAGCGTCATCCGCTCTTCGCTGTTTGCAGCTTCGGACGCGGCTGGAATCCCGGATGCGATTGCGATCCAGGTCGCCGAAATCTTCGCTGGCGACATCGATTTCCACCGCGATCTGCGTCGTGGCGACGCCTTCACGGTGATCTACGAGACGCTCGCGCATAACGGCCTCGCGGTGCGTTCCGGGCGCGTACTGGCTGCCGAATTCCGCAATCAGGGGAGAACCCATCGCGCCGTCTGGTACTCGGGAACGCAGGCCGATGGCCGCAGGAGCGGCGGCTACTATGCGCCGGACGGCAAGAACCTGAGAAAGGCCTTTCTGCGATCGCCGCTCGAATTCTCGCGCATCAGTTCCGGGTTCGGCATGCGGCGCCACCCGATCATGCAGAACTGGCGCGCGCATCGCGGCATCGACTATGCCGCCCCGTCGGGCACCCGCGTGCGTGCGGTGGGCGATGCGACGGTCGAATTCGCCGGGCGCCAGGGCGGCTATGGGAACGTGATCGTGCTGCGCCATCAGGGTCGGTTCGCCACGCTTTACGCGCATCTGAGCGGATTTGGCCGCGGCGTGCGCAAGGGCGCGCGGGTGGGGCAGGGCGACACCATCGGTTTCGTGGGCCAGACCGGCTGGGCCACGGGGCCGCACTTGCACTACGAGTTCAAGATTGCCGGCGAGGCGCGCAACCCGCTCGCCATTGCCCTGCCCGCGGCACTGCCGGTGCCGGCGGAGGAGATGCCGGCGTTTGCCGGCCAGGCGCGACCTCTGGTTGCGCGACTCGAGCTCCTCGCCGGCGGACAGGTCGCGTTGCTCGAGTGAGCACCGGGCTCTACGCCGGCCTGATGTCGGGGACGAGCCTCGACGGGGTCGACGGGGTGCTGGTCGATTTCTCCGCGAATGCGCCGCGCATCGTGGCCAGCACGCACCAGCCATTCGACGATCGATTGCGCGCGGACTTGCTCGCGCTGAGCTGTCCCGGCGACGACGAACTCGGGCGTTCGGCACGGCTGGGCAATGAGCTTGCGCGCCGGTACGCGGCGGTGGTCGGCGCGCTGCTTGAGCGCGCCGCGGCAAGACGTCAGGACGTCGTTGCGATCGGCTGCCACGGACAAACCGTGCGCCATCGCCCGGACCAGGGCTACACGCTGCAGATCGGAAACGCGGCCCTGCTGGCCGAGCTGACGTCATTGCGCGTGGTGGCGGATTTCCGCAGCCGCGACGTCGCCGCCGGCGGCCAGGGCGCGCCCCTGGTGCCGGCGTTTCACGCCGCGATGTTTGCGTGCCGCGATGAGCAACGCGCAGTGCTCAACCTGGGCGGCATTGCCAATCTGTCGCTGCTCGCGCGGGACGGCGGCGTGACCGGATTCGACTGCGGTCCGGGCAATTGCCTGATGGATATCTGGGCCGCGCGGCACCTGGGCCTGCCGTTCGACCGCGACGGGGCGTGGGCCGGCGGCGGCCAGGTGATCCCCGAACTGCTGAAGCAATTGCTGGGGGAACCCTATTTCAGCGCGCCTGCGCCAAAGAGCACAGGGCGTGAATTGTTCCACGACGGCTGGCTGAACCGCCAGCTGCCGCCTGGGGTCGTACCGCGCGATGTCCAGGCGACTCTAACCGAGTTGACCGCGCGCAGCGTTGCGGCCGCCCTTGCCGGGTTCGAAGCGCAACGGCTGATCGTTTGCGGCGGCGGCGTGCACAATACTTTCCTCATGCGACGCCTTGAGGCACTGCTGGCGCCTGCACCCGTCGAGCCGAGCGACCGGCACGGCATCGATCCACAGGACGTCGAGGCGGCGGCATTCGCGTGGCTGGCGATGCAGGCTGTAGACGGACAGCCCGCCAACCTCCCCGCCGTCACTGGCGCACAAGGGCCGCGCGTGCTCGGCGCAATCTATCCGGCTTAGAACGACGACGGGGCCGGGGTAACGTTGCCGCGGCAACGCTGCTCCGGCCCCGGTTTGAGAAGCCGATACCGGATCAGACCGAGAACGACGATCCGCAGCCGCAGGTCGTGGTCGCGTTCGGGTTCTTGATCACGAACTGCGCGCCTTCGAGACCTTCCTGATAGTCGATTTCGGCACCGACCAGATATTGGTAGCTCATCGGGTCGATCAGCAGGGTGACGCCGTCCTTCTGCATCACCGTGTCGTCATCGTTCTGCATTTCGTCGAAGGTGAACCCGTATTGAAAGCCCGAGCAGCCGCCGCCGTTGACGAACACGCGCAGCTTCAGCTCCGGGTTGCCCTCTTCCTCGATCAGTTGTCTGACTTTGCCGGCCGCATTGTCGGTGAAGACCAATGGGGCCGGCATCTCTACGGCAGCGTTCATGCGTGGCTCCTGAATGGCAACATTGTCCTACGGGCGATTCCCTGGGGTCAAAGGGGACATTGCGGGCGACTCGCCTACGAAGCCAGCTTGAGTCCGGCCGGCTTGGCCTCGGCAGCGGCGTGATGGATCAGCCGCCCCTCGACCACTGCGCCCCTGACGATTTCGATGCTCTTGTAATGCACGTCGCCTTTGACCCGGCAGCCCGCCTGAAGTTCGAGCGACTCGGTGGCATGCACCGGACCGTTCACCGCGCCATTGATGACGACGTGCGCAGCCTGCACCTCGCCCTCGATGCGCGCCTGCTCCGACAGCACCAGCGTGCCGGGCTGGTCGGGCAAAGCCGCTACATTGCCGCGCACCGTGCCATCCACCCGAAGCCCGCCACTGAAAAACAGATTGCCCTCGATGCGCGTCGTGGCGCCGATCAGGCTGTCGATCCGGTTCTGCGGTTTGCTCTCCCTGCGGAACATGCGGCCTCCCTAGCTCAACTTGGCGGTCTGCGTCGCGCGTGCCTGGCTCGAGCCGGTTTCGTAGACCCGCACCTGCACACTGTCGACGCGCGCCGCCGGATTCACCCGAAACGTCCCCTCGATCCGCTGGAAGTGCTTGAACCCAAGACCGAATCCCGGCACCCCGGCAGCGCCAGTTTCGGGCAGGGTCATCATAGCACTGCGGCCATCCTGCGTCAGGCTGACGACCAGTTCGTAGCGGCCCTGAAACTCGCCGCGCCGGGAACCGGAGGCCAGCACGAGCAGATGGAAGCGATACTCGCCCGGAAGCAGTTCAGGCTGGACCTTGAAGCGCTGGATCGAGAGTGGCGCCGCCTTCTTCGGATCGGCCGACAGGGTGCTTTCCATGATCGCCAGCTCTTCCCGCAGCCGCGCGTTCTCGCCCTCAAGAACGCGCACCTGCTTGGCAAGGTCCTGCTGCGCGGTGCGCTCGATGGCGATCTTGCTCTCAGCCGAGTTGGCAAGCGTACTCAGGCGTGCGAGTTCTTCGCGCGCCGCCGCGAGATCGCGCCGCAGGGCGGATATCTCCTGGTCCACCTCGCTGCGATCGAAACCGGCAAAGCGCCGTCCGGCCTCATACATCCATGCCGCAAGCGCCGCCGAGCAGGCCAGCAGCACGGCCAGAGCCAGCCAGCGCAGGTACCACGGCACATGGGTGCGCACTGCCACCTTCGGCGCCGCGATGCCAAAGCGCTGGCGCAGCTTCGCCAACCGCGCCAGATTCACGGCACGACCGGAACCTGCCCGAGCCCGGCGGACTCGGGCAGCCCGAACATGATGTTCATGTTCTGCACCGCCTGACCCGAGGCGCCCTTGACCAGATTGTCGATCACCGAAAGGACCACCAGCGTGTCGGCCCGGCGCGCGCTTTCGCTCGGCCGATGCACGGCGATGCGGCACACGTTGGCGGCTCGCACCGAGCGCGTATCCGGATAGCTGCCGGCAGGCATTACGTCGACGAAGGGCTCCGCGGCATAGCGCTGCTCGAAAAGCGTCTGGAAGTTCAGCTCCCGCGTCACCCGCGCGTAGAGCGTCGCGTGGATACCGCGGATCATCGGCGCCAGATGCGGCGTGAATATCAGCCCGATGTCGCGCCCGGCGATCTGCGAGAGTCCCTGGCGTATTTCCGGCCAATGGCGATGCCCCATGACGCCGTACGCCGCAAAATTGTCCGACGCCTCCGAAAACAGCAGATGCTGGTCAGTCTTGCGGCCGGCGCCGGACACGCCCGACTTGGCGTCGGCAATCAGGTGATCGAGGTCGACCGCACCGGCCTCGACCAGCGGCAGGAAACCGAGCTGCACCGAAGTGGGGTAACAGCCTGGATTGGCCACCAGGCGGGCGGCCCGAATGGCGGCCCGATTCACCTCGCACAGGCCGTATACCGCCTCGGCCACCAACTCGGGGGCCGCGTGCTTCAATCGATACCAGCGCTCCCACTCGAGGACATCCTTGATGCGAAAGTCCGCCGACAGATCGATCACCCGGACGCCCGCGTCGACCAGCACGCGCGCCTCTCCCATCGCCACGCCGTTGGGCGTGGCGAAGAACACGACGTCACACTGCCTCAGCGGCGAGCGCTCGGGCTCACTGAACGCGAGTGCCACGCGCCCGCGCAGGCTGGGAAAAATCGCGCTGACCGGAGTGCCCGCCTCCTTGCGCGACGTGATCGCCGCGATCTCGACCTGGGGATGCTGCGCCAGCAGCCGCAGCAGTTCGACCCCCGTGTACCCGGTGCCGCCGACGATGCCTGCCTTGATCATAAGAGATTGCCTCTGGATGCTCTGCACGACCAAAAACGACGCCGACGGTTGCGTATTGCTGCCGGAAAAACAAAAAAGCCGCCCGCAGGCGGCCTTGGTTCGTCTTCCGGCTGCTGGATCAGCGTTTCGAGAACTGCTTGCGCCTGCGCGCCTTGTGAAAACCGACCTTCTTTCGCTCCACCTCGCGCGCATCGCGCGTCACCAGGCCGGCGCCCTTGAGCGACGGCTTGAGCGCCGCATCATACTCGATCAGCGCGCGCGTGATGCCGTGCCGCACCGCGCCCGCCTGGCCGTTCTCGCCGCCGCCGTAGACGTTGACGAAGATATCGAAACTGGCAAGGTTCTTGGTCGCGTCGAGCGGCTGGCGCACGATCATGCGGCCGGTTTCGCGCGCAAAAAACTCGTCCACCGGCTTGCCGTTGACGACGATCTGGCCCTTGCCGGATTTCAGGAACACGCGCGCCACGGCGCTCTTGCGCCGGCCGGTGCCGTAGTAATAATCGCCCACCATGTCAGATCTCCAGTGCTTTCGGTTGCTGCGCCGAATGCGGGTGGCTGTCGCCCGCGTAGACTTTCAGCTTGCGCAGCATGGCATAGCCGAGCGGTCCCTTGGGCAACATCCCCTTGACAGCCTTCTCCAGTGCGCGCGTCGGATGCGCCGCCTGCAGCTTGGCGAACGAGGTCTCGCGCACGCCGCCGGGGTAATTCGTGTGCCGGACATAGGTCTTGTCGAGCGCCTTGCGCCCGGTAACGCGGACCTTGGCCGCGTTGACCACGACAATGAAGTCGCCGGTGTCGACGTGCGGGGTGAATTCGGGCTTGTGCTTGCCGCGCAAGCGCGTCGCGATTTGCGACGCAAGCCGCCCGAGCACCTTGCCCTGGGCGTTCACCAGGAACCAGTGCTGCTTGATGTCGCCGACCTTCGCCGTGTAGGTCTTCATGCCTTGCCTGATCGCGAAAAACGCGTGATTTTATGGGACTGCTTGAAGCGGGTCAAACACTTGCTGCTGCAAAGAAAATGGCGCATCCCTTGCGGGATGCGCCGAATCCACCAAAGGAGGAGGGTGGAAAAGAGAGATGCGTTGAGCGACACGATACGCGCATGTTTGTTGCATTGCAATATCGGGATACGCAAGCTAGCTTCGATCTCTTGGGGCGAGGCCCCGTACATCTCTTAACGTATTGCTTTTTATGACTAAAGTGCGTGACAATCCTCAACTGCCGCGAATGCTCTCAAAGCCGCATCCGATCTCATTTCGCTGCGGTGCATGAGCAACGAGACCGACCCGAACGGAGCCGACATGGAATGCACAGTGCGTTGGAGCGGCGAGGGAATGTCGTTCCTGGCCGAGACCGAGAGCAAGCACCTGGTGGCCATGGACGGCGCACCGGAAGGTGGCGGGCGCAACCTCGCCCCCCGGCCGATGGAGATGCTCCTGCTCGGCACTGGCGGCTGCACCGCCTACGACGTGGTGCTGATCCTGAAACGCAGCCGCCAGGAAGTGACCGGCTGCGAGGTGCGGCTGCAGGCCGAGCGCGCGCCCGTCGACCCCAAGGTGTTCACGCGGATTCACATGCACTTCGTCGTGCGCGGGCGCGGACTGAAGCCCGCGCTGGTGGACAACGCGCTCCGGCTGTCGCACGAAAAATACTGCTCCGCCTCGATCATGCTCGGCAAGAGCGCAGACGTCACGACCGGTTTCGAGATCGTCGAAGCCTGACGGCGGCTGCCTGCCACCCCTACTTCGGGGCCGTGGAACTCTTGATCAGCTGCTGCGTCGTGTTGGCGAGGCGCGTGGCGAGGATCTTGATCAACTCGATCGCCGCGTCCGGGTTCTGCCGCACGACGTTCATGAACAGGTCCTTCGAGATGCGCAGGACCTCGACTTTGGTGACCGCCGTGACCGTGGCGGTGCGCCGCATATCGCCAAAAATGCCGATCTCGCCAACGATTTCGTTCTTGCCGCTGGTATTGACGACGACCGTCCCGCGCGGCGTCGGCACCGAGACCTCCACCGAACCGTCGATGATGACGAAGGCGGCATCGGCCGCATCGCCCACGTGGATCATGACCTGACCCGGGTCATAGGTCAGGCGCTCGCTGCCAAAGCACAACAGTTTCTGCATTGCGGGCGCGATCTTGCTGAAGATCGGGAATTGCCGGATCAATTCAACTTCCTGTTCCAACGACATGGCTCACCTCCTGCCCGCGATCAACCTTCCTTGAGAAGTCTGTTCAACGCGCTGCCGTTGCGCTTCAGCTCGTCAAACACGCCCTGCTCGACCAGGCGCCCGTGTTCGAGCACCAGGACATGGCGCGCCTGTTGCGCCGCGTCGGCGCGCTGCAACACCCAGATGATGCCGCCGGACCTGCGATGCTCGATGATGCGGTCGCCGACGATGGCTTGTGACGCCGGATCGAGCACTCCCAGCGCCTGGTCCAGAATCAGCACCGCGGGGCGCTTCAGGATCGCGCGCGCGAGGGCGACCTTCTGCCGCTCCGCGACCGACAGGCGTGCGCCGGCGACTCCGACCTGGTAATCGAGTCCGATCTTGACCACCAGCGGCCGCAGGCCGAGTTCTTCCAGCACCTGGCGCAGCAACTCGCCGATGCGCTGCGAGGCGTCCGCCTGGCCGGACACGATCTTGCCGAACAGGATGTTGTCCTGCAGCGAAGCCGCGCTGGTATAGCGTGTCGGATCGAAAAATTCCACCGAACGTCGCAGGCGCTCGGGCAGGCGGGTCGCGAAATAGCGCCGCGCCTCCAGCACACGGCCCTCCAGGGCCTCGTCGATCAATCCCAGTCGATGCCGGGCCGAGATCAGCTTGAACGGCAGCGCCAGCAGCTGGCTGCGGTCCGCCGCGTCGATTCCGGTCAGCCCGAACTCCGCCACCCGCGCCAGGATCGCCTTGACGTTCGGCAGATCCTCGTGGCGAATGAAGGCGAAACGCTCGAAGAACTCGTGCCCCGGCGGCAGGTCGCTGAACAGCTCCACCATGGTGCCGGCGAGCTGGTGTCCCACGCCGAGCAGGTCGGCGGTCAATCCGGTCTCGTCAAGCACCTGCGCCACATAGGCGTTGCTCCCCAGGTTGTCGACGTCGAACGCCTTGCCGACCGGCGCGCCGAACAGCAGGTTCTCCGCCAGCGTTGCGTTGCGGTTGTAGCGCGCCGGATCGAAGCGTTCGACCCAGTCCTGCATGTCGAGGGACGCCAGCCGCTCGCGCATCGCCTCGCGCGCCACGAGCAGGCGATCGCGCAGTTCCGCGCTGCGCGCCGGCTCGACCGCACTGCGCAGACCGCGCTCGAACAGCGGCTCCTCCAACTCGACGACTTTGAGAACGTCGAGAATGCAGTTCTCCAGCTCCTCCGCGTTGACGACACCGGCCGAGTCGTAATCGATCCAGTCCGCGCCGATGTCGAGCGAGGTGCCGCCGGTGCGCAGCGCCTCGCGCAACTGGAACTCGCGCTCGCGCAACACCTCGCCCTCGTACACCGCCTCGCGCACGGGTCGGTGTTTGAGGGCGTAGAGCAGATTCTCGCGCACGCTCACCGGAAAAAGGTACGACGACGAACCGACGTAGGCGAGCGCCCGCCCCGTGACCGCTTCGGGAGCGCGCGTAATGTCGATGCCGCCCATGGTCACCGTACCGCTGGACGGAGGCAACAGGCGGGCGAGCAGCTGCGCCAGCTCGCTGCGCCCGCTATCGGGCCGCCCGACCACCGCGACATGGCAAGCGAGGTCGACCTCGAAGGACACGCCGTCGACGACCTTGTTTCCCGACTCATCCACCAGCGAGAGGTTGGTCGCGCAAATCGTGCCCTGCTGCGGCAGCGGCGGCCGCTCGATCACCGCCTGCTGCTCCGGCGGCGCGAGGTTCTCGACCATGAACTGCTCCATCACCTGCGTGTACTTGATCTGCACGTCGAGCCGCTGCTGGTCCCAGTCGATGAGTTCCTTCACCGGCGTCGGCAGGTCCTTGTAGGCCGCGATCACCGCCACCAGCGCGCCGATGTCGAGCTTGCCGACGATCACCAGGTAGCCGCCGATCGAGTAGAACAGGAACGGCGTCATTTGCGACAGGAAGTTGTTCAGAAACTTGATCATGAACTTGCGCTGGAAAAACTCGAAGCGGATGCGGAACATCCGGCCCAGTCGCGCCGCAATGTCAGCACGCTCGAAGTTCGAAGTGTCGTGGGCATGGATTTCCACCGCGCCGTCGGACACTTCCGCGATGCGTCCGGCGAGTTGCCGTGCCGTGAGCTGCCGTTGCTTGGCGAGCGTCAGCAGGCGCCGGCGCATCTTGGGTATGATCACCGCCTGAACCGCCACCATGCCGAGCGCGATCATGCCGAGATAGATGTGCTGATAGAGGATGAACAGCAGCGCGGTGAGCGCCTGGCCGCCGAGCATGAGCGGCGTGATCAGTGCCTCGCCGACGAACCCGCCGAGCGGCTCGACTTCGTCCTTGATCATGGTGGCGAGCTCCGCCGACTTCACGCGCCGGAAGCGCGCCAGCGGAAAGCGCAGAATGTGATCGAACAGGGCGTAGCGCAGCCGGCGCAGCATGCGCTCCCCCATCCAGCCCTTCATCGTGTTGATCTGGTACTTGAGCCCCCCGTTCGCCACGATCAGGCCGAGGAACGCCAGCGCGAGAGCGAACAGGTATGGCATGCGCTCCAGCACGAAACCGTTGAACAGGCGCCAGTCGCCGCCGAGAAACTCGGGCAGCCGGAGCACGATGTTCAGGAACGCGACGCTCGATTCGGGATCGGGAAAGCGCTTGCCCTGGATCGGCTCGTTGATGATGGTTTTGGGCAGATCCAGCGAGAGGAAGTACAGGACCATCGACACGAACACGAGCGGAACGATCAGCAACTGATCGCGCTTGCTGTAACGAATGATGTATCCGAACAGACTGCGTTCCATCGGCGGCGCTTTCGCTTCCATTCCAGCGACCCCGATATTACCGTTCCCGGCCGCATTTGCACGCAATCCAGGCGTCGGCCTCGGCGGCCGCCGGCGATCCGCTATATTTGCGCCATGAGCGCAGGCGGCATGACGGGCGGCGGCAGGTGCGGCGCATGCGCGGCCGTGCGCTTCGCGTGAGACGCAGGTTCGACGGCGTGCTCACCGCGCTCGGCCTGGCGCGACGCGGCTTCTTCATCCCGTGCCGCGGCGCGGCCGCGCTCCCGGCGCCGGGTTCGCTGCCGCCGTATGCAGCGCTCGCCGGCGTCTTTGCGGCCGCCGAGAACGCCTGCGCGGCGCACCTTGCCGCCATCGAGGAATGCGGCGTGGCGCTCGAACGGCTGGGCGGCGAGCCGCCGCCCGCGCCGCGCTGGAAGCAGGATTGGTTTCCGCGGCTCGATGCGGCAGCCGCCTACGCCATGGTGCGGCGTCACGCGCCGCGCCGCATCGTCGAGGTCGGCTCGGGGCACTCGACCCGCTTCCTCGCACGCGCGGTCGCGGACGCGGGCGGCACCTCGCGCATCACTGCAATCGATCCGGCGCCACGCGCGAGCCTCGCCGGGCTCGACCTCGAGCTCATCCGGAGCACCGTGCAAGACGCAGGCGAAGCGCCGTTCTCCCGGCTGGCGGCGAGTGACCTGCTGGTGATCGATTCGAGTCACGTGCTGATGCCCGGCACCGACGTCGACCATCTCGTCAATCGCATTCTGCCGGCGCTGCCCGCCGGCGTGCGGGTGCACTTTCACGACATTTTCCTGCCGCAGGATTACCCTGCCGACTGGGGCTGGCGCGGTTACAACGAGCAGCTCGCGGTGGCGGCGCTCGTCGCGAGCGGCGCCTACGCGATCGAGTTCGCAAGCGCCTACCTCGTCCGGCGGCGTGCCGAATGGATTTTGCGCGGCGTGCTCGGCCGGCTGCCGCTCGTCGCCGGGGCGCGCGAGAGCAGCCTGTGGCTGAGAAAGCTCGCCTGAGCTACTTGTAGGGATCGGCCGCGTCGCGCAGCCCATCGCCCAGGAAATTGAACGCCAGCACGACGACGAATACCGGCACCACCGACATCATGATCCACGGATAGAGCGCCACCGCATTGATGTTCTGCGCCTCGTTGAGCAGCACGCCCCAGCTGGTGACCGGAGGACGCAGGCCCAGACCCAGGAACGACAGTGCCGTTTCGCCGAGAATCATGCCCGGGACCGAAAGCGTAACCGATGCGATCAGGTGGCTGGCGAAGCTCGGCAGCAGGTGCCGGCCGATGACGCGCCCCGGCCCTGCGCCCATGAGCACGGCGGCCGCGGCGAAATCCTCCTCGCGCAGCGCCAGCAGCTTGGAGCGCACGGCGCGCGCCAGCCCCGGCCAGTCGAGCAGGCCGAGAATGATGGTGATGCCGAAATAGACCAGCAGCGGGCTCCAGTTGACCGGCAGCGCCGCCGAGAGCGCCATCCACAGCGGCAACTCGGGAAACGAGCGCACCATTTCGATGAAGCGCTGGATCAGGTTGTCGAGCCAGCCGCCGTAGTAGCCCGAAATCCCGCCCAGCGTAATGCCGATGACGAAGCTGACGAGGATTCCCAGCAGTCCGACCGTGAGCGAAATGCGCGTGCCGTAGAGGATGCGCGACAGCAGGTCGCGCCCGAGCCGGTCCGTGCCCAGCAGGTACAGCGTGCCGCCCGCCGCCGGGCACGCGAGGTGGAAGCTGCCCTCGACGAGTCCCCAGAACTCGTATTCGTCGCCCAGGCAGAAAAACCGCAGCGGCTGCACCTTCGCTGCGTCGGGCGTGTACTCGCGCTTCAGCGAATCCATGTTGAGGCGCATCGCGTAGCCGTAGACGAACGGTCCGACCAGGCGCCCCTCGTGGAACAGGTGAATTTCCTGCGGCGGCGCGTAGATGTGGCGCGTGTCGCGCGTGTGCAGGTTGTACGGCGCCAGCATCTCGCTCACCAGGGTCGAGGCGTAGAACAGCAGCAGGATGACGCCCGAGATCACGGCGATGCGGTGGCGCCGGAATTTCCACCACATGATCCGCCACTGCGAGGCGCGATAGAAGCGCTCCTGTTCCGGCGTGAGCCATTCCGTCGCCTGCGGGTCGAACGGCTCGCCGGAGACGTAATGCCCGATCGCCTCGGCGCGTGCGGGAGCGCTCATTTGGCGGCGCCGCCGGTGAGCCGGATGCGCGGATCCAGCGCCGCCAGCAACAGGTCGGAGATGAACATGCCGATAACCGTCAGCAGCGACAGGAACATGAGAAACGAACCCGCCAGGTACTGGTCCTGGCTGCGCAACGCCTCGAGCAGCATCGGCCCGGAAGTCTGCAGCGACAGCACCACCGCGACGATCGCCGAGCCCGAAATCACGCTCGGCAGCAGGTTGCCGATATCGGCGATGAACGGGTTGAGCGCCATGCGCATCGGATACTTGATCAGGAGCCGCAGCTGCGGCACGCCGCGCGCGCGCGCCGTCACCACGTACTGCTTCTGCAGCTCGTCGAGCAGATTGGCGCGCAGGCGACGGATCATCGCGGCGGTGCCGGAAGTTCCGATCACGAGCACCGGGATCCACAGGTGCTGCAGCACCGAGCCGAATTTCGCCAGGCTCCACGGCTGGCCCAGATAATCCGGATCCATGATGCCGCCGATCGAAAGGCCGAACTCGATGTTGGCGAAGTACATCAGCACGAGCGCGAACAGGAAGTTGGGCGTCGCGAGGCCGACATAACCGAGGAGCGTCAGCCCGTGGTCGCCCCAACTGTACTGGTGCGTGGCGGCATAGACGCCGATCGGAAACGCGACCGCCCAGGTAAACAGGATCACCGAAAAATTCAGGATGAACGACAGCAGCATGCGGTCGCCCACGACGTCGCCGACCGGGAGATCGTATTCGAACGACCAGCCCCAATCGCCCTGCAGCAGCCCGGAAAAGCCCTTCTCGCCCGGCCATAATCCGACCCAGACCGCGTACTGCTCCGGGAACGGCCGGTCGAGTCCGTATTGCTTGCGCAGGAACTCGACTTTTTCCAGCGCCGCGTTGTCGCCCTGGCTCCTCAGCTCGGCGATCTGGTTGGAAAGGAAGTCGCCGGGCGGCAGCTTGATGATGCTGAACGTCACGAAGCTGATCACGAGCAGCGTCGGAATCATGATCAGCAATCGGCGCACGGTATAGCTCAGCACGGGGCGCTCACTTGAACCAGAAGGTATCCGGACGGTACATGCCGAAGAAGGCGCCCGGGTTCCAGTTGTAGACCCCGCGCGCCGGCAGGTTCATCAATGAATTGCGCGCCACCACCGGCTGCGGAACGCCGCAGACCACGCCGATGACGAATTGCTGCTCGGCGTGAAGGTCGAGCATGCGGTGCCAGATTCCTGCGCGCTCGGCGCGGTCGGCGCTGCCGTACCAGGCCTGCAGCAGCCGCGCCAGCTCCTTGACCTCGGCGATGTCGGGCGCCTCGCCGACCTTGCCGCCGGTTTCGACGAACTGGCCGAACTTCGGCCATTGCAGCTGCTGCTGGCTCGTCGGCGCCAGCATCTCGGGGCTCATGTCGGCAGTCGGAATGCCGTTCTCCAGGCCGCCCCAGACCGACATCACGGTCTCGCCCGAGAACACGCGCTTGCGGAAATTCTCGCGCTGCGAGGGCTTGGTGAACAGCTTGATGCCGGCCTCGCGCCAGGTCTCGCGGATCAGCTCGAGGATGTCGCTCTGCTCGGTGCCTTCGCCCGCGGTCTCGACAATGATCTCGAGCGGCCTGCCGTCGGGGAGCTGGCGCACACCGTCGGCGCCGCGCGGCAGGCCGATCTCATCGAGCAGGCGGTTGGCGGCCTTGCGGTCGTAGCTGGCCCAGCGCTTGCGATAGCGCTCCCGGTACAGCGGGCTGTCCGAGAGCACCGTGTTGTTCGACTCGGTGCCGAGGCCGAAGTAGACCACCTGATTGACCAGCGCGCGGTCGATCGCCAGCGACAGCGCACGCCGCAAGCGCGCGTCGCGCAGCAGCTTGCGCCAGACCGCGTCGTTGACGTTCAGATTCGGGTAGAGCGCGAATTGCGAGCCGGTGCCGGTGCGCCACAGCAGGGTGCGGAAATTGTTGCGCTTCTCGTTCTGCTTGAGAAAGGTGTAGTTGTTGAACTGGATATCGCGCGCCTGCAGGTCCGACTCGCCGGCGCCGGTCTTGGCAGGGATGAGCTTCGAGTCGGCGACTGCCATCACCACCCGGTCGAGGTAGGGCAGCTGACGGCCGTTCGCGTCGACGCGGTGGAAAAACGGATTGCGCACGGCGACGAAGCGATCCGCGGGCGGCCGCGTGGTGTTCATCCAGGGTTGCAGCGTCGGCAGGTCCGGGTTGTCGAACTGGTACAGGTTGTCGAGCCGGTTGTGCACCTGCGACCACTTGCGCTTGGCGCTGCCGTCGGCCTCCGCTTGCGCGACCTTCTTCGAGTATTTCTTGTGAAACCGGCGCAGGTAGTGCGCGGGGCGGTAGATGAACAGCGATGACGCCCCGGCGAGGCCGGGCAGGAGATCCGGATTGGGCTTCGACCAGGTATAGCGCAGCGTGATCTCGTCCAGCACCTCGAATTTCGGCAGTTCGCCGTCGACCAGCAGCTCGCGCGGCGGGCCCGATGGGCTCAGTTCCCGGTTGCCGGCGACGTCTTCCCAGTAGTAGCGGAAGTCCTCCGTCGTAAAGGGCTCACCGTCGGACCAGCGGTGGCCCTTGCGCAGCCGGAAGGTGAACTGGCGGCCCTCCTCAACCGTGTAACTTTCGAGGATATCCGGAACGATGGCGAGACTGCGGTCGTAGCCGGCCAGCCGCGCGTAGCCGTACACCACCAGCAGGCGCACGTCGCGGCTGCGGCCGATCAGCGTGTTGAGCGTGCCGCCATGCCGGCCAGGCTCGCCCGCGGCACCGTCCAGCGTCACGACCAGGGGCACCCGCGGCAGACGCAGGGCCACCGGCGGGAGCTTTCCTGCGGCGACGTCGTCCTTCAGCATCGGCGTCTCGATGGCCTCGGCCAGGATCGCGGCGTGCGCAGGCCACAGCAGCGCCGACAGGGCGAACACGGCCAACGCACGCAGCACCGTCACGCTCCGAACTCCGAGAGATCGGCGTTTGCGCTGGCACGCACCAGGTGTCCGTCGCCCAGGTCGAGCATGCCGGGGCGGGCCGGGCCGCCGACCCGGAAGGGATCCGGCCAAGCCGCGGGATTGGACGCCTTGCCCTCCATGAGCGCTGTGAAATCGAGCCTGCGGTCGAGGTCCGGGTCCGGTACCGCCGCGAACAGCGCACGCGTATAGGGATGCACCGGACGCCTGAACAGCTCGTCGTGGCGCGCCACTTCGACCAGCCGACCGGCGCACATGACCGCGACGCGGTCCGCCAGGTAATTGACCACCGCCAGGTTGTGAGAGATCAGGATGTAGGTCAGCTGCAGCGCGTCCTGCAGGTCGAGCAGGAGATTGAGCACCTGCGCCTGCACCGACACATCGAGCGCCGACACCGGCTCGTCGCACAGCAGCAGCTCGGGACCGAGCGCGAGCGCGCGCGCGATGCCGATGCGCTGGCGCTGCCCGCCGGAGAAGCTGTGCGGGTAGCGCCGCAGGAAGCGGATGTCCAGCCCCACCAGCGCCATCAGTTCCTTGACGCGCGCAAAGCGCTCGTCGGCGTCGCCGATGCGGTGAATCACCAGCGGCTCGCTGATGATGTCGTACGCGGTCATGCGCGGATTGAGCGAGCTGAAGGGGTCCTGAAACATGAACTGGACCTTGCGCCGGTAAGCGAACAGCTCGTCGCCCTGGAGCGCGAGCACGTCGCGCACCGTGCCGCGATCGTTGAACAGGATCCCGCCGTGATCCGGCGCGATGGCGCGCATGATCATCTTGGCGGTGGTCGTCTTGCCGCAACCGGATTCGCCGACCAGCCCGAGGCACTCGCCGGCATTCACCTCCAGGCTGACGTCGTCGACTGCCAGCACCTCGCCTGAGGGCTTGGCGCCGAACCACGAGGTATGGCGCGTGACAAAGCACTTGCTGAGATTGCGCACCGCGAGCAACGGCCCCGCGAGCGCGGGTTCGCTTCCCGGGCGCCCGCGCCCGGAGACCAGGTGATCGGTTGCGGCGCGCGCCTCGCGGATCGGCGTCAGCCGTTCGCCCGCAGCCATGTTGAAGCGCGGCACCGCGCGCATCAGGGCCTTCAGATAGGGGTGGCGCGGATCACGGAAAATGTCCTCGATCGGTCCCGCCTCCATGACCTTGCCGTGGTACATCACCACGACTTCGTCGGCCATGTTGGCGACGATGCCCAGATCGTGCGTGATGATCAGCACCGCCATGTGCAGCTCACCCTGCAGTTGCTGCACGAGTTGCAGGATCTGCGCCTGGATGGTGACATCGAGCGCCGTGGTCGGCTCGTCGGCGATCAGCAGCGCCGGCCGGCACACCAGCGCCGCCGCGATCATGGCGCGCTGGCGCAAGCCCCCGGAGAGCTCGAACGGATAGGTATGCTCGGCTTTCGCCGGATCCGGAAAGCCCACCAGGCGCAGCATCTCCAACACCACTTCGCGCCGCTGCGCGGCACCCAGCTCGCGATGCAGCGCCAGCGCCTCGCCGATCTGGTTGCCGATGGTGTGCAGCGGCGACAGCGCGGTCATCGGTTCCTGGAAGATGATCGAGATGCGGCCACCCCGGATGGAGCGCATCGGCAGACCGTCCGGATCGAGCCTGGCGACGTCCACCGCGCCGGCTTCGCGAACGGGGTCGTGAAACAGGATCTCGCCAGCTTCGATGCGTGCCACGCGCGGCAGGATCCCCATCACGGCCTGCGCCAGGATCGATTTGCCGGACCCCGATTCGCCCACCAGCGCCACGGTTCCGCCCGCGGGCACGCGAAACGACACGCCGTTGACCGCGCGCACCGTGCCGGCGTCGACGTCGAGGTACACCTTGAGATCGCGGACCGTGAGAACGTCAGCCATGGGACGAAATGCCGAGCGCACCAAGGTTGGAACGCGTGCACTGGTCGAGAACTTTCCCGCGCCGCGACGCCTCCCGGGCGGCGAGCGCGACAAGGCCGGCGAATTCGATCAGGGTCGAATCAATCCGGATCGAGCGCTGCGTGCCGCGCACCTCGAGCTGCATCCATCCCCCAGAACGATCGCTTCTCGTCGTGTAATGGTTGAGCCGCAGCGAGCGCATCTCATCCCAGGGAATACTTGCACCCAGCGGCCCGCGCGCGCGGATTCGATGCTCGTCCAGCTCGATTCGGGTCAGAAAGCGAACCACTGCCCTGCCGAAGTATACGAGGAACAGGGCGCCAGCCGCAGCCAGCGCCCAGATCAAGGGGCCGGCGGGCCGGGCGAGCGCGAGCAGACCCGCCGCCAGTGCAAACCCGGCGACACCCTGCGCGCACTCGATCGCGATGGCGCGTGATCCGTAACGATACGCGCGCGTCACGCCGTTGCCCGATCCGGGAACAGCTCACGCGCCGCGACCCACCGAACGCCCGGCAGGCGGCGCGAGACCTCGAACAGCCTCGCGAGAAATTGCCAGGCCGCCTCGTCATGGCAGGCATGGTGCGTAAGCCAGCCGGTTGCTTCGCCCGGGTCCGCCGCGCCCAGGCGGCGCTGCGCCAGATGAGCGACTGCAAGTCCGAGCGCCGCCTCCTCGCCTGCGAATCCACGCCCGGTGTGCCAGGCGATGAGGTCGACGTGGGCATTCGATTGCCGTATTCCCGGCGCGGCTTCCGCCGCATGTCGCGCGCCATAGCGACTCAGGCCGCGAAATCCCGCAGCGGGAAGACGTGCGACGAGCTGTCCGGACAATCGGTTCCATGGCGGCACGAGTACGTCGACGAAACGCTCCGCCGCAGCTGTGCCGAGCCGAATCCGGGCGCGCGCCAGTCGCGAGAGCGTCGCCTCGAGCGGTTCCGTTCCCGGAAATTCGGTCTTCTTTTCGCCCGCCGCAGCCCGATTGCGATGATCGACGCCATGTTGCAGCACGCAGACGCGAGCGCTCAGGCCGCCCAGAAACGCCGCATCGGCCGCCTCCGGAATCACCGCCAGCGCAATCGGCACCTGAGTGGCCTCGGCCATTGCCAGCAAGCGCGCGAGCGGCGCAACGAGCTGCACCGCATCGTCGTCGCGCCACCAGAATTCGACCGGTCTTCCGAGGTCATGCCAGCGCGCGCACTCATCGGCGAGCGCCTGCCATGCGCCGCTCGTCACCACGTCGCACCCCTCGCCCACGCCGCAATCCGTTCGGCGCTCTTGCGCGCGCCCTCCAGATCGACGCCGCCGCGAGCCGGTCGCGGCCGGCTCGCGGCGCGATCCACCGCGTCCGCGAGCATTTGCGGGGACAGCATCGTCTCCTCCAGCAGTTCGATGCGGCCAGCGGCGGCGAACGTTTTCGCGCGCACGGTCTGCTCGATCTCCGCCCCTGCGGCGAACGGCACGACGACCGCTCGCGCCCCCGCGTCCAGGATCTCCATCAGGGTGTTGTAGCCGGCTTGACTGATCGAGAGCGAGGAATTCCTCAATAGCACCGGAAAATCATTGCGCGACCGCTCGACGATGACGCGGCCGGAGCCCAGTTGCGCGGCCAGCGCCTGCAACTGCGCCCAGGAGGTGGGCGTCACGTTGACTCCGGCAAGCACCCGCCAGGTGAGCCCGGCGAGGCGGGTATGCGCTCTGCAGCGAATCGCCGTCTCGAGCAAGCGCTCGCCGACCGCGCCGCCTCCCGCCGAGACGACGATCTCGCCGCGGCCGGCGAACTCATTTGCGCCCGGGGATTCGCGGCGGTCGACCACATAGCCGGTGTAATGCAGGCGCGCCCCAAGCGCCGCAGCATGGCGGAAGGTGCGATCGAACGGGAGCCACTCCGGATCGCCGTGCACCAGCAAGTGGTCGAAATAGCGCTCGAACAGAGCGAGCATTTCGTCCTGCCGCGCCGGGTCGCGCTGACCCCCGCCCAGCACGTCGCGCACCGAAGCGACGATTACCGGGCGATGCGCGGCCGCCGCTGCCTCGTCGAGCCAGGGCAGGATCTCGAACCGCATCTGTCGCCGGCCGAACGGGAACAGCTCGAGCAGCAGAAGATGCGGCTCGAGTTTGCGCCAGGCGCCCAGCAGGGCCTCCTTGCGATGCGCGCGCCAGGCGTCGTTCACCGCGTTGCCCTGGGCATCGACCAGGACGGCAAAACGCTCGTCCAATGCGGCCGCAGGCGGCAGCTGAATCCAGCGGACGCCGGGCGCCGCCAGACCGGGAACCTCGTAGCCCCCGCTCAACAGCGTCACGTCGAGTTGCTGCTCCGCCATGGCGCGCGCGAGCGTCACCGCCCGTCTGAGATGGCCAACGCCGAGGAGATGCTGCACGTAGACGAGGACGCGCTTTCGGTTCACCGGAGGCCCGCACGCACGACGACCTGGGCGAGGGCCTCGTCGAGCCGCGCCGCTGCAACCTCGACGCTGCGTTCGCTGGCGACCCACACCTGTGCCCGCGCGCCCATCGCGCGGCGCCGTTCGGGATCCAGCAGCAAAGCGCGCCCCATCGCCGCCAAGGCTCGCACATCGTGCGGGGGAACCAGCAGCGCGGTCTGGCCATCGCGAACCACGTCCGGCACCCCCCGCAGTGCGCACGAGACAACCGGAACCCCGGCCGCCTGCGCTTCCAGCATCGCCATGCCGTATGCCTCGTTGACCGCCGGCCAGAGAAAAAGATCGCATGCCGCATAGGTCGCAGCCAGATCGGCGCTTGCCTGTTCGCCGAGGAACCGGGCGCGCCCCGGCGCCGCCCGGTTGAATGCCTCGGCGACCTCAGGGCGCGCGGGTCCGTCGCCCGCGATCACCACCTGCCATGGCAGGTCACCCAGCAATGCCAGCGCGGCGGCGAGTTCGCGGTAGGAAGCAAGCTTGTCTCCCGCGCGCATCATCGCGGCGACCACGATCCAGGGGAGTCGCTCATCCAGCCGGTGCGCGGCGGCAAGCCGCGCGCGATGCGCGGCACGTTCCTGCTGGGCGTCGAGAAACAGCCCTCGATCCACGAATGGCGGCAGCTGCACCAAACGGTCCGGCGCAGCGACGAGCGCTCGAAGGCATTCCATGTCGTGGTGCGTCGGGCAGACCACCAGATTGGCGCCCGCAATGGCTGCGCGCGCCGCTTCGTGGCCCAGTGCCCACGGGCCGCCCGCACGCTTGGGCGCATAGGATGCTTCGGCAATCACGTACGGAATGCCGAGCGCCATGCAGGCCCCTGGTCCGAGCCAATCGGGTGCCTTGTAGTACACGTGGTAGGAGAACCAGAGATCCGGACGCGCCGTGCCCGCTCCACGCTGCCAGTCCGAGACCATTCGGTGCAACAACTGCTGGCCCTGCGCGCGCAAGTCGAGCTGGCGCGCGGCATCGCCATGCGCATCGAGGCTGCGAAACTCTGACACCAGATCGACGCGGTGGCCGGCAAGCCGCAGCGCCTGCATGAACAGCGCAGCCACACGGCGATCGCCGGACGGCGTGCCGTGGGTCGGCGATTTGAGCGGGGCATAAAACGCGATGCGCATGCGGTGCACTATCGCGTTGCCGCGCGGGCAATCGTTTCGGGCCCCTCGCGCAGGCCGAACTTTTCCGCCAGCCGGAGGATGTTGCTCTCGAGGCCGAAACGCGCGGCGACCCGCGCGCGCCCCGCCTGGCCGAGCGCGCGGCGCCGCGCCGGGTTGCAGATCAGCGCTTCCAGTTCCCCGGCGAACGCCTCGGGCGATTCCGGCGCTACCAGAACGCCGGTGACATCAGGCTCGACCAGCTCGGGAATTCCCGAGACACTGGTGGCCAGGCAGGGCAGATCCTGGCTTTGCGCTTCCATCAGCACGTTCGGCAGTCCATCGCGGTCACCGTCGCGCGCGATCCGGCTGGCGAGCGCAAACAAATCGGCGGCGCGGTATTCCTCGAGCAGCTGCTGTTGCGAAAGCGCCCCGCGCCAGGTGACGCGCTCGGCCACGCCCAGCGCGCGGGCTCGCGCCTCGAGCGCGCGTCGCAGCGGACCGCCGCCCACGTGCACGAACCTCCAGTTGAGCGAGCGCGGCAGGAGCGCGAGCGCCCGCAGCAGGATGTCGACGCCTTTCTTTTCCACCAGCCGCCCGACCGACAGGACGATCACGGGATCCTCCGCTGCGGCGCCATTGCGCTCGCGTGGCGGCGCCGGCGGCGGTGGCGGAAAACGGTTCAGATCGATGCCGTGGTAAACCAGTTCCACACGCCCTTGCGGCGCGAGCGCCGCCAGATGCGCGAAATTCGCTGCGGTGCAGGTTACGAGCCATTTGCAGTCCTGCAGCTTCTCGCGCTTTTCCCAGTCCGGGGTCGTCCAGATGTCCTTGGCGTGGGCCGATCCGCTCCACGGCAATCCGCGCAGCGCCGCCGCGTAGCGCGTCACCGAGGCCGGGGTATGCAGGAAATGCACGTGCAGGTGCGTCACGTCGCCGGGAAGTTCGCTTGCCAGCACCAGCGCCTGTCCAAACCGACGGCCCCGGTTCGGGGTCGGGTCGCGCCGCAGGTCCTTGAGCCAGAGATTGCGCACCTGCCGATATGCGCGGCAACCGCGCATGCGCCACCACGCGCGCAGCACGCGCAGCGGCTCCTGGTAAAGGTATTCCGGCAGGTACAGCCGCGGTGCCCTGATCTCAGCGTGCACCGGATGCGTGCGATCGTCGGTGGGATGGCGCAGCGACACGATCAGGATCTCGAGGCCACGTTGCTCGAGCGCCGCGATTTCCTGCGCAATGAAGGTTTCGGAGAGCCGCGGATATCCCTTCAGGACCACGGCGACGCGGCCCTGCCGCGGTGCGCCCATCGGCTCAGGCAGAGTGCACGTGCGACTGTTGCGCCGCGTCCTGCGACCTCTCGATCCAGGGCGCGACCAGCCGCGACACGTTGCGCAGCCCTTCGAGCAATCCGGGGACGATCACATCCGACGGCCGGTGCTGGCGCGGCATCTGGCGCAGCGCCGCCGCCATCGTCGCGCCGTCATAGCGGCCGTCGTCCGCCAGCATGCTGACCAGGCCGAGCGAGGCGGCGCGCGAGGCGCGGATGTACTGCTCCAGGCGCGGCGCCGTACGCGGCACGATCAGCGCGCGCTTGTCGAGCGAGAGCACCTCGCAGAAGGTGTTGTAGCCGCCCATCGCCACGACCCCGGCGGCGCGCGCCACCAGCGTCTCGAGATGGCTGTGAAACGTGATCATGTCGACCCGCTTGAGCCGCGCGGCACGGTCGAGGAATTCGGCCTGGCGTTCCGGCTGCATGAACGGGCCGAGCACGAACAGCGCCGGATACGGCAGCAGCGGGTCGTGTTCGTAGGCGCGCAGCACCCACTCGGTCAGGCTCTCGCCGTCGCCACCGCCGCCGGTGGTCACCAGGAGGTACGGTTTGTGCGTGATCTCGGGCAGCCGTGGCGGCGCACCATCGGTAGGCACTTCGCGATGCAGGTAACCGGTGTAGACCATCTTCTGCCGCACGCCGAGGGGCAGCGAGATGCCTTCGAGCGGGTTGCAGATCTGCGGCAGGCCGTAGATCCAGATCTCGTCGTAGATATCGCGCAGCGCCGGCAGCACGTTCTTGCGCTCCCATTCCGGCACCAGCAGGCGCGGTTCGTCCATCACGTCGCGCAATCCGAGTACCAGCCGCGTGCCGCGGGCCTTGAGCATCTCGAGCGTCTCGAGCACTTCGCCCCTCAGGCCCACCGGCTCCTTGTCCACGATGAAGAGGTCGGGATCGAATATCTCCGCCGTGTGGCGAATGAGCGATGCGCGCATCCTCAGCGTCTGCTCGATGTCGAGGTGCAGATTGAGCGAGGTGTACTCGCCGTTGCGCAGCTTGATCACGCCGGGGATGCGCACGAAGTCCACGCGCGCGCGGAAATCGAAACTGCCGATGATCGGCGACCCCGAAAGGATCAGCACCGAGAGATTCTTGAAGCGCTCGACGAGCGAATGCGCGATCGCGCGGCAGCGCCGCAGGTGCCCCAGCCCGAAGGTGTCGTGGCCGTAAATGAGTATGCGACCGTCCTTGCGCCCTGATGCCATGAGCATCCCCTGGTTGTTCGCCGCTGCCCTGCCCTCCCGGTCCGGGCCGGTGCAGCCGCCGCGAAACCGGGATTGTCGTTGCGCCTCGCCGCAGGTGCAAGCGCCAGCCGGCCGCGTCGGGGTAACATCGGCTTGTGCCGTTCGACACCACGCCCCACATCATCACCGCCTTGCTCGCGCTGGGCATGGCGCTCGCGTTCATTCTCGCCGATCGCGCCTCGCCTACGAGCCGCGCGCTGGCACTGTTTCTGGTTTCAATCGGATTGTCGATCGGCGTTACGGTACTGGTCGAGGGCCCGTATGTCCGCCGCGCGGGCGTGCCGCCCTGGGGAGGCCTGTTCGCGCTGCCCGAGACGTTTGCCTTCGTCTTTGCCTACGAGTGGTTGCTGAGAGTCCGGCGCACCGTTCCGGCTCGCAACCTGTATACCGCCGGACCGGACCGGCTGCTGCGGATCGCGCAGGCGCTTGCGATCCTCTACGGCATTGCCGCACTGGCGTTTCCGGAGCAGCGCAACCTGTACTTTCTGGGAGACCTGCTCGGCTCCGGCGCCGGAAAGTCGCGCGGCTGGTTTCTCGCGTTTGCGGCGCCGCTGGTGGCTTCGCTCATGCTGGGCACGTTTTCCGGTTTGCTCCTGCTGAACCGCCGTCCGGACCGTGCCGAGTCGCTTCGCATGCTGGCCTTCCTCGCCGGGGCACCGTTCATGGCTTCCGGCCTGGTGCTGCCGGCGCAAGTCGCTCCCTTGGGCACCGCGATCGGCCTGCTGATCTTCCTGGTCGGCGCCGTGCAATACCACGTGACGCAGGGCCGGCGCGCGCAGTTCCTGTCGCGCTTTCTCGCGCCGCAGGTGGCGGAGATGGTGCGCGAGCGCGGTCTGAAGAGCGCCACCGAGCAGCGCACGCTGGAGATCTCCGTCGTGTGCTGCGACCTGCGCGGCTTCACCGCCTTTTCGGAAGCGACCTCGTCGAAGAAGGTGATCCACATCCTGCGCGAGTATTACGACGCCGTGGGAACCGCGGCGACGGCCTCGGGCGGGACGATCAAGGACCAGGCGGGAGACGGCGTGCTGATTCTGGTCGGTGCACCGATCGCGTTTCCCGATCACGCGCGCCGCGCGCTCGAACTGGCAAGACGCATACGCGACCAGGGCGTGGCGTTTACGGCCCGCTGGTCGGACGAGGAACTGCACCTTGGCGTGGGCGTCGGCGTCGCCAGCGGCTACGTGACCGTGGGCGTGATTGGCGCCGCGTCGAGGCTCGAGTACACCGCGGTCGGCCCTGCGGTCAATCTCGCCTCGCGCCTGTGCGCCGAGGCCGAGCCCGGCGAAGTGCTGCTCGATCAGCGCACCATCGAGTTGCTGGCGGCGGAGACGAGGACGGGCGAGGTGCGGCCGGGCGAAGCGTTGCGGCTCAAGGGGTTCCAGCAGCCGGTGCAGAGCTACGTGCTGGCCGCGGCGTAGGTCTCAGACCCGGCAGGCCAGCGCCGTCATACAGAGCACTCCTTGCAACTTGTATGTTGCACAGGGGTCGTGCGATATGCAAGCAATGTTCGAACGCCTCGCAACTCGGCACCTACGACGTGCCGGCACGACTGAGGAAATCTTCGACGAGGCGCGCGAACTCCTCGAGCTGGCCGAGCCTGTTCTTCAGGACGCCCTCGACGATCGCAAGGTCTACCTGCAGATAGCCATGGACCAGGACATTGCGGAATCCCGCGATCGGCCGGAGGGCGGCCGCGAAGTCGGCGGACAGCACCGAGAGTTCGGCGAGCCGGTCGATCGCCGTCGCGTAGTCGGGCGAGTCGAGGCCGGAAGCCGCCGCAAGGTGAGTCGCGATGTCGAGCGCGTTCTGCACGCAGAGCTGCAATCCCCGCTCTACGGTCCAGCGCAGGTCCGCATTGGCGCGCAGCTCCGCGGCGCTGCGGCCGGCGTGCCGGCGCAGGTTCCCGAGCGCCTCGCGCAGCGCCGCCAGATGACTGCGGACGACCTCTGGATCGAGCTGCCCGCGCGTCATCGTGCGCGGCTTCCGGCCGCGCGGCGCGCCGCATGCATCTTGGAAAGCTGAGGCAGGAAGTCGCAGTAGCGCGACAGCGCGTAGCCTTCGCGCGTCGTCGTAGCGCGTAAGTCGCGCGCCAGGATCCGCCGGCCGTCGCGCAGCACGCGGTGGTAAAGGACCGGCGGCGCCCGATTGAGGAGCACCACGTCGATTTCGTTCGTGCCTAGCGCGCCCATCAGGTGCGCCGCGAGCTCGGCCGCGTAACCGTATCCCGATTGCACCAAGCGCGCTTCGTCGACGTACACCGCGATATCGATGTCGCTATGCGCCTGTGCCGCCCCGGTCGCCTGTGATCCGAACAGATAGGCCTCCAGAACCTCGTCGCGCGGCTCAAGCGCCTGCGCGATCCGGCGTTCCATCTCTGCGAGGCGCGCGTCTTGCATCGCGGTCAAGGATAACAGACGGGCTACAGGCGGTAGGCCAGGGTCGTCATCCCCCTCGCGAGAAGGCGCATCGCGTCCCGTGCCGGCGCCGGCATTTGCGCAGCGCCGAGCGCCTGTGCCATGGCGCGGTGCGCCGCTTCCTCGCCACGCATCTGCTCCACGATGGCCCGCGTGCGCGCGTCCGCAGGCGAGAGCTGTGCCAGGTGGCTCGCGAGGTGGTCTTCGACCTGATGTTCGGTCTCCGCCAGAAATGCGAGGCTCCAGCGATCGCCGAGCGCTCCGGCAGCGACACCGAGGGCGAGTGAGCCAGCGTACCAGAGGGGATTGAGGACGCTGAGATGGCCGCCGAGTTCGTGCACGCGATCGGCGCTCCAGGCGAGGTGGTCTTCCTCTTCCTGCGCCGCGCGCTCGAGCGAGCGGCGGGTCTCGGCGTTGCGCGCCGTGAGCGCCTGTCCCTGGTAAAGGGCCTGTGCACAGACTTCGCCCACGTGGTTGATGCGCATCAGCGCCGCGGCATGCGCGCGCTCAGTTTCGTTCAGCTCGCCTTCGGCAATCGCCTCCGCAGGCGACGGGCGTGCCTCGCGATGCACGCCGGCGACGGTGCGCAGGGCGGTGTCGAAACCGGCGATCAGGCGGTCAATGGGGTCCATGCCGCAAGTATAGGATCGAGTAGGGGACGGGGTTACCCCCGTCGCCCTCTCACACCACCGGACATGCGGTTCCGCATCCGGCGGTTCATGAAACACACTGGAGGCGTTGCACTGCCTCCGCTTTCGTCCGCGTTCGGGCCGCCAAATCCGCCTCGGCACGGGTAGCCGCCGTCCCCGGATTCCGTCCGGTTCTTTCCGCCACCGCCTCGTCTTCCCGACAAGCTTCCGCCTTCATGAGCTTCCTTGAGGTTCCCGCCGCCTACTCGCGGCATTTCACGTTCGGCCCTTCGGCTCATCCTGACGCCTACTATGGCCTCGGCTGACTTCTGGCGTCCCATCCCAACACCTCTCGATATCAGTAGCACAAGGCAGACCGCCAGATCTCCCCGGGTATTGCGCACCCACCTTCACGCTTATGCCTGTCGGATCTACGTCGTAGCGTTCCGTGCAAGTTTCGGGCTTCGACGATATTGGCCGCCTCACCCCACTACGTCGCCTCTATCCGCTTCCTGTTCGTCAGGCCAGCGCTTTGCCTTCGGCTTCCTTCAGATTCGCAGTCACCCGCGACACCCTTGCCGTTCAGCTAACTCTTCTCCTTGCCGAGTGAATAAAGGACTTGCACCTTCAAGTGAGTGCGCCCTGCCGGGCGCACCAAAAAAAACGGGCATCCGAAGATGCCCGCTGGATCCTGCCGGCCGGATCGCTCCGGCCGTATCGCAGTTATTGCTTAGAACGCATGCGTAATGGTCGCCGCGAAAATGCGCGGGTCTTCGCCTGCTGCGACTGCCGCAGACGCACTGCCCAGAGCACCGGCGTTTGTAAACAGTTGGTAGAACGCGC
>Ga0156179_1043_pt1 | contig 28564 bp, 25 predicted proteins | sample RifCSPlowO2_12_FD_107832 | JGI IMG/M metagenome (GOLD analysis project Ga0156179, IMG submission 107832) | Betaproteobacteria bacterium RIFCSPLOWO2_12_FULL_67_28 | reverse complement strand
CGCGCGCACCGTGAGCCGGTTGACGGAGATGCAGAGCACGCATTACCTTCAGTCCGAGAGACCCCTCCGATAGGAAATCAAGCCATGTCCCCATTCAAGGCCTACCGCATCACCCAGCAGGACAAGGGCGTGAAGGCGGAGTTCGTGCCATGCACGCTCGACGATCTCGACCCGGGAGAAGTCGTGGTCCGGGTCGCCTATTCCGACATCAATTACAAGGACGCGCTCGCCGCGACCGGCAAGGGCCGCATCCTGCTGCGGCCGAGCTGCATCGGCGGCATCGACCTCTCGGGCATCGTGGTGTCGTCGGGTGATGCCCGTTTCACCAAGGGCGACGCGGTGCTCGCGGTGGGGCACGATCTCGGGGTGAAGCACCACGGCGGCTATGCCGAATATGCGCGCTTGCCGGCCAACTGGCTCGTCAAGCTGCCGCCCGGGCTCACGCTCTGGGAGGCGATGGCGTTCGGCACTGCGGGTTATACGGCGGGGCTCGCAATCCTGAAGATGGAGCTGAACGGCCTCAGGCCGGCCAACGGCCCGGTCATCGTCAACGGCGCCACCGGCGGCGTGGGGTCGATCGCGATCGCGGCGCTCGCCCGGCTCGGCTATCACGTCGTGGCGCTGACCGGCAAGGAGGCGGAAGCCGGCTGGCTGACCGGAATCGGCGCCAGGGAGGTCAGGTTGAGAAAGGATCTCGACCTGACGAAGATCAAGCCGCTCGACCGCGCGACCTGGGCGGGGGCGGTCGACAACCTTGGCGGCGAGGTGCTCGCCTGGATGGCGAGCACGATGAAGGTCAACGGGGTGATCGGCTCGATCGGCATGGCGGCAAGCCCCAAACTGAACACCTCAGTGTTTCCGTTCATCCTGCGCGGGGTCAGCCTGCTCGGGATCAATTCCACGGACGCGCCCGGCCCGGAGCTCGAGCGCGAGGCATGGCGTCGTCTCGCGACCGACCTGCGGCCACCGATGCTGAAGGACATTGCGCGCACCATCGCCTTCGACCAGCTGCCGGCGGCGTTCGACGATTTCATCCAGGGCCGGGTGCGCGGCCGTACCGTGGTGGACCTGAATCCGTAAGGCGGGCGTAAGCGCCCGCGCGAACAATTGTCGCATCTGCCGGGGAGAACCGTGATGGCCAGCTACAAGGAATTCCACCGCCGCTCGATCGAGCAGCGCGATGCGTTCTGGAGGGAAGAAGCCTCGCGGGTCGATTGGCACAAGCCGTTCACGCGCGTGCTCGACTATTCGCGCCCGCCTTTCGCCAGGTGGTTCGTCGGCGGCGAGACGAACCTTTGCCACAATGCGATCGACCGCCACCTCGCGGCGCGCGGCGACCAGAAGGCGCTGGTGTGGATCTCGACAGAAGTGAACCGGGAAAAGAGCTACACCTACCGCGAGCTGCATGCCGAGGTCCAGCGCGTCGCGGCGATGATGCAGGCGCTCGGCGTGCGGCGCGGCGACCGGGTCATCATCTACATGCCGATGATCGCCGAGGCCTGCTTCGCGATCCTGGCCTGCGCGCGCATCGGCGCGGTGCATTCGGTGGTGTTCGGCGGTTTCGCCGCAGCGAGCCTTGCGGCGCGCATCGACGATGCGCGGCCGCGGCTCATGATCACTGCCGATGGCGGCAGCCGCATGGGCAAGAAGGTGCTGTACAAGTCGCTGGTGGACGAGTCGCTCAAGCTGGCCCAGTCGCCGCCGGAGAAGGTCCTCATCTTCCGCCGCGGCCTCGACCCGGACATGCCGACGGTGGCGGGGCGCGACGTCGACTGGCACGAGTTTGCCGCGCCGCACGCCGGCGCGCAGGTGCCCTGCGTCTGGCTCGAGTCGAACGAGCCGTCCTACATCCTCTATACCTCGGGCACGACCGGCAAGCCGAAGGGCGTGCAGCGCGACGTCGGCGGCTACTGCGTGGCGCTCGCCTCGTCGATGGAGCTGATCTACTGCGGCCACGCCGGCGAAACCATGTTCACCACCTCGGACATCGGCTGGGTGGTGGGGCACTCCTACATCATCTACGGGCCGCTCATTGCCGGCATGACTACCATCATGTACGAAGGGGTGCCGATCCGTCCGGACGCGGGCATCTGGTGGAAGATCGTGCAGGACCACAAGGTGACGGTGATGTTTTCGGCGCCGACCGCGATTCGCGTGCTCAAGAAACAGGACCCGGCTTATCTCAGCAAGTACGACCTCGGTTCGCTGCGGCACCTGTTTCTCGCCGGCGAGCCGCTCGACGAGCCGACGCACGTGTGGATCGCGGGGGCGCTCAAGAAACCGGTCATCGATCACTACTGGCAGACGGAAACGGGGTGGCCGATCCTGTCGGCGGTGCCCGGCGTCGAGCAGACCCGGAACAAGTTCGGCAGCCCGTCGTTCCCGGTCTATGGCTACGACCTGCAGCTGCTGCGCGAATCGGACGCCTCCGAAGCCGGGCCTGACGAGAAGGCCGTGGTGGCGATCGTGCCGCCGCTGCCGCCCGGCGTCATGAGCACCGTGTGGGGCGATGACGAGCGCTTCGTCAAGACCTATTTCACGACCTTCGCCAGCAAGATGGTGTACGCGACCTTCGACTGGGGCATCCGCGACCGGGACGGCTATTACTTCATCCTCGGGCGCACCGACGACGTGATCAACGTCGCCGGACATCGCCTGGGCACGCGCGAGATCGAGGAGGCGGTGAGCATGCACGCGAACATCGCCGAATGCGCCGTGGTCGGCGTCGCCGACGCCCTGAAGGGCCAGATGCCGCTCGCCTTCGCGGTAGCGAAGGACACCTCGACGCTCGCCAGCCCGGAAGGACGCAAACAGCTGGAGAAGGAAGTGATGGAAACGGTGGACCGGCAGCTCGGCGCCATCGCGCGGCCCAAGGCGGTGCATTTCGTGACCCTGCTGCCGAAGACGCGCTCGGGCAAGACGCTGCGGCGCGCGATCCAGGCGCTCGCCGAAGGGCGCGACGCGGGCGACCTGACTACAATCGAAGATCCTGCGGCGCTCGAGCAGCTCACGAGCGCGCTGGCCGGAAAATGAAGACACGCCCGGAATTGACGTTGGCTGACTGTGAACGCGTCGCTGCCGCCGCCGTGGCGCAAGCGCAGCGTAACCAGTGGGTCGTGGCGATTGCGATCCTGGACGACGGCGGCCATCTGCTGCACTTCGTGCGCATGGATGGCGCGACGCCGGCGAATGCCGCGATCGCGGTGGAGAAGGCGCGCACTGCAGCATTGTCGCGGCGCACCAGCGGCAGCTGGGAGGAGCGCGTCAAGGCCGGCCGTACCTCGATGCTCAAGATGCCCGGCATCCTGCCGGTGCAGGGCGGAGTGCCGATCATGGTCGACGGTACGTGCATCGGCGGCGTCGGCGTGTCCGGCGTCCAGTCGCACGAGGACGAGCAAATCGCACAGGTCGGAATCGATGCGCTGCTCAAGCGCTAACGGAATATCGGACCCTCCAGTATCGTTCGCCCCTCGGGGGACGTCCCCGCATAGGAGGAGATTTGCATGTTCAGAGTCATTGTCGGCGCGCTGCTCGCCGCCGTCGCGTTCTGTGCCAATGCGCAAGTCTATGGGCCGCCCATCACGCTGGAGCAGGCCAGAAAGGTGATGGCGGCAGCCGAAGCCGAGGCGAGGAAGAACAATTTCAATATGGGGGTCGCGATTGTCGACGCAGGCGGGCACTTGGTCCTGTTCCAGCGCATGGACGGGACGCAATTCGTCAGCGAAAACGTCGCGCGCGAGAAGGCTTGGTCGGCGGCAGCGTACAAGCGCCCGGGCAAAGCCTTCATGGACCGCCTGGCGAAGGGCGGCGAGGACCTGCTCATCCTGCAGCTGCATGGCGTGGTCTCGGCCGACGGCGGCGAACCGATCATCGTCGACGGCAAGCTGATCGGCGCCATCGGCGTCTCGGGCAGCTCTGCCGCGAATGACGGAGTCGTGGCAAGGGCGGGCGCGGCCGCGTTGAAGTAGACGCCTCGCCGATCTGCCGGACGGCGCCCGCGGGCGCCGTTTTCGTTTATGCTTCAGGCGTGATCCGCATTTGCGCCGCAGCGGCCCTGATCCTGTTCGCGCCCGGGTTGCGCGCTGGCTGCAATGACGCGCCGGGACCCGGCGTCGACTGGTCCGGTTGCAGCAAGGAGCGGCTCGTGCTGACGGGCGCTTCGCTGCCCAAGGCAAAATTCGATCGCGCGGTGCTCGCCGGGATGAATTTCAGCTCCGCCGACCTCTCCGGCGCGAGTTTCCAGGCTGCGGAGTTCAATCGCACGTCGTTCCGCAACGCGAATCTGGAGGGCGCCCGGTTCGACAAGGCGGTTGCCATCCGGAGCAATTTCTCCGCTGCGCGGATGGGCGCCGTGTCTCTGGAAAAGGCGGAATTCCTGCGCTCTAACCTCGCCGCGGCGCAGCTCGGCGGGGCGAACCTGTCCAAGGGTGACTTCAAGCGTTCCAACTTCGCCCAGGCGGATCTCACGAATGCCGTACTGCGCTACGCGAACATTTCGCGTGCCAACTTCGTCGCCAGCAAGCTGGCCGGCGCCGATTTGGCGCACGCCTTCACATTGGGTTCGAATTTCGCCGGCACCGACCTGTCCGCGGCGAAGGGCCTGACTCAGGAGCAGCTCGAGGTCGCCTGCGGTGACGCCCATACCCGCCTTCCGGCGAAATTGAAGAAGCCCGTGTCGTGGCCGTGCACCGATTGAGGCGCGCCAGGGCGAGGGCGCGATGAACGGGCGCGACGAAAGCCGCCAACGCCTGAGTGCGATTCTGGCCGCCGACGTGGCCGGCTTTTCACGGCTCATGAGCGCAGACGAACAGGCGACGGTTGCCGCGCTCGAGGCCTGCCGCGCCGTATTTCGCGAGCGCATCGTGATGCATGCCGGACGGGTCGTCGATACGGCCGGCGACAGCGTGCTGGCGGTATTCGACAGCGTGCTCGACGCGGTGGCCTGCGCGGTCGCGGTGCAGGGCGCGCTGCGCGCGCACAACGATCCGCTGCCGGAGGCGCGGCGCATGCTGTATCGCATCGGCGTCAATCTTGGCGACGTGATCACGCGGCCGGACGGCACGGTGTACGGCGACGGCGTCAACATCGCGGCGCGCATCCAGAGTCTCGCCGAAGCGGGCTGCGTAGCGGTCGCCGGCAGCGTGCGCGACAGCGTCGCGGGCAAGCTCGGCCTGGCGTTGGTCGATCTGGGCGAGCAGGAGGTCAAGAACATCGCACGCCCGGTACGCGTGTTCCGCGTAGCCACCGTCAACCCGGCCGCAGCGCCGGCGCGCGCCAAGGGCGAGGGCCCGGCGCCGCTGCGTGAGCGGCCGGACAAGCCGTCGATCGCGGTGCTGCCATTCAACAACATGAGCGGCGATCCCGAGCAGGAGCATTTCGCCGACGGCATCACCGAAGACATCATCACGGAGTTGTCGCGTTTCCGCGAGCTGTTCGTGATCTCGCGCAACTCGTCTTTCAAGTACAAGGGCAAGGCGGTCGAAGTGCAGAAGTTCGCCGCCGAGCTGGGTGTGCAGTACGTGGTCGAAGGCAGCGTGCGCAAAGCCGGCAAGCGCGTGCGCATCACGGTGCAGCTGATCGACGCCGAGACCGACCATCACCTCTGGGCCGAGCGCTATGACCGCGACCTCGAGGACATCTTCGCCATCCAGGACGAGGTCACCTCGTCGATCGTGGCGGTGTTGCCGGGCCGCGTCGAGGCGGCGGCGCACGACCGGGTCGCGCGCAAGACCACTGACAACATGGCCGCCTACGAGTGCGTCCTGACCGGCAAGCGGCTGCACCACCGCAGCCGGCGCGAGGACAACGCCGCCGCGCTGCAACTGCTGCAGCGCGCGATCCAACTCGACCCGGGCTATGCGCATGCCCACGCCTGGAAGGCCTGCGTGCTCGGCCAAGCCTGGGGCTACGGCTGGTGCGAGGACCGCGACGCGCTCGAGAAGATCATCGTCGAGGAGGCGGGCACGGCGCTCGCACTCGATGACAACGACAGCGACGTGCACCGCATTCTCGCCGCGATTGCCGTGACACGGCACGAGTTCGCGAAGGCGATGCACCACCAGGAGCGGGCTCTGCGCCTGAACCCCAACGACGATCTCATCGTGGTGCAGCAGGGCGAGATCCTGACCTGGTCAGGGCGCGCCGGCGAGGGCATCGACTGGATCCTCAAGGCGATGCGTCTCAATCCCTACCATCCGGCACGGTTCTGGGGACATCTCGGGCGCGCCTATTTCGTGGCGCGCCAGTATGGTGATGCGATCGCGGCGTTCCGGCACATCGCTGCGCCGGATGTCGGCTACGAGACTTTCTTCGCGGCCTGTCACGCGCGCCTCGACGACCTGGCGGTGGCGCAGGCGCATGCTCAACGGGTGCTGACCCAGGTTCCGCGTTTCTCCATCGATCGCTACCTCGACACGACGATGCACTACCAGCAGCCCGCGGACCGCGCGCATCATCGCGAGAGCCTGCTGCTGGCCGGCCTGCAGCCCTGAATCAGGGAAGAGCGAGCACGCCCTTCGCCGCGAGCGCGGAGATTTCGGCGGCCCCGTAGCCGAGGCCGGAGAGAATTTCGCGCGCACCCTCACCGACCGCGGGCGGCGCGCTGCGCTGCGCGAGGCGCTCGCCGTCGAGCTCGAGCGGCAGGCCGGGCACCTTGAAGTCGTGGCCACGCGGGTCGTGCGTCTCGATCATCCCGGCGCCGGCGTTGAGGTGCGGGTCGTCGAACAGTTCGCGCGGGCGCGTGATGGGCGCATACGGCAGTCCGATCGCCTCGAGCTTCTGCTCGAGCTCGGCGCGGCGATAGCGGCGGAAGATCGCGGCAAGGCGCGGGATGAGCCGGGCGCGCTCGGCGACGCGCTGGGTGTTGCTGCGCAGGCGCTCGTCCGCCGCGAGTTCCGCCTCGCCGAACTCGCGGCAGAATACTTCCCACTGCGTGTCGGTGACCACGCCGACGAACAGGCGGTCGTCCGCGGTCGCGAAGATGTCGTAAATGCCCCAGGCGGGTTTCTTCACTGCCATCGGCGGGGGTTCCTCGCCGGTGATGGCGAACTGCGCCATGTGCTGCGCCACCAGGAACACGGTGTTTTCGTAAAGCGCGCTGCGTACCAGCTTGCCGCGGCCGGTGGCCTCGCGCTCGCGCAAGGCGGCGAGGATGCCGATCGCACCGAACATCCCGCCCATGATGTCGTTGACCGAAGAACCGACACGCAGCGGCCGGTCGGGCAACCCGGTCATGTAGGCGAGGCCGCCCATCATCTGCACCACTTCGTCGAGCGCGGGGCGCTGCTCGTAGGGACCGGAGAGGAAGCCTTTCAGCGTGCAGTAGACCAGCCGCGGATTGCGCGTCGAGAGCGCGTCATAGCCGAAACCGATCTTGTCGAGTGCGCCGGGGCGGAAGTTTTCCGTGACCACGTCCGCCCGGTCGAGCAGCCGGAGAACGATTTCGCGTCCGGCGCGGCTCTTCAGGTCCACCGCGAGGCTTTTCTTGTTGCGGTTGAAGATGGCATAGAACCCGGCCCCGGCACCCTGCAGGCGGCGCGTGTTGTCGCCCTCGAGCGGTTCGACCTTGATCACCTCGGCGCCGAGGTCGGCCAGCACCAGCCCGCACGCCGGGCCCATCACCATATGGGCGAACTCGACGACGCGCACGCCCTCCAGGGGCAGGCGCTTCACGCCACCGCCCGGAATCCCTTCGGCAGGCCGGCGAGCGCGGTGTGTCCGTACACCGGCTCGTCGGGCAAACCTTCGGTCAGCACGGCGCGCGCGGCGAACAGCTTCTGCAGGTCGATGCCCGTGCGCACGCCCATGCTCTCGAACATGAAGACGAGGTCCTCGGTGATGACGTTGCCGCTCGCGCCGGGCGCGAACGGGCACCCGCCCAGCCCGCCCATCGAGGAATCGAACGAGCGCACGCCTTCCTCCCAGGCCGCGAGCGCATTGGCGAGGCCGAGTCCGCGCGTATCGTGAAAATGCGCGCCCTCGAGCTTGTCACCGATCTCGCTGCGCACCCGGCGGAACATGCGCCGCACCTGCGCCGGGTTGGCGTAGCCCACGGTGTCGGCGAGCGCCACGCCGTCGCAGAACCCGGCGAGCATTACGGCAAGCCGCACCACCTCGTCTTCCGGAACCTCGCCCTGCAGCGTGCAGCCGAACGCGGTGGAGACGGCGCCTTCGATCTCCGGGCCGCCGGTGCCGCGCAGCGCGGCGCATTTCCTGACCTCTTCCACCATCTGCTCCGGGGACATGCGTACGTTGGATTCGCTGTGCTTGCGCGAAGCCGACACCGGGAACGTGACCTTGTGCGCGCCGGCCGCGACTGCGCGCTCGAAACCCTTGACGTTCGGCGCCAGCGCGACCACCTTGACGCCGCCCAGCGTGCGCGCGTGCGCGACGATCTCGGCCGTGTCCGCCATCGCCGGGATCAATTTGGGAGGCACGAAAGAACCCACTTCGATCTCGCGCACGCCGGCTGCGGCCAGCGCACCGATCCAGCGCTTCTTCGCCTCGGTGGGCATGAGGTTCTTGGCGTTCTGCAGGCCGTCGCGCGGGCCGACTTCACAGATGAGGACGTCGTTCATGGCGCCATTTTAGACCGCTCGACGCACGCGATGGCGAGCCCGCCCGCCGCGGCGCTCGCGGCGAAGAAGAGCATCAGCGGCAGCGACGCGCCCCAGCTCAGGCGCGCGGCGATCCAGGCGACTGCGATCGGCGACACGAACTGCACCAGTTGCGACGCCTGCATGACCATGCCGTTGGTGGTGCCGATGTGCTGTGGGGAGCGCGCCAGCGAAGCAACACCGGAAAACACGGCCGCCGGAATCACTCCGCCGAAGAGCGAGAACGCCAGGCAACTGGCATAGCGACCCCAGTCCGGAAGCAGGTCGAGGAAGGCGCCGGCCGCGGCGAGCGCCTGGATGGCGCTTGCAAGAACGATGATGCGCGAGCGCCTGGCGCCATGTGCCATCAGCCAACCGCCGAGCAGCACGCCCGGCACATTGATTGCGACCCAGGCGGCGCTGAGCAGCGCGCCCTGCAAGGCCGAGCCGCCGCGTTCGGCGACGACGAAGGTGGGAAGCCAGGTCATGAACGCCGCCCACTGCGCGACGTAACCCGCGAATGCCAGGCAGAGGAACAGACTCGGCGGATGCATCAGCGATTCCGCGCCCAGGCGCATCAGCCCCACGCCAGCGCCGGAGGCGCGCGCGGGAACGAAACGCGCCAGCAACGCAAAACTGGCGAGCGTCGCTACGGCGATCGCAAGCCAGAGTACGCGCCAGTCGAATGCCGCGAGCGTCACCGACGCGGCGAGCATGGCGAGACTTCCGCCTGCCGGCAAGTAGCAACTCCAGAGGGCCATGGCCTTGGGCCGATCGGCAGCCGAGGTGGCGTGAGCGACGAGTGCGACTCCCGCCACGGTCGTCATGATGAACCCGGCGCCTTCGAGGAATCGCGACAGCAGCAGCAGCGCGTAGCCGGGCGCAAACGCGCCGAGCACCCCGCCCGCGGCCATCAGCGCGAGTCCACCGAGCGCGATGCGCTTATGCCCGAAGCGGTCCGAGAAGACGCCGGCGAACAGGCCGATCGCTCCGCCCATGACATTGAGCACGGTCGCGATGTACCCCGTCTCGATCAAGGTCAAACCGAAATCGGCGCGCAGCGCCGGCAGCGCGGGCGGCACCTTGCCGATGTAAGCAGCGGCAATCAGGCCGCCGGCGACGACCGCCCACACGGCGGTCCAGTTGCTGGCGCTCACGCGGCGCTGACGGGCAGCCTCAGTTCGACGATCTTCTTCTGCCACTCGGCCGGGCCGATCTGATGCACCGAGACGCCCTTCGCGTCGACGGCGACCGTCACCGGCATGTCCTTCACTTCGAACTCGTAGATCGCTTCCATGCCGAGGTCCTCGAACGCCACCACGCGCGACTTGCGAATCGCCTTCGCCACCAGATAGGCCGCGCCGCCCACCGCCATCAGATAGGCGGCCTTGTGCTTGCGGATGGCGTCGATCGCGGCCGGGCCGCGCTCGGCCTTGCCGATCATCGCCGCGAGCCCGGTCTGGCTGAGCATGGTCTCGGTGAATTTGTCCATGCGCGTCGCCGTCGTCGGTCCGGCAGGCCCCACCGCTTCATCACGCACCGGATCAACCGGTCCGACGTAGTAGATCACGCGGTCCTTGAAATCCACCGGCAGTGGCTCGCCACGCGCCAGCATGTCCTGGATGCGTTTGTGCGCGGCATCGCGGCCGGTGAGCAGCTTGCCGGAGAGGAGCAGCGTCTGGCTGGGTTTCCATGCGGCTACGCCGGCGCGCGTCAGCGTGCCGAGGTCGACGCGTGTTGCTTCGGCCGACGGGCTCCAGCTCACCTTCGGCCAATCCGACAGCGATGGCGGCGCGAATTCTGCCGCGCCCGATCCGTCGAGCACGAAATGCGCGTGCCGCGTCGCGGCGCAATTCGGAATCATCGCCACCGGCAGGTTGGCGGCATGCGTCGGATAGGTGTGGATCTTGACGTCGAGCACCGTGGACAACCCGCCGAGGCCCTGCGCGCCGATGCCGAGCGCATTGACCTTGTCGTACAGCTCGATGCGCAGTTCCTCGAGCCGGCTCTGCGCGCCGCGTGCCTTCAGCTCGGCCATGTCGATCGGCTCCATGAGCGCCGCCTTGGCCATGAGCATCGCCTTTTCCGCGGTGCCGCCGATGCCGATGCCGAGCATTCCGGGCGGGCACCAGCCCGCGCCCATGGTCGGGACGGTCTTCAGCACCCAGTCGACGATCGAATCCGACGGGTTGAGCATCATGAACTTGGACTTCGCCTCCGAGCCGCCGCCCTTCGCCGCAATATCCACTTCGAGCGTGTTGCCCGGCACGATCTGCATGTGGATCACCGCGGGCGTGTTGTCGCGCGTGTTGTTGCGCGCAAACGCCGGGTCCGCGAGCACGGAGGCGCGCAGCGGGTTGTCCGGGTCGAGATAGGCGCGGCGCACACCCTCGTTGACCGCGGCCTCGAGGTCCATGCCGGCTTCCCAGCGCGCCTCGATGCCGGCTTTCAGGAACACGTTGACGATGCCGGTGTCCTGGCAGATCGGACGGCGCCCTTCGGCGCACAGGCGCGAGTTGGTCAGGATCTGTGCGATCGCGTCACGCGCCGCAGGAGACTGCTCGCGCTCATAGGCGCGGCCGAGCGCACGCAGGTAGTCGGCCGGATGGTAGTAGGAGATGAATTGCAGCGCGTCGGCGACGCTCCGCGTCAAGTGTTCGCGTGTGATCATGGTTTTGTGATCGAGATTGGCGTACGTCACGGGCGAGCGAATCGGCCGCGTGCGGATGACCGATTTTGCATTGCACCGCAATGTAGCACACGCCGGGGTCTGCGCAGGGCCGCCGCAAGCCGTTGATCTGGTAATCTTATTCCATGGCCTGGAGGCGCGGCGTAAGCGCCGTGTAAGCGCCTGCCCGGAGAATGGCCGTTACCCACCTGAGCGAGACCGGAGGAGTCCAATCATGTCGTCCACGATCGAATCGGTGCTTCACGAGACGCGCTTGTTCGCGCCGTCGCAGGAGTTCGTCAAGCAGGCCAACGTCTCCGGCATGGACGCCTACGAGAAGCTGAGCGCCGAGGCCGAACGCGACTTCGAAGGGTTCTGGCGCCGGCTCGCCAACGCGGAGCTGCTCTGGCACAAGCCGTTCACCCAGGTGCTGGACGAGACGAATGCACCGTTCTACAAGTGGTTCCACGACGGCGAGCTGAATGCGTCGTACAACTGCCTCGACCGGCACCTGGCGACGCAGCCGGACAAGGTCGCGATCATCTTCGAGGCCGACGACGGCAAGGTGACGAACGCTACCTACCGCGAGCTGCACCAGAAGGTTTGCCGGCTCGCGAACGCGCTCAAGGCGCACGGCATCAAGCAGGGCGATCGCGTACTCATCTACATGCCGATGTCGATCGAGGTGGTGGAAGCGATGCAGGCCTGCGCCCGCATCGGCGCCACCCATTCGGTCGTGTTCGGCGGCTTCTCGGCCAAGAGCCTGCAGGAGCGCATCATCGATGCGGGCGCCACCGAGGTGATCACCGCCGACGGGCAGTTCCGCGGCGGCCGCGAGATCCCGCTCAAGCCGGTCGTCGACGAAGCCATCGCCATGGGCGGCTGCGAGCACGTGCGCAACGTCATCGTCTACAAGCGCACTGGCTCGCAGGTTCCGATGCAGGCGCCGCGCGACAAGTGGTGGCACGACGTGCTCGAGGGGCAGGCCGACACCTGCGAGCCGACCTGGGTCAACGCCGAGCATCCGCTTTTCATCCTCTACACGTCGGGCTCGACCGGAAAGCCCAAGGGCGTGCAGCACTCGACCGGCGGCTATCTGCTCTGGGCGATGCTCACGATGAAATGGGTGTTCGACCACAAGGCGAGCGATGTCTTCTGGTGCACCGCGGACGTGGGCTGGGTCACCGGGCACACCTACATCACCTACGGCCCGCTTGCGGTCGGCGCCACCGAGGTCGTTTTCGAAGGCGTGCCGACCTATCCTGACGCCGGCCGATTCTGGAAACTCATCCAGGACCACAAGGTGAACGTGTTCTACACCGCGCCGACGGCGATCCGCTCGCTGATCAAGGCGGGCCCCGACCTGCCGAAGAAATACGATCTGTCGAGCCTGCGCATCCTCGGCACCGTGGGCGAGCCGATCAATCCCGAGGCCTGGATGTGGTATTACACGACGGTCGGCAATTCCCGTTGCCCGATCGTCGACACCTGGTGGCAGACCGAAACCGGCGGCCACATGATCTCGCCGCTTCCGGGCGTGCACGCCGCCAAGCCAGGATCGTGCACCCAGCCGCTGCCGGGCATCATGGCCGACATCGTCGACGAAACCGGCCAGCCGGTCGGCAGGGGCAAGGGCGGCATCCTGGTGATCAAGCGGCCCTGGCCGGCGATGATCCGCACCATCTGGGGCGACCCCGAGCGCTACCGAAAGAGCTACTACCCCGAGGACTTCAAGGGCCAGTACTACCTCGCCGGCGACGGCGCGAGCACCGACGACAACGGCTATTACACGATCATGGGCCGCATCGACGACGTCCTCAACGTCTCGGGCCACCGGCTGGGCACGATGGAAGTGGAATCGGCTCTGGTCGCGAACACCAGGCTCGTCGCCGAGGCTGCGGTCGTGGGGCGTCCCGACGAGCTGACCGGCGAGGCCGTGGTCGCGTTCGTCGTGCTGAAGGGGCAGCGCCCGCACGGCGAAGAGGCGAAGAAACTGGCGCAGGAGCTGCGCGACTGGGTGGCGAAGGAGATCGGGCCGATCGCCAAGCCGAGAGACATCCGCTTCGGCGACAACCTGCCCAAGACGCGCTCCGGCAAGATCATGCGGCGCCTGCTGCGCTCGATCGCCAAGGGCGAGGAAATCAAGCAGGACATCTCGACGCTGGAAAACCCGGCGATTCTCGATCAACTGAAGCAGGCGACCTGAGCGCCGGCCCCGTACCGGGCCCGGGAGGAGGCGACGTGGCGGACTTCGAGGCGAAGGGTCAGCGCATGATCGCGCTGTGCATGCTCGGCTGCGTGCTGTTCAATTTTCCGATCCTGGCGCTGTTCAACGTGCCGGGGACGCTGCTCGGCATCCCCGTGCTTTACGCCTATATCTTCATCGCCTGGGCGCTGCTCATCGCGCTGATGGCCTGGGTAGTCGAGCAGCGGGACTAGCGAAGGTCCGCGATGCTCCAGGGCTGGGTCGTCGTCTGCACCTCGTTCGCCTACCTCGGGCTGCTGTTCGCGATCGCCTACTACGCCGACCGGCGCGCCGACCTGGGGCGCTCGATCATCGCCAATCCCTATATCTACGCGCTTTCGCTCGCGGTATACGCGACCGCGTGGACCTTCTACGGCAGCGTCGGGCGCGCCGCGAGCGACGGCGTGGGCTTTCTGCCGATCTACATCGGGCCGACGCTGATGATCGCGTTGTGGTGGGTGGTGATGCGCAAGGTCCTGCGCATCTCGAAGGAGAACCGCATCACGTCGCTTGCCGATTTCATCGCCTCGCGTTACGGCAAGAGCGCGCTGCTCGGCGGCCTGGTGACCGTGATCGCGGTGATCGGCATCGTGCCCTACATTTCGCTGCAGTTGAAGGCGGTATCGAACAGCTTCACGATCGTGCTGCAGTATCCCGCAATCGTGATGCCGGCGAAGGTCGGCGCGGTCCCGATCTTCGAGGATACCGCGCTGTGGGTGGCGCTGATCCTGGCGCTGTTCACGATCCTGTTCGGCACGCGCCATCTGTATTCTGCCGAGCACCACGAAGGGATGGTGGCCGCGATCGCTTTCGAGTCGCTGGTCAAGCTGCTCGCCTTCATCGCCGTCGGCGTGTTCGTGACCTTCGGCATCTACGACGGCTTCGGCGACGTCTTCTCTCGCGCGGCGACGGATCAGGAATTGCGGCCGCTGCTGACACCGCTCGAGGGGGTGGCCGGCGGCTACGCGAGCTGGGTGTGGCTCACGGTGCTCTCGATGCTCGCGATCATGTTTCTGCCGCGCCAGTTCCAGGTGGCGGTGATCGAGAACACCGACGAGAAGCACCTCAACAAGGCCATTTGGCTGTTTCCGCTCTACATGCTGGCGATCAATGTGTTCGTCCTGCCGATCGCCTTCGGCGGGCGGCTGCATTTCCCCGGCGGCATCGTGGACGCCGACACCTTCGTCCTCACCCTGCCGATGGCGGAAAGGCAGGAGCTGCTGGCGCTGCTCGTGTTCATCGGCGGACTCTCGGCGGCGACCGGCATGGTGATCGTGGAGACGATCGCGCTCTCCACGATGGTGTGCAACGACCTCGTGATGCCGGTGCTGCTGCGCATGCAGAGCCTGCGGCTCAACGAACGTCCCGATCTCACCGGATTGCTGCTGGGCATCCGGCGCTGGGCGATCGCGCTCATCCTGCTGCTGGGGTACCTGTACTTCCGGCTTGCGGGCGAGGCTTATGCGCTGGTGTCGATCGGCCTGATCTCGTTCGCCGCGGTGGCGCAGTTCGCCCCGGCGGCGCTCGGCGGGATCTTCTGGAAAGGGGGCACGCGTCGCGGCGCATTCTGGGGGCTGCTCGCCGGTTTCGCGGTCTGGTTCTACACGCTGCTGCTGCCGGCGCTCGCTCGCTCGCAATGGCTGCCGATCGGGTTTCTGGAACAGGGGCCGTTCGGCATCGCGCTGCTCAAGCCGCTGCAGCTGTTCGGCCTGAGCGGGCTCGACCAGATCACGCACGCGATGCTCTGGAGCCTGATCGCAAACCTCGGCGCCTACGTGGTGGTGTCGCTCGCCGGTACGCAAAGCGCCGAGGAGCACCGCCAGGCAAATCTGTTCGTCGACGTGTTCCGGCGCGCTCCGGTCGGAGCACGGTTCTGGCGCGGCACCGCTTCGGCGCCGGATCTGCACAACCTGCTGGTGCGCTTTGTCGGTGCAGCGGCCGCCGACGATGCTTTCGCCGAGTATGCCCGGGCGAGGGGCCTGCGCTGGCCGCAGGCACAGCTTCCGGCGGATGCCGAGCTGGTGCACTACGTCGAGCGGCAGCTGGCCGGGGCCATCGGATCGTCCTCGGCGCGCATCATGGTGGCGGCTACGGTGAAGGAGGAAGCGCTGACCCTGGACGAGGCGCGCGAAATTCTGGACGAGGCGAGGCAGGTCGTGATGTACAGCCACATGGTGGAGCAGAAATCGAAGGAGCTCGAGGCGGCCACCACGGAGCTGCGCGCCGCGAACGAGCAGCTCAAGGAGCTCGATCGCATGAAGGACGACTTCGTCTCGACCGTCAGCCACGAACTGCGTACGCCGCTCACCTCGATCCGGGCGTTCGCCGAGATCCTGCTCGCCAATCCCGATGTCGACCTGCCGGAGCGCAAGAAGTTCATCGGCATCATCGCCAAGGAAACCGAACGCCTGACGCGGCTCATCAACCAGATCCTCGATCTCGCCAAGCTCGAGTCGGGCAGCGCCGAGTGGCACGTCACGCGCGTCGACATGCGGGAAGTCGTCGGCGACGCGCTGTCGGGGATGAGCCAGGTGTTCACGGAGCGGGGCATCGCGGTCGAATCCCGGCTGGCGGCCTCCGTGGCGCCGGTCAGCGCCGACGTGGATCGCGTGATTCAGGTGCTGCTGAATCTGCTCTCGAACGCGGTGAAGTTCTGCGATCCGGCGAACGGCCGCATCGAGGTCGTGCTCGCCGATCTCGGCGGCGAAGTGCGCGTCGACGTGCGCGACAACGGCGCGGGAATCGACGAGAAGGACCAGCAGATCATCTTCGAGAAATTCCGGCAGGCGGGCGATACGCTCACCAACAAGCCGCAGGGTACCGGGCTCGGGCTGCCGATCAGCCGCCAGATTGTCGAGCACCTGGGCGGCAGGCTATGGGTCGAAAGCAGGCCCGGCGGCGGCGCGCGCTTTTCGTTCACCCTGCCGGCCCTCGGACAGGAAGCGGCGCCAGCGCAGGCACGCGTCGCGGCTGCGACCTGACGGGAAACCGCACAACGGAGCACCTACGATGACAAAGAAAGTCCTGATTGCGGATGACGAGCAGAATATCGTCATTTCGCTCGAGTTCCTCCTCAAGCGCGAAGGCTTCGAGGTGATCGTCGCGGGTGACGGCGAGGCGGCGCTGCAGATGATCGCCGAGCACCGTCCCGATCTGGTATTGCTCGACGTGATGATGCCCAAGCGCAACGGCTACGAGGTCTGCCAGCAGATCCGGGCGAACTCCGCGCTGAAGGGCGTGAAGGTGATCATGCTCACCGCCAAGGGGCGCGAAATCGAGGTCGCCAAGGGCATGGCGCTGGGGGCGGACGCCTACGTGACCAAGCCGTTTTCGACCAAGGATCTGGTCGCCGAGGCAAAGCGGATGCTGGGCGTCACGTGAGCCATCCGGTGCCGGGACGCGAAGCCGAGCCCGGTGTCTAGGGACGACACCTTGGCGACCCCGAAGCAACCGCCTGGCGGTTCGCCGGACGGACTGCCTACCGTCTACAGCCCGCTCGAGCGGGTGGTGCGGCGGGCACCGGTCACGGTCCCGCTCGAGTGCAGCGTCATCGACGCGGTCCGCATGATGGCTGCGGAAGAGGTCAGTTCGATCGTAGTGGTGGATCCGGCAAACGGGGCGCCGCTCGGCATCTTCACGCTGCGTGACCTGATGCGCCGGGTGGTGCTCGCGCCCGGCGGCCTCGATCAGCCGATCGCCGCGGTGATGACGGCCGGGCTGGTCACCTTGCCTGCGACGGCCACGGCGCACCAGGCCGCCACGCTGCTGGAGCGCCGCCGTCTGCACCACGTGGTCGTCACGGACGATCGGGGGCGCTTGGTCGGCGTCGTGACGCAGACCGACCTGATCGGCCTGTCGCGACTGGGCGCCGGAGAGCTCTCGCGCGATATCGGTGAAGCCGCAACGACCGAGGCCATCGCGACCGCGCAAGCGGACGTGAGGCGCCTGACGCAACATCTGATCGAACAGAACGTGGGCGCGGACACGCTCACGCAGCTGGTTGCCAGCCTCAACGACCTGATCACCTCGCGCATCATCGAGCTCACCCTGGACGAGATCGAGCTGCCTGCGGTCAACTGGTGCTGGATCGCGCTCGGATCCGAAGGCCGCCTGGAGCAGACCCTCGCGACCGACCAGGACAACGGCATCGTATTCGAGTCCGACGCGGCAGCGGCCGCGCCGTTGCGACAAGCGCTGCTGCCCTTTGCCAGGAAGGTCAACGAGCGGCTCGCCGCATGCGGCTTTCCGCTTTGCAAGGGCGAGATCATGGCGGGCAACCCGCAATGGTGCCTGTCACTGCACGAATGGATGGAGCGCTTCCGGCAGTGGATCGAGCAGCCGCAGCCCGAAGCGCTGCTCAACGCTTCGATCTTTTTCGACCTGCGGCCGCTCTATGGCGAAACTCAGCTCGCCGAGCGCCTGCGCGAATGGCTGCTGCGCAGCACCCGGTCGAACCCGCTTTTTCTTCGCATGATGGCGGAGAACGCGCTGCGCTGCCAGCCGCCGCTCGGCGTCCTGCGCGATTTCCGCTTCGACAAGGCCGACCAGTATCCGCATACGATCGATCTGAAAATGTACGGAGGGCTGCCATTCGTGGACGCTGCGCGCATCCTGGCGCTCGCCAATGGCGTACCGCATACCAACACCGCACAGCGCCTCCGGGTCGTCGCCGCCGGTGCACGCTTCGGCGGCGACGACGCACAGGCGATGGTCGACGCGTTCTGGTTCGTGCAATCGGTACGGTTGAGGAATCAGCACGCCGTGGAACGCAGCGGCGTCGGCGCGGCGAACCGCGTCGATCCGGATCGCCTCAACGAGCTCGACCGCTACATTCTGAAGGCGGCGTTTCGCCAGGCACGCAAGCTGCAGCAGCACATTCGGGCCGATTACCAGTTGTGAAGGGCTCATGAAACCGCCCCTGCGCTACTGGATCTGGGTGTTGGCGGTTTATGGCGCCAGCCTCGCGATCGTCGGCGCGCTCGGCGCGGCGATCGCGTTCGGCCTGCCGCCGGACGACGGCGACACGCTCGCGCGCATCGTCGCGGCGCGCTCGCCGTTGCTCGTTGCGGCTGCGGGATTGCTGCTGGCGCTGTGCGCTGGTGCCGTCTCGTGGCTGTTCACGAACTATCACTACGCGGCGCGCTTGCTCGCCGAGCAGACGGAGGTCGTGCTCAAGGCGAACCCCAACCACTTGGTCAGCGTCGAGGCCGGCCCCGAGATGGTGGAACTGGCAAAGGCGATCAACCGGATTGCCGAAGGCATGCGAGGCTTGCAGCAGGACCTCGAGCTGCGCAGTGCGCAAGCGCGCTCGCACGTGGAAGAGGAGCGCAATCGGCTCGCGGCGCTGATGTCCGAACTCACCCAGGGGGTGATGGTCTGCAATGCCGAGGGCCGGATTCTTCTCTATAACGAACGCGCTCGGGCGCTGTTCCTGCGCGTTGCGTCGGAATCCGCGCCGCTCGGGCTGGGCCGATCGATATTCGCGCTGCTCGACCGCGGTCAGGTGACGCATGCGCTCGACAAGCTGCGCCATTCGCTCGAGCAGGGAATTACGCAGCCGCTGACGCGCTTCGTCGCCTCGGTGAGCGGCGGCGCCGTGCTGAGAATCCAGGTGGCTCCCTTTCTCTCATCGGGGAGCCGGCTGGCGGGGCTGGTATTCATGCTGGAGGACGTCACCGGCTCGCTCGGCGACGAGCACCGGCGGCTTTCGCTGCTGCTGGCGCTCGCGCGCGACGCGCGGGCGCCGGTCGCCAACATCCGCGCCGCCGCCGAGAACCTGGTGCAGTATCCGGAAATGGATTCCGGCGGACGGGCGAGGTTCGTCGAGGTCGTCGCGGAGGAGGCGCGCGCGCTGAGCGACACGCTCAACGCTGCACTGCGCGAACATGCGCTCGCCTTCAAAGCGAGCGTTGCGCTGGAGGACATGCGCGCGAACGATCTGGTCAGCGTCGCGCGCCGCGCCATTGAAGGTGCAGCGGCCATCGAGACGGCGGGCGAGGTCGAGGGCGACGATCTCTGGGTCCGGGTCGACAGTTACGCTTTGGTGCGCGCACTGACCTATCTCGCGGCGCAGTTGCGCGGGGCGCATGGTGTGCGCGCGGTGCGGTTCCGGGTCGAGGCTGCGGCAAATTTCACTGCCATCGACATGCTGTGGAACGGGGCTGCGCTTGCCGTGGAGACTCTGGCGGCGTGGGAAAGTTTGCCGATGACCGTGGGCGGTGACGAGGCGCCGATCACGCTCAAGGATGTGCTCGAGCAGCATGGCGCGGAATTGTGGTGTGAGGAGAAGGCGGAATCGGCGCGCCTGCGCTTCCTGTTGCCCGCCGGCGAGCCCGTACCGGCCATCGAGGAGCGCGCGGCGCATGGCGAGGATCGTCCCGAGTATTACGACTTCGACTTGTTCGAGCGCCGGGGCGTGGAGGCCCGCTTCGAGGATCGGCCGCTCGCGCAACTCAACTACACCGCGTTCGACACCGAAACCACCGGCCTGGAACCCTCCGCCGGAGACGAAATCATCTCGATCGGTGCCGTGCGCATCGTCAACGGCCGGCTGCTGAAGCACGAGGTCTTCGAGCGGCTGGTGGACCCAGGCCGTCCCCTCAAGCCCGAATCGGCCCGCATCCATGGCATCGAGGCTGCAGCGCTGGAGGGGCAGCCGACGATCGAGCAGGTACTGCCGCTGTTCCACCGTTTTTGCGAGGACACCGTGCTGGTCGCTCATAATGCGGCCTTCGACATGCGATTTCTCGAGCTCAAGGAGCAGGCGAGCCGGGTGCGCTTCGCGCAACCGGTGCTCGACACGCTGCTGCTTGCGTCCATCGCACAGCCCGGCATCCCGAGCCGCACGCTCGAGGCAATCGCGGAGCGCCTCGGGGTGCGCGTCATCGGACGGCATACGGCGCTCGGCGACGCCCTGGTCACGGGAGAGATCTTTCTTCGTCTCCTGCCGTTGCTGGCCGGGCTGGGGATCGTCACGCTGGGGCAGGCGCTCGATGCCTCGCGCAAGACTTATCAGGCGCGCTTGAAGTACTGAGCGATGGCGTCGAATTCCACGCTGCGTCCGCTGTTGCGCCTCAAGCTGGCGCAGCTGCTGGTCTTTCTCGGACAGGAACGGCGCGCCGTGGCCACGCTGCGCTTCGCGCTTGCGGAGTACCCCGGGCTGCAGCAAGGCTGGCGCTATCTCGCCTTCCTGCTGAGCATGGCGAAGGAAAACGATGCCGCAATCGAAGCCTTCCGGACGGCAATCGGGCTCGATCCCGCAGATGCCGAAACGCGTTTCAACCTCGGTTTCCTGCTGCAGCAGCTCGGCCGCCTGGCGGAGGCGGCAGTGGAACTGGAAGAAGTGACTCGCCTGGCCCCGAAATTGGACCGCGCCTGGTACGGTCTGGGGCTGATCCTTCTCGAGCAGAACCAGTTCCAGCAGGCCGCGGACAGTTTGCGCGAGGCGGTGCGCCTGCAGTACTTCAATCCCAACGCGGGCTATTATCTGAGCTTCGCCTACCACAAGCTCGGCGAGCACGGGAAGGCGCTGGCCGAGTGCGAACGCGTCAATTCGTACGATCCGAAAGTGGGCGCGCGGATGCGGCGCGACTTCGGACTCGGGTGACGCTTTTGTGCCATGCAACAGCATTGTTTCGCTGCTTGTAAGTGCCGTGTAAGGATGCCGACCTAAATTGCGTCAGCTGGAAAAGGCCGGCGTACGATCGTACCGAGCGATCCGACATAAAGGGGAGGCCCTCATGCAACTGTCTCAAAGGCACCAGGAATACTGGAACAAGAACCTCGTGATGACGACCGTATTGATGGTGATATGGGTGTTCGTCACGTTCGTGATCGGCTACTACGCGCGCGACGTGTTTTCGTTCAACTTCTTCGGCTGGCCGTTTGCCTTCTGGATCGGCGCGCAGGGCGGGTTGGCGATCTACGTGGTGCTGATCGGCGTCTACGCCTGGTACATGGGCAAGCTCGACAGGGAATACGACGTGGCAGAGGGGGACGAATAATGGCTACGCAGACCAAATCGCAGGTGCAAGCCGCTTTCTTTCAGACGCTGAAGAAGGCGTACAGCTTTTACACCGGGGGGTTCGTCGCCTTCGTCATCCTGCTCGCGATCGCCGAGCAGATGGGCTTGCCGCGCAAGTGGATCGGCTACATCTTCCTGTTCGCGACGGTGGGACTGTACGCCGGCATCGGCATCCTGAGCCGCACCGCGGACATCGCGGAGTACTACGTGGCCGGCAGGCGCGTGCCGGCGTTCTTCAACGGCATGGCGACCGGCGCCGACTGGATGAGCGCGGCCTCCTTCATCGGCATGGCCGGCACGCTCTACCTCACCGGCTACTTCGGCCTCGCCTTCGTCCTGGGCTGGACCGGCGGCTACTGCCTGGTGGCGCTGTTCCTCGCGCCCTACCTGCGCAAGTTCGGCCAGTTCACCATTCCCGACTTCCTCGGTGCGCGCTACGGCGGCCACATTCCGCGCTTTGTCGGCATTCTGGCTGCGATCCTGTGCTCGTTCACCTACGTAGTGGCGCAGATTTACGGCGTCGGCCTGGTGACCACGCGATTGGTGGACGTGCCGTTCGAGGTGGGTGTGTTCCTCGGCCTGGGTGGCATCCTGGTGTGCTCGTTCCTCGGCGGCATGCGCGCGGTCACCTGGACCCAGGTGGCGCAGTACATCGTGTTGATCGTCGCGTACATGATCCCGGTGATCTGGCTGTCGGTGAAACACACCGGGGTCCCCATCCCGCACGTCGTTTACGGCAAGGTGCTGGAAAAGGTCACGGCGCGCGAGGCGGAGCTGATCAAGGATCCGAAGGAGCTCGAAGTGCGCAAGATCTTCGCCGAGCGCTCCGCGGCGGCGAAGGAAAAGCTGAAAGACGTGCCGAAGGCGTACCAGGCCGACAAGGCCGCGGCGACGAATCGCCTGGCGGACCTGAAGGCACAGAACGCTCCGTCGGAGCAGATCAAGGCGGCGGAAGGCGCGATTCCGGCGAGCGTTGACGCGGCCAAGGCGGCGTATGCGCGCGATGCGGGTCTCGCCGCCCGTTCCGGGCCGCCGCTGCGGCACGCCGAAGCCTTCCCCGGCAAGGACGACCAGGCACGCGACATCAACCGCAAGAACTTCCTGGCGCTGATCCTCTGCCTGATGGTCGGTACCGCCGCGCTGCCGCACATCCTGATGCGCTACTACACCACGCCGTCGGTGAAAGAGGCGCGCCAGTCGGTGACCTGGTCGTTGTTTTTCATCTTCCTGCTGTACTTCACCGCTCCCGCGCTCGCAGTGCTGGCGAAGTTCGACGTCTACACGCTGCTGGTCGGCTCGGAGTTCAGCAAGCTGCCGGCATGGGTTGCGGCGTGGCAGAAGGTGGATGCAACGCTGCTCAGCATCACCGACATCAACAAGGACGGCATCGTGCAGCTGGCCGAAATCGTGATCGGCGGCGACATCATCGTGCTGGCGACACCGGAGATCGCGGGCTTGCCCTACGTGATCTCGGGCCTGGTGGCGGCGGGCGGTCTGGCGGCGGCGCTCTCCACCGCCGACGGGCTGCTGCTCACCATCGCCAACGCGCTCTCGCACGACCTGTACTACAAGATGATCGACCCGCATGCTTCCACGCAAAAGCGCGTCACGATCTCGAAGGTCCTGCTGCTGGTGGTGGCGTTGATCGCGGCCTGGGTGGCGAGCCAGAAACCGGCCGACATCCTGTTCCTGGTGAGCGCGGCGTTCTCGCTCGCTGCGGCAGGGTTCTTTCCGGCGCTCACGCTGGGCATCTTCTGGAAGCGCGCCAATAAGTGGGGCGCGACGCTCGGCATGCTTGCCGGTGTCGGCATCACGTTCTACTACATGGCGATGACGCAACCGTGGTTGCGCCGGGTATTCGGAGTGCAGTCCTCGATCGCCGACAACACCTGGTGGGATATCAATCCGATTTCGGCCGGCATCTTCGGCATCCCGCTCGGCTTCGTGGTGATCATCGTCGTCAGTCTGCTGACGGCGGCGCCCGACAAGGAGACCCAGGAGCTGGTGGATCACGTGCGTTACCCGCATTTGCGCGGCGACATCGACACGCAAGCTACCTGATCCGAACTGCCTCACGCCACAAGGCCCGCGCGCTGCGCGGGCCTTTTATTTATGCCTGGCGGCTAGAATCCGGCCAGTTGGTCAAACGCGATGCAAACCGAACTCCTGATCGTGGTCATGGCCAAGGCGCTGACCGAGCTGATCGGCATGTTCCTGCTCGGCCGCGGCGTGCTCTACCTGCTTGCCGGTGCGAAACGCGATGCGAACCTCTTCTACCAGGTGCTGTGCGTGGTGACCAACCCGGTGCTGCGCGCGACGCGCTGGGTGACACCCGGAATCGTGGTCGATCGCCACGTGCCGTACGTCGCGTTTGCGCTCGTCGTCTGGGCGTGGATCGCGATCGTGTTCTGGGTCCTGCCGGAGATGTGCAGCTGGGCAAGCATCGATTGCAAGCCGCTGCTGGAGCGGAAACGCAGCGCCTAGCCGGAAAAAAGGGCCTGCGCCGTCGCGCAGCCCTCGCGGGGCAAGCTATCGTGGCTTTGCTTTGCTGGAGTAGAATCCGCGTCCTTCGGAGAGATGGCCGAGCGGCTTAAGGCGCACGCTTGGAAAGCGTGTATGCGTTAACAGCGCATCGAGGGTTCGAATCCCTCTCTCTCCGCCAGGCAGTGAAGCTCGTGCATAATGGACAACGGCGGGCCTCCCCGCATTGCAGTCCGGTGAATCTGGTCAGGTCCGGAAGGAAGCAGCCACAGCCGGGTGCTGCAGGTGCCGGGGGTCAGGCTCGCCACCTTTCGCGGCATCGCCCTGAGGCGGTCCCGCTCGGTGCAAGCTTGGAGAAGAGGGAGGGCAAAGCCCTCCCTCTTCTGACCTCTCGCCCGTAGCGCCCGCGCACCGGCTGATAAACTTCGGGCATGAGTTATCAGGTTCTTGCCCGGAAGTGGCGGCCGCGGAATTTCGCGACCCTGGTCGGTCAGGAGCATGTCGTGAAGGCGTTGCGCCACGCGCTGGAGCAGCAGCGCCTGCATCACGCCTATCTGTTCACCGGCACGCGCGGCGTCGGCAAGACGACCCTGGCGCGCATCCTCGCCAAGTGCCTCAATTGCCAGGCCGGCATCAGCGCGACGCCCTGCGGTCAGTGCACCGCCTGCGTCGAAATCGACGGCGGCCGCTTCATCGACTATGTCGAGATGGATGCAGCCTCGAACCGCGGCGTCGACGAAATGACACAGTTGCTCGAGCGCGCGATCTATGCGCCGACGATCGGGCGTTTCAAGGTTTACGCCATCGACGAGGTGCACCAGCTTTCCGGCCATGCCTTCAACGCCATGCTGAAGACGCTGGAGGAACCGCCGCAGCACCTGAAGTTCATCCTCGCGACCACGGATCCGCAGAAAGTTCCAGTCACGGTATTGAGCCGTTGCCTGCAGTTCAACCTGAAGCAGATGCCGCCTCCCGCGATCGTTGCGCACCTGGCGCGCGTGCTCGAGGCAGAAGGCGTGGATTGCGAGCCCGGCGCCCTGCCGTTGCTGGCCCGGGCCGCGGCTGGCAGCATGCGCGATGCGCTTTCGTTGCTCGACCAGGCGATCGCGCACGGTGCCGGAAAAGTCGGTGCAGGCAACGTGCGCGCCATGCTGGGGGCGATCGACACGACCTACCTGCTGCGGCTGCTCGAGATGGCTGCGTTGGGCGACGCGCGCGCGATGCTGGCAGTCGCGGACGATATGCAGGCGCGCGCGCTTTCATTCGATACGGCGCTGCAGGAAATGGCGAGCCTGCTGCTGCGCATGGCGCTGGTGCACGCGGTGCCGGATGCGCTCGATGCGGACTTCCCGGAGCGCGACCGCATCGTGGCACTGGCGCAGAAGATCGACCCGGAATCGGTGCAGCTGTACTACCAGATCGCGCTGCAGGGCAGGGACGATCTGTTTCGCGCCCCCGACGAGCACGCCGGATTCATCATGACGCTGCTGCGCATGCTGGCGTTCCGGCCGGAGGACCCGGCAGGCCTGGCAGGCACGGCTTCCGGCAAGGCGACGACTTCGCGACCGCCCGCAAGCATGGCCACTGCGCCGGCGCCTGCGGCGAGCGTGAATTCGGTTGCGACCCCCGTTGCGACATTCGCGGGCGACTGGCCGGGACTCGTCGCGCAGCTTGCCGTGACCGGTGTCGCCAGGGAATTGGCGCGCAACGCCGAACTCGCGCGTGCTGACGGCGCATCGTTCGATCTGGTGGTTCCACCGTCGATGCCACACCTTACGGAGCGCAATTACTGCGACAAGCTCAGGGCGGCGCTCGAGCAGCACCTGGGCAGGCCGGTGCAGTTGCGCGTCGCCTCGGGAGAGGTGCGCGGCGCCTCGGTGGCGGCGCTCGAGCTGCGCGTACGCGATGCCAAGCGCGCGGAGGCGTCGCGCGCGGTGAAGAGCGACCGATTCGTGCAGGAGCTGGTGACCCTGTTCGACGGGCGCGTGGTGGAGCCGGGCGTGCGTCCCGCAGGAAAAAGCGGCTGACAACGGAGATCGAGCATGCGTGGAAATATCGGTCAATTGATGAAGCAGGCGCAGATGATGCAGGAGAACATGCGCCGCATGCAGGAGCAGCTGGCCAGCGTGGAAGTCGAGGGGCAATCGGGCGCCGGCCTGGTCAAGGTGGTGATGAGCTGCAAGCACGACGTGAAGCGGGTGACGATCGATGCGTCGCTGGTCGGCGACGACCGCGAGATGCTGGAGGACCTGGTCGCCGCGGCGTTCAACGACGCGGCGCGCCGCGTCGAGCAGACCGTAGCCGAGAAGATGAGCGGCGTTACCGCCGGGCTGGGGCTGCCGCCAGGCTTGAAGCTTCCGTTCTAGCGTCATGGCACGAGCGCCGTTGCCGAGTGCGCCCGGACTCGATTCGCTGATCGAAGCGCTGCGCGTCCTGCCCGGCGTCGGGCCGCGTTCGGCGCAACGCATGGCCTATCACCTGTTGCAGCACGAGCGCAGCCGCGCTGCGCAGCTTGCGCGGGCGCTCGCGGGGGCGCTGGCAAGCGTGAGGCACTGCTCGCGGTGCAACAACTTCACCGAAGCCGAGCTCTGCACGCTGTGCCGTTCATCCGGCCGCAACCCGGCGCTGCTGTGCGTGGTCGAAACGCCCGCCGACTTGTCGATGGTCGAGCAGACATTGAGCTATGCAGGCCTGTATTTCGTCCTCATGGGGCGCCTTTCGCCGCTCGACGGCATCGGTCCGCGCGATATCGGTCTCGACCACCTGCTGGCGCGCGCCACCGACGGCATCGTGACCGAGGTCGTTCTGGCGACCAATTTCACCAACGAAGGCGAGGCCACCGCGCATTACATCGCCGAAATGCTGAAAGCGCGCGGCGTCACGGCGAGCCGCATCGCGCGTGGCGTGCCGCTGGGCGGCGAGCTCGAGTTCGTGGACATCGGAACCATTTCCCAGGCGATGCTCGACCGGCGCGGGTTATAGTGGTAACCAGGGAGGATTACATGAAGACCATCGTTCGAATTGGCGCGCTGATCATCGCCGCCGTCACCGCCAGCGCGCACGCGCAGATCGAAAAACGCGACGTGCACATCGCGGTCGGTGGCAAGGTCGCGCTCTACGCGCTGCCACTGGACGGAATCGTTTCGCTCGCGGAATGGCGTCTGATGCGCTGGCAACCGCGAAGCGGAGAAACGGAGAGGATCTGATGATCAAGACCCAGTTGGTGATCGTGTCGTGCCTGGTGTCGTTGGCGGCGCTCGCGCAGCCGTATCCTTCGCGGCCGGTAAAAGTCATCGTTCCGTATCCCGCCGGGTCGACGCCGGACATCGTGGCGCGCACCCTTTCCGGAAAGCTGCAGTCGGCGCTGGGGCAGCCGTTCGTCGTCGAGAACCGCGCCGGCGCCGGCGGCAATATCGGTGCCGACGCCGTCGCCAAATCGGCTCCCGATGGCCATACCTTGCTGGTCGCGATCAATGGTCCGGTCGCGGTCAACAAGTTTCTGTACAAGAACATGCCTTATGACTCGGACAAGGATCTGTTGCCAATCTCGCTGCTGGCTACTTCGCCTCAGATGCTGGTCGTGATCCCGTCCGTCGGGGTTGAGAATTTCAAGGATTTCCTCGCTTACGCACGGGCGCATCCAGGACGCTTGTCGTACGCGTCCGTCGGCGGCGGCAGCGCTTCGCACCTGACGATGGAGCTGCTCAAGAGCGATGCCAAGGTGTTCGCCGTGCACATTCCCTACCGTGGCTTTCCACCCGCAGTGACCGACATGCTGGCCGGAAACGTGCAGGCCATGTTCGCCATCATTCCGGCGGTGCTGCCGCAAGTGAAGGCGGGGAGAATGAAGGCGCTTGCGGTAACGGGAATCAAGCGCAGCGCACTCGCCCCGGAAGTGCCCAGCGTCGCCGAGATCGGCTATCCGCAGCTCGAATCGCTCGCCTGGATCGGGTTGCTAGCGCCGGCGGGGACCGCGCAAGCGGTCGTCTCCCGGCTCGGCAACGAAACCGTGCGCGCCATGCGTACCAGCGATACGCAAGAGACGCTTGGCAAGCAGGGATTTGACGTGGTGGCAAGTTCGTCGACAGAGTTTTCCGCATGGATCCGGCGTGAATCAGCCAAGTGGTCCAGGGTCATTCAGTCAAGTGGTGCCACGGCGGACTGAGGCCGTCGAAACCTGCTGGACAAGTTATTGACAGGGGTTCCCGCCAACGGCTACAATCTTTCTCTTCTCGGACGCGGGGTGGAGCAGTCTGGCAGCTCGTCGGGCTCATAACCCGAAGGTCAGAGGTTCAAATCCTCTCCCCGCAACCAACGCTCTTTAAAAATTAGCAGCCGATAGGTGTGGGCGCTCGTTGCGAAAGGCACCGCGAGCCGGTTTCCGGCAAGCGGCCAAAGCATCTAGTGCTCACAAAAAAGTAACGAAGTAACTCCGTTTACTTTGAGTGAGAAGCAATACCTGGATTGAACTGAAGAGTTTGATCCTGGCTCAGATTGAACGCTGGCGGCATGCCTTACACATGCAAGTCGAGCGGCAGCGCGGGGGCAACCCT
>Ga0156179_1097_pt1 | contig 28633 bp, 23 predicted proteins | sample RifCSPlowO2_12_FD_107832 | JGI IMG/M metagenome (GOLD analysis project Ga0156179, IMG submission 107832) | Betaproteobacteria bacterium RIFCSPLOWO2_12_FULL_67_28 | reverse complement strand
CGGGGCAAGGTCGTTCGCACGTCCATATTCAAGGCGCCGGTGCCGGGTCGCGTTCGCGTCACGCGGCTGAACGTGGTGGGCGATCAGCAATCCGATCTCTCCGTTCACGGCGGAGCCGATAAGGCGGTCTACGCCTACCCGTCGGAGCACTACGCGTACTGGCGCAACGAGCTTCCCGGCATGGACCTGCCATGGGGAGCCTTCGGAGAGAACCTGACCACGCAAGGCTTGTTGGAAGACACGGTCCACATCGGAGACCGGATTCGCGCCGGATCTGCGGAATTCGTCGTCACGCAGCCAAGGATGCCTTGCTTCAAGCTCGGGATCCGCTTCAATCGGCCCGACATGGTCAAGCGTTTCCTTCGCAGCGGCCGCACGGGCTTCTACCTCGCGGTCCTTCGAGAGGGAGATCTGGGTGCCGGCGACCCGCTCGATCTCGTCGCCGAGGACGAAAGCCGCATCACCGTGGCCGATGTCGTGGCGCTTCATGCGGCTGACGCCGCGGATCAGGACCTGCTGCGCCGGGCGAGCGAATTGTCCGCGCTTCCCGAGAGCTGGCGCGAGTACTTTCGCGAGCGCCTTTTGAAGCCCGACGCGTGATTCGTTCCGCTCAAAGCGAAGAGCGCGAGGGCGAACCGTCGGACATGACGCTCCCGCTCTACCTGTTCGTGGCGTTCGCGATCTTCGCGCTCGTCATGGCCCTCCTCGCCTTGGCGGGCGCAAGCAACGCGCGCGAGATCGCCCAACTGCTCGGCGTCGTGCCGCACCGCCCGGTGACCATGGCCGTGATGCTGCTCTCGCTCCTGCCCAGCGCGGCGCTGGCAGGCTGCGCCGCCTACGCGATCCTCTGGCCCGCGGGTCGCTACCGGAACCGCTGCCTCGCGGGCACCGCCATCGCATTGGCGCTTGCCGCCCTCCTTTACTGGAGCCCGCAGGCGGTTCGCATGCTGCAGGTATTATCCGGTTCATGAGCGGCTTGCCCATGCTCCACCACCTCTCCTTCGCCGTAGCCGATCTCGCCCGCGCGGCCGCCTTCTACGACGCCGTCCTGGCAACGCTCGGCTACGTCCGCGTCTGGACCGCGCCCGACGCGATCGGCTATGGACTGCCGGGCGGCGGCGATGAGTTCGCGATCAAGTCGCGCAGCGAAGCCGTGACTGCACCGGGACCGGGTTTCCACCTCGCCTTCGCCGCGCCGTCGCGCGAGGCGGTCGAGCGCTTTCACGCGGCCGCCCTGCAGCACGGCGGCCGCAGCAACGGCGCACCGAGCCTGCGGCCGCAATACGGGCCGGACTACTACGCCGCCTTCGTCACCGACCCCGACGGCTATCGCATCGAAGCCGTGATTCATGCAGAATCCGCACTCCCTGCCGTACCCGCGGCATGAACCCTTGACGACATGACCAAACCCTTGCGGGCCACCGACGTCCCAGCGCGCGCCGGCTCGTCCTATCCGGAACCCTTCCGCAGCCGCATGGGCGAGGCCGACTGGCGGGCGCTCGGCGATGCTTTCGGACTGACGCAATACGGCGTCAATCTCGAGACGCTCCAGCCCGGGGCGCAATCGGCGCTACGCCACTGGCACACGCTGTGCGACGAATTCGTCTACGTGCTGGAGGGCGAACTGATGCTGCGCACGAACGAAGGCGAAACCAGCATGGTCAGCGGCGCTTGCGTCGGCTTCAAGGCCGGTGAGCCGAACGGCCACCACCTCGTCAACCGCTCGGCGCGGCCGGCACGCTTCCTCGTGATCGGAACCCGGGTGCCGGGCGACACGGGGTTTTATCCCGACGACGATCTCCTGTGGTGCCGGAACGAGAACGGCCGCTACCCCGCCCACAAGGACGGCAGGCCCTACTGGCTGCCGGGCGGCGAGCCGCCCGCCGGCGGTTAGGCGTTGACCGCAGTCACGCAGTGCATTGCAATAGAGGCGCCCTCACGCCGAACCTGTCCCTGGGCCGGCTTCGATCGAGGGGAGGATCCGGTCCATATCAATAACGAGGAGTACGAAAATGACACCAAGAACTCTGCTTTCCGCCGCAGTCTGCGGGCTTGTCGTGCTCGGCTGTGCCTACCCATGGCCGCGGGTCGCTGCGGACCGGGAGTGCGTCTCCGACCAATGCGAGGTGAAGGTCACCGTGCTTCCAGGAACCACCGGCCCGTGCATTCCGGACGTCGACGTAGGCAGAGTCATCGTCGATCCGGGGAAGTCGAATCCGAATGCCGGCAAGGTCATCTTCTGGGAGTTTGCGTCGGGCACCACGAATGCCCAGTTCCCCGCGGACGGAATCGTGTTCGCTGCCGATTCGGGCTTTCAGTGCGTGCGGCAGGGTCAAGGCGAACGCTTCATGTGCAACAACGCGCGCAGCAGCGGCCCATGGAAGTACAGCGTCAATGTCGTAAGCAACGGGGCGCGCTGCGAAGAGCTCGATCCCTACGTCGTCAACCCGTGATCGGACCGTCCGATTCCATCCAGAGGCGCGCTTCGGCCAACGCAGCGGCGTGACCGAGCGCGCGGCCGGCCGCCTCGGCAGGGCCGTACTCCGCCGTACCGAGCGCCTGCCGCGCGCGCTCGATCCAGGGCGCGAGGAACGCCTCGTCGGAAGGATCGCGCTGCAGTCCGCTTTGCGCCGCCTGCGCTTCGGCTGCGCCGAATAAGCGCGCCGCGCGCGCCCACTGCGCGCGCGATGCAGCCAGACCGGCGCACACCTCGAGCGCGCTCTGCGCTGCGCGCGTGGAGCCGATCTCTTCGGCGATCGCCAGCGCTTCGAGCAGCGAGCGCCGGGCGCGATCCGGCGCGTCCCGGGTCGTAGCGACGATGGCAAGGTTGAGCAATCCGATCGCGATGTTCTCCCGGTCGCCCGAACTCCTCGCCAGCGCCACCACCTCCTCGTAGAGCGGCTCGGCCGCATCGAGATCTCCGTCGGCGCGATGCAGCTGTGCCACGGCGGTCAAAGCGCCCACGAGCTGGATCCTGTTTTGCAGCTTTCGCGCCAGCGCCAGTGCCTGCTGCGCACTGGCGTGCGCCGCAGCCCTGTCGCCCTGCCCCTGCAACGCCAGCGCGAGCGGCTGCAGCGCCGCGAGCTCACTGCGCTCGTCTCCGATTTCCCGTGAAATCGCGAGACTCTCCCGCAGGAGTCCCGCGGCTACGCCGTAGCGGCCGGTGAAGGCGCAGATCTGGCCCGCGTTGAACAGTCCCCTGCACCGGGCCGCGTCCCGCGCCTCGGCTCCCGGGCGCGCGAGCGCCTCGAGCATGAGCCGCAGGCCCAGCTCGAGCGGGCCGCGCACGAACCAATACAGCTTGACCGCGTCCAGCAGACGGTAGCCCGCCTCTGCACCGCCCGGCGCACGATCGCACCAGCGATGCGCAGCGATGACGTTCTCGCGTTCCTGATCGAGCCGCGCCAGCCACGCCCCCTGCTCCGGTCCGCTCAGCGCCGGCCGCGCCTTTTCCGCAAGCACAAGGTAATAGGCGAGGTGGCGTGCGCGAGTCGCCTTTTTCTCGTGCGCTTCCTCGAGCCGCTCGCGCGCGTACTGCCGCACGGTCTCCAGCATCCGGTAGCGCTCGCCGCTCGCCTCGGGCACGACCAGCGACTTGTCGACCAGATGCGCCAGCAGATCGAGCACTTCCTCGGCGCGCAGCGAGTCGTCCGCGCCGACCGCTTCCGCCGCCTCGAGCGCCCAGCCGCCGGCGAAGATCGACAGCCGCCGCAGGAGGGCGCGCTCGGGCCCGGTAAGCAGATCGTAGCTCCAGTCGATCAGCGCGCGCAGCGACTGCTGGCGCGGCAGCGCGGTGCGCTCGCCGCTCGCCAGCAGCCGGAACCGGTCGCCGATGCGCGCGGCGATGTTTTCCACCGACAGCGCCCGCACGCGCGCCGCTGCGAGTTCGAGGGCGAGCGGGATGCCGTCCAGGTGACGGCAGATGGCAGCAATCGCCCGGGCGTTCTGCGACGTGACCCCGAACCCGGGTTGCGCCGCGCGGGCGCGTTCGAGGAACAGGCGAACCGATTCGTATCGCACCAGGGTCTCGGGCCGCGCTGAAGCCTCGGGAACTTCGAGCACCGGCACCGAAAGCACCGTCTCTCCGGCGGCATGCAGCGGCTCGCGGCTCGAGGCGAGCATCTTCAGCTGGGCGCCCGAGCGCAGCAGCGTCGCCGCGAGTTCGGCGCAGGACTGGAGCAGATGCTCGCAATTGTCGAGCACGATCAGCAGGCGGCGCTCGCGCACCTGGCGCACGAGCGCCTCGATCACCGGCCGCCCGCTTTCCTCGCGCACGCCGAGAACCGAGGCCAGCGCCTGCGCGACCAGGCCCGGATCGGCGATCGGCGCCAGCTCGACGAACCACACGCCATCGCCATAGTCATCGAGGACTTCGGCAGCCAGTTGCAGCGCGAGGCGCGTCTTGCCGAGGCCGCCCGCGCCGAGCAGCGTCAGCAGGCGCGTGCGGCCGAGCAGCGCCTTCGCCTCGGCCAGCTCGCGCTCGCGGCCGATGAACGACGTCACCTGTTGGGGCAGATTGTTGGGCGTCGCCTCCAGCGAGCGCAGCGCCGGAAATTCCGCGCGCAGGAGCGGATGCACGAGCTGGTAGATGCGCTCCGGAGCGGACAGGTCACGCAGCCGCACCGATCCCAGGTCGCGCAGCGAGGCGCCCTCAGGAAGCCGGTTGCCGACGCACTCGGCTACGGCCTGCGACAGCAGCACCTGCCCGCCGTGCGCCGCGCTCATGACGCGCGCGGCGCGGTTCACCGCGGGGCCGAAGAAGTCGTTGTCGCGCCGCTCACCGGACCCGCTGTGCAGCCCGCAGCGCACCTTGAGCGCCATGCCGTCGTCGCCCGCTGTTTGCGCCAGGCCGAGCTGCAGCCGCAGGCTCGCGCCGAGCGCATCGAGCGGGTTCGAAAATGCGGCGTGCACCCCGTCGCCGGTCGTCTTGACCAGCACGCCCCGATGCGATTCGACCGCCGCGCGCGCGATCGCGTCGTGCCGCGCCAGCGCCGCGCGCATGCGCTCGGGTTCCTGCTCCCACAGCCGCGTGCTGCCCTCGACGTCGGTGAAAAGAAAAGTCGTGACCGCAGCGGGATCGACCACGGCACCGCCTCGTGGCCGCGCTACGCGCGCCGGCGCATGATCGGGCGCGAGCGATCGGCGCAGTCCTTGAAGCCTGCGGCCTCGAAGGCCGGCGCAAACCCGGTCCACGCGAAAGCGGTGGAAGACCCGTGGTACGGCTTCGGCACTACCGGATAGCCTTCCACGAGATGGCCGCCGCAGCGGCGCACGTGTTTCAGCGCGGCGCGCAGCAACTGCACCGTCACGCCCCTGCGCCGAAAACCCCGCGCCACATAGAAGCAGGTCACCGACCAGACCGGCTGGTCGTCGACCGGCGCGAGCACGCGCGAACGCGCGAGCCTCGCATAGGCCGTGCGCGGCTCGAGCGCGCACCAGCCTACCGGCTTGCCATCGGCGTAGGCGAGTATTCCCGGGACGCGCCCCGCTTTGACGATTCTGCGGAATGCGCGCCGGTTGCCCTCGCCCTGCTGACGCGCGAACTCGGCGCGCGGCAGCTTCCAGAACATGCACCAGCAGCCGGCGCAGGCGCCGCGCGGCCCAAAGAGGGCCGCTGCATCGTCCCAGAGATCGGGCGTGAGCGGACGAAACTCGAGCTTCAAGACGCGCGCCTCACTTCTCCGCCAGCATCTTCAGCCGCGCCAGCCCCTGCTCGAAGTCCGGGCCGACCATGCGGTCCATCAGCAGCGCGAAGTAGTGCAGGTAGGGATTGGCACCCATGTCGCCCTCGTTGCTCCAGGAGACGCGCGTTCCGGTGACACCCGCGGTGAGCGTCAGCACTCCGGTGGAACTCATGCCGAAATCGGGAAACGACAGCCGGTACTCGATCAGCCTGGCGAACTCGGCGCGCGGCAGCTTCCAGAACATGCACCAGCAGCCGGCGCAGGCGCCGCGCGGCCCAAAGAGGGCCGCTGCATCGTCCCAGAGATCGGGCGTGAGCGGACGAAACTCGAGCTTCAAGACGCGCGCCTCACTTCTCCGCCAGCATCTTCAGCCGCGCCAGCCCCTGCTCGAAGTCCGGGCCGACCATGCGGTCCATCAGCAGCGCGAAGTAGTGCAGGTAGGGATTGGCGCCCATGTCGCCCTCGTTGCTCCAGGAGACGCGCGTTCCGGTGACACCCGCGGTGAGCGTCAGCACTCCGGTGGAACTCATGCCGAAATCGGGAAACGACAGCCGGTACTCGATCAGCCTGCCCGGCTCGGCGCGCGTGAACTCCATCGCGCCGTTGCCCTCGCTCTGGCTCTGCCAGGACCACTTCGCGCCCTGCCCGGCCGGTGCGCCGGCGTAGCTCATCTTCATGTTCGGGTCGCGCTGGTTCCACACCGTCCATCGGGCCCATTCGCGAGGGTCCTGGATCAGCGCGTAGACCTTCTCGGCCGGCGCGCGGATCTCGGTCGAGCGCTCTACGCGAAACTGCGACGGCAGGAGAAACCCGACCAGCGTCAGCAGCACCGCCAGACCCGCGATCACGATCAGCAGCCCCTTCAGGATCTTCATGAGGTCTTCCTCCTCGGTGAATTCACGGACCGCTGCGCTGCAGCGGCGCCCTCAGCGCCTCCTCGAGCGTATTCAGGCTGTGCGCATAATGCGCGCGCGTCTCGCGGCTGAGCGCCGGCTTCGATTTCGCGCCGCGTAAAACGGCGGCGAGGCGCGTCGCCTTGTCGCGCAGCAGGGCCACCGCATCCGCCGGAGTCGCCGCGCCCGGCCGGATCAGGGTCCCGGCGATCCTCTTCAGATGCTCGCGCTGCAGGTTGCGCCGCAGCAGGTCGGTCTCGCGTCCGGCCAGCGCCTCGCTCCAGATCGCCGCCTGCAAGCGATCGTGCAGCTCGGCCAGGCGCAGCACGCGCCTGCCGTCGACGACGCGGCCGGGCGATTCGAGCAGGCGTGCCGCCACGGCGTCCGACAGCAGATGCTCGAGGATCGCCTTTTGCACGCCAAGCACCGAGTCCGCGATCGACACGAAGGGATTGGCCGGGCGGTCGAACTGATCGATGCCGATCCGGCTGAGCAACTGCGGCGCGAAACGGAAGCTGTCGCTCCTGAGGAAATCGCGCGCAAGCAGCGCCAGCGCCTCGCGCTGGCGTGCCGCGGGAACCGGCTCGTACAGGGGCCGCCCGCTGCCGGCAAGGTCGCGGCGGTGCGTCACGCCGCCGACGTACTTCGCCACCAGGGGCGCAACCCGCGCCACCTGGAGGAAGCCGCTCGCCAGACTGCGGGCGAGACGTTCGTAGCTCTCACCCGGGGCAAGCTGCAGCGACTGCAGCCGATTCCATAGTTCCCGCGAGAGCTTCAGGCGCCGCTGGTAATAGCCGAGCGGGTCGGCCCCGAGGTCGAAACGGTTCGCCTCCGGATCGATGCCCACCCGCATTCCGTAGCCCGCGTCCTCGTCCGTGGCGTAGGCGAGCTCCGGTTCAATGGACCGGCCGGCGATTCGCGCCAGCGCGTCCTTCTCGGTCGCGGGGTCGAGCGGCCGGTAGGCGTACTCGATTGCCCAATAGTCGTAGGCGCCGATCGTGCTCATCATGTATTCGCCCTGCGGTTCGCCTTGCAGCGCGATATTGAACGGGACGTAATCCATCACCGAAGCCGCCGTCCCGTGCCGGCGCGTGAATCCCGCATCGGCCAGCCGTTCCAGCGCGTAGGCGGCCGAGGCGCGGAAATTGTGGCGCAGGCCGAGGACGTGACCGACCTCGTGCATGATCGTCTCCTTGACATAGGCCTGCGCGAGCGCCTCCGCCTCGGGACTGTCCATCGCCACACCGCGTGCCTCGAGCAGGTCGCTCGCGAAATGCAGTTCCTGCGCTGCCTCCGCTGCATAGCTGCACTCCGGCATGCCGTCATGGCCATGCAGCGCCACGCCACCGAGGTCCTCGGCCACCAGCCGCCGTGCGCCCCGCCCGAATACATCGGACATGCCGATGTCGGCGGCCAGGATTTCGCCGCTGCGCGGATCGGCGCGCACCGGACCGATCGCGAAGCCCACGTCGGCACCGGCAAACCAGCGCACCGAGCCGCGGCGCGCCTCGCCGGCATCGATGTCGTCCTCGCCGAGCTGCTGCCGCACGGCGATCGCTTCCTTGAAGCCGATCCGCTCGAAGGCGCGGTTCCACTCGAGCACGCCCTCGGCCACGGACCTGCGGTACTTCTCGGGAATGTTCCAGTCGAGCCAGAAAAGTATCGGCTCCTTCGGCTCTGACAGCGCCGCCTGCGGATCCTTCTTTTCGAGGCGCCAGCGGCGCGCGTAGTGCACACGCGGCTTCAGGGCGGTGTCGTCGGTGTAATCGGTGCGCGCTGCCGTGAAATGGCCGACGCGCGGATCGGCCAGTCGCGGCGCCATCGCCTGCGCGGGCAACCGCGCAAAGCTGTAGCGGAAGGTCGCGAACAGGCTGCGCGGATCGGGCGTCGCCTTCGGTGGCGGCGGCATCGGCTCGGCCGGCGGCTTGAGCGGCGGCGCGGGTATCTTGGGCACCGCGTAATGCGCCCGCACCTCCAGCACGGCCTGCTGCGCGGTGTTGCTGACGCGGCTGACCGAGCTGTTGCGCGCGTCGAGCGCGAACGGCAGGCGAAACGCGGTCTCGAGCCGCGTCAGGTAAGCGGGGATGTCCGCGATCAGCAGCGCATTGGCTTCGATCAGCACCGCGCCGCTCTGCGGATGGGGCAGCGACACGACCGGCGCCGAGGCGATCAGGCTGTCGGAAAAGGACTGCGCCACGAAGCGCGCCTGCGGCGATCCTTGCGCAGCGAAGAACTCCTCGTTGCGTGCGACCAGCTGCACCCGCCCGCCAATGCGGCGGAAGAATCCGATGTGCGAGCGGCCCATCTGGTTGCCGTACAGCCCGCGCTCGCCGATGCTGCGGGCGATGTCGTAGGCGAAGAAGAACGGCTGCTCGAACTGCTCGGGGCGCAATTCGATCCAGACCTTGTCGTCCTTGCGGTGCAGGGTGAAATGCCCGGGAAGCGGGGTGGATTCCTTGAGCACCACCGGGAAGGGACGCGGGCGCGCGCTCGCCTCGGGCGTGGCGGGCGGCTTCACCGGCGAGGCCGAGATGTCGTTGTCCGCCGCAGAACTGTCAGCCGTCTGCGCCTGCGCGCCGGCGGCAATGCCGAGCGCGAACATTGCGGCCGCCAGCCCAACGCCCATGCCACCTGGCAGGAGCCTCATCCGATCCCCCACTCCGGGTTCGATTGCGGGCGCAAAGATAACACGTGCGGCAGCGCCGCCGGCCTCTTGCAGACGCGCATCCGGTGACGTGCCATGGCGTCGCGGCCCCGCGCGAGCGCCAATATCGATAGAATTTCCCTGTGAACCAGCCACCACGGCGCCTGCGGCTGAAGCATGCCGCGCTGCTCTTTGCGCTCGCCGCACCGATAGCCCTTTCCGGATGCGATCCCGTTTCGCTGACCATGTTCGGCGTCGGAACGGCGGCGGGCGTGCAGCATACGCTCACCGGAATCGCCTATCGCACCTTTTCAGCGCCCCTCGCGCGGGTGCGCGCGGGCGTCAATGCCGCGCTCAAGCACATGGACATCACGGTCGCCGGAACCGAAAGAATCGACAACGGCGAGCGTATCAAGGCGCGCGCCGCCGACCGCGAAATCGAGATCGACCTCGAGGCCATCAGTCCCAGAACCACGCGCATGCGCTCGACCGCCCGCAGCGGCGTGTTCATGGATGCCGCGACGGCGACCGAGATCATTCTTCAGACCGAGAAGGCTTTAGGCGGCAGCTGACGGAGGCAGCGGCGAGGCGCGCGCCATCGGCTCCGCGTCGCCGTGCGTGCTCAGCCGATCCAAGCGCGGGCGTTGCGGAAGACCCGCATCCAGGGTGAATCCTCCGCACGGACGTCGGGCGCCCAGGACATCTGCACCGTGCGGAAGACGCGCTCCGGATGGGGCATGACGATGTTGAAGCGCCCGCAGGGCGTGGTCAGGCCCGTGATGCCCTGCGGCGATCCATTCGGGTTGAGCGGATAGCGCTCGGTCACGTGGCCGCGGTTGTCTACGAAGCGCAGGCTCACCAGGGGTCCCGCAAGGTCCTGCTGCTGCGCGAATTCGGCACGGCCCTCGCCGTGCGCGGTGACGATCGGCATGCGGCTGCCGGCCATGCCCGCGAACAGGATGGAGGGTCCCGGCACCACCTCGACCATCACGAAGCGCGCCTCGAACTGCTCCGATCGATTGCGCACGAACGACGGCCAATGCTCCGCCCCGGGGATGATCTCTTTCAGCGCCGCCATCATCTGGCAGCCATTGCACGAGCCGAGCGCGAAGGTGTCCGGGCGCTGGAAAAAGCGCTCGAACTCGGCCCGCGCCGCGGCGTGATACAGGATCGACTTGGCCCAGCCCTGCCCGCCGCCCAGCACGTCGCCGTAGGAAAAACCGCCGCAGGCCGCGAGCCCCCGGTACCCCTGCAGCGTCGCGCGCCCGGCGAGAACGTCCGACATGTGCACGTCGACCGCCTCGAATCCGGCGCGATCGAACGCGGCCGCCATCTCCACCTGGCTGTTCACGCCCTGCTCGCGCAGCACTGCGACCCGCGGCCTGGCACCCCGCGCGATGAACGGCGCCGCCACGTCGGCGGCGGGATCATAGCCGAGCGCAAAACCGATCCCGGGATCGTCCGCATCGAGGATGCGGTCGTATTCCTCCTGAGCGCACTGCGGGTTGTCGCGCAGCGCCTGGATGCGCCAGGTGGTCTCGGACCAGGCGCGCTGCAGGTCGATGCGCCGCTCCGCGAACACGACGCGCGCGTCGCGCGTGATGCGGATCTCGTCGCGCGCGTTCAGCAGGCCGACCACATGCGCGCAATCGCCGATGCCCTGCGCACGCAGCGCATCCATCACGCGGTCGCGGTCGCCGGCGCGGATCTGCAGCAGCGCGCCCAGTTCCTCCGCGAACAGCGCCGCCAGCGCACGCTCGATGGCGTGCCCGGCGAGCTGGTTGACGCTGTCGCGCTTGAAAGCATCGACGTCGTCCGCCGCGGCATCGAACACCAGCGCATCGAGATTGAGCGTGACGCCGCAGCGTCCGGCGAACGCCATCTCGCAGACCGCAGCGAACAGGCCGCCGTCCGAGCGGTCATGATAGGCGAGCAGCCGGTGCGCCTGCGCCAGTGCCTGCACGGCACGGAACAACCCGCTCACGCGCGCCGCGTCGTCGGCGTCGGGACAGTCGGCGCCGAAGCGCGACCACGTCTGCGCGAGAATCGAACCGCCGAGCCGGTTCCTGCCGCCGCCGAGGTCGACCAGGATCAGCTCCGTATCGCCGCAATCGGTACGCAGCTGCGGCGTGAGCGTGCGGCGTGCATCCTCGACCGGAGCAAACGCGGAGACGATGAGGGAGAGCGGCGCCACCACCTCCCGTTCGCCCCACGCCGTGCGCATCGAAAGCGAATCCTTTCCCACCGGGATCGAGACGCCGAGCCTGGGGCAGAATTCGAGCGCCACCGCGGCCACGGTATCGTAGAGCGCGGCGTCCTCGCCGGGATAGCCGGCGGCGGCCATCCAGTTCGCCGACAGCTTGACGCATTCGAGCGATGCGATGCGCGCCGCCGCCAGGTTGGTGATCGCCTCGGCGACCGCCATGCGCCCGGAAGCCGGCGCATCGATCAGCGCGAGCGGCGTGCGCTCGCCGATGGCGAAGGCCTCGCCGGCATGCGCCGCAAAATCGAGCAGCGTCACGGCGCAGTCGGACACCGGAACCTGCCAGGGGCCGACGAACTGGTCACGCGAACACAGGCCGCCCACGCTGCGGTCGCCGATCGCGATGAGGAAGGTCTTGTCCGCGACCGCCGGATGGCGCAGCACGCGATACGCCGCCGCCTTCAGGTCGATGCCGGTGAGGGTGAGCGGCTCGAGCGCGCGCCCGAGGCGCCGCACCTCGCGCAGCATCTTCGGCGGTTTGCCGAGCAGCAGCGCCAGCTCCATGTCCACGGGCACCCCGCCCAGCCGCGGGTCCTCTACACGGAGCCGCCCATCGGCGGTAGCGACCCCGAGAACCGCGAACGGACAGCGCTCGCGCTCGCAGATGCGCCGAAAACGCTCCACCGCATCGGGCGCCAGCGCAAGCACGTAGCGCTCCTGCGCCTCGTTGCACCAGATCTCGCGCGGCGACATGCCCGAATCCTCGGAGGGCGCCGCGCGCAGATCGAGCCGCGCGCCGCGCCCGGCGCCGTGCGCCAGTTCCGGCAGCGCGTTCGACAGTCCGCCCGCACCGACGTCGTGAATCGAGAGGATCGGATTGGCCTCGCCCAACTGCCAGCAGCGGTCGATCACCTCCTGCGCCCGGCGCTGGATCTCGGCATTGCCGCGCTGCACCGAGTCGAAATCGAGGTCCTCGACATTGGCGCCGGCGCCCAGCGACGACGCCGCCCCGCCGCCCATGCCGATCAGCATGCCGGGGCCGCCGAGCTGCGCGAGCAGCGTACCCTCCGGCAGCGGTGCCTTGGCCGCCTGCTGCGAGGCGATGCTGCCGACGCCGCCCGCGAGCATGATCGGCTTGTGGTAGCCGCGCAGTACGCCGCCGACCCTTTGCTCGAAGGTTCGGAAGTACCCGGCAAGGTTCGGTCGCCCGAACTCGTTGTTGAACGCGGCGGCGCCGATCGGGCCCTCGGTCATGATCGCCAGCGCGTCTGCGATGCGCGCAGGCTTGCCGGGATCGGGCATCTCCCAGGGCTGCTCGGCGCCCGGCAGGCGCAGGTGCGATACCGAGAACCCGACCAGCCCCGCCTTGGGCTTGGCGCCGCGGCCGGTGGCGCCTTCGTCGCGGATCTCGCCGCCCGCGCCGGTGGCGGCACCGGGAAAAGGCGCGATCGCCGTCGGGTGGTTGTGGGTTTCGCACTTCATCACCGTGTGCGTCAGTCCGCGGTGCGCGCGGTAGACGCCGTCGGCATCCGTATGGAAGCGCTCGGTCTCGCGCCCCTGCATGATGGCGGCGTTGTCGGCATAGGCCAGTACCGTGCCTTGCGGATTGGCGGCATGCGTGCGCCGGATCATGGCGAACAGCGATTCGGCCTTCGGCTCGCCGTCGATGATCCACTCGGCATTGAAGATCTTGTGCCGGCAATGTTCCGAGTTGGCCTGCGCGAACATGGTCAGCTCGGCATCGGTCGGATCGCGCCCCATGGCCTGATAGGCGCGCTGCAGGTATTCGATCTCGTCCGGCGTCAGCGCCAGGCCGAGCGCGCGATTGGCTTCGTCGAGCCGGGCAAGCGCCACCGTGGCGAGCGGCCGCGGCGCCACGTGCTGGAAAAGCCGCGCCGCATCTTCCAGCCGGTCGAGCACGGTCTCGGTCATGCGGTCGTGCAGCAACGCCGCGACGCGTCCGCGCGCGTGCTGCGGCACCTCGCCCTCGAGCACAAAGGCGGTGCCGCGTTCGATGCGCCGCACCGTGGTCAAGCCGCAGTTGCGCGCGATCTCGGTGGCCTTCGACGACCAGGGCGACACGGTGCCGATGCGCGGGACCACCAGAAACAGCACCTCCGCGCCGCTGCCGGCCTGCGGCGGCGCGCCGTATTCGAGCAGGCGCCCGAGGAGCTGGCGTTCAGCAGCCGCAAGCGCGCCGTCGAGTTCGGCAAAGTGCCAGAACTCGGCGCGCAGGCCGCGAATGCCGTGATGGATCGCCCGCAGTTGCGGCAGCAGCTTGGCGACGCGGAACTCCGACAGCGCGCGTGCGCCGCGAAGCTGCAAGATCGGTGACATCCAGGCGGACCGGTAAGAAAGGATTATACCGGCGCGCGCTGCCGCACGATCACTTGCGCAGCACGGGATCCTCGATCTTGCCGCCGATGCCGAGCGTCGCGCGCAGCGTCTGCGCCGGCGTCCTCAAGTCGGCAATCACGCGTCCCGAAAGCGTGCTGCCGCCGATGATGTCGAGGCTCGCGCCGGCATTCAGGGCGCCGGCCGCAATCGTGACGTTGCGCAATTGCACCGAACCACTCTGGTACACGCCCTGGGCGGTGAGCTCGGAAAATAGTGTCCGCCCCGCGCTCTGCGCGCCGCCCGTCTGGATCGCCTTGCCAAGGTCGAAGCTGCCGAGCACGCCCTTGTCGATCTTGAAGTTTCCCTCGAGGCGCGCAACCTCACCGAACTTCGCCGGTGCAGGTCCGCTCATCGAGTAGAGCCCGCGCCCTTCCGCCCGGCCCTCCGAGACGAGGGTCGGCGCGAACACCGCGGCGTTGAGGTTCTTCGCGCGCAGCTCGCCTTCGACCGACCAGGTCGCACCCCAGCGCACGCGCGCGCTGCCCGATACCACCCCCTCGAAGATGCGGCCGTCGAACTCCGAGATGTTCAGTCCCTGGCGCGTTGCGCTGCCCTTGACGCCGAATTCCGAGAGCGTGAAAGCGGGCACGAACGGCACCGTGAAGCTGCCCGCGTGCCCCTCGAGGCTGAGCGTGCCGCCGCTCGGCACCATCCTGATCTGCAGCTTGTCGGGGCCGTGCAGCACGATCGACTGCAGCGCCCCGTTGCCGCCGACCGTCAGTTCGGCATCGAGCTCCGGCAGCGGCAGCGCCCCTGTCAGCCTGGCCTGTTTCACCGCGACGCGCGCAATCTTCAGGTTGTCGCCCTTCAGTGCGCCGAACAGCGCGTCGCCCAGTTGCTCCTGTGAAATGCTCACGCCCTCGAGATCGATCAGGTCGAACGACTTCTGATCGCCCGTCAGCGCACCGATTCCGCCGTGCGCGCGCACCAGACCGATCTGCACCGCATCACCCACCGAAACGCGCTCGAACTTCATCTGGATGCCGGTGACGAGCGACAGTCGCGCGCCGCCGATCCGGACCGGCACGCCCAACGCCTCCGACGCCGCCTTCTCGTAGCTGCCGGTCGAAATCGGCATCACGTGCACGACGCCGATCCCCGCAGCGAGCAACGCGATCAGGCCGATCACGCCGTACTTGGCCCAGGCTACCGAGCGGCGCGCTTGCGCTGGCGCGACCGCGCCGAACTCATCGCCCTGGGCGCGCGACCGGGCTACGGCCTCGACGCGCCGCAGCGGCTGCTTTTCGGTGCGTTCCTCGGCGGCCTGCGGCTGGGGCTCCTGGGGCAACGGCTTGCGCTCGCGCTTGCCGGTGGCCTGCTCGAGGAGCTTGCGTTCGCGTTCGATCTCCCGCAGATCGAGCTCGTCATCACCGATGACCAGATCCTCTTCCAGCGCCTGCTCCAGCACGGTCCCTGCGACTGCTTCCCGCGCCTGGTGGCGGTGTTCCTCCTGCTGCGTACGCCGCTCGCGGTCGGTTTCGCTGTCGGCTTCGCGTTCCGCCGCCGACTGCGCGCGATGCGCCTGTTCTTCGCGCGCCCGGCGCCGTTCCTCTTCAGCCTCCTTGCGCGCTTCCTCGAGGCTGCGCGGCCTCGCGTCCTGGCCTTCGCCGGCGCTGGGCGATGCGCTCTGCGCTGCTGCGCGCTCGGCCGTCTCCCTGGCAACCCGCTGCCTGGCCTCCTGTGCCGCCTGCTCGGCGGCTTCGCGCGCCGCGCGCTGCGCGGCTTCCTTGGCAGAGCGCTCCGCGGCCTCGCGTGCCGCGCGCGCCGCGATTTCCATAGCCGCATGCTCGGCCGCTTCCCTGGCGGCGGCGTCGGCCGCCGCCTTGGCATTTTCATCGTCGCGCCGCGCAAACGAATCGAGGTCGGCGAGGAGCGAATCGTCGAGCGACGCGGCGGGTTTTGCCTTGGAGACCAGGGCGCGCGCACGCTCCGCACGCTTGCGGCCTGCCTCGTCTTCCCCGGGGCTGCGCAATTCCTCGCTCACGAGGCGCTTGCGCGCTTCTTCTTCGCGCTGCCGGCGTTCCTCCTCGTCGCGCGTGCGGCGCTCGGCTTCCTCCTTCGACTTGCGTTCGGCATCTTCCCGGGCGCGGCGCTCGCCCTCCTGCTGCAGGCGCTCGGCCTGCTCCCGCGCCTGACGCTCGGCCTGCTCCCGCGCCTGACGCTCGGCCTGCTCCCGCGCCTGACGCTCGGCTTGCTCGCGAGTCCGGCGCTCGGTTTCGGCACGCGTGCGCTCCGCCTCCAGCTGGCGACGCAGTTCCTCGGCTTCGCGGCGCGCCCGATCTTCGGCGTCCTTACGCGCCTGCTCCTGCGCTTCGCGCTCCGCCGTCTCCCTGGCCCTGCGTTCGTCGTCCGCGCGCGCACGCTCGGCCTCTTCGTCGCGACGCCGCTGCTCCTGCTCTTCGCGCGCCGCGCGCTCGGCTTGCGCCCTCGCGGCGCGCTCGGCCTGCTCCTGCGCGGCACGCTCGTCGGCTTCGCGCCGGCGCCGTTCCTCTTCCTCGCGCGTGCGCCGTTCGGCCTCGTCCCTCGCCTTGCGCTCGGATTCCTCGCGCGCCCGGCGTTCGGTTTCGGAGCGTGCGCGCTCTTCCTCCAGCTGGCGCCGCAGCTCCTCGGCTTCACGGCCCTTTTCCTCGGCCTCCTTGCGCGCCTGCTCCTTCGCTTCCCGCTCCGCGGTTTCCCTGGCCTTGCGCTCTTCTTCGGCACGCACGCGCTGCGCCGCTTCCTCGCGGCGCTGCTGCTCCTGCTGCTCGCGCGCCGCGCGCTCGGCTTCCGCCTTCGCGGCGCGCTCGGCCTGTTCCCGCGCGGCACGCTCGTCGGCTTCGCGCCGGCGCCGTTCCTCGTCCTCCTGCGCCCGCCGTTGCGCCTCTTCCTTCGCCTTGCGCTCGGCTTCTTCGCGCGCGCGGCGCTCGCCTTCGGCGCGCGCGCGTTCCTCCTCCAGCTGGCGACGCAGTTCCTCGGCTTCGCGGCGCGCCTTGTCCTCGACCTCCTTGCGCGCGCGCTCCCGGACTTCATGCTGCTGCGCCGCCAGTTCACGCGCCTGCCGCTCGGCTTGCTCGCGTGCCTTGCGTTCCGCCTCCAGCCGCGCCCCCAACTCGGCCTCGATGCGGGCCTTTTCCGCGGCCTCCTTGTGCGCGCGCTCGAGCGCCTCGCGCTCGCGCCCCGCCGCCGCCTGCCGTTCGCGCTCGGCGGCCTCGGCCAGCGCTTTCGCTTCCGCCTCGGCCCTGGCCTTGGCCTCGGCCGCGGCGCGCACCGCCGCTTCGCGTGCCGCCTTGACCTTGGCATCGGCCTCGGCGTGAATGCGTGCCTCCGCCTCGGCGCGGGCGCGCGCTTCGGCTTCGGCGCGCGCGGCGGCCTTGGCCTCCATCTCGGCACGGGCCTTCGCCTCCGCTTCGGCACGCGCAAGCGCCATGGCCTGTTCGCGCGCCCGGAAATCGGTCTCGGCTTCCTCGCGGCCGCGCCGCTCGGCCTCGGCGCGCGCCTGTGCCGCCAGATCGACGACCGGCTTGGCCGGCGGCGGGGCGGGCCGCCGCGCCGCCCCCGGCGTGGCCTGGGTGAAATCGAGTTCTTCTTCTCCCTGCGCGGCGGCAGGCGCCTTGGGCGGCGGCGTCTTGGGCAGCGGCGCCACGGGCGCGACCGACGGCCGCGACACGCCGATAGTGACTTCGCGGATGAAGCCGTCCTTGTCGAGCTGCTGGATCAGGGCCTCGAATTTTGCCGGCGGCGTCTTGTCGAACTTCTGCTGCAGGTCGGCGAACGTCGTCTTGCCGTCGATCTGCGTCAGCACGGCACGCTCGCTGCGAGAAAGAAGCCCGGTCTTGCCGGAGGCCTCCTGCACGCCCTTGCCGGTCTTGGAGAAGATCGCGTACGAATTGATGGCGGCTGGCGACGTCATGGCTGCTGGCGGCGAAGCCGTATTATAAGCAGCACATCGACCGGGGTGCTCTTCCTGCGGCGGGCGTGGCGCCGATGCTAGACTGGCGTGCCTTGCCGCAAGCGCCCGCGTCACTTCAAATCACGCTGCTCCTCGGTTTTCTGATCGCACTGGTCGCGCTCGGCATCGACTCGACGGTGCCGACGCTTCCGGCAGTGGCGCGCGGGTTCGGCGTCGAGCCCGGTGCGGTCCAGATCACGCTGACCGGGTTGTTTGCCGGCGTCGCCTGCGGACAGCTCGCGTGGGGCCCGCTGTCGGATCGCTGCGGCCGCAGGCCGGCACTCGCCGGCGGCCTGGCGCTGATGGCCGCCGCCAGCCTCGCCAGCACCGCGGCGGGCGATGCGACGACGCTCGCCTGGCTGCGGGTTGCACAGGGATTCGGACTGTCGTGCGGCCCCGTGGTCGGGCGCTCCATCGTGCGCGACCTCTACGGCCAGGAACAGGCTGCGCGACTGCTGGCGCGCATGATGGTCGTGTTCGGCCTGGTGCCGATCAGCGCGCCGCTGGTGGGCAGCGCCTTGCTCGCCGCTTCCGGCTGGCGCGCCGTGTTCTGGCTGCACGCGATCGTTGCCGCCGCGCTCGTGGTGGCCGTTTGGCGCGGGCTTCCTGAAACGCTGCCCCTGCCGCGCGGCGGCACGCACCGGAGCGCGCGTCCGCTCAGCTTCGCTGCGCTGCTTGGCCGACGCGCCTTCGTCGCGCCGTTCCTCGTGATGCTCGGCGCGCAGCTCGGCATCATCGCGTTCGTCACCAATTCTGCGGTCGTGCTGATCCACGGCTTCGGCCTCACGCCCTGGCAGTACAGCCTGGTGTTCGCGGGGGTGATGCTGGGACAGATCGGCGGCGCGTTCGCGAGCAGCCGCCTGGTGGCGCGCCACGGCATTCGCGGCCTGCTGCGCTTCGGGACTTCGTTCGCCGCCTGCTCGGGAATCGCGCTCGCGGCGCTCGCCTGGATGGAGATCCGGCATTGGAGTGCCGTGGCCGGCCCGATGGGCGCGTTTCTATTCGCCTCGAGCTTCATCATCCCGAACGCCACTGCCGCCGCCCTGTCGCCGTTTCGCGACAGCGCCGGCAGCGCTTCGTCGCTCATGGGCGCCCTGGCGTTCGGCATTGGCGCAGTGCTCGGCGCCGTCCTCGGATCGCTGTTCGACGGCAGCGCACGCCCCATGGCGAGCGCGACCGCCCTCGGCGGCGCCGCAGCCTGGTTGGCGATGGCGCTGCTGCCGAAACAGCAGGTGCAGTCCGATGGATAGCGTCGCCTGCGTCGTGATCGGCGCCGGAGTCGTGGGACTTGCCGTGGCGCGAGCGCTCGCGAGCGCCGGCCGCGAGGTCGTGATCCTCGAGGCGGAGACCGCGATCGGCATGCACACCAGCTCGCGCAATTCGGAGGTCATCCACGCCGGCATCTACTATCCGCGGGGCTCGCTCAAGGCGAGCGCCTGCGTGCGCGGCCGCGAGCGCCTCTACCGCTACTGCGCCGAGCACGGCGTGCCGCACCGGCGCTGCGGCAAACTGATCGTCGCCACCGATCGGCGGCAGGTCCCCGAATTGCGCGCCATCGAGGCCAGAGCGCACGCCAACGGCGTCACCGACGTCAAGTGGCTGGAGCGCGACGCGGCGCTGGTACTCGAGCCCGAGCTGCGTTGCGTCGCAGCGCTGCATTCGCCCTCCACCGGGATCATCGATAGCCACGCGCTGATGCTCGCGTACCTGGGGGACGCCGGGCGCGCGGGGGCGATGCTGGCGCTGGGCAGCCCCGTGCTGCGCGCGCGCGCGTTGCGCGCCGGATTCGAGCTCGAAGTCGGCGGGCGAGAGCCGACGCGGATCCTGGCGCGCCAGCTGGTCAACTGCGCCGGGCTCACCGCGCCGGGCGTGGCTCGGCGCATCGAGGGGTTTCCCGGGGATCTGGTGCCGCGCGAGCTCTACGCCAAGGGCAACTATTATTCGCTCACCGGGCACGCTCCGTTCTCGCGGCTGGTCTATCCCGTGCCGGAGCCCGGCGGCCTGGGCGTGCACCTGACGCTCGATCTCGCGGGACAGGCGCGCTTCGGTCCGGACGTCGAGTGGGTCGAGCGAATCGAGTATTCGGTCGACCCGGCGCGGGCTCAAGCGTTCTACGGCGCGATCCGGCGCTACTGGCCCGGACTGGCCGAGGGCGCGCTGGCGCCCGCCTATTGCGGCATCCGGCCGAAAATCTCCGGACCCGGCGAGCCGGCGGCGGATTTCGTCATCGCGGGACCCTTACAGCACTCGCTCGGCGGCCTGGTGCACCTGTTCGGCATCGAGTCGCCCGGATTGACAGCGTCGTTGGCGTTGGCCGATGATGTCGCGGCTCTGCTTCGCACCTAACCCCGGGAGGAAAAATGATTCATCGCCGATCGTTCATTGCCGCGGCCGTAGCGGGCGCTTTCATGCTCGCCACTGGCACTGCACAGACGCAGACCAAGTGGGACATGCCGACGCCGTACCCTGACGGCAACTTCCACACCAAGAACGTGGTCCAGTTCACGCAGGAGGTTGCCCAGGCCAGCGCCGGCAAGCTCACCATCTCTACGCATACCAATGGTTCGATGATCAAGCACCCGGAAATCAAGCGTGCGGTGCAGACCGGACAGGTTCCGATCGGCGAGATCCTGGTCTCGGTGCTCGCCAACGAGAACGCGATCTTCGCCTTCGATTCCAATCCCTTCCTCGCCAACAGCTACGCCAAGCAGCGCAAGCTATGGAGCGTGGCGAAACCGACCATCGAGAAACGGCTCGACGCGCAAGGCATCATGGTTCTGTACTCGGTGCCGTGGCCGCCGCAGGGCGTGTATGCCAAGAAGGAATTGCAGTCCGTTGCCGACTTGAAGGGCGCAAAGTTCCGCACCTACAGCCCGACCACTTCGCGCTTCGCCGAGCTGATGGGCGCGATCCCGACCACCATCCAGGTGCCGGAAATTCCGCAGGCCTTCCGCACCGGCCAGGTCGATTCCATGATCACTTCCGGCGCCACCGGCGTCGACAGCCAGGCGTGGGACTACCTCACGCATTACCACGATACGCAGGCGTTTCTGCCGCAGAACGTCGTGATCGTGAACAAGGCAGCCTGGGGCAAGCTCGACGCGGCTACGCAGAAGGCGGTCATGAACGCTGCCAGGACCGCCGAGGAGCGTGGCTGGAAAACGAGCGAAGCGGAGAACGAACGCTACGTGAAGACGATGGCGGACAAGGGCATCAAGGTCGTCAAGCCGTCGGCGAAACTCGCGGCTGAATTCGCCGAGATCGGCAGGAAGATGGCCGCCGAATGGGCGCAAAAGGCAGGACCGGATGGCGAGGCGATCCTGAAAGCCTACGGCCAGTGAGCCGCGTCCGGGAGCGCATGCTTTGCGCGGCGCGTTGAACGTCGTCTACAAGACATCCGGCCTGCTGGCCGGATTTTTTTTGGTCGCGATCGCGGTCCTCTCGCTCGTCCAGATCGGCAGCCGGCTCGCGGGCATCGCCGCGCACTCGTTCGACGAATTCGCCGGATACTGCATGGCGGCTTCCTCGTTTCTGGGCCTGGCCTATACCTTGCGCGCCAACGAGCACATCCGCATGACGCTGGTGTTGCACCACACGCACGGGCGGCTGCGGCGCGCGATGGAACTCGGCGCGCTCGCCTCGAGCGCGTGCATCGTCGGTTTCTTCGCGTGGTGGAGCGGCGACATGGTGCAAACCTCGTTCGAGTTGAACGACGTGTCGCAGGGCCTGGTGCCGGTAAAGCTCTGGATCCCGCAATCGGGCATGGCGCTGGGGCTGGCGGTCCTGCTGCTCGCGATGCTCGACGACTTGCTGCAAGCCGTGCGCGGCGGGCCGACTTCGTTCGATTCGTCCGCAACTGCCAAGGCGGCGGACCAGCCCGCCTTCGAGCGCTGAAGCACCGATGGATCTGGGCCTGGTCGCCGTCATCCTGCTCGCCGCGCTCGCGGTCTTCCTGATCGGCGGCATCTGGATCGCCCTGTCGCTGCTCGGACTGGGCTGGCTGGCGATGGCGCTGTTCACCGACGCGCCGGCGGGCAAGCTGATGGCCACCACCGTCTGGGGATCGTCGGCCTCCTGGGCACTCACGGCGCTGCCGCTGTTCATCTGGATGGGCGAAATCCTGTTCCGCACGCGCATTTCGCAAGACATGTTTCGCGGCCTGGCGCCGTGGATGGCGCCGCTGCCCGGCAGGCTGATGCATTGCAACGTCGTGGGGTGCGGCATTTTCGCCGCGATCTCCGGATCGTCGGCCGCAACCGCCGCCACCATCGGCAAGATCACGATTCCGGAACTGAAACAGCGCGGCTACGACGAAGCGATGGCAGTCGGCTCGCTCGCCGGCGCCGGCACCCTCGGCCTGCTGATCCCGCCGTCGATCATCATGATCGTCTACGGCGTGGCGGCAGATGTCTCGGTGGCACGCCTGTTCGTCGCCGGCGTGCTGCCCGGCGCGCTGCTGATGCTGCTCTTCTCCGGTTACATTGCCGCCTGGGCGGCGCTCAACCCGGCGAAGACACCGCCACGCGACTCGGTCACCACGCTCGGCGAGAAGTTCTACGCGGCGCGCTACCTGATCCCGACGATCCTGCTTATTGCGGGGGTCATCGGCTCGATCTACACCGGCGTCGCCACGCCTACCGAGGCGGCGGTGATCGGCGTCGCCGGCTCGCTCGTGCTGTCGCTCATTTCCAGCTCACTCAACTGGCATACCTTCAGCGCCAGCGTCATGGGAGCGATGAAAACCTCATGCATGATCGCGTTCATCCTCACCGGCGCTGCCTTTCTCACGGTGGCGATGGGCTTCACCGGAATTCCGCGCGCCATGGCGGGCTGGATCGCCGGCCAGCAGTTCGCGCCGTGGCAGTTGGTCGCGGTGCTCACGGTGCTGTTCATGGTTCTCGGCTGTTTTCTCGACGGCATTTCGATGGTGGTGCTCACTTCGGCGGTGATCCTGCCCTCGGTGAGGGCGGCGGGCATCGACCTGCTCTGGTTCGGCGTTTTCATCGTGCTGGTGGTCGAGATGGCGCAAATCACGCCGCCGGTGGGTTTCAACCTGTTCGTGCTGCAGGGGCTCACCGGGCGTAACATGTTCTACGTTGCGCGCGCGTCGATCCCGTTCTTCGTGCTGATGGTCGCGGCCGTGGCGCTCATCTGGGTGTTTCCGCAGATCGTGACCTACCTGCCCGGCAAGATGTTCAAGCTGGGCTGATCATGATTGCGGTCCATCACCTCGACAACTCCCGCTCCCAGCGCGTACTCTGGCTGCCGGAGGAGCTTGGGCTCGACTGCGAGGTCAAGCGCTACCCGCGCGACGCGAAAACGATGCTCGCATACAATCAGGCGCTGCACAGAGGCGGCCCATACGCGCTGCTGCGATAGCATGTCCCAGCCGATCTACCTGACCTCGGAGATCCGCCGCGTCGAGCAGGCGGCGGGCGAGGTTGCGCCTTCGCTCATGGAGCGTGCCGGCGCGGCCGCCGCCGAGCTCGCCGCACAGTTGCTGTCCGACCGCGACAAGGACGTGCTGGTGCTTGCCGGTCCCGGCAACAACGGCGGCGATGCACGCGTCGTCGCGCGACTGCTCGCGGAGCGGTTCCTCCGCGTTACGCTCGCCACCCGCGTCGAGGAAATTCCGTCGGACCGGCGCTGGGGCCTGGTAGTCGACGGGCTATTCGGCATTGGCCTCGCGCGTCCTATCGAGGGCGATTACGCGAAGCTGATCGAATGGGCCAATGCGCAAACTTGCCCGGTGCTCGCGCTCGACATCCCCAGCGGCGTTGCCTCGGACACCGGCCAGGTGCTCGGCCATGCGGTGCGCGCGACACACACCGTCAGCTTCATCGCGCTCAAGCCAGGATTGCTCACGCTCGACGGCCCGGACCACTGCGGTGTCGTTTCAGTCGCCGACCTCGGGTTGCGCGCCCCGGAACTTGTCGGGCCGAGCGCTTGGGTGGTCACACCGGAACTGTTCGCCGGATCACTCAAGCCGCGCCGGAGAAACTTCCACAAGGGTCAGGCAGGCTCCGTCGCGATACTCGGCGGGGCAGCGGGCATGGCCGGCGCCGCTCTGCTCGCCGGGCGAGCTGCGCTCTCGCTCGGCGCGGGCCGCGTCTACGTTGGCTTGCTCGCGCCGGACGCTCCAGCGGTGGACCCGGTTGCGCCGGAACTCATGCTGCGTCATCCGGACGAGGCGCTCGGCCTGGAATTGGACGCCGTCGTCGTGGGCCCCGGTCTGGGGCAGGGCGAACGCGCCGAGACGCTCGTCGCCGCGGCACTCGCCAGCGAGATTCCCTGCGTGCTCGATGCCGACGCGCTCAACCTGATCGCCGAGAACTCCGACCTTCGGCACGCCTGCGCACGACGCACCGCCGAGACATTGCTCACACCGCATCCCGGTGAAGCCTCGCGCCTGCTTGCGCTCAGCACGACCGACGTGCAGGCCGACCGCCTCAACGCGGCGCGCAACCTCGCGCACAACCTAAACGCGCACGTGGTGCTGAAAGGCAACGGCAGCGTCATCGTGGCGCGCGACGGGCACTGGTTCGTCAATTGCACGGGCAATCCCGGCATGGCCTCGGCCGGCATGGGCGACGTGCTCTCGGGAATGCTCGGCGCGCTGCTGGCGCAGGGCTGCCCGGGCGAGGCGGCGCTTGCCCTGGGCGTGCATTTGCACGGCGCAGCGGGCGATGAGCGGATGCACGCCGGCGACGGTCCGGTCGGCATCGCGGCCGGCGAGTTGATCGCTCCGGCGCGCCGCATCTGGAACGCCTGGCTGAGCGAGCGCGGCGCGCGGCCGCGCGCGCGCTGAGCGTCACTCGCAGCGGTAGAACGCCTGCCGCTGCTGCAGGCTGATCGCCTCCAGATCCTCCGGGTCGCGCACGCCGCCCTTGCCGTCGGAAATCCGGCGCTCGAGCTGCGCCAGCCGGGCTTCCAGGCGCGCCGTCTCGGGCTTGCGTCCCAGGGCGTCGAATCGAGCGCGCGCCGCTTGCGCAGCGTCGTGTCGGCGCTCGGCCTCGGCGAGTGCGATCTCGCGCCGCAGCTTGCGCTTGTCGCAATGCACCGGCTCGAGCCGGCGCGCGATCTCGAGGAATTCCCTGCCCTCGGGCGTCATCGCGGACGCGGGCAGGCACGCGAGCGCCAGCGCGAGCCCCCACGACGCCGCTCTCAAGCGGCCTTCACCCGCGCCACCGGCTCCGGATAGGGGTAAAGCATGTTGAGCGCGATCGACTGGTGATTCGCCTGCACGATGCGCACGTGCTCGCGGCGCAACTCGCGCGCGTGGCGTACGCCGCAGGAGTGCGCGATCATGTCGATTTCCCGGTTCATGTTCATGCAGTAGTTCGCCACGCGCTGGAACTTCTCCTGCACCACCAGCGCGCGCTGCAGGCGCCGGTTGTGCGTGGTCACGCCCGTGGGGCAGGTATTCTGGTGGCAGCGCAGCGCCTGGATGCAGCCGAGCGCGAACATGAATCCGCGCGCGGTGTTGACGAAGTCGGCGCCGACGCACAGCGCCCACGCGGCGCGCGCCGACGTGATCAGCTTGCCGGAGGCGACCACCCGGATGCGCTGGCGCAAACCCGATTCGACCAGCGCGTCCACGACGCGCGGCAGGGCCTCATCGACCGACAGGCCCATGTGATCGGCGAGCGCCTGCGGCGCGGCGCCCGATCCGCCCTCGCCGCCGTCGATCACCAGGAAGTCGGGCGCGAATTCGAGGCCGCGGCGATGCACCGTCTCGGCCAGCTCGTTCATGAAGCGCCAGCCGCCGATCGCCGTCTTGACGCCGACCGGCCGCCCGGTGAGACCGCGCACCGTCGCGATCTTCTCGACCAGTTCGCTCATGCACGAGATGTCGCGGTGGCGATTGGGGCTGATCGAATCGCGCCCCGGCGCGATGCCGCGAATCTGTGCGATTTCCGGAGTCACCTTGCGGCCCGGCAGGATCCCGCCCTTGCCCGGTTGCGCGCCCTGCGAAAGCTTGATCTCGAACGCCTTCACCACCTTCGAGACCTCGATCAGGCGTTCCGGACTGAGTTCGCCCTGCGCGTCGCGCAGGCCGTAGTTGGCGGTGCCGATCTGCATGATCACGTCGCAACCGCCTTCCAGATGGTACGGCGCAAGGCCGCCCTCGCCGGTATCGAGCCAGCAGCCCGCCACCGCGGCGCCCCGCGACAGGGAACTCACCGCCGGTGCGGAAATCGCGCCGTAGCTCATGCCGCTGATGTTGACGATCGAGCGCGCTTCGAACGGGCTGCGGCAGTAGCCCTCGCCGAGCACGAGCGCAGGCGTCGGCAGGCGTTCTTCCTCGAGCACCGGAAACGGATGATTGACGAAAATCAGGGCGCCCGCTTCGTGCAGGTCGTAGGTCGAGCCGAAGCCGAGCGTGCCGCCCTCGTTCTTCGCCAGGCGATACACCCAGCCGCGCGTGGCGCGGTTGAAGGGCATTTCCTCGCGGTCGCCGGTGAAGAAATATTGCCGGAAACTTTCGCCCAGCTGCTCGAAGAAATAGCGCAGATGGCCGACCACCGGGTAGCTGCGCAGCACGGCGTGCTTTTTCTGCGTGATGTCGCGGATGAAAATGAACGCCACCCAGAGCAGCAGCGCGAACGCCGCCAGCGAACCGATGCCGTAGGACAGAATGTCCATCACCATGCCGGTGTCCCCTCCCAGGCGGCAATCATACGCCGCGCCGCCGGCAGGCGCGCGCCGTCGCGGCGTCGCAGTCAGCTGCGCAGGGCGCGCACGACGTCGAAGATCTCGGCCGCGTGGTGCCGCGGATTGACGCCGTAAGCCGCGTGCCGCACCACGCCCTTCTTGTCGATCACGAACGTCGAGCGCAGCACGCATTCTCGCCGCACGCCTTCGTTCTCGCGTTCCTGCAGCACGCCGTACAAGCGGCAGACTTCGCCCTCGGGGTCCGCCAGCAGGCCGATCGAGAGCCCGTTGCGGTCGCGGAAATCCGCATGCGTGAGGCAATCGTCGCGCGAGACGCCGAGGATGACGCAGTCGTGCCGCACGAACCGGTCCTCGTGGTCGGAGAAATCGCAGGCCTCGAGCGTGCAACCCGGGGTGCCGTCGCGCGGATAAAAGAACAGCACCACGTGTTTCTTGCCCCGGAACGACGACAGCTTCACCGGCTGCATGTCGGCATCGTGCAGCGAGAACGCAGGTGCAGTTTGACCCTTGTGGATCATGATCGCGGAGCGTGTGGAATTCTAATGCACGCGCATTGCAGCCTGACAAGCCGTCTGTGGCGCGCGAACCACAGCATGCGGCGGATACAATCCGCGGATGCGGCAACGCTGGCTGGGCGGCTTGTCGGCGCGCGAGTTCCTGCGGCGTCATTGGCAGAAGCGGCCGCTATTGGCACGTGCCGGCTGGACTTTGCCCGCCGGCCTTCCCGATGCAGCTCGCCTGAGGTCGCTCGCCGCGCGCGACCCTGTCGAATCGCGGCTCGTGATGCGGCACGGCGAGCGCTGGTCGCTCGAACACGGGCCGTTTCCCGGCGCGCGGCTCGAGCGCCTGCCGGCGCGCAACTGGACGCTGCTCGTCAACGGCTTGAACCTGCACCTCGCCTGCGCTGAGCGGATGCTGCGGCGCTTCGATTTCGTGCCGCAGGCGCGGCTCGATGACGTGATGGTCAGCCTGGCCGCGCCGGGCGGGGGTGTCGGTCCCCACTTCGACAGCTACGACGTGTTTCTCCTGCAGGGACCCGGCAGGCGGATCTGGCGGCTGGAGCGGGCGCGGCGCTTCCGTTTGCTGGCCGGCGCGCCGCTCCAGCAGATCGCCGATTTCGATCCGGACGAGGAATATCTGCTCGAGCCGGGCGACCTGCTGTACCTGCCGCCGGGTTGGGGCCATGACGGGGTCGCGCTGGAGCCGAGCTGGACCTATTCCATCGGCTTTCGCGCGCCGCGTGGCGCGGAACTCTCGCTCGCGCTGCTCGATTACCTGCATGAGCGCGGCCTGCCGGATGCCGAATACCGCGACCCGGGACTGATGCCGGCTGCCCGGCCGGCACAGATCGGCAGCCGCATGATCGAGTTTGCACGGCGCGTCACGCGCCGGATCCGCTGGACCGAGCGCGACGTGCGGCGCCTGCTCGGCCGCCACCTCACGCTGCCGAAGCCGCAGGTCACGTTCAGGCCGCCGCGCCGGCCATTGGCCCGGGGCGTCTTCCTGCGGCGGCTCGCGCGAAGCGAACTGGCTCTCGACCCGGGGGCGCTGCTGCTGTATCGCGGCGCGACGTTCTTTCTCAACGGCGAGGACTTCGTGCCGCGCGCCGCACAGCGCAGGGCGCTCGCCGCACTGGCCGATCGCCGCCGTTCGGCCGGTGCCGGGCTGGCGCGCGCGGGACTGGGCAGCCTGCTCTACGCGTGGTATCGATCGGGTTTTCTTCGCCTGGAGCCCGGCGCATGAGCGACGAGTGCGACGCCCGCCCGCACCCACCGCCGGAATACGAACTGTTCTACAGCGAGGCCGCGTTCCAGGCCGCGGTCGACCGCCTGCTGGCGCAGGATGGCCGCGAGTTGCGGATATTCGATCCCGACCTGGCGCCCCTGCGGCTCAACTCCCCGGAGCGCGTTGCGCGCATCGAGCGTTTCCTGCAGTCGAGCCGCACGCGGCGCCTGTACCTCGCGACCCACGACACGAGCCACCTCAGCGGGCACTGCCCGCGCATGACGGCCCTGTTCAAACGCTTTTCGCACGCCATCCAGGTGCAGCGCACGCACGACGAGATCCGCGAACTGCGCGATTCGTTCCTGGTGCTCGACGCACTGCAATTCGTGCGGCGGCCGGAGGCAGCCTCCTGGCGCGGCGTGATCTGCCTCGACGATCGCAACGAGGCCTACGCAATGCATGCGCGCTTCCAGGAAATCTGGG
>Ga0156179_1138_pt1 | contig 29009 bp, 29 predicted proteins | sample RifCSPlowO2_12_FD_107832 | JGI IMG/M metagenome (GOLD analysis project Ga0156179, IMG submission 107832) | Betaproteobacteria bacterium RIFCSPLOWO2_12_FULL_67_28 | reverse complement strand
GCGAAACGCCTGCGCTCGAGCGCAAATCCCTCACCCGCCAGCGCCGCAGCGAGCGACGACGCAAGCGCCTCGAGCGGCGGCGGCGTCTCCCGTGGCCCGACGCAGACGATGTCGTTGCGTGGCCAATGCTTCGTCTCCTCCACCGGCAGTACGTGCGGCACGCCGCGCACGCTCCGAGCCGCCGCGATCGCTGCCGCGGCGCGCTCGGGCTCGAGGTCGCCCAGAAACGCGAGCGTCAGGTGAATCGCGGCAGCATCGAGCGCGCGGCCGCCGGCGCTGCGCTGCACCAGGCCGGCCCACTCGCAAAGCGCCGCGGCGGTGGCCGCCGGCGGCCAGATCGCGAAGAAAAGACGTGCCATGGACTCGCTCGGTGCTCCCCTGGGCGGCGGCCGGCGTTGACCGGGTGGCGTGGTCCGACGGAAAATCCGTGCTCGGGCATTCAATCATGTACAAGAAAATCCCGGTAGACGAGCTCCAGTTCGGCAAGTACGTGGCCGAACTGGACCGCCCGTGGACCGATACCCCGTTCGTGTTCCAGGGGTTCGTGCTGAGCACCGAGGATCAGCTCGAGACGCTCAAGCGCTACTGCAAGCATGTTTACATCGATCCGGATCGCGACCAGAGCGACGAGTCCGGGCCGTCCGGCCGCAACCTCGCCAGGATCCGCGGCGGCGTCGTGTACCGGGAGCTCGCCAGCGTGGAGACCGAATTGCCGCGCGCCGACGAAGCCTACGGCGAGATGACCAGCGCGCTCGACCACGCCATGACCACGGTGCAAAGCGGCAAGGTGATCGAGGGCCCGCGCGTGCGCGCCGCGGTTTCGCACCTCGCCGACAGCGTGGTGCGCAACCCCGATGCGATGACGCTGCTCAACAAGCTGCGCGACAAGGGCTCACTCGGCGTGGCCCTCGAGAGCTCGATTTACATGATCGTGTTCGCACGCTTCCTGCAGCTGCCGCGCGAGCGCCTCGAACTGCTCGGGCTGGCCGGATTGCTGCAGAACGTCGGCATGGTGAGGCTGCCGCCGGGCCTCGTCGAGAAACCCGGGCCCTTGAGCCCGGCCGAGATGGAAATCGTCAAGACGCACGTTCCGCATACCGTCGAGATCCTGAGCGCGACCCCCGGCCTGCCGGACGATCTGCCGGGAATCGCCTCGCTGCATCATGAGCGGCTGGACGGCAGCGGCTACCCGCGCGGCCTGCGCAAGTCCGCCGCGATCGGGCTCTACGGCGGGATCGCGGGCGTCGTGGACACGTTCACCGCGCTCACCACCGCCCGGCCGTATGCCGACAAGACGGCGCCTTCAGTGGCCCTCAACGTGCTCTACAAGGGCCGCGGCAGCCTGTACGAGCCCGCCCTGGTGGAGCAGTTCATCCAGTGCATCGGGGTGTTCCCGGTGGGCGGCGTGGTCGAGCTGAACACCGGCGAGATCGGCATCGTGGTGGCGCAGAATGCGCTGCGGCGGCTGCTGCCGCGCGTGATGGTGGTGCAGGATGCCAAGGGCGACCCGATCCAGCCGCACAAGCTGCTCGACCTGGAAAAAGCCCCCATGGCGACGCGCGACGAACCCTACCGGATCCGCCGCACGCTCGAGTTCGATACCGTCCGCATCGATCCGCGGGAATTCTTCCTGTGAGCGCACCGCCGGCGACCGCGGGCTCGCCGGCGCGCTCGGCGAACGATTTCCGGGATTTCATGCAGTGGATGCGCGAGCACGTCGCCGGGTGCGATGCGGCGGGCGCCTCGCTCGCGGTGCTGTTCGTCGATTACGACGTCGTGGCGCGGCTCGACAGCGCGCAGGGCTTCGAAGCGGGCAACGCGGCACACTGGTGCCTGGTCGGCCGGATGCGCGACGAGGTGCTGCGCCCGCAGGACGCGCTCGGCGAAATCGCACGCGGACAGATGGCCTGCGCGCTGTTTCCGATCCACGGCGCGGGCGTCGCCCGGCTCGCGGCCGCCAAGGCGATGCGGCTGCTCGGCGCGCCGATCCCTCTCGGCGACAGCAAGGTGCATGCGCGGCCCGCAATCGGCATCGCCATCTGTCCGGAGCACGGCACGGATCCCGACCTTCTGCTCAAGCGCGCCCGGATCGCCTGCCGCAGCGCGCGCGAGCGGCACGAGCGCATCGCGGAATTCAGCGACGAGCAGGAGGATCCGCGCGCCAAGGCGCTGGTCCTCGAGAACCGCTTGCGCGACGCGCTCGCCGGCGAATCGCTGGAACTCGCGTTCCAGCCGCGCATGGAGCTGTTCACGCGGCGCGTCGTCGGCGTCGAATGCCTGCTGCACTGGCCGGACCGCGACCGTCCGGCGGCCGCCCCGGCAGAGGTGCTCGCCACGGTCGAGTCGGCCGAGCTGGCGAACGAAGTCGCCGCCTGGCTGCTGCATGCCTCGCTGCGCAATGGCGCCGACTTCCTGTACCGCGGACTGAACCTGCGCATCGGCGTGAAGCTGCCGGCGCGCTGCCTGCGCGCCCCCGAGTTCCCGGATCTGGTCGACCGCGCGCTGCATACCTGGCCGGTGCAGCGCGGCCAGCTGGTGCTCGGCTTCACCGGGCTGGCCGCGCTCGGCGCCCAGCCCGAGGTGATCGAGGCGCTGCAGCGCCTGAGGAAACTGGGCGTGAAGCTCGCCATGGAAAGCCTCGGCACGGGCGACGCCACGCTGCACGATCTCGCCAGCGTTCAGTTCGACGAGCTGCGCCTGCAGACGCGCTACCTGCCGAACCTGGCGGTCACGCCCCGCCACGAGAAGATCGTGCGCGCTCTGGTGGAACTCGCCCATCACCTCGGCCTCACCGCGGTCGCCGAAGGCGTGGACGATGACGCGGAGGCGAGCAGCCTCGCCGCGCTCGGCTGCGACCAGGTGCAGGGGCGTCACGCCGGGACGCCGCTCGACGCGGCGAAATTCATCGCGGCGTACGAAAGTCAGAGCTGACGCGCGATTTCGGTTTCCCCGATCTCCGTTTTTTTTGGCGGGTCGCGCTGCGACCCGCCAAAAAAAACGGAGACTGTAGTAAAAGCAAAACCAACGCCGTGCGGTGGGTGTGATCGAGGAACTACGGGATCCGGATCCTGGTGAGCTTCCGGAGCACGGCAATCAATCCGTGACGGAACGTGACCACGAGGACGATCATGAGAACCCCGTAGACCAGGACGTTGAGCTGACCGAGCGGTCGTACGACTTCGTCGAGGACGGTAAACAACACCCCCCCGAGGACGGGGCCGAGCAGGGTGCCCATCCCCCCCAGCAGCAGTGTAACCAGCACCACGATGTCCACGCTGACGAGCGCATAGACCGTGGGATTGATGAATCCGCCGTAATAGGCGTAGATGGCGCCGATGGCGCCGATGAGAGCCGAGCCTGCAGAAGCGGCGAGGACCTTGTACATCGTGACGTCGATGCCCGCCAGCTCGGCGGCGAACTCGTCATCGGCGATGGCACGAAAGGCGGTCCCGGCGCGCGAGCGCATCAGCAGGTGATAAATGACCAGGCAAACCATGAGCACGCCGAGAATCACGTAGTAGCTCCCCAAGCCGGGCTCGAGCACGCCCGGACCCAGGCCCTTGGTGTCGATGCCGGTTTCGCCGTTGGTCAGATCGCGCAAGCCCAGGACCAGATTGTGGAAGATCATGGAGAAGACCAGCGTCACGATGCCGACGAAGATCACCCCAAGCCCGCGGCGCACCGAGACGTAGCTGAAGACGCCGCCGAGGATGGCGGCGGTCAGGATTCCGAGAGGGATCGTCGCCCAGGGGGACCAGGACATTTTGATTACCAGCACCACCGAGACATAGGCGGCGGAGCCCGCCAGCGCCCCGACGCACAGGAAGAGTTGGCGCGTATGCCCGAAGATGATGTTGAACGCGACGGCATAGCCCATATAGATCAGCATCAGCGTGGCGATCCTCAGGTAGTGCGCGCTGCCGCCCAGGCCCAGCGGCACCAGCGCCAGCACCACGGCCACGACGAGCAACGTCGCATGCTCGGCGAGATATCGGTTCGCCTTCATGTGCGCGACGCGAACAACCCGGCAGGCCGCAACAGGATCGTGAACGCAGCGGTCGCGAGCAGGATGATGAGCGTCAGATACGCCCCGACGTAGTAGCTCGCGAAGGCGTTGACGATGCCGAGCAGCACGCCGGCCGCCAGCGTTCCGTTGATGCTGCGCACGCCGCCAACCACGGCCACGATCAGCGCGAAGCTGGTGAGCTCGTTGCCCATTTCGGTCCCGAGCGAGGAGAACAACCCCTGGACGACCCCTCCCAGCCCCGCCATCATGGCGCTCAGGGTCACGATGAGGGTACGAATCCTTCCCGGGTTGATCCCGCACAGCCCGGCCCCCACCTCGTTCTGGATGATCGAACGGATGACTTTCCCCAGCAGGGTTGCCTTGAGGAACGCGAACAGCAGTGCAAAGGCGACCATCGCGATGCAAGCCGCCACTGCGCTCGCGGAGCGGACGGTGATTCCCGCCACCTCGAACGATGGCGTGGCGAGTTTGATCGTGAGCGAAATGTTCGCATACCGGTAGTCGAGATAACCGTTCACCACGAAGGAAAGTCCCAGAGTGATCAGCAATCCGAGCAGCAGCCGGTCTTCACCCGCGGAACGGTAGGCCGGAAGGAGCAGGGTTCTGTCCACCAGCAGGCCGAAAACGCCTGCGCCCAGGATGCCGATCGCGCACGCCACAAGGGGATTCGCTCCCGCCTCAAGGCACAGCGCCGCAGCGATGCCGCCCACCACGGCGAACTGACCATGCGCCAGGTTCAGCACCCCGCCGAGCCCATAGATCAGGGTGATTCCCACCGCCATGAGGGAAAGTTGCAGTCCCTGCACGATCCCATCAATGAGGATGGCGACCAAGGTTCAGGCCATTCCCAGATAGGTCCTCTGGATCTCCGGGTCGCCGAGGAGATCCTTGGATTTTCCGGACAGGCGTATCCCGCCGTTTTCCAGCACGTAGGCCCTGTCGGTGAACGCCAGGGCGTGGGGGATCTGCTGTTCGGCCAGCAGAATCGTCAACCCTTCCGCCCTGAGCCGCGAGAGTTGCCGGTACATCTCGCTCACGAAGAGCGGCGCGAGTCCGGTGGAAGGCTCATCGAGCAGCAGGATGCTGGGTTTCGCCATCAACCCCCTGCCGACCGCCAGCATCTGCTGCTCTCCACCGCTGAGGGTGCCCGCCATCTGCCCTTTGCGCTCGTCCAGCCTCGGGAACACGCCCAGGACGAACTTCAGACGCTCCGCGCGCGAAGCGTAATTCGTGTAGGCGCCCAGCTCGAGATTTTCCAGCACGCTCATCTGGGGAAAAAGCTCACGTTCAGCCGGAACATACACAACGCCCCGCCTGACGACGTCGTAATGGCGCAGTCCGTCGAAGCGGGCACCCTCGAAAACGATCCTGCCCCGGCGCAGTGCGAGCATTCCGGCGATCGCCTTGAAAAGCGTGGTTTTCCCGGCGCCGTTGGGACCGATGACCGCCACGGCCTCGCCACGCCGCACCTCCAGGCTCACGCCCCTCACCACGGACATGTCGCCGTAAGCGACCTCGATCTCCTGCGTTTCGATTACGACACTCACACGGCACGGCCCAGGTAGGCGTCGATCACCTCCTGATCGCGAGCCACTTCGGGGGGCGTCCCCACCGCGATCAGCTGGCCGAAGTTGAGCACCAACACCCGTTCGGCGACCCCCATGATGGCCTTCATGACGTGCTCCACCCAGATAATGGTCAGGCCCAGCTCGTCCCGGATCCGCCGGATCAGCTTCATCGCCCGTTCCATCTCCGAGGGGTTGAGCCCGCTCATGGCTTCATCGAGCAGCAACAGCTCCGGTTTCATCGCCAGGGCCCGGGCGAGTTCCAGCATGCGTTTTTCCTGCAAGGTGAGGCCGTCCACCGGCAGGTCCTTCTTTTCGAGCAGCCCGGCGAGATCCAGAAAGTACTCGATCCCGTCCCGGTCTGCAGAGCCCCGGTCGCGCCGATCCCGACCGCCAAAAGCAGAGCCGATCGCCACGTTCTCCCGGACGCTCATGCTGGCAAACGAGCGGGGGGTCTGCAGCACTCTTGCGATCCCCCGCTGCGCGATCTCATGGGGCATCAACCGAACGAGATCGCGACCCTTGAACAGCACCCTGCCCTCGTTCGGACCGAAAATGCCGTTGATCAGATTCAACAAGGTCGACTTTCCGGCCCCGTTCGGGCCGATGAGCCCGAGAATCTCTCCCCTCTCCACGCTGAAGCTGACATCCTTCAGCGCGGGCAACCCTCCGAAATATTTTGTAAGTCTCTCGCCTTCGAGAATCGCCTCAGTCTTTCGGGACATAAGGTTCTACGGCGGGAGTGCGGAAGATCACTTTCGGACGCCAGGCTGCCCCGGCGTTGGCCTTCCCGGGGTCTCCCTTCTCGTAGGTGTAGAGGATCGGCTTCGCCCCCTTCATCTCGCCCCACTCGGTGTAGGCAAGCGGCCAGCCGTACCCGGGCTGATCGTAGCTTCCCTTGCGGATCGCTTCGGCGACGACCTTCGGGTCGACGGACCTGGACCTCTCGATCGCGTCCGCCACCATCTTGACCATCACGTATCCGGAGAATGCGTTGTTGTCAAACAGGCGCTTGTAGGTGACGTTGTACTTTTCCGCGAGTACTTTGTACGCCGGGTTCTCGAAGTCGACACAACTGTAGTCCACATACCGGTCGAACATCATGTCGCCGACCCGCTGCACCATGAACTCCGTGGGGTACCAGGGCCCGATGATCTGCGTCTTCATTCCCAGTTCGATCGCCTGCCGCGTGATCGTGGGAACTCCCGGAGGGTGGCCGGTGGCGATGATGAGTTCAGGGTTCATGCCCTGGAGCTTCCTGAGATACGGCGTGAAATCCTTCTCGGGTACCGGAGCCACTTCGATCTGGAGCGTCAGGCCCGGAATGGGCTTGATCAGGGTTTCGACCGCCTCCCGGAGCGAATGCCCCCAGGCGTAGTCGGCCACGATCACGCCAACCCGCGTGATCTTCTTCTCCTTGATCATGGAAGCGATGGCGCCCATGTTTTCCGGAGCCGCCGGCAGGCAGGTGCGGAACGTATACCGGCTGCTCTTCTTCAGGATCACGTGCGAGCCCGACATGGTCAGAAAATAAGGGACCTGCAGGGATTCCGCCTGGCGCGAGACCGCGAGCCCGACGTCGCTCGAGATCATGCCGCCCGCCGCGACGATACCTTCCCGCTCGACCATGTACTGGAACGCCGTGATTCCCTCGTTCGGGTTGTTCTTGTCGTCGCGCTCGACCATCTCGAACTTCCTGCCGAGTGCGCCTCCCTTCGCGTTCAACTCTTCCATCGCCATCTTCATTCCGTCGCGAACCTGTATCCCCCAGATCGTGAAGGGCCCGCTCAACGACGACACAAAGCCGAACTTGATGGGTGCCTGCGCCTGGGCAGCGCCGGACTGCGCGAGCGCCCCGACCAGGATAAAGCTCATCCATGCCAGACGTTTTCCGATCATTGCCCGTCCCTCCCTTGGTGTAATGCAGTTTCCCCTCACGCGGCGCATACCCGCACGAGCAGTGTAACCACTCTAGCAGACGCCAACCGCAGGTCAAGACCGGATTGGGCGAACGCCATCAGGCGCTCTCGCCGTAATCCAGTTCGGGCCGCAGCGAAACCGCCTCGCCGAGGTTCCACAGCGCCCAGTGCAGTTCCGTGTCGGCGTTGCGCAGGATCGCCTCGATTTGCGGCGAATCGCATCCGCTCATCGCCGCGATGACGAGCTTGCGCGCCTGCCAGATGCGCGCGACGCGCTCTTCGCTTTCCATGGTCGTTCTCCTCAGCGGTCCAGCGTGCGGCGGAATTCCTTCGGCCGCTGGTCTACGATGCGCTTGGTCTTCAGTTCATACCGGGGCAGGCTGCCCGGTTCCACCGGCGTGACCTCGAGGCGCACATGCAGCGCCTTGTGAATCCGCTCGGCCGCCTCGCGCGCCGTCTTTTCCCAAAGCGCGCGATCCCCCGCGATGCTTTTTTCCGGCTCGAAACGCACCGTCATCACGTCGTTGCCGCCCTCGCGCGTGAATACCAGCTCGTAGTGCATGCTCACGCCGGGAACGTCCCCGAGCAGGTTTTCCACCGCCGTCTGGTACACATTGGTGCCGCGCACCGTGACCATGAAATCGGTCCGGCCGAGGACCGAGCCTTCGAACTTCGCCCAGGTCCGCCCGCAGGCGCAACTCGAGCGGCGGCGCACCAGATCGTGGGTGCGGTAGTTGAGGAGCGGTTGCGCGGAATTGGCGAAGCTCGTCAGGATGTTCTCGCCGATTTCGCCCTCCGCCACCTCGTTGCCGCTAGCCGGGTCGATCTGCCAGGCGTAAACGCTCATCTCGTTGACGTGCACGCCATCGCCGTTCGGGCATCCCGGGGCGAACGCATCGAGTTCCGCGATGCCGAGCAGCTCGCCGGCTTTCGCGCCCCACGCCCGCTCGATCTGCCTGCGCATCGCGGGCAACGCCGTCGGGCCGGGTTCTCCGGCGTGGTAGGTGAACTTGATCGACGACTTGGCGAGATCGACGCCCATGTCCGCGGCGACCGATGCCATGCGCAGGGCGAAGGTGGGCGTCGAGATCAGCACCGTCGGTTTGAGCCTCAGAATCGCCTCGATGTGGCCCTTGGTATCGAGGCCGCCGCCGGAGATGACGCGGCAGCCGAGCCGGCGGGCCCCCCAGTAGGCGCTCCAGAAGCCGGCGAAATTTCCCCAGCCGAAGGCGAAATAGAAGCTGTCGCCGGGCCGGATTCCGAGCCCCCAATAGCCGTAGACCCACGACTCGCCGTAGCGCACCGTGTCGAGCATGGAAAACGGAATTGCCAGGGGTACGCCGGTGGTCCCGGAAGTTTCGCTATGGTGGGCGATGAACTCCTGCGGCAGAGCCAGCGTCGGCCCGTAGGGCGGCTGTTCTCGCTGGAGGTGGATGAATTCGCTCTTGTCGGTGAGCGGCACCCTGCGCCGGTAGTCCTCGAGCGAGCGGATATCCTCCGGCTTCACTCCGGTGGCGTCGAGTTTGCGGCGGTAGAACGGACTGAAGTCGTAGGCGTACCGAACCAGGGCGCGCAACCGGTGCAGGTGCAGCGCATCGAGCTTCGCGCGCGGCATGGTTTCGCTGGCCTCGTTCCAGAAACGGCTCGCGCGCGCTTTCGAGCCCAGGACCGACAACGGCACGGACGCCATGGAGACTTCTCCTCGATTCAATGGATCAACCGGCCCGCTTCCGCATCGGGCACTCTCAATCCGAACTTCACGATCTGCGGGTCGATGTCCTGGCGCCACATCTGGCGCAACTCCTCATTTCCCCAGCGTCGGATGCCGTGAGCAATCGCCAGCTCGCTGAACTTGGAAGCCGCCGCGCCGAACGTATCGAGCGCGTGCGGATACCACTTGTCGATCGTCTTCTGCGCGTCGGCCGGACCCGCCTGGGCCAGGTCCTGGTAGCGCGCGTCGCTCACCAGGTCCCTGATCCGCCGCGCGCCGAAGGAAGCGTGAAACTTCTCCTCGCCCACCATGGTGGTCATTTCACGCGCGAGGGGCGCGTAGCTGCAGTCTTCCATCGCGCGCAGGTGAAACCAGGCGACCAGGTCCATGCAGAAACAGAAGCCGACCACGTCGACCCAGCTTTCCATGGGCACGTTGAACGCGGCGATGGGGTGCTGCCCCATGCGCAGCGTCAGGAGTTTCGCCGCCATCGCCTCGCCATCCTTGCCGAACTGGCGCAGCAGGCGGCAATCGATGAAACCCTGGTGGGCCTCGTCTGCGGCGATCTGCGCCTGGATGAAACGGTCCTCCGCGGTGGGCCCCTGGTTGATCCAGCGCTGGTGCTGCTCGACCGAAGCGAACTCGGTGGAGGCGAGGGCGTAGACGATCTTGAGCAGCGTCGAGCGGTATTCGTCGGTCATCTGCTCGGGTGTCTCCACCTTGCGCATGCCGGTCAACGAACCCCACTGCACTGAACGCGACACACGCATGGCTGCTCTCCTATTTAACCCGATATTATAAGGACCTGGCGCAGGGCGCTCACTCAGAAGGGACTAATGGACGGCATCGCGTTCGCAGCGGTCCAAAAGCTCGCAGCGGAGATCCGGGCGCGGCGCGTAGGATGCGTCGAAGTGCTCGATTTCTTCATCGGCCGCGCCGAGGCTTTCAACCGTCAAGTGAATGCGATCGTCGCATGGCAGGCCGAGCAGGCGCGAGACCGCGCGGGTCGAGCGGACCTCGCGCTTGCAAGAGGCGAGTTTTGGGGCCCGCTGCACGGAATTCCGATGACGGTCAAGGAGTCCTGTGATGTCGAGGGCCTGCCCACCACCTTTGGCAACCCCCGGTTCGTCGGCAACGTCCCACATTCGAACGCAAGCGCAGTCGAGCGCCTGCTGGGGGCCGGCGCGGTGATTTTCGGCAAGACCAATGTTCCATACATGCTGTCCGACCACCAGACCTACAACGATATCTACGGAACCACGAACAACCCCTGGGACCATACGCGCACGCCGGGGGGGTCCTCAGGGGGAAGTGCCGCCGCCGTTGCCTCCGGCATGGTCCCCCTGGAACTCGGTAGCGACGTAGGAGGCTCGATCCGGTTTCCAGCGCACTGTTGCGGCGTGTATGGACACAAGTCAAGCTTCGGCCTCATTCCGCTCGACGGTCACGCGCCCCCCGGCCGTCTGACGGGGACGGACATGGCGGTCTTGGGACCGTTGGCGCGGGATGCCGAAGATCTTGCGCTCGCGCTTCGCATTCTGGCCGGTCCCGATCGGTACCAACAGGCGGCTTGGAAGATTGAATTGCCGCGCTGCCGCCGCACCAGGCTCAGGGATTTTCGGGTCGCCATCTGGCGTGATTCCCCATTTTGCGAAATAGACGATGTTGTGTTGCAGCGATTCGACGCCGCGGTGGAAGCGATCCGCCTTGCGGGCGCCCATACGGACGACGGGGCGCGTCCAGAGTTCGATGCCGGGGAATCATACCGCGCCTATCTGTCCCTTTTGTATGCCGCGACGCTTGGCCGGTCGATTCCGGCCAGCGAGTTCCCGGCCCAGAGGGCGATCGCGGAGAGTTGCCGTGCGGACGACTTCGGATACCGCGCCACGGCCGCCCGCGGAGCCACATTGCGCCATTGCGAATGGCTCGCGGCGAACGAAATCCGCACAAAGACGCGGCGCGCGTGGCACGGATTTTTTGGCAGCTTCGACGTCTTGGTCGCGCCCATCGCGGCAACTACCGCGTTCGCACACGATCACAATCCGGTCCGCGACGATCGAACGCTTCAAGTCAACGGCAAGGCGGCCGCGTATTCGGACCAGATGTTCTGGGCGGGTCTGGCGACGCTCTCCTTTCTGCCGGCCACCGCGGCTCCCATCGGACCGGCGCGGGACAAGCTGCCGGTGGGAATGCAAATCATCGGACCTGAATACGGTGATTTGACGACGATAGAGTTTGCCCGTCTTCTAGCCGCCGAAATCGGTGGTTTCACCGCCCCGCCGCAATACGCTGCGTGACGCAATCTCGTTGAAAAGGAGCGAAAGATGAACGCAAACCAGACGCGCTCGACCAACTTTCTCTGTGGCATGGCGGCTTTCCTGCTGTGCGCGCCCTTGCTCGCCCAGCCGTTGACCGTCAAGGTCGGCGTGGTGCTGCCTTTCTCGGGACCCGGCGGCGACACGGTCGAGCGCGAGGAACAGGCGATGCGGCTTTACATGAAACTCCACGGCAAGGAGCTTGGCGGCATCAGGATCGAGTTGATCAAGCGCGACTCGAAGGAGCCGAGCGGAGCGACCACGCGCGAACTTGTACGGGAGCTCATCTTCCGGGACAACGTCGACATTCTTCTCGCGGGGCAGTTCTCCCCCGACGCAATCGCGGCGGCGCCCGTCGTCACCCAGGCGAAGAAGCTGCTCATTCTCGTCAACGCGCAGGCTTCTTTCATTACCCATCTGTCTCCCTATATCGTGCGCGTTTCCGCGGCGAGTTGGCAGATCGCCTACCCGATGGGCCGTTACGCGATCGAGAAGCTGGGTTGCAAGAAGACTGTGGTCGGATTCATCGATTACGCACCCGGGCGCGACGTGCTGGCGGCCTTCAAGAGCGGCTACGAAAAGGCGGGCGGCACCCTTGCCGACGCCATCCCCATGGGCGGGCCAACCGCAGTTCCGGATTTCACTCCCTACCTGCGGCGCATCCGTGACCAGAGCCCGGATTGCATGTACGTCTTCACGCCGGGAGGGCCGTTTACCCTAGCGCTCGCGCGGACGTACCACGAATTGAGAATGGCCGAGACCGGGGTCAAGTTTCTCGGCACCGGCGATGCCACGCAGGATTCGATCCTTGCGCAGTACGGCGCGCAAGCGCTGGGCTGGATGTCCGGCGGCCAGTACACGGCGGACCTGGATACGCCGGAGAACAAGAAGTTCCTCGCCGCCTGGCAGGCGGAGTACGGCAGGGATTCGATTCCGGATTACTTCACGGTCCACGGCTACGACGCGATGGCGGCCGCGTTTCACGTGATCAAGACTCTCAACGGCAAGATCGACGCGGATAAGGCCGTGGCCGCGCTCAAGGGCTGGAAGCACAACAGCCCCCGCGGCCCGATCTGGATCGACCCGGCGACGCGGGACGTGGTCCAGAATATCTATGTGCAGAAGGTGGTCAAGAAGAACGGCCGCTACGGCATCGAGGTACTCGACACCATCCTCGCAGTGAAAGATCCGTGCAAGGAGCTGGCCATCGGCCAGTGCGCGGCCGCGGCCGGGAAGACGAAATAGATCGTTCTGCAACTCAAATCGCATCGGGTTAGCGTCTGGCCCTGAGCATCTTCTTCGATGGGATCGCGTACGCGATGATTCTTTTCGTCCTCGCCGTCGGCCTGTCGATCACGATGGGGCTCATGGGAGTGATCAACCTTGCCCATGGCGCATTCGCGATGGCCGGCGGCTATCTCGCGGTCGTGCTGATCAATCGCCTCGCGGTGCCCTACGTGCCCGCGCTGCTCCTCGCGGTTGCCCTGGTCGCGGTGCTGAGCGTGCCATTCGAGCGAATACTCTACGCGAGGATCTACGGGCGCGGGGAACTCGACCAGGTGCTGATGACCATCGGCTTGACGCTCATGAGCATGGCAGCCGCGACCTATCTTTTCGGTCCGGGTCCCGTGACCCTGAAACTGCCGGAGGCCCTGGATGGCACGGTCCCTGCTCTCGGCCGGGAGTTCCCCTCGTACCGCGCGTTCATCGTCGGTGTCGGGGCGGCCGTGTTCGCCGCCCTCTGGTTCAGCTTCGAACGCACGGTACTGGGCGCGAAGATCCGGGCTGCGGTCGACAATCGCGCGATGGCCGAGGCAGCCGGGATCAACACCGCCCGCCTTTTCACGCTTACCTTCGCTCTGGGCTGCGGCTTGGCAGCGCTCGGGGGCGCATTGGCCGTCAACGTCGTGGGCCTGACGCCGCGCTTTGCCATCCAATACCTGGTGGTAGTCCTCGCCGTGGTGGCGGTGGGCGGCCTCGGCACCATCGGCGGCACCATGGCCGCCGCCCTGGTGATAGGCGTGGCGGACGTGGCCGCCCGGTACTTTTTCCCCGGCGCCAGTGCCTTCCTGATTTACGCCCCGCTTCTTCTGGTCATGCTGCTGCGCCCGCGAGGTCTACTTGGAAAGCTCTGAGCGGGGCGCGAACGCGTCCGGCGTTTCCGCCGCCGAACGATTTCTCAAGGATCGGGACGGTTTGCGCCCAATCGAGATCCTCCCCTGGCTCGCCGCAATCGCGCTCCCGATCGCGTTTCCGGATTACGCTTTGCTGGGGACGCATGTCCTCATCATGATGCTCTTTGCCTTGTCGCTGGATGTCATCGTCGGGTACGCCGGAATCGTGACGCTGGGTCACGCGGCGTACTTCGGCGTCGGCGCATATACCGCGGGCCTCGTTTCGGCGCGGCTGGGCTGGAGCGAGCCGATCAGCGGCTTGCTCGCGGCAGGCATCGCGGCGGGAGCCTTCGGGTTGGTCACGGGATCGGTGTTGTTGCGCTACCAGCATCTCGCGCTGATCATGCTGACCCTTGTCCTCTCGACGATGGTTTTCGAGCTTGCCAATGCCTGGGCAGGCTTGACCGGCGGCTGGGACGGGCTCATGGGTATCCAATTGGCCCCCCTCCTCGGGCTTTTCGAATGGGATCTGCGCGGGCTTACCAGCTACGGGTACGCGCTGACTGTGCTGATGGCGTCGTTCTGGTGGCTGAGATTCTTGAGCGCATCGCCGTTCATGCAGGGGCTGCGAGGCATCAGGGAGAACCGCGCTCGGATGCGCGCGATCGGCACACCGATCATCTTCCATCTTCTGATCGCCTTCACCATTTCGGCAACCCTTGCCGGCATCGCGGGTGCGCTGTTCGCCCAGGCGAATGCATTCATCACGATCGAAGTTCTCGGATTCGAGCGCTCCGCCGCGGTCCTCACCATACTGATCCTGGGAGGTGTGGGCCGCCTGTACGGCGCACTCGCCGGGGCGCTGGTATTCATCGTCGCGGCAGATTGGCTTGCCAAAACGAATCCCACCTATTGGGAGTTCGGCGTCGGCCTTCTTCTCGTGCTGGTCGTACTGCTGTACCCGAACGGTCTTCTCGGCGCCATCGAGAGGGTGCGCGCGCAGTGCCGAAGGCGTTCCGCATGAGCGCCGCAGCCGCGTCCGCGCCCCTGCTGTCCACCGCGGGCGTGTCGATCAGCTTCGGCGCGTTGAAGGTGCTTCAATCCGTGGACTTCCGCCTGGACCAGGGCGCCCGTCATGCCCTCATCGGGCCGAACGGTGCCGGAAAGACGACGTTCATCAATCTGCTGTCGGGAGTCTTGCGTCCCGCGCGAGGGATCGTCTGCATCGGGAACCGGGAGGTCAATCGCCTGTCGGAAGCGCAGCGCGTGCGCTGCGGCCTGGTGCGCACCTTCCAGATCAGCCAGCTTTTCCGGAACCTGAGCGTATTCGAGAACGTATCGCTGGCTGTCATGCGGCGCCTGGGCGCGGGCATGTCGATGTTCCGGCGGTGCTCGTCGCACGCCATGCTCACGCACGACGCAATGGACATCATCGGAAAGCTGGGTCTGGACGACGTGGCATTCCAGCCGATCCGGGAACTCTCCTACGGCAAGCAGAGGCTGGTGGAACTGGCCATCGCGCTCGGTCTGCGGCCCCGGATTCTCCTGCTGGACGAGCCGATGGCCGGCATCCCGGTCGGCGAGCGCGGCCCGATTCTCGACGTGGTGGCGAAGCTCGATCCCGAGCTCGCGATCCTGATCGTCGAGCACGATATCGATTTCGTGTTCCAATTCGCGAGCCAGATCACCGTCCTTGCCAACGGCAGCGTCCTCGCGCGCGGCACGCCGGCCGAGATCGCCGCGGACGCGACGGTAGCGGAGATGTATCTGGGCGGCGGCAACCATGCGTGACCGTGCGCCCGCTCTGGAATTGACCGGAGTGCGCGCCGGCTACGCGGACACGGTGATCCTCGAGTCCGTGACGCTGTCCGTCGCGCCGGGAGAGCGCCTGGCGGTGATCGGCCGCAATGGGGCCGGAAAGACGACGCTCTTGTCCGCCGTGGTGGGCCAGGCGCGGTTGCGTGCAGGCAAGATCCGTCTCCATGGTGCTGAAATCGGCCTGCTGCCCTCCCATCGGCGCATAGCGGCGGGACTGGGCTATGTTCCGCAAGGACGCGCCATCTTCCCCTCGCTCACGGTACGGGAGAATCTGCTGGTCGCACGCCGTCCGGGGAGGTGGACACTGGATGCAGTTTGCGCGCTCTTTCCGCAGCTTTCCGCGCGATTCGCCCATCGTGGGACGCACCTGTCGGGCGGCGAGCAGCAGATGCTGGCGATCGGCCGCGCGCTGATCGGCAATCCGTCCGTGCTCCTGCTCGACGAGCCCACGGAAGGTCTTGCCCCGGTGATCGTGAAGCTCCTCATGCCGGTGATCCGGAAGTTTTCCGAGCAGGACGACATGTCGCTGGTGCTCGTCGAGCAGAACGCACATCTCGCGGTCGATTTCGCGAAGAGGACGGTCGTCATGAGCAGCGGCGCTATCGTCTACGACGGCGCGAGCACCGCTCTCGTCGAGGACAGGGCGCTCCTCGCTCAGTACGTCGGCGTTGCTCCGGCGCGAGGGGCGTACTCCGGTCTCCAGAGCACCTCCTGACGCATAGCGAAGCAATGACGCATGCAATTATTCTGGCGCGCGAACAGCAATTCGCTCAGAGGTTCGAATCATGAGGAAACTTGATTGACTGCGCGACAACGCGTTCGCCGATCCAGCGGCGCTGCGAACGGTAACCCGGGACGGGTTCGGCGGCCACCTCGGCCCGCAGCATGCCGGCAAGCCTGGCTTCCTTCGCTGGCGTATTTTCGGCAATCGAATCGAGCGCGTCCTTGAGCATCGTGTCGTAATCGGCGCCTACGGGGCAGACGTCGGCGCAGCGTCGGCAGCCGTTGATCGCGCCCGCGCCGCGCAGGATGCTCTGCCAGAGGTTGAACGTCGCCTCGGAGCGCAGCAGCTCCTTCTTCTTTTCCGGCGAATCGGCCTCGATCAGGGCCTCGATCTGACCGGCGAGCCTGGCGAAGCCGTAGGGCGAGCGGTAAGTGTCGCAGGTCTCCCAGTCCCGCCCCCAATGCTGCACGGTGTCGCCCGGGCAGGTCTTGAGGCAGCGGCCGCACGATGGCCCGAGGCAGAGCGACTGCTCCATCTTCGCGTCGCATTCGACATCCACCGAGCAAAGCACCGCCGTCAGGATCACGCGCGGCCCGAACTGCGGCGTCAGCAGCTGCAGGTTGAGGCCCAGTGTGCCCAGGCCGGCCTCGACCGCCGCGTGCGGCAGCGACAGCAGCGTGCCCAGGTGCTCGCGCGGATTGCCCTGATAGCGCCATGGATCGACGTGCGTGGGCGGAACGATGACCGCCGGGTAGCCTGCGTCCTCAAGCCAATAGACGAGATCGAGCGACGCCGCCTCGAGCATCGTCAACGTGATCTCGTCGTTGTAGTACTTGTGCCGATCGTCCCAGGCCGTGATGCGCGTAACCCCCGCCGAAAAACGCTTCGCGAGCACGATCACGCGGCCACCGTCGTGCCCGGTGATGTCGGAGGGGCGCTGCGGATTCGCCGGATCGGGCGGATGGGCTTCGAGCGTGGCGCCGTCGGCAATGCCGACCAGGTCGGCGCCGAGCGCACGCGCCTTTTCCTTGATCTCCGCCGCGCTCAGCGGCCGCCTGAAGATATCGACCATTTAGCGCTTCTCCGGCACCGTTTCGGCGCGCTCCAGCTGCAGCTTCCTGAACGCCTGCATCTGCCTGGCGACGATGCCCTTGTAGCCCTCGGCTCCGATCCAGCGACGGTTCCATGCCGACAAGCCGGGGAGCGTGCTGCCGTCGCCCCGCTCGTGCGTTGCGCGGTCGTCTTTGTACCGTTTCGCGAGCACAACCTTCTCCGGCGTCTTCTCGGGAATGACCTTCTGGATGGCGGCAAGGTGCGCGTGATAATCGTTTCCGACCGGACACACCGCGAGACATCGAGGGCAGTCGCCGAAAGAACCCACGACGCGCAGCAGCCCTTGCCAGAAACCGAAGAAATCGCGGGAGCGGAAAACCTCGGGCGCGGTCCCGGGCCGCGCGAACAGCCGTTCGAATATGCCGAGCATGCTGGAAAAGCCGAATTCCTGCGCCACCGAGGCGCATGCGCGCTTGTCTATGCCCCAGTGCAGCACCGCGTCGGCCGGGCAGGAATGCAGGCAACGGCTGCAGGACTCGCCGATGCAGACCTGCTCGGTGATGCGCGCGTCGGGTTCGAGCTCGAGCTCGGTGAGAATGCCGGTGAGGTAGACGCGCGGCCCGAACTCGGGCGTGAGGATGTTGACCTCGAGCCCGAGCGTGCCGAGGCCGGCCTCGACGCCAAGGTGCCGCGTCGACAGCCGCCCGTAGCTCGCGCGCTTGTAGCTCCAGTCGGTCTCCTGCGCGGCGGTGACCAGCGTCGGGTGTCCGGCACGCTCCAACTCCTCCGCCAGGCGATAGGCCACTTTGTCCATCCTGCGCATCACCAGCATGTCGAGATACTGCACCGGCGTATTGGTCTTGCAGCGGAAAGCCCCGCTCGGGATGCGCTGCGCCACGACGATGACGCTCTTGCAGTACCGGGAAATGCGTTCCGGCGTTTGCGGCCAGCGCGGATCGGGCGGAAAGGCATTCAGGGTTGCGGCGCTTGCGATGCCGACGAGGTCGGCGCCCAGTTCCTTCGCCCGGCGTTTTACCCAGGCGGCGTCGGGCGGCAGGCTCGCCGGGTGTGCCATGCGTTCGCCGGGGGTGGATGGATTCGCGGAAGTCGTCATTGCGCCACGCTCGCCTCTAGCGTCGGACCTTGATCCTGCGGACAGTTCTCGCCCGCCGCCGCAAGGCGGCGGAATTGCGGTGCATTCTAGTATTGAATTGCCGCGCCGCGTGCGGGCGCGCGACGCCATGCAGAACCACCGAGCGCAGGGCGCGCACCAGGCTGGGGCCGTTGAGCGACGGGGCCCGCCGGTACCATTCCAGAAACGCACCGTCGTGGTTCGCCATCACGATTGCCGCGAGCTCCCGCACCGGCACGTCGGTGCGCAATTCGCCGGATTTCTGCCCGGACCGGATCAGAACCTCGACGTATTGGTGCAGCCGCCGATAGATTGCGGCGATGCAACGGCTGATTCTGCCGCGGCGGTGGCTGAATTCCAGTGACATGAGGATCAAGAGGAACACGTCGTCGCGGCGGCTCACCCCGAGCTTCGCCTGGTTGTGCAGGAAGGCGACGATGCGGTCGATGGCGGACGGTCCCGCCTGCCCGGCCGCCCGGATTGCGTCATCCACCACCACCGTCCGCACGCGCTTGAGCAGCTCCATCAGGACCGCCTCCTTGCTGCCGAAATAGAAGTAGAGCGCCCCTTTGCTCAAACGCGCCGCGGTCGCGATCTGATCGAGCGTCGTCGAGCGGTAGCCTTGCGACACGAATCGCCGCAACGCCACGGCGAGCAGCTTTGCCACGCTGAGACGCCGCTGCTCAGCCTTCTTCTTCATCGGCCGCCTGCCCGGCGACATCCACTTCGATGCGTTCTCCGACCAGGCGCGCCGCAAACGGCTTCAGGTTGCATTGCGGGCGCTGGACGCGGCTGATGTGCTTTCCGGTCCTCACCTCGAACTCCCAGAAATGTTTTGCGCAGATCAGCACGTCGGCTTCGAGCTCGCCCCGGCTCAACGCGTGCCCTTCGTGGGGACAGGCGTCGGCATAGGCGAACACTTCCCCGTCGACCCTGAGCAGAATCAGATTCACGCTGCCGATGCTCGCCTTGTTGATCCTGCCCGCGAGCACCTCCGCCGCGCTCGCGACGCACCGCCAATCGGCCATTCGTCATCCCCGGGGATTTGGCCTGCCCGCGCGCCGCTCGGCTAGCGGCCCTTGAATTCCGGCCGCCGCTTCTCGACGAAGGCTTTCGCGCCCTCCAGGTGATCCTCCGTCTTCTTGAGAATGCTCTGTCCCAGGCGCTCGAGGTTGCGGCCCGTGTCCGGATCGACGTTGGCGCAGCCATTGAGCACGATCTTCGCCAGGCCGAGCGCGAGCGGCGCCTTGGCCGCCAGTTGTCTCGCCAACGCCATCGTGCGTAGCATCAGTTGGTCGGCGGGCGTCACTTCCTCCACCAGGCCCATGGCGAGGGCCTCGCGCGCCGGGATCATTTCACCGGTCATGACCAGCCGTTTGGCCTTCGCCAGGCCGACCAGCTTGACCAGGCGCGAGCAGCCGCCCGAGCCGGGGATCAGCCCTACATTCGTTTCCGGGAACCCCAGTTTCGCGCTCTCCGCGGCAAGGCGAAAATCGCACGACAGCGCCAGCTCCAGGCCACCGCCGGCCGCCACGCCGTTGATCGCGGCGATGACCGGTACTTCGATCGCTTCCAGATCGTCGAATACGTTATGGATGTCGCGCGCTACCCGCCGGAAGCTGCGTGTTCCCGCTGCGGCGAGACCTTGCATCCCGCGCACGTCCTCGCCGGCGGAAAACGCACGGCCTGCGCCGGTGACCACCAGGACGCGCAGCGATTCGTCTGCCGCCAGATCGCGCACGGCATCGCGCATTTCGTCTCGCATCGCCTGGTTCCAGGAGTTGAGCCGGTCCGGGCGATCGAGCGTGAGGACTGCAATCCCGCCTTCGGCCTGCAGCTTCAGAAACTCGCGGGCCACGGGGTGCGCCTACTTGCCCGCGAACCGGGCGGGCCGCTTTTCGAGGAACGCCTTCAAGCCCTCAGCCACGTCCTCGGAGGCGAACAGCTGATTCTGATGCGCCCGCTCGATGGCCAATCCCTCGCTCAAGCCCGCTTCGAGCCCGAGGTTGACCGAAAGCTTGATGTAGCCCTGCGCCATGCTCGCCCCGGCGGCGAGCTTGCGCGCGCGCTCCATCACCTCGCTCCAGAAAGTCGCCTCGGGAAATACCCGGTCGACGATGCCCGCCTGCAGCGCCTCCTGGGGCGGCAGCGTTTCGCCGCTCACCATCAGATGGAGCGCGCGGCTCTTCGGGATCAGGCGCGGCAGCCTTTGCGTGCCGCCCATCCCGGGCGAGAGGCCCAAATTGACTTCGCCGAGCCCGAGACGGTACTTGCCTTCGCTGGCGAAGCGGAAGTCGCAGGCGAGGGCGATCTCCAGGCCGCCGCCGATGCAGTGCCCCGCGATCGCCGCGATGAACAGCTTCGGCGTACGCGTGATCATGTCGACCGACTCGTGCGCGACGGTGAGGAAATTCGCGAAAGCGGCGCGTTCGGCTCCCTGCAGCGCGGCAATGTCGGCGCCGGCGCAGAAAAACTTCGGCAGCGCACTGCGAATCACCGCCGAGCGTATCGCAGCGTCATCGCGCACGCGCTGCACGGCGTCGATCAGTTCCTTCAGCATGCCCAGGTGGTAGGCATTGGCCGGCCCGCGGTTGAGCGAAATCAGGGCGACGCCGTCTTCAATCGTCAGGTCGATGGCCATGGCAATCCCGGGTGGTGAAAGAGTTTTCTACAGGAAGCGCCGCTGGGCGAGGTGATCGGGCACCTGCAGACCGAGTTTCCCGATCTCGGGAACCGCCTCGGCGATATAGCGCTGGCGCAGCTCCTCGTTGGTATGCAGCTTGATCCCCCATTTCACGTACACCGGCGCGTTGACCGAACTCGAGCGGCCGAACATGTCGAGCGCTGCCGGCCACCATTTGCTCAGCCGCTCCTGCACCGCGGCCTTGCCCTGCGGCGTGGCGCAGATTTCCGCGAGGTGCCGGAATCCGGCCCGGGTGTGGAATTCCTCGTCGGCCTCGAGTTGCGGCGACACCCGGGCGAGCGGCTCGTAGGGGCTGCCGCTCCACTCGACGCCGACGTACAGCCCGACGCGATCGATCAGGGCGTGAAACCAGGCGAGATCGATCCAGTCCTCGAGCGGGATGTGGAAGGCGTATTGCTTGATCGGCAGGTCCTGGTTGGGATCGACGCCGAGCCCTTCGAGAAGCTCCGCGACGATCTGCCCGTGGGCGACCTCCTGTCGCACGATCTCCGCCTCGATCTCCATCGCGCGCCCGTGCGGCGCAAAGCGCAGCCCGGCATTCGCGATGTTGGCCAGAATCTTCCGGTACTCGGGGTTGCCGTTGTTCTCCAGATGCTCGTTGAGCAGCAGCTTGACGAGCATCTGCCGGAACTCCTCCGGCATCCCGGGATCGTCGCGCTTGAAGCTGCGGCGCCCGCCGCCAGGTGGCGTTTCCCCGCAGGCGGCGTTTTCGGCACTTGACATACTGACTGGATAGTATCTTCAAAGCGGCCTGCGGTCAACGACGCCCGGGGGTTCGACCGGGCCCTGGACCAAATGCACGCCGCCTGCAGCGGCCCCCTTCAATCGGGCGCGAGATGCCGGCGCGTGAGCGCGGCGAGCGCGCGCTCGACGCTGTCCGCGGATCGCTCCAGCTCGGCCGCGATCAGCTCCTGCTCGCGGCGGCCGCGATTCTGCGACAGCTTCCAGCGCGTCGCCAGGCGCGTCACGTCGACCTCGAAATTGACGATGCCCTCGAGCATGGTGCGCAGATACTCTTCCGACAGGCCCTCGAACGTAGCCGCCCAGTCCGGATCGTAGGTTTTCACCAGCTTGGCCTGCGCCGCGTGCTTGGCAGCGCGGTCCTCGATGCGACGGACCGTCCCGTAGGCATGCACCGCGGCATAGTTCCAGGTCGGAACGCGCTCGGCTTGCTCGTACCAGCGCGGCGAGACGTAGGCGTGCGGTCCCCGGAACACGACCAGCACCTCGTCGTCGAAGAACTCGCGCCACTGCGGGTTCGATTTCGCCATGTGCATGACGAGCGCCAGCGCCTCGCCGCGCTCTTCGACCAGCACCGGCAGGTGCGACGCCTGCAGCGCGCCGCCCGTGCCCGTGACAAGGAGCGCGAAACCGTGCGCGCGCAGGAAGGCGAGCAGCTCGGCGCGGTCGTCGAGCCGGTTGTACGGCGGCGAATACACGATGCGGGCGCTATTTCTGCGGCAGCACGATTTTCGCGGGCACTTCGATTCTCTGCGCCGGCGGCGCCGTCGTGCCTTTGACGTAGACCGAAACGAAAGCGTACACGAGCACCAGCAGCGCGATCACCGCGGCGAGCAACCCCCATTTCTGCAACTTGCGCCGCTCGCGCTGCTCCTTCTCCAGATCGTCGGTGAGCCGGCGCACCTTGCGCAGCGCCTCCTGCTCCGCGACCCGTTGCGCTTCGCGCTCCGCCACCGGCAAGTCCCGCCCACTGTCCGCGTTCGGCATGATGTCCTCCCTGACGCTCCCCCGGACGATGTTACTCCTCGATCAGGACCACGGCCTGCGCCGCGATGCCCTCGCCGCGGCCGCTGAAGCCAAGCCCTTCCGTGGTGGTGGCCTTGACGTTGACCGCGGCAGGAGCGACTTCCAGATCCGCCGCGATGTTCGCGACCATGACGTCGATGTACGGGGCCATGCGCGGCGCCTGCGCGATGATCGTGGCGTCGACATTCACGATCCGGTAGCGCCGCGTCAGCGCGCGCACCGCGCGCAGCAGCACGCGGCTGTCGGCGTCCGCGTAGCGCGGGTCGCTGTCGGGAAAGTGCCGGCCGATGTCGCCAAGCGCCGCCGCGCCGAGCAGTGCGTCGCAGATCGCGTGCAGCAGCACGTCGGCGTCCGAATGCCCGGCGAGTCCCTTGTCGTGCGCAATGTGCACGCCGCCGATGACGAGCCTGCGGCCCGCGACCAGCGCGTGCGCATCGCATCCCTGTCCGATTCTCATCGCGTCGCGAGGATCGCCGCGGCGATCGCCAGATCCTCCGTGTAGGTCACTTTCAGATTCTCCCGGCTCCCGGTCACCAGGCGCGGCCGCAGGCCGAGCTGTTCGATCGCGCTCGCCTCGTCGGTCACGCTGCCCTTCGCGTCGCGCAGCGCCTGCGCCAGGAGCCCGGCACGAAACATCTGCGGCGTCTGCGCGAGCCAGAGCTGCGTGCGGTCCTCGGTCGCGGCGACCCGCTGCACGCCCGCCTCGTCCTTGCCGGCACGCTTCACGGTGTCGGCGATCGGCAGCGCGAGGATGCCGCCGATCGCGTCGGCCGCACACTCGGCGACCAGGGCTGCGAGATCGGCGCGCGGCACGCAGGGGCGCGCCGCGTCGTGTACCAGCATCCAGTCGTCCACGTCGACTGCGGCGGAGGCCGCGACCAGCCCGTTGTACACCGAGTCGCGGCGCGTCGCGCCGCCGCAGTAAAGCGGCTCGACGCGCCCGCCGAACGCGCTCCAGTCGTGGCGCGCGAATTCGGTGTCGCCCGGTGCCAGCACGACGAATACGTTCTCGACCTCGACCCCGCACAGCGCGCGCACCGCGTGCCAGAGCATCGGCCTGCCGGCGAGCGGCAGATACTGCTTCGGTTGCGCGCCTGCCAGGCGGGTGCCGGAGCCGGCTGCGGGAACGAGCGCGAAGAGTGCCAAGCGGGAAGCGGTTGTTTTTTCAGAACGTATAATTGCATGGCGCGCCGGAACGAACAACCGTTCGGCGCTTTTTTCATTTCATGCGCCGCGACTCGCTGCCTCGGAAACGCCGCTTCACGCGCCTGGCCGGCTCGGCGGACGCGCTCGCCATCGCGCGGCTTTTGGCCGCAGGTCCGGCCTCGCGGCCCGCAGAGGCATCGGCTCCGGTAGCGGTGGTCAGCGCCGGCGCGCAGGAAGCGCAGCGCCTGGCCGAGGAGATCGCCTGGTTCGAGCCCGCGCTGCGCGTATGCCTGCTGCCGGACTGGGAGACCCTGCCCTACGACAGTTTTTCGCCGCACCAGGATCTGGTCTCCGAGCGCCTGGCGACGCTGTACCGCATCCAGCAGCGGGATTTCGACGTCGCCGTGGTGCCGGCGCAGACCGCGCTTTATCGGCTGTGTCCGCCCGCGTACCTCGCGGCGCACACTTTCTTCCTCTCCCGGGGCGGGCGGCTCGACCTGGACGCGCTGCGCCGGCAGCTGGCGCTCGCGGGCTACAGCCACGCGACGCAGGTGGTGACACCGGGCGAATTCTGCGTGCGCGGCGGGCTGATCGACCTCTTTCCGATGGGCAGCGCGCTGCCTTACCGCATCGATCTCGACGACGACCTCATGGAGTCGATCCGCACCTTCGATATCGACACGCAGCGCACCGTGTATGCCGTGCCCGAGATCCGGCTGCTGCCGGCGCGCGAGTTTCCCCTCGACAACGCGGCGCGCGCGCGCTTTCGCAGCCGCTGGCGCGAGCGTTTCGAGGGCGACCCGTCGAAGAAGGGCATTTACCGCGACGTCTCGAACGGCGTCGCGCCGGCCGGCATCGAGTATTACCTGCCGCTGTTTTTCGACGGCGTCGCGTCGCTGTTCGACTACCTCCCGGCGGGCACGACGCTGGCGCTGCATCACGACGTGGCGGGCGCGATCGGGGAGTTCTGGCGCGACGCCGCGATGCGCCATCGCCTCCTCGGCGGCGAGCCCGACCGGCCGTTGTTGGCGCCGCAGGAGCTGTTCCTCGGCGCCGAGGAGTTCTTCCTGCGGGTGCGTGATTTCGCACGCATCGACGTCGCCACCGGAGCGAGCGAAGCCGACGCCACGGACGAACCGCTCGCGGCCGAAGCCCTGCCGCCGCTCGCCGTCGAGCGGCGCGCGCCCGATCCGCTCGCCGGTCTGAAGCGCTTCCTGCAGGGCTGCGGTCTGCGCGTCCTCATCGCCGCCGAATCGGCAGGCCGGCGCGAGACCATGGCGGGCTATCTCGCCGAGTACGGCGTGACACCAGTGCCGTGCGCCAGTTTCGCCGATTTCATCCGGGGCAGCGAGCGGCTGCAGCTCGCGGTGGCGCCGCTCGCAGCCGGGTTCGCCGTGCCCGCCGAGGGCTGGTGCCTGATCACCGAGGCGGAACTGTACGCCGGCACGGTGCGCCGCCGGGGCCGTGCCGCCGAGAAGCGCAGCGCGGTCGAAGGGCTGCTGCGCGATCTCTCGGAACTCAAGATCGGCGATCCGGTGGTGCACGTGCAGCACGGCATCGGCCGCTACCAGGGACTGGTGAGCCTCGACCTGGGCGACGGCGCGAACGAATTCCTGCGGCTCGAGTACGACGGCGCCGACAAGCTCTACGTGCCGGTGTCGCAGCTCGCGGTGATCTCGCGCTATTGCGGCGCGGAGGCCGATGCCGCACCGCTCCACAAGCTCGGCAGCGGCCAATGGGACAAGGCCAAGGCGAAGGCCGCCAAGCAGGTGCGCGACACCGCCGCCGAGCTGCTCGCGTTGTACGCCAGGCGTGCGGCGCGCCAGGGACACGCTTTCGGCATCCGCCAGCACGACCTCGAGGCCTTTGCCAGCGGCTTCGGCTTCGAGGAAACACCCGATCAGGCCTCGGCCATCGAGGCGGCGACGCGCGACATGGCCTCGGGCAAGCCGATGGACCGGCTGATCTGCGGCGATGTAGGGTTCGGCAAGACCGAGGTCGCGCTGCGCGCCGCCTTCGTCGCGGTGGCCGACAGCAAGCAGGTGGCGCTGCTTTGCCCAACCACGCTGCTCGCCGAGCAGCACTTCCAGACGTTCGGCGACCGCTTCGCCGACTGGCCGGTGAGGATTGCCGAGCTGTCGCGCTTTCGCTCCGGCAAGCAGCACGCGCAGGCGCTGGCGGGGCTCGCCGACGGCAGCCTCGACATCGCCATCGGCACCCACAAGCTGCTGCAGCGCGGCGTGTGCTTCGCGCGCCTCGGGCTGGTGATCATCGACGAGGAACACCGCTTCGGCGTGCGCCAGAAGGAAGCGCTCAAGGCGCTGCGCGCCGAGGTGGACGTGCTCACGCTCACCGCGACGCCAATCCCGCGCACCCTCGCGCTGTCGCTCGAAGGCTTGCGCGACTTCTCCGTGATCGCGACCGCGCCGCAGAAGCGCCTCGCGATCAAGACCTTCGTCTCGCACTGGTCGGAGGGCCTGGTACGCGAGGCGGTGCTGCGCGAGCTGCGCCGCGGCGGCCAGGTGTACTTCCTGTACAACGACGTCGACACCATCGAGCCGATGCGCGAGCGCCTGGCGCGTCTGGTGCCCGAGGCGCGCATCGCGGTGGCGCACGGCCAGATGCGCGAGCGCGAGCTCGAGCGCGTGATGCGCGACTTCTACGCGCAGCGCTTCAACCTGCTGGTGTGCTCGACCATCATCGAGACCGGGATCGACATCCCTACCGCGAACACCATCGTCATCCACCGCGCCGACAAGTTCGGCCTGGCGCAGCTGCACCAGCTGCGCGGCAGGGTCGGGCGCTCGCATCACCAGGCCTATGCCTACCTGCTCACGCCGCCGCCGGGCGAGCCCGGCGCCGGGCCCCTGACCGGGCTCACGCCCGCGGCGAAGAAGCGCCTCGAGGCGATCCAGCTGATGGAGCAGCTCGGCTCGGGCTTTTACCTCGCGATGCACGACCTCGAGATCCGCGGCGCGGGCGAGGTGCTCGGCGAATCGCAGTCCGGTGAGATCCACGAGATCGGCTTCGACCTGTACGCCAAGATGCTCGAGCGCGCGGTGCACGCGCTCAGGGCGGGCAAGGCGATCGACCTCGACCGTCCGATCGACCTCTCTGCAGAAGTCAACCTGCACGTGCCGGCGCTGCTGCCGGAGAGCTATTGCAGCGACGTGCACGAGCGCCTGTCACTGTACAAGCGGCTCGCCAACTGCGAGGCGCGCGACGCGCTCGATGCGATGCGCGAGGAGCTCATCGACCGCTTCGGCGAGCTGCCGGAGGCCGCGCGCGCGCTGCTCGACTCGCACCTGCTGCGCATCCTGGCGAAGCCGATCGGCGTCGCGCGCATCGACGCGACGCACGAGACGCTGCGACTGCAGTTCCAGAAGGACCCGCCGCTCGAGCCGCGCAAGCTCATCGACCTGGTGCAGCGCCGCCGCAACCTGCGCCTCACCGGTCCCGACCGGCTGCAGCTCGAGGCGAAGCTGCCGTCGTGGCCGGAGCGCGTGCAGGCCGCGCGCGACCTGATGCAGCAGCTGGCGGCCTAGATGAATCTCGTCATCCAGGGCGCGTCCCTCAGCCCCGATGCGCTCGGCGAGCTGGTGGCGCTGGTGCAGGGCAATCACGTGGTCACGCTCGGCAGCGGCGCGTATCGCCTCACCGGCGCCACCGAGATGCCCGAGGTCGAGCCCTGGTGCGCGCAGCGGCAGATCGATTACGCCTGGGTGCCGGACGATCGCCGGCTCGAGAACCTGCGCCTGGTCGCGATGGACATGGATTCGACGCTGGTCACGATCGAAAGCATCGACGAGATGGGCGACATGCTCGGCATCAAGGACCGGGTGGCGGCGATCACCGCCGAGGCGATGCGCGGCGAGATCGACTACCCCGAGTCGCTGCGCCGGCGCGTGGCGCTGCTCGCGGGGCTCGAGGAGCAGGCGCTGGAGCATATCTGCGAGGAGCGCATGATGCTTTCGCCGGGCGCCGAAGAGCTGGTGCTGCGCTGCCACAACCATGGCATCCGCACCCTGCTCGTCTCCGGCGGCTTCAATTTCTTCACCGCCTGGCTGCAGCAGCGCCTCGGCATCGACGATACGCTGTCCAATACGCTCGAGATCCGCGACGGCCGCCTCACCGGCCGCTTGCTGGGCGGCATCGTCGACGGCCATGCCAAGGCGCAGAAACTGCGCGACGAGATCGCGTTGCTCGGGATCGATGCCGCGCAGGCGCTCGCCATCGGCGACGGCGCCAACGACATCCCGATGATGGCGATCGCCGGCGTGTCGGTGGCGTACCGCGCCAAGCCGCTGGTGCGCGAGAACGCCACTCATGCCCTTGATCACGCTCAACTCGACGGGGTGCTGAACCTGTTCATTTAGGCTACGATGCCCGGTCCCTAAAGGAGGAGACCCATGTCCGACACCGTGAAGTACGTGCTCGACGAAACGCACATCCCGAAGCGCTGGTACAACATCATGGCGGACCTGCCCACGCCGCCGCCGCCGGTGCTGCATCCGGGAACCAAGCAGCCGGTGGGGCCGGACGACCTGGCGCCGCTGTTTCCCATGTCGCTCATCCTGCAGGAGGTGAGCACCGACCGCGAGATCGACATTCCCGAGCCGGTGCGCGAGATCTACAAGCAGTGGCGGCCTTCGCCGCTCTACCGGGCGCGCCGCCTGGAAAAGGTGCTGCAGACGCCGGCCAAGATCTACTACAAGTACGAAGGCGTCTCGCCCGCCGGCAGCCACAAGCCGAACACCGCCGTGGCGCAGGCGTTCTACAACAAGGAAGCCGGCATCAAGAAGATCACCACCGAGACCGGCGCCGGGCAGTGGGGCTCGGCGCTCGCGTTCGCCGGCGCGCTGTTCGGGATCGAGATCAAGGTCTTCATGGTGCGCGTGTCGTACAACCAGAAGCCGTATCGGCGCGCGCTGATGGAAACCTACGGCGCCAAGTGCATCGCCTCGCCGTCGAATGAAACCAATTCGGGCAAGGCGATCCTCGCGCAGCGCGCCGA
>Ga0156179_1096_pt2 | contig 29959 bp, 34 predicted proteins | sample RifCSPlowO2_12_FD_107832 | JGI IMG/M metagenome (GOLD analysis project Ga0156179, IMG submission 107832) | Betaproteobacteria bacterium RIFCSPLOWO2_12_FULL_67_28 | reverse complement strand
CACGCTTTCGATCGTCAGCCATCGGCAGAACCGGCTCGTCAATCAGCTGCTCGAGGACGTGCAGCGGGTATGCGCGCCGCGCGTCGCGCTCGTGGTCACCGAGAATGCCCGCGACGCGGTGCCGATTGGCTCGGTGCAAGGGGCACGTCCCGACGAGTTGATCTTGAATCAAGTGCGCAGGGGCTTCGGCGCCAACCACAACGCCGCCTTCCGGCATTGCCGCACGCCGTACTTCTGCGTCTGCAATCCCGACGTGCGCCTGACCGCAGATCCGTTTCCCGCCCTGCTCGCCGTCATGGCGGAGCACGGCGCCGCGGTAGCGGGTCCGCTGGTGCGCCTGCCCGATGGCCGCATCGAGGACAGTGCACGGCGCTTTCCGAGCGTGCCGGCGCTGGCGAGGAAGCTCTTCGTAGACCGGCGCGTGCCCGACTACGCCTGCGACCGGGGCGCCCTCGAGGTGGATTGGGTCGCGGGCATGTTCATGTTGTTTTCGAGCGACGCGTTTCGCGCCGCCGGCGGCTTCGACGAAGCCTATTTTCTCTATTACGAGGATGTCGACATCTGCAGGCGCCTGCAGGCCGCCGGAGGGCGCGTCCTCTACGAGCCGCGCGCCGAAGTCGTGCACGATGCCCGGCGCGGCAGCCGGCGCAATCCGCTGCTGGCGTTGCATCACCTGGCCAGCGCGGTGCGTTTTCTTGCCAGCCGGGCGCCGCGCGCCTGAGGCACGCCGGTGCGCTGCCCGCGGCCGGAGGGTTAACGCGCCGCCGCTGCGGCGCGAGACCTCTCCTGGTACAGAGCGATGATCTCCCGCGGCGTGCCGTCCGCGCTCACACGGCCGTGCTCCAACAACAGCACCCGGCTGCAGATGGACTCCAGGAACTGGAGCTGGTGGGATACGCAGACGATGATGCGCGCCTCGCCGATCAGCTTGCGCAGGCGTTCCATGCCGCGCTCGACGAACGCCGCGTCGCCGCCCGCAAAGAGTTCGTCCAGGACCAGGATATCCGCGCGCACCGAAGTCGCCACCGTGAACGCGAGTTTGAGATACATCCCGGTCGAGTAGTACTTGACCGGCGTGTCGATGAAGTCCTCCAGGCCGGAGAAGGCGATGATCGCGGGCTCCAGTTCCGCCATCCGCCGGGGCGTCTGGCCGAGGATGACGCCGTTCAGCAGGATGTTCTCGCGGCCCGTGAGCTCGGGGTGAAAGCCCGCCCCCACCTCGAGCAGGGGCGCGATGCTTCCCTGGATGCGCACTTCGCCGGTCTCCGGCGCGTAGATCCGGCAGATCGTCTTCAGCAGGCTGCTCTTGCCGGCACCGTTGGCGCCGATGATTCCCACCCGCTCGCCGTCGACGATCCTGAGGTTGATGTCCTTGAGCGCCCAGAAGTCCGTATAGATGCGCTTTGTATCCCGGCGCAGCAGCGAGGCGAAGCTCTGCTTCAGCGTGCCGCCCTTGTCGTGATAGAGGCGGAACTTGAGCGAAACGCCGTCTACGGCGATGGCATGCTCCATGATGGACGCGGGCGCGCTAGAGCCTGAAGACGAGGCGGTCCTCGTAGCGGCGGAACACCGTCAGCGCGACCGCCAGTGTCGCGACGCCGATCACGCACGCGCTCGCGATGACCGCCGCATCCGGCAGCTGATTGCGATAGATCGGCGCGCGAAACAGCTCGACGAACGGAACCATCGGATTGAGCGCATACAGGCCGTGGAATTTCGGCGGGATGAGATCGAGCGGGTAGAGCACGGGAGTGAGAAAGTAGGCGAGCTGCAGCAGATGGGTGGCAACATACTGGAGGTCGCGGAAATAAACCGTCGCCACGCTGATCAGCAGCCCGACCGACGACGCGAACAGGTAGAGCAGCACGAAGGCGACCGGCAGGAACAGCAGGTGGACGCTGAGCTGCGCGCCGAGCACGATCACGATCAGGAGCAGCGCGCAGGCGCTGAGCACCGAATCGAGCAGCGCGCTGGTCGCCAGGGCCGCGGGAAAGATCAGCTTGGGCACGTAGACCTTCTTGATCAGGCCCTCGTTGTTGATGAAAATGCCGACCGACTGCAGCACGGTGTTGCTGAAGCACAGCCACGGGATCGATCCCGCCAGCAGGAAGATCGCGTAGGCCCGCATTTCGATGCGCAGCACCATCGAGAACACCACCGCCGTCACCGTCATGGTGAGCAGCGGATTGAGCAGCGTCCACAGGAAACCGAGCGCGGTGCGCTGGTAGCGCAGCAGCAGGTAGATGCGAACCAGATAGAGGAAGGTATAGCGGTGGGCGCGCAATTCGGCGAGATACGACGGCTTCATGGAGCGTTGCCGGAGCTCAGCCGGATCTCGAAATTGCGCCGGCCGGGGCGTGGCGCATTGCGCTGAGCCCGTCCTGCGCGGCCTGCGCCACCCGCGCGATCTGCGCGTCGCTCACGGCAGGTCCCATCGGCAGGCTGAGCACCTCGCTGGCGAGCCGCTCCGCCAGCGGAAGCGAAACCTGCGCAAACCGCTCCCGGTAGGCGCCGCTGCGATGCGGCGGCACCGGATAGTGCACCTGCGTCTCCACGCCGCGCGCGCCCAGTTCCGCCTGCAGGCGGTCGCGTTCCACGCAGCGCACCACGAACAGATGCCAGGCCGGATCGCAGCCCGGGGCGGCCTGCGGCAGGCCGAGGCCGGTGCTGGCGAGTGATTCCGCATAACGCGCGGCGACCTCACGCCGGCGCGCGTTCCACGCCTCGAGCCGCGGCAGTTTCGCGCGCAGGAACGCGGCCTGCAGTTCGTCGAGCCGCGCATTGAATCCCGCCACCTCATGGTGATACTTGCGGTCCGATCCGTAATTGCGCAAGCGCCGCACCCGGTCCGCCAGCTGCCCATTGCTGGTCACCACTGCGCCGCCATCGCCGAGGGCGCCCAGATTCTTGCCGGGATAGAAGCTGAACGCGGCAGCCTCGCCGAGGCTGCCGGCGCGCTGGCCGTGCAAGCGGGCGCCGTGCGCCTGCGCGGCGTCCTCGATCAGTAGAAGCCCGTGTGCAGCGGCGACCTGCTGCAGTGAGTTCATGTCCGCGGTCTGGCCGTAAAGGTGCACCGCGATGATGCCGCGGGTGCGCGGCGACAGCGCCGCCAGGGTCCCTGCGGCCGTGATGTTGTACGTCGCGGGATCGGGTTCCACCGGCACCGGCACGGCGCCCGCATAGCTGACTGCAAGCCAGGTGGCGACAAAAGTGTTCGACGGGACCAGCACCTCGTCGCCCGGTCCGATGCCTGCAGCGCGCAGGATGAGATGCAGGGCGTCCAGCCCGTTGCTCACGCCGACGCAATGGCGCGCGCCGCAATAAGCGGCGAACTCGGTCTCGAACTGCTCCAGTTCCGCGCCGAGGATGAATCGCCCCGAGGCCAGCACGCGGCGGTAGGCATCGGCCAGTTCGCCCGCCAGCTCCGCGTGCTGCGCCGCCAGCTCGAGGAACGGAACCGCGGTCATTCCCGCCGTCTCGCGTAGGCCCTGAACGCCTCGTAATCGCGGATGTAATCCGCCTCGTCGTAGTACTCGGACGCGAGCACCAGGCAGACCGCACCGGAGGAGAAGTTGACCATTTCCCGCCAGATCCCCGGACAGATGTAGAGGCCGAAGAAGGAGCGGTTCAGCGCCTGCGTGCGGCGGTTGCTGCCGTCGTCGAGGATGACCTCGAAGCTGCCCGAGGCCGCGATCACGAATTGCTGCAGCGCCCGGTGCGCGTGCCCGGCGCGGGTTTCGCCGCCGGGGACGTCGTACAGGTAATAGACGCGCTTGATGTCGAACGGGACGTGCCTCCCGCCCTCGATGAAGCTAAGATTGCCCCGGACATCGGTGATCCTGGGCAAGTCGATCAAGCGGCAATCGTGCAAACTCATGTGGTGAAACTTTCCCGGGGCCCAGCGGCCAGAGCGCGAAAGACGAGCAGCTGCACGCCGGATTCTAGCGGAGTCTTTGCGGCGCGCAGCGGCTCCGGCCGCGCGCCGCGCCGGGTTTTCTGAGCCGTGCTCGGCGCGCTCAAGTCGGTCTACCGGCGGCATCTCAGCCGCTATCGGTGGGCGCGACGCGCGCGCAACCTGTTCGTGCGCGCCATCATCTGGACGCACTTCTGGCTGTTTCCGGTGGTCATGATGTTGTTCACCGGCAGCGACCGGCGCTACCGCCTGCTTGCGCTTCCTTCGGCTGGACCCGATCTGGTGCGCTGCCGAACGATGTTGCACGAACGGGAAACCGTGGCGCTCTCCTGGCCGGCCGTATGGCAACGCGGCCGCCGCGTACCGGCTCAGGGCAATGGCGGCCCGGTGGTCTACGAATGGCCGGCCATCGAGCGCTTCCAGATTCGCCATGCGCGGGTCGCCGGCCGCAGCGAATTCGTGTTCGCGGGCGGGTTCGCGCTGCACCATCCGCTGTTCGACGCGCAGGCACACGCCACGGGTGAGGAGTTGCATCGCCTGGGCGCCTTCAACCCGGCGCGCTCGCGCTACTTCCGGCGCCGGCTCGAGCACGCGCCGGTGCAACTCGATGCAGCGATCGCGCTCGTCGGTTCGTGCACGGCGAATTACGTCCATTGGCTCACCGAAACCCTGCCGCAGCTGCTGCTGGCCGACCGCGCTCCGGCGCTGGCCCGCTTGCCCGTAGTGGTCGACGCCGGCTTGCACCCCAACATCCTGGCGTCGATGACCGCTTTCGCGCCCTCGCGCAGCGACCGGGTCGAACTGGCACCGGGGCAGGTTGCCGAGATCGGCGAGCTCTTCGTGTGCTGCGCGCCGACGTTCATTCCCTTCGACTACCGTGTGCGGATGTTCGGTAAGCGTCCGGAACTCGTCGGCCGCACCGACGCGGCGCGCTTTTCGCCGTTCGCGCTGCGGCTGGTGCGTGAGCGCGCGGACGCGCTGTTCAGCGAACCTGCCGCGCCGCGCCGGCGCCTCCTGCTCAGGCGCCGCTCGAACATGCGCTCGGTGGTGAACTTCGAGGAGCTGGAAGCCGCGCTGCAGTCCGAAGGATTCGAAGTGGTCGAACCCGAAGCGCTGCCATTTCTCGAACAGGTGAGCCTCTTTCGCACCGCCGCCGTGGTAGTCGCCCAGACCGGCGCCGGACTGGGCAATCTCCTCTTCGCGCCGCACGGCTGCCGCGTGGTGACGCTGATCGGCCGCTCGCCGTTTTCCAACTACCACTATTACTCGAATCTGGCGCAGATCGCCGGACTGGATCTGGTCTATGTCGAAGGCCAGCCGGTCGACCTGTCGGTCTGGCATCCGGCACACGCTGACTATCGCATCGATGCCGCCGATGTTCTGGGCGCGGTGCGCGCCGCAGAGCCTGCCGGCCCGAGTTGAGCACGCCCGCCGCCATGAGGATTGCCCGATGGCCGAGCTGACGCAGTTCGGCAAGAATATCGCCATCCGCGGCCGCCGGATCGCGCTGCGCGGCGTCAGGCCGGCGGACGCCGGGTTCATCTTCGCGCTGCGCTCCGACGAATCGCGCAACCTCCATATCTCGGCGATCGACGGCAGCGCGCAAGACCAGCGCCGCTGGATCGACGCGTACCTGCACCGTCCCGCGGAATGGTATTTCGTCATCGAAAGCGAAGCCGGCGTGCCGCTTGGCGCGGTGCGGATCTATGACTTGCGCGAAGCGAGCTTCTGCTGGGGAAGCTGGGTCCTGTCGCCGCAGGCGCCTGCCTTCGCCGCGATCGAATCCGCCCTGCTGATCTACGAATTCGCCTTCCACAACCTGGGTTTTCCCGCGGCGCACTTCGACGTGCGCAAGGAAAACCAGCGCGTGCTCGCCTTTCACCGCCGCTTCGGGGCGCGCGACGCGGGGCAGGACGCGGACAACTTCTACTTCACCTATGCGCGCTCCGATTACGAGCGGGTGCGTGAGCGCTACGCGAAATACCTGCCGGCCGAGGTTCGCGTCGAAATCGAGCCGCAGCGTCCAGCCTAGCGCCAAAGCGTGCGCGCGACGCTGCGGCCGGCGCGCAGCAGGATCGGCTTGAGTACATCGCCTACCGACGGTGTCGGCGGGTCCAGGCCGGCCTGCGGTGCATCCACGGTGTCGGCCTGCTCCGGCGGCTCCTGAAACTGCCCGGCCAGATCCGGGCGTGCGAGGAAGTGGCGCAGCAGCTCCTCGCGATGAAAAGCCTCGTAATGCGTGCGCGCCCGGCGTGCGTGTGCGCCCAGCGTGTCGCTGTCGAGGTGGCGCGCGATCTCCCAGAGGTCCTGGGGCGTGCGCCAGCGGAACGCGCCGGGATAGGTTGCGTCCGCAGCGCCGAGAAAACGGCTGTAGCGGTGTTCATGCACGATCACCGGCAATCCCGCGCCCATGGCCTCGATCCCGGCGCGCACGCCGCCGTAGGGGAAGGAACACAGGTAGGCGTCCACGCCACGCGCGACGAACTCGCTCCAGGCGTTGGGCACGCTATGCACGTGTTCGAAATGTTCCGCAGACAGGCCTCTTGCCCGCAGGCCGCGGCGCAGGCGCGCGACGGCGGACGCCGAAAGATTCCCGATGTGCAGGTGTCTGCCGCCCGTCAGGCGCAGGAATTCGGGCACGATCTCCCAATAGGCATACGGGTACGCGCGCTCGATCTTGTTGCGGTTGCCCACGGTGCAGGTCAGCAGCGACTCGCCGTTGGCGGGAAATCCGCGGTCTACCGGACGCGGCCCAAGGTCCGGAACCGTGATCGGACAGTAAACGTTTGCGGCGAGCCCGAGCCGCGTCCGGCAGTTGTAGAACCCCATCGGATGCGGGTCGACATGTACCGCGTGCCGCAGATGCACGCCGAGGCACAGCTGGTGGTCGGCGTGGTGATAGAAAACGGTCTGCTTTGCGCTTTGCGGCTGCGCCGCCGCGACCGCCACCGCGTCCTGGTGGTGGTGGAAGAGAAACAGCCTGGCGGGCGAGCACTCGGCAAGCCAGTCCATCAGCCAGCCGAGCTTGGTCTTCAGTGCGCCGCGCGGCGCGAACCAGAGCCGGCAGCCGAGGCGCGCGAATCGGGCTTGGGCAACGCTCCGGTCCCACATCCGTACCGCGCCCGTAAGAACGACGTGCCGGGGCCCGCTGCCCGCCTGGCGCACGAAATCCTCGAGCACCGCGCTGTGCCCGCCCGTCGCATACACATGGGTCGCGAGGAACACCGTAGCGTCCGTCCAGGTTGTGGACCGGGACGATCGACCTGCGGCGGCCGCGCTGCCGATCGACTGGCAAAGGCGATCGAGCACGGGGGACGAGAATAGCCGTGCCGTGAACGCAGGCCGGTAGATGATCTGCTCTACCGCACGCTGCACCGATTCGAGGGCGAGTTCCAGATCGCCCGCAGCGATGGCGCGCTCGACCCGACCCTCGATCGCGGCGCCGGGCTCAGCCGGCGGGGGGCGAAGCGAACTCATAGCGGTTTCTCGCAGCCGACAGATCGAAGCTCAGATCGGGTTCGGTCACGGCGGCTTTCTTGCGGAACACCGCGAACAGCTTGTCGATGTCCGCCGGATAGAAGCATTCGATCATCTTGTAGCGCAGCAGCGTGAAGTAGCGGCTCACGAGCCGAAACTTCTCCTCCAGGTCGCCGTCGTCGCCCGCCCCGCCCTCGCCAGGCCCCCAGACGTTGTGGCTTTCAAAAAGGAGCAAGCCACCGTCGCGCATCACCGACCAGATGCGCTCGACATACTGTGGAAAATGCAGGCTGCTGTTGCCATCGATCGTCTGGTGGTTCGACAGCGAGAACACGCGATCGTATCGTTTGGCGGGCGCGAACGCCCCGAAGTCGGCGGTGTGGAAGGTCGCGTTGCGGATGGCGAGAAACGCTTTGGTATCCTCCGCGATCGCGTTGAGGTGCGGGTTGAGTTCGACCCCGTCGACGTGCTTGACGAAGGGTGCGATGCTCAGCGCCCAGAAACCGCAGTTGCTGCCGATGTCGAGCACCTGGAGATCGGTCGTCAGAAGGTCGCTTATGCCGTACTTCGCCAAGCGTGCCTCGGACGGTTTGCCGCCATGAAGGCCGATGCGCTCGAGGCCTTGATAGAAATAGTTGTCGGAGTAGGGGTTGCGCCACTGCGCCCGTTGCGCCGCAAGGTGGCGCCGGAGCCGCCGGTGCAAACGCCACAGCGCAGGCCTGCGAACGACGCAAAGCAGATCGGCAGCCGGATAGACGACGCGATGCATCAGAAAACGGTTGCCGCGAAGCCGCAAGTCGATCCTGAGGAGCGCCCTGGTGATGGTGTTCCGGTTTTCGAGGTCCCGATAGCGCCGCCACATCAGATGCGTCGTCACGCCGCCATCCGCCAGTCGTGCGCCCACGGTCGGCCGGTGCTCGCCGACTCGGCAAGGCGCCTTTCGTACAGGGCCGCGTCCGCCTGCGAGTCCACTTCGCACCACTTCCCCTCCACGGGGACTGCGGCAATGCGTTGGCCGGCCTGCAGCAGCGTGCGCAGCAGCGCAGTCATGTCGAGGGCATCGACATCGGCGGCCGGCATCCGAGCGAGCTGGGCGGCGATGGCCTCCCAGCCCTGCGGCCGGATGCCGAGCAGGCCCATGTACTGGCCTTGCACTTCCGCGAGCCGATCGACGCGGCGCCCGATGTCGGCGATGAAGCCCTGCCGCGCGAGAAACGACTCGGCGTCGCGCAAGGGGTCGCCGAAGCGCTCGCGCCAGAGGCTTTCCCAGCAGCGGTCGTAGGCGACCGCAATCGGTGCCTGGCAGCCGATCACGGCGTTGACCGCGTCGGGGTGGTACACGATGTCCGAGTAGCTGAGAACGGCGGCCCGCATCGCGAGAATCCCGCCCGCGCACATCAGGGAGCGGACCATGTTGCTCTCCTGCCAGCGCGGATTGTGCAGCGTGCGCACGGGCCGGCCTTCGAACCGCTGCGCGAGGTATCCGGTCACCACCGTCACTTCCGTGACTCCCGCGCGCGAAAGCGCTTCCAGTTGCCAGTCGAGCAGCGTCTTGCCGGCAAGACGGACGAGGGCCTTCGGCCGGTCCGCCGTCAGCGTTCCCATTCGGGAGCCGCGCCCCGCGGCAAGGATGATCCCGAGCATCAACGCTTGGCCGCAGCAACCGGCTTGGCGCTACGCACCGACGTAGCCGAACGTCCAGCGCAGGAGCGCGCGGTCGAAGGCGCGCAGGGGACGTGCGCGTTCCGGGTGCCACATCACGCCTGCCAGCCTGGGACCCGAAGCGATGGCCGCCTCGACGTAGCCGTCGCGTGTCGTCGCCAGGACCTGCATCGGCGCGGCGAGCGCGTGCTCGCGGATGCCGTACGCGTGAAAGGAATTGACCGTCATGCGCACCGAGCGCAGCGGCACCGGGCAGGATTGCGGCGAGATGATTACCGCATGTGGCCGGGCAACGTGCTTGCGGCCGGCGATGCGGGCGATGCGCCCGCCGAAATGATGCTGCAGCATCTGCAACCCGCGGCACACGCCAAACACCGGCTGCTGCGCCTGCAGGCACCATTGCAGCAGCTGGCGCTCGGTGCGGTCTCGCGCGGCGCAGGCGCCGAGGTCCTCGCCGCCCGTGAGAACAAGCCCGTCGAGCTCCCAGCGCTCGGCGTAGTCGCGCGCGCCGGCGCCGAGATTCGGCACCGGCAGCCACATCGCCTCCGGCAAAGCCGCGGCGAGCCATGCGCCCCACTCGCGCGCCAGCGCATCGCGCGGTTCGCGATACGCGAGCGGTTGCGTTTCCCGCATCGTGACGCCGATGCGGCGGGCGCGCCGCCTATTGGCCATGGAGGGGACTGATGACCTTCTGCGCGCAGTTCAGTTCGATCTGTCCGGCCTGCAACACGCGCTTGAACGCCTGTTCGCCGCAGCCGATCGCGGCTGGCAGGCCAAACTCGGCGCAACGCACCGCCATGTGCGAGTTGGCGCCGCCGAACATCGTTACCAGCGCGCGGATGTCGCGGGCGAAGATCCAGTCGAATCCCGGGTCTGCGTTTTCGATGCAGACGATCTTGCCGTACACCGCCGCGCTCACGGGCGAGTTGGCCTCGAGATGCACCACGGCGCCTTCCACCCTGCCGGAACCGATGAAAGTCGGCGTGCTGCGGTGCAGGGTCGCGACGTAGATATCCTCCGGTCGCCGCAGCATGTAGCCCAGCTTCAACGACGCGAAATCGCTTGCCAGGCGGCGCCGGGCGTCGGCCAGATCGAGGAATTCGCGGTCGGGCGCGTCGCTTCCGGCGTGCGACGCGGCCCGCGCGATCTGCGGCCATTCGAGGTGCGAGAGGTCGTCGCGATCCAGTCCCACCCGCCGGCCCCACTCGCCGAGCGCGAGGAGTGCGTCGGAGAGGTTGCGCGTGAAGACGAGCTTGGCGTGTTCGCGCCCGCAGATCGCAGCGCGCGCGTAATCGAGCAGGGCGGCCGAATCGAGCACGTCGAGGCGGGACCCGAGCAGCAGAGACTCGAGCGCTGTCCGCTCGGTCGCCGACAGCTCGAACGGCTCAGGTTCCTGGCGGCGCGGTGCGAAGCTGCTCTCGAACAAAGACGTTCCCCGCTCGTCGTAGCGCAGCGACGTGATGTCGTAGGTACCCGGCCTCAGGTGCCCGTACTCGCGCAGGAACTCGCGCCGGTCGAGCGTTCCCTCGCAGGCGCGCGCGTAATCGTGGGCGAAACGGCCGGTGACCGTTTCGAGGCTGCGCTTGAAATGCACGATCCTTTCCGGCGCCACGGCGCCAAGCCGCTCAGCGGACCGCAGCATCGACTCTGCAATGAAGGCGTGACGCGCGAGCACTGCGAACGGCAGCGTTCCGAGCAGCCGGCATTCCTCGATCAGCGAGCACGCCCGCAGCAGCCAGCCGAAGGCGTCGGGCACGGCGGTATCCGCGCGCGCGTGCTGGCGCGCCTCCAGTGCCGCAATCGTGCCGCGCGCCCGAGCGAGGCTCCCCACGGGACCGGGTAGCAGGCAGCCGCGCGTCAGGCTGGTCAGGGTATCGCGAAAGGCGGCGGCATCGCCGGCGCCAAGCAACGTGCCGTAGCGCTGCCGGAACTGCTCGTCGAAGTCGAAATCGAGGCAGGTCGGAACGATCTCGAACTCCACCCGGTCGTGGAATTCGGGGTGGGTTTCCAGACGCTCCAGCCAGGCATCGACCAGGGGCCCGGCAATCCGTGAGGGCAGACCCGGCGGCAGGAACGAATTGAAACTCGCGCGCACGTCGACAAACGGGCGCCCCGCGATCACCAGCATCAGCTCCTGGGTCGAAAGTTGCGCGTACCCCATGCTGGCGCGCGCCTGGCGCCAGGTCTGGCGTGTCACCAGTTCCTGGTAAAGCGTCACCGCCAGCGGCCGCGGCTCGATGCCGATGATTTCCGCGGGATTCCAATCCGGCATCACGCCGAGCAGGGTGCGGCTCCCCGCAAGCTCCGGCCGCGGCGCGAACACCTGGTGCAGATACTCCTCGATCGCGCGCAGCTGACGTGCCGCGCGGCGGTCGGTGCTCGGATGCCAGCGCGAGCGCAGGCTGATCGGCCGCACCTGCAGCAGGAACAGCTCGCCGCTGCCCGACAGCGCGAACTCGATGTCGAGCGGCGCGTCACCGCAGACCGACTCCAGTTCCCTGGCGAGCGAAATGAATCGCGCCACGCGCTCGGAGCGCAGCAATTCGCGGGGCGCCTGCCGGTAGACCAGCACCACCTTGTGAACTCCGCGCCCGGAAGTGATCGAGCTGCTGCTGCCGGTGGCATCGTCGAAATTGACCACGTAATACGGCGCGCCGCAGCTCACGTCGTGCGTCATGATGACGCCGCTCACGGCGACCTCTTCGAGCATCGGTTGCACGAGGACCTGGTCGCCCGGATCGCCGGCATAGGACGCGATCACGTCATCGACCGCCTGCGCCAGTTCGTCGGCATCGGCGCCATTCACCCCGAGGCGGGAGCGATACACGCCGGCGTGCGAGCTGGCGGCGCCGTCCTCGCCGCGGGCGCTGCTGCGCACCGCCAGAGGCCGGCCGCCGAAAGCGCCGCGGACGCGCTCCAGCACCGCCGGGCGCCCGGTGCGCCATTCCGCAACCGTGAAATGCATCAACTCCAGCACCGTGGCGCGCGTGAGCAGCGGCCGCAGGCGTGCCAGCGTTTCGGCCTTGGTGCCGAACGAAAATGTTCCGGGCGAGGCGGTCCCCGCGGTCTCGGCGGCCGCGCGCTTCGCGCCGGCCCTGGCTCTGCGCATAGAATTCGCATTATGCAGCAATGGATTGAGAGCGAATCGGATCCGGACGACACGATCGGCTTCCTGGTCACGCATCCGGAGTGGTTCCATCATTTTCGGCCGATCATCGACTTGCTCGACGTGCACCAGGTCGAGGTCGTGCTGCATGGCACGCAAGCCGAGATCGTTGCTTCGCGCAGCTTCGCCGAGGGTCTGGGATGGAAGCATTCGCTGGCGGATGAGCGAATCGGCAATCAGCGGCGGCTGGCGATGCTGGTATCGGGCCATCCCTTCCGCCTCATGGAGGACTGGCTGCCCAGACAGCTTGCCGACGTGAACGTGCGCCTCATGTACGCGCTGGGAAAGGCGCAGTGGAATTTCAGCGACTGGAACGAAATTTACGACGTGATCCTGTGCTTCGGTCCGTACCATGCGCAACGGCTCGCCCGATTCTCGTGGCCGCTCGTCGTCCAGGTCGGCTATCCGCGCTACAGCCGCTATTTTTCGGCGCCTCCGGACCGGCAGGAACTGCTGCGCCGGCTGCGATGCGACGCAGCGAAGAGAACGCTGCTCTGGCTGCCGACCTGGAAGGCGCTGAGTTCGATCGACCGTTTTGCCGAATGCATCGGCGCCCTGGCTGGCGAGTACAACCTGGTCATCAAGCCGCATCCGCTCTCGATCACCACCGAGCCGGAGCGCATCGCGCGCCTCGCGGCGCTGCCGGGTGCCACTGTGCTCACCGACCTGGTGGATAACGGCGATCTGTTCTGCATCGCCGACACCGTGCTCTGCGACTACGGCGGACCTGCCTTCGGCGCCGTGTACCTGGATCGCAACCTTCTCTTGCTCGATGTCGCGGGCGCCGACAGCGACGAGCTCATGGGACCCGATTCCGCGGAGCTGCTGTTGCGGCAGCACATCGCCGCCATTGCGCTGCCGGATGCCGCGAGATTGCGCGCGATGCTCGCAGACGAGGCGCTTTGGGCCGAGCAGGGCGCGAAGCGCGGTTGGCTGCGCCGCCGGTTCTTCGCGCCCTACCGCGAAAATGCGGCTGCGACGGCGGCGGGCGCGATCCGCAAGATCCAGCGCTTGCGCAGCGAGCGGCGCACGCTGGCCCGGCAGGCCTCGGCAGTAGAGCGGTTCCGGCAATGGTTGTCTGGATAACCGGCCCCTCCGCCGTTGGCAAGACCGCCGTAGGCGAGCGGCTGTGGCGCCTCTGGAAGGAGCGCGCGCCGAACGTGGTGCTGGTCGACGGCGACGCGATGCGACAGATCTTTGGCACGGGATCGGACCCCGCCGCGTTTGCGCCCGCGGGCCGCAGGGCCAATGCCGAACGCATCGTCGAGATCTGCCGCTGGCTCGATGCGCAGGGCATTCACGTCGTGTGCTGCATTCTGGCAATCTTCGACGACATCCTGGAGCGCAATCGCGGACTTTTTTCCGGGTACCTGGAAGTCCGGCTGAGCGCGCCGCACGGGGTGCTCGCGGCGCGCGATCCGAAAGGCCTGTACCGCAAGGCACTCGCCGGCGAAATGGCCAACGTGGTGGGGATCGACATTCCGTACGCGCTGCGCTCCACGCCGGACCTGTCGTTCGACACTGCGGGCGCCGCGAGCGCCGATGAAATCGCCCGCTCGATCATCGAAGCGCTGAGCCGCAGCTAGCCGGACCGCGACATGCGATACCGATTCTCGGAGGGCGACAAGTTCGCCCAACCGAATACCTATTTCTATACCGCGTATGGCGGGGCGGCTTTCCTCGATGCCTGGCGAGCCTCGCGCGGGCATGCCCTCGCCGCGTTGCCGCCCGCAACGCGGAGCGCGGCAGATCGGAAGGAGCTGCCCACCGCGGCGCCCTATTCGATCGACGAGCTGTTGGCGGGAATCCTCTCGGTTCTGGAGTACGGTCCGGGCGACGAGCGCGGCGAAGCGCTCGAAAAGCTTTCGCACCTGACGCGCCGCTACGAGCGCTCGAAGCGCCTGCACGAGACGTATGCAGAGAGCTGGGTTGCGCAGGGTGCCGAATGCAGCGCCGCAGCGTACGTGACGTTTGCCGAGGCGCTGGCGGCCGCCTACGCCCAAAGCCATGCCCTGACCTACCTGAACGCCCTGCTCAAGCTGCTCGATCAGCTGATTTCGGTCCGGCAGCGGCTGCCCGAGACGCTGCGCGGGCGCCTTGCACGCGTTCTCGTCTTGGAGCGCGAACACGTCGAGCAGCTTGCCGCGCGCGTTTCGCCACGGGCAGCGCCGTGACCCGGATGCTTGCCGAGGTCGCTTTCGTGGCCGCCTTCACGGCGCGCTCGCAGGCCTACGCGCAGGCGATGACGCGCGCCGGAATCGCGCCCGGACTGGCGGTCCTCTACGGCGAGGAGCACGCAAGGCTGCTGGGTCAGGCGAGCGATCCGCTGCCTCCGATGCGCACGGCTTGCGGGATCGACCTGCCGGATCTGTCCGAGCCCTTGGCTGCCACCGTGCGCGGCGCGCGCTGGAACGCGACGCGCCTGCGCGATGCTGACGTCAACTCGGACGCGCTCGCCACGCTCCTCGACCGCGATCGCTTCCGGCTGATCGTGTTTTCCGGCTACGGCGGGCAGATCGTGAAGCGCAAGACACTGGAGCAGGGCATTCCGTTCCTGCACGTCCACGCAGGCTGGCTGCCCCGGTTCAGGGGCAGCACGACGATCTACTACGAAATGCTGCTCGAGCGACGCTGCAGTGCTTCGGCGATCCTGCTATCGCCGCAACTCGATGCGGGCCCGATCGTTGCGCGCAAGCACTATCCGCTGCCGCCCGCAGACGTCGACATCGACTACGTCTACGAGCCGGCCACCCGGGCAGACCTGCTGCTCGAGGTGCTGCGCGAATTTGCCGAGAACCGCGTCGTGCCGTCCGGCGTCGCACAAAGCCCCCAGGACGGCGTCACCCATTTCGTGATCCATCCTGTGCTCAAGCATCTGGCAATCCTTTCGCTGCCCCAGCCAATTGGCTAGACTCATCGCCGATGACGCTGGAGCGCGCCAAACAACTCCTCAAGGTCCAGGCCGACTTCGGCGGCTTCTACAACGCCAACGGCGCCAAGCTGATCCTCGCCGAGGTGAGCCGCGAGCACGGGCAGGCGGCCGTGGACCAGCTGATCCGCGAGCTGGACCTGGAGCGCATCTTCGGCTTTGCGCCGGGCACCGTGTTCGACGGCGGCCTGAACGTCGGCGGCAGGCGCTGAGCGCATCGCGAGCCTCGGTGCGATTCTGAATTTCCATGATCTCGGCTTTTCGGAATGAATCTCTCCGAAAAGCCGAGAGATGGGGACTTCAAATTCTCACCGCTCCCCGCGTCGCCGCGCCGGTCTTCAGACGTAACTCCGATACCTCGGCTGGTACATCTGCGCACGGATGTGCGCGAGCAGTCGGCGCGGCCGGGGCTTCGCCGCCAGCTTGCGCTCGAACGCCACCTCGGCGACCGCGGCGGCGATGTGCGCCGAAACCTCGCGGATGCGCGCGAGCGGGGGATAGATGCTCCCCTGGTCGAGGTCTTTCTTCGCCACCTGCTGCGCCAGCGCGCGGGCGGCGGCGAGGAACATCTCGTTCGTGATCCGCCGCGCGCCGCTCGCCACCGCGCCCAGCCCCACGCCCGGGAAGATGTAGGAGTTGTTGCCCTGCCGCGGCACGAAGCGGCGGCCCTCGAGCGTCACCGGATCGAAGGGACTGCCGCAGGCGAACACCGCGCGGCCGCCGCTCCAGCGGTAGGCCTGCTCGGCCGTGCACTCGGCTTGCGCGGTCGGGTTCGACAGCGCGAACACGATCGGGCGCGGATTGATGCGCGCCATCGCCCCGAGCACGGCCTGCGTGAAGGTGCCGCCGACGGCGGCGACGCCGATGATCGCGGTGGGCTGCAACGCCTCCACCGCGGCGACGAAATCGGCAACTTGCGCGTGGCGGTGCGCGTACGGCAGCTTGTGTTCCGCGAGCCCGGCGCGGCTCGCCACCACCAGGCCGCGCGAATCGAACAGCCAGCAGCGGCCGCGCGCCTCGGTTTCCGGCAGGCCCTCGTCCGTCAACGCCGACACCACCAGATCGCAGATGCCGGTCGCGGCTTCGCCCGCGCCCATGCAGAGGATGCGCTGTCCCGCCAGGCTGCCGCCGGTGATGCGCAGCGCCGAGTAGATCCCGGCGAGCGCCACGGCGGCGGTGCCCTGGATGTCGTCGTTGAAAGTGCAGACGCGGTCACGGTACTTGTGCAGCAGGCGGAAGGCGTTGGTGTTGGCGAAATCCTCGAACTGGATCAGCGCCGCCGGAAACACTTCCTGCACCGCCATCACGAATTCGTCGACCAGCGCGTCGTAGGCCCCGCCGCGCAGGCGCTTGCGCTTGAGTCCGATGTAGAACGGGTGATTGCGCAGCGCGTCGTTGTCGGTGCCGGCGTCGAGCAGCACCGGAAGGCAGCGTTCGGGTGCCACGCCCGCGCAGCCGGTGTACAGCGAGAGCTTGCCGACCGGAATGCCCATGCCGTTCGCTCCCAGGTCGCCCAGGCCGAGAATGCGCTCGCCGTCGGTGACCACGATGATGCCGACGTCGCGCTGCGGCCAGTTGCGCAGCACTGCGGCGATGTGCCCGCGGTCCTTCGCGCTGATGAATAGCCCCCGCGGCCGCTGGAAGATGTGGCCGAAGCGCTGGCACGCCAGCCCCACCGTGGGCGTGTAGATCAGCGGCATGATCTCGTCCGGGTAGTCCGCCACGATGCGGAAAAAGAGCGCCTCGTTGCGGTCGTGCAGCGCATTGAGATCGACGTATTTCTCCAGGTCGTTCGGCAGGCCGCGCAGGTGCTCGAGAATCCGCTGCACCTGCTCGTCCTGGCTGCTCACGCGGGGCGGCAGCAGTCCCTGCAGGCCGAGCGCCCGGCGCTCGGCCACGCTGAACGCCGTGCCCTTGTTGAGCAGCGGATCGCGCATCAGCTCGATTCCGGTCGGCAGCCGGTTCCTGACGGCGCGTGCTTTCAGCCCACGTCGCGCAATGGTCTTTGCCATGGGGACCTCCTCGGATGAGACGCATTCTTGCCGCCTGCGGCCGCGCCACCTTTGACGGGCATCAAAGGCCCGCAGAGCCGCGCCGCGGCAATCGAGCGATTGTGACGTGGGATAATGCGGCCGTTGCGCCACGATCCGGAGCTGCCTCGGGCACTGTGGCGCGGGCTGCGACATCCGCCAGCGCGAGCTAGCGCCAACCATTCGGACGCGTCTGCCGCATGAACTCGCAAATCCAATTGTCGGTCGTCGTGCCGGTGCGAAACGAGGCCGGGAACATCCTGCCCCTGCTCGCCGAGATCCACGCCGCGCTCGAACCGTGCTGCACCTTCGAAGTGATCTACGTCGACGACGGCAGCGAGGACGACAGCCTGCGCGTGCTGCGCGAGGCGCAGGCACGCTATCCCCGCCTGCGCGTGCTCAGTCACCGGCGCAGCTGCGGCCAGAGCGCGGCGCTGATGAGCGGCGCGCGCGCGGCGCGCGCCGCCTGGATCGCCACGCTGGACGGCGACGGGCAGAACGATCCCGCAGATCTGCCGAAGCTGCTTGCCGCGCGCGACCGTTATGCCGGCGCGGGAAGCCTGCGCCTCGCCTGCGGCTACCGCAGGGCGCGGCGCGACAGTTTCCTGAAGCGGCTGTCGTCGCGCGTCGCCAACGCGGTGCGCGCGCGGCTGCTGGGGGACGCAACCCCCGACACCGGCTGCGGGCTGAAACTCGTCGCGCGCGACGCGTACCTCGAGCTGCCGTTCTTCGACCACATGCACCGCTTCCTGCCGGCGCTCGTGCAGCGTGGCGGCGGTGCCACGCTCTCGGTCGAAGTCAGCCACCGGCCGCGCACCCGCGGGCGATCGAACTACGGCCTGCACGACCGGCTCTGGGTCGGGATGGTCGATCTGCTCGGTGTCCTCTGGCTGCGGCGCCGCATGAAACTGCCGCAAGCGAGCGAGCTGCCGCGCCCATGAAATTGCGGGTGCTGTTTTCCGGTCTCGCGCTGATGGCTACGCTCGTCGCCGCCGGGCTGGTGATCGAGCACGGGCTGCTGGGCGACTGGATGAGCGAGGCGTGGATCGATCGCGCGGTGCGCGATCGCGGCCTGCAGGGCGAGCTGCTGTACCTGTGCGTTGCGGGTGTTGCCACCGCGCTCGCGCTGCCGCGGCATGTGGTGAGCTTTCTCGGCGGTTATGCGTTCGGCGTCGGACTCGGCACGGGCCTTGCGCTGATCGGCACCGAGATCGGCTGCGTGCTGTCGTTCTTCTATGCCCGCGCGATCGGCCGCCCGCTGGTGAGCGCGCGCTTGGCGGCGCGCGTCCGGCACGTCGAGAATTTCCTCGCCGCCAATCCGTTCTGGATGACGGTGTTGATCCGGCTCATTCCGGTGGGCAACAATTTCGTCACCAACATCCTGGCGGGTGTCACCCGCGTGCCGGCGCGTCCGTTCCTGCTCGGCTCGTTCGCCGGGTACCTGCCGCAGACGCTGGTGTTCGCGCTAGCCGGCAGCGGCGTCGATCTGGGTGCCGTGTCGCGCATCGTCATCGCGGTTCTGCTATTCGTGGTATCGGGTGCCATCGGCACGCGGCTGTATCGCAAGTATCGCCACGGGCGGTCCCTCGGCGTCGAGGTCGACGGGGCGCTCGAAGAGGAGCCTTCCGCAGGCGAAGGTGCGCGCGACCGCTGATGAACGGTCCTTCGCGCGATCGCTGGTTTGTGCTCCTGCTGCTCGCGTGGGGCGGGTTCGCGGTCGCGTCGATCTGGCTGCGGCCGCTGTGGCCCGTAGATGAGACCCGTTATGTCGGCGTGGCGTGGGAGATGTGGCTGCGCGGCGATTTCCTGGTGCCCTACATCAACGGCGAACCGTACAGCCACAAGCCGCCGCTGCTGTTCTGGCTGATCCATCTGGGCTGGGCGGCATTCGGGGTCAACGACTGGTGGCCGCGACTGGTTGCGCCGCTGTGCGCTTTGGGCGCGCTCGCGCTCCTGCAGCAACTGGCACGCCTGCTCTGGCCGGGGGAACGCGCCGTCCATGCCGCGGTCGCGTGGGTGCTGGGCGGCACGCTGCTGTTCGCGGCGATGGTGACGCTGACGATGTTCGATCTGCTCCTGGCGCTTTGCGTGCTGGTGGCGATGATCGGCGTGGTGCGCGCCGCGCGCGGCGAAGCGCGCGCGGGCCTGTTGTGGCTGGGCGCCGGCATCGGCTTGGGCGTGCTCGCGAAGGGACCCGTGGTCCTGCTGCACGTGCTGCCGGTGGCAATCGCAGCGCCCTGGTGGGCGACATCGGTTCGCGCCGCGCCTGCGCGCTGGTATCTGCGACTGGCCGGTGCGGTGCTGCTGGGGGCGATGATTGCGCTCGCCTGGGCGCTGCCCGCAGGCCTCGTTGGCGGCGAGAGCTACCGGCGTGCCATCTTCTGGGGTCAGACCGCGGGCCGCGTGGCCGAGTCGTTCGCGCACCGTGCGCCGTGGTGGTATTACGCGCCGCTCCTGCCGGCGATCCTGTTTCCCTGGTTGGTATGGCCAGCGCTCTGGCGCGCGCTGCGCGCGGCCGGGCTCGACAGCCTGGGAACGCGTTTTCCGGCAGCATGGCTGGTCCTGACCGTGGCTGCATTTTCCCTGGTGAGCGGCAAGCAGGCGAAATACCTGGTGCCGATGCTGCCCGCGTTCGCGCTCCTCGCCGGGCACGCGCTGGCGAGGCTGCAGGCACCCGCGCGTCGCTGGGAAATGCTCGTGCCCGCGTGCGGCTTCCTCGTCCTTCCCGCGGTGCTTGCGTACGCGCGAGCGCATCCCGCGGCCTTCGAGCTGCCGCAGTGGGCGTCGACGCTGCCGCTGTGGCCGATTCTTGCGTCGCTGCTCGCGCTTCCGGTCTTGCTCGCGTTCGGTGGCCGCTCTACGACGGTGCAGATGCGCGCGCTCGCCTTCGCGACGTGGTGCGGCATCGTGTTGATCGGCGCCGGGGTCGTTCCTTCGATCGCCATTTACGCCGATCCGCGTCCGACCGCCGATCACCTGGCGGCACTGCAGCGCCAAGGTACGCCGCTTGCGTACCTCGGCAAGTATCACGCGCAATACAACTTCGCCGGGCGACTGGTGAAACCGATCGAGATTCTCGACAACCCGGAACTCGGGTCCTGGGTGGCGGCGCATCCGGCGGGTCGGGTGATCGTCGTGGAACGCAAGCGCCATGCCGGCAGTGATCTACGGCCGGATCATGAAGTGCCGTATCGTGGCGCCTGGGTGCAGGTCTGGCGCGGCGAGGCGCTGCTGCAGGTGCGCGGCGCGGAGCGCTGACGCTACAGCGCCCGGATCCGGTCGTAGTAGCGGGCGCGGTACAGAAGCCGCTGGCTGGCCGCGTCGTCGCGGAATGCGCTGCGCGTGTGCAGGACGTTGTTGCAGATCACGCCCATGCCGGGGGCGAGCTTCAGGCGCAGCGCGAACGGTGCATCGTCGGCAAGCCACTGCGCGAGAAAGCCGGCCGCCGCAGCGGTCGCGGGATCCGGCGCCCACTCGATGCTGACCGTGCGCGCGGTATAGCGCATGTGCAGCGATCCGTCCGCGGCGTCGAACGAAAACACCGGGCCGGACCGCGCGGCGCGCTCGATCTCGCCGTCGTGCTCGCGCGCCGGGAGGGTCATCGCTCCGGGCCGCAGCAGCGCCTGCGCCCAGTCGGGATTGGCCTCGCGCAGCAGCACATACGCCAGTTCGTGATCGAGCAGCTGCGTCTCGCCGCCGGCAGCGGCAGCGTGCACGCAATGCAGGACGAACGCGCGGATGCGTTGCGCCGGCGCATTGTAGTAGCCGTCGGTGTGCCAGCGAAGCGGCTTGCTGGTGTACGGGATGAATTCGCCGCGCGGCACGCCCGCGCGCACGCGGATGCTCGAGACGCCGTCGTCGTCGGCGAGCCAGTTCGGGTCCAGACGCTGCAGGCCGAACTGCCGCGCCAGGGCGCGCGGGATCGCCTTGTCCGGGTCGTCGCCGCAGCCGCTGGAATACACCGCCATGTTGGCGCGCCCCACGCGCTCCAGGATTGCCGCACGTTCCGCGGCGCTCAGTTGGCGCGGGTCGCGTACCTCGACGACCAGCTCTTCGGCCCGCTTCGGATAAGCCGCGATCTTGCGATCGCGCCAGGCGCGATAGCCGCCGCGCAGCGGCGCGAACTCAGCTGACGCTGCCGAATCCACGGTCGATCGCACTGCCTGGCGGCCTAAGCCCGGCGAGACGGCAGCCCTGCGCGATCGGGCCTCCGGGAAACAGCGTGTACAGGTACTTCATGCCGCCCTTGTAGTGGAACTTCTCTTCCAGGGCATCTTGCAGCTCGCGCAGGCTGACTACATCACCCGGATGCCGCGCAAAATATTCCTGCAGGCTTCGCACCAGCTCCCAGTGGTCGTCGCCAGGAGCAAGTCCCTCCTGGGCCGCGCTGGCGCGGGCCTTCTCCGGCGTCCAGTCGGGGGGTGCGAAACGGAACTCGGTGGTCATGGTCGTGCTCCTTTCAATCGCCGGCTACCGTGCGGCGCCGCGGCGCCTCTTGCGCCGGCGCAAGCACTCCGTCCACGGTCTTCTTCAGCATGCCGAGCGCCTCGGGCGCCTGGATGTCCATGATCTGGTCGGCGACCCACGGCCGGTCGGACTCGAGCATCAATTCGCGCACCGCGAGACCGAGGTAGCGCAGCAGCGGGAAGCTCGGCTGCTCGGGCGTGCAATCGAAAGTGGCGTAATCGGCGCTGCGCCGGTTGATGAAGTCGATGAAGTTGGCGCGATAGTCGAAGTCGTCGGCGGCGCCCAGCTTGCGGATGTTCTCTTCGACCAGTTCGGCGAGGCGGCGGCCCGTGGCCTGCACGAGATTCGCGCGCTCCGCTTCCGGCACGCGCCCGTAGAGCATGCGGTCGCTCATGTGCAGCAGGAACGCCGCCAGCTCGCCGAGGATGCGCACGCCGCGCTCCGGGGTCACGATGTCGCAGTCGAACTTCGACAGGTTGGTCACCGCCTCGTCGGCCAGGCGCCAGATCGTGGACGCGAGTACGCTGGCGAGTTCCGCCGACGAGCGGCCGCCCGCGTTCTTGAACCAGACCGTCTTGAGGCGCAGGGCCATGCTCAACGGCCGATCAAGCGCGCCTGCAGCAACTCGGCAGGGCGGGGAATACAAAGAACGCACCGCGTTGGATGGACTCGCGAAACGGCGTGTTGTTCGGATGCATGCATGATCCGGTTCGCCGCCGCTACTTCTTGCGCACGAAAAATTCGTACACGTGGCGCGCCGTCTCGCGCATCGCGACCAGCTCCAGCCCCGTGGTGCGCGTCCAGGCGCGCACGTCGTCGGGCGTGCCGGGGCAACTCGAAATCAGGTGCAGCACCTCCCCCGCGTTCATGCCGTCCAGGAGCTTTTTCGCCTCCAGGATCGGTCCCGGGCAGGAGACGCCGCGGATGTCGAGCGTCACATTCGCCACGGGCGGCGCCAAATGCCCTTTGCGCAAGTAGTATTGGGTGCGCCGGCCCTGGCCCTTCTCGGTCGCCAGCAGCTCGTGGTCGGTCAGCTTCACCCACGCCGAGATGTCGTCGAAGGTGCCGGGGCAATCCGACACCAGCAGCAGCACCTGACCCGGATCGAGATCGTCGAGCACGCGCTTCGCGCCGAGCAGCGGCGCCGGGCAGGTGAGGCCGGTGAGGTCGAGGGTGACGGTGGGCTTGGCGTTCATGCGGGCCTCAACAGGTGCAGCGCCCATGTCAGTATCCTCCCTTGCCGAACGGTTTGGGCAGACCGGCGATTTTCGCCGCCTGCCGCGCCGGCCCGGCCGGAAACAGATCGTACAGGTATTTGCTGTCGGCGCCGGGATGCACGCTTTCCGCGATGCCCTTGAGCAGACTGCGGAAATTCGGCGTCTGGCCGCGCTCGCGGTACTCGTCGCGCAGGTAGCGGATCACTGCCCAGTGCGCATCGGTGAGCGCGATCCCTTCAGCGGCGGCGATGACGCCGACGGCTTCGTCGGAATAGTTCGGTTCGAGCAGAAACCCCTCCTCGTCCGTTCCGTGCTCGCTGCCTTCGATCACATAGCCCATGGCGATTTCCCTTACTTGTGTCCTACGAAAATGCCGAATCCCAGCCGGCGGTGCGCACCCAGGCCGCTCGCCTGCAGCGCCAGCGACTGGCGCGGCGTCAGCTCCGCGAGCATCAGGCTGAACCCGGCGAGTTCCCCCAGCGGGCCGCGCGAGAGCGTGCGCTTGCCGACGATGAACTCGGCGCGCACGCCCAGCCGATCGAGGTCGCGCGTTGCCTGGCGCACGAATTCCGACTCGTCGTCGTGCTCCGCGGCGACGCGGTGCGCGTAAAGCGTGGCGTGCGGCGATAGGGACCGCGTCTTGGCAGCACCCAGAGCGACCCGCGCACCGGCGATTTCGATTTGACGCCCGCTCAGGGCGAGCGCGGCGTCGACCCCCGGTTCGGCGAGTCGCATCAGCAACCGGCTGCGGCGTTGCAGCACCAGCCTGCCATCGCCGCGGGCGGCGGCGCGTACCGGCAGAATCGCGAGCGTCTCGTCTGCGGCCAGAGCGGGCGCGGCCTGCACGAGCGCGTCCCAGAGCGCAAGCGAATGATCGCGCGGCAACGTCCCGCCGGTGACCGCGAAGGCGAGATCGACATAGCCCGGATCGGAAGGCGGACCCACGGCGATCAGCCGGGCTGCCGCTCGGCCCACGCCACCATGGCTTCGCCCCAGCTGCGTGCCGAGGCCGGGTCGATGTCCAACACCGTGAAGCGCTTGCCCTCGCGGATGCGCACGCGCAGCAGCGGCATCGCACCCGCGGCATGCACGACCTCCTGCAGATCGAGCAGTTGCCCGCCGAGTGGCACCGTAATACTGGCGAGGGGCGTCAGCGCGGCCACGCAGGCATTGAAACCGCGCTTGCCGGGCGTGCCAATTCCCCGGTGGGCGAAGCTCGTATACCCCATCAGGGTTATACCGGATACCCGCAGGGATGATTACGGAGTCGCTCGCACACCGCTACAGTCCACAGGGTCGAAGTTCTCGATCACGGAGGAGGAACCATGGCGAAGAAACCCCACGACACGCCTTTGCTCGACCAGCTCGAGTCGGGTCCCTGGCCCAGTTTCGTCACCGGCCTGAAGCGCCTCGCCAAGGACAACGACATGATGGTCGATCTGCTCGGCCAGCTCGAGACCTCGTACCGCACCAAGAAGGGCTACTGGAAGGGCGGCACGGTCGGCGTGTTCGGCTACGGCGGCGGCGTGATCCCGCGCTTCACCGAGCTGAAGGACGAGAACGACAAGCCCGTTTATCCCGATGCCGCCGAGTTCCACACGCTGCGCGTGCAGCCGCCCGCCGGCATGCATTACGACACCAGGACGCTGCGCAAGCTGTGCGACATCTGGGAGAAGCACGGCTCGGGGCTGATCGCGTTCCACGGCCAGTCCGGCGACATCATGTTCCAGGGGGCGCGCACCGACAAGGTGCAGAGCGCGTTCGACGAATTCAACGCAAACGGCTTCGACCTCGGCGGCGCGGGCCCTGCGCTGCGCACCTCGATGTCCTGCGTCGGCGCGGCGCGCTGCGAGCTGTCGTGCTACGACGAGCAGCGCGCGCTGCGCGAGGTGATCAACTCCAACCTCGACGAGATGCATCGGCCGGCGCTGCCCTACAAGTTCAAGTTCAAGTTCTCGGGCTGCCCGAACGACTGCGTCAACGCCATCCAGCGCTCCGATTTCGCGACCATCGGTACCTGGCGCGACAACATGCAGGTGAACCACGAATATGCCCGTGCCTACTTCAAGGCGCACGGCATGACCGACCTGGTGAACGACGTCGTCACGCGCTGCCCGACCAAGGCGATCCAGGTGATGAAGAAGGGCGAGGTCAAGGCGCAGGCGCACCACTCGGTGGCCGAGCTGGACGACGAGACGCGCCTGGTGATCGACAACAAGGACTGCGTGCGCTGCACGCACTGCCTGAACGTGATCCGCGGCGGACTCCTGCCGGGCAAGGAGCGCGGCGTTTCCATCCTGGTGGGCGGCAAGGGCGTGCTCAAGATCGGCGCCTCCCTGGGGACCGTGATCGTGCCCTTCATGAAGCTCGAGAGCGACGAGGACTTCGAGAAGCTGAAGGAGCTGGCGCGCAACGTGCTCGACTTCTTCGCCGAAAATGCGCTCGAGCACGAGCGCATCGGCGAAACCGTCGACCGCATCGGGCTGGTGAACTTCCTCGACGCACTCGGCCTCGAGGTCGACCCGAACATGATCAGCGAGCCGCGCAACAACCCCTACGTGCGCACCGACGGCTGGGACGAGGAAGCGGCCAAGTGGATCGAGCGCAAGCAGCAGCAGAAGAGCGCGGCGTAGGTGGAAGCGTCTCGCGGCCCGATGAACGCGGCGAGAGTTTTTGGATTTACCGATCTCTGCCGACTTCGGGTCCAGGCGCAAGCGCCTGGACCCGAAGTCGGCAGACCGGGAGAGTCAAAAGAGGCACCGCGCCAACCAATGGCGCGCTGAACGAAAATAACGGAGCACACCATGGCACAGCCCCAGCAAAGAGCCCCGATCGAAACCGGCGCGCCGGACCCGATGCCGCTGATGCACCCGCTGATGCGCAAGAACTACGGCCAGTGGATCTACCACGACCACCCGCGGCCCGGCGTGCTCATGCACCGCGCGAAGAACGGCGAAGAGATCTGGACCGTGAAAGCCGGCACCCAGCGCCAGATGGACGTCTACACCATCCGCACGCTCTGTGACATCGCCGACCAGTACGCCGACGGCCATGTGCGCTTCACCACGCGTTCCAATATCGAGTACATGGTGGCCGACAAGGCCAGGGTCGAGCCGCTCGTCAAGGCGCTGACCGACGCGGGCTTTCCGGTGGGCGGCACGGCCAACTCGGTATCGATGATCTCGCACACGCAGGGCTGGCTGCATTGCGACATTCCGGGGACCGACGCCTCCGGCGTGGTGAAGGCGCTGATGGACGATCTCTACGAGGAGTTCATCCGCCACGACATGCCGAATCGCGTCAAGCTCTCGACCTCCTGCTGCGAGATCAATTGCGGCGGCCAGGCCGACATCGCGATCATCGTGCAGCACACCAAGCCGCCGAAGATCAACCACGACCTGGTGGCCAACGTGTGCGAGCGGCCGGCGGTGGTGGCGCGCTGCCCGGTGGCCGCGATCCGCCCGGCCCTGGTCAACGGCAAACCGTCGCTCGAAATCGACGAGAAGAAGTGCATGTGCTGCGGCGCCTGCTATCCGCCCTGCCCGCCGATGCAGATCAACGACCCCGAGCACACCAAGATCGCCATCTGGGTCGGCGGCAAGAACTCGAATGCGCGCAGCAAGCCTACGTTCCACAAGCTGGTCGCCTCCGGGCTGCCGAACAACGCGCCGCGCTGGCCCGAGGTCGGCGCGGTGGTGAAGAAGATCCTCGGCGTCTACAAGGCCGACGCGCGTTCCTGGGAGCGCATGATCGACTGGATCGAGCGCATCGGCTGGGCACGCTTCTTCGAGAAGACGGGGCTGCCGTTCACCAAGTATCACATCGACGACTGGCGCGGCGCGCGGCGCACGCTGAACGCTTCGACCCATATCCGGTTCTAGGAACAGGGACACCGTGCGGTTCCCCCGTTACCCCCTCCGAGGCGCGCGATGAACTTCGGCTTGCTCATCAACGAGGGTCCGTACAACCACCAGGCGGCCGACACGGCGTACCAGTTCGCGCGCGCGGCGCTGGCGAAAGGGCACCGCGTCCAGCGCGTGTTCTTCTACAACGACGGCGTCAACAACGCGAGCAAGCTCACCGAGCCGCCGCAGGACGACCGCCATATCGTCAACCGCTGGTCGAAGCTGGCGCAGGAAAGCGGCGTCGACCTGGTGGTGTGCGTCGCGGCGGGCCTGCGCCGCGGGCTGGTGGAAGACAACCTCGCGCCGGGTTTTCGCATTTCCGGGCTGGGACAGCTGGTCGAGTCGGGCATCGAGGCCGACCGCCTGGTGGTGTTTGGCGACTGAAGGGGCGCTGATGACCGAAACGCGCGACGAGATCGGGCTGGAAGCGGGCGGCGGCGTCCGCAAGAAGTTCATGTTCGTCAACCGCAAGGCGCCCTACGGCACGATCTACGCGCTGGAAGGCCTCGAGGTGGTGCTGATCAGCGCGGCGTTCGACCAGGACGTGAGCCTCGCGTTCCTCGACGACGGCGTCTACCAGCTGGTGAAGGGACAGCAGACCAAGGGGCTGGAAGTGAAGAACTTCTCGCCGACCTACCGCGCGCTCGAGGGCTACGACGTCGAGAAGCTCTACGTCGAGCGCGAGGCGCTCGAGGCGCGCGGCATCCGCGAGGACCAGCTGCTGGTGCCGGTGCAGGTGGTCAGCGCCCGGGAGATGGGGCAGCTCATGGAACAGCAAGACGTGATCATCGGCTTCTGAGGACCGCGCATGCTGCATATCGTCAACAAGTCGCCCTACGAACGCAACAGCCTGGCGAGCTGCCTCGGGCACGCGCAGAAGGGCGGCGCCGTGCTGCTGACCGAAGACGCGGTCTACGGCGCCACGCGCGGCAACCTGGTCGAAGGCGCGATCCGCAAGGCGCTCGAGGAGCTGCCGGTATACGCGCTCGGCCCGGATCTCGAGGCGCGCGGCATGCAGGCCAACGTGATCGAAGGGGTGCAGGTGGTGGATTTCGGCGGGTTCGTCGACCTGGTGGCAGAGCACCGGACGAGCCAGTCCTGGCTTTGAACGCAAGCAAACTGCAAGGAGAAGGGCATGGCACTCACCGTAGGCGGCAATACCATCGAGACGGACGAGGAAGGCTATCTCACCAACCTCAGCGACTGGAGCGAGGACATCGCGAACGAGATCGCGAAAGTGGAAAACGTGGAGATGGGTCCGAACCACTGGGAGGTCGTCAACTTCCTGCGCGAGTACTACAACGAGTACCAGATCGCGCCGGCGGTACGCGTGCTCACCAAGGCGATCGGCAAGAAGCTCGGCGCGGACAAGGGCAACAGCAAGTACCTGTATGAGCTGTTCCCGTACGGCCCGGCCAAGCAGGCCTGCAAGATCGCGGGGCTGCCGAAACCGACCGGGTGCGTCTGAACTGAAAAATGGGGTCTCGCCCCATTTCTTCATGTCTGCGCTGACGGTCGTCTACGCGGCCCTCTTCTACGCCGCGACGGCGATCCTCGTCGTCGGCGTGGCGCTGAAGATCGCGCAGTACGCGCGCATCCCGGTGCCGCTCAAGATCCCGACCACGCCGGCGCCCATGACGCGCGGCGGCGTGGTCTGGCGCATGCTGCGCGAGGTGACGCTGTTCGAGAGCCTCTACCGCGCCAACAAGTGGATCTGGCTGTTCGGCTGGCTGTTTCACGTCGCGCTCGCCGTCGTGCTCGCGCGACATCTGCGCTACTTCATGGATCCGGTCTGGGGCCTGATCGAGATCGCCCAGCCGTTCGGCGTCCACGCCGGGTTCGCGATGCTCGCCGGCCTGGCTGGACTGTGGGCGCGGCGCTTCCTGGTCGAGCGCATCCGCTACATCTCCACGGTTTCCGACCACTTGATGCTCGCGCTGCTGGTGGCGATCGCGGTCTCCGGCCTGGCGATGAAGTTTGTCGTGCGCACCGACATCGTCGCCGTGAAGGCCTTCATGCTGGGGCTGATGGTGTTCGACTGGCAGCCGCTGCCCGCGGATCCGGTGCTGCTCGTGCACCTTGCGCTGGTGGCGGCGCTGATGGCCATCTTCCCGGCGTCGAAGCTGCTGCACGCGCCCGGGGTTTTCTTCAGTCCCACCCGCAACCAGGTCGATGATTCGCGCGAACGGCGGCATGTGACCGCGTGGGCGGGGAAGTAGCGCGCCATGGCAACCGCCGCCCAGGTCCAGGCCCCGCCGCTCAAGGCGTATCCGGTGATCCCGATCCTCGCGCGCGACTCGATGGCCGCATCGAAACCCTATGTCGCCTCGGAAAAGATGAACGAGGCGCTCGGCTTTCCGGGCAAGCTGGTCGAGAACTGGCAGGCCAAGGCCATCGACAAGATGGGCGAGCTGCTTGGCAAGTACCGCGCGCTGCCGGTATTCCTCGATAGTTGCGTGCATTGCGGCGCGTGCACCGACAAGTGCCACTATTTTCTCGGCACCGGCGACCCGAAGAACATGCCGGTGGCGCGGCAGGACCTGTTCCGCAAGGTCTACCGGCGCTATTTCACCTGGAGCGGAAAGCTGTTCCCGAAGCTGGTCGGCGCCGAAGACCTGACCGAGAGCGTGCTCGATGACTGGTATCGCTACTTCAACCAGTGCTCCGAATGCCGCCGCTGCTCGGTGTATTGCCCCTACGGCATCGACACCGCCGAGATCACGATGGCCGCGAAGGAGGTCATGGACTCGATCGGCGTGGGCCAGAAGTACTCGAACGAGATCATCGGCAAGGTGCACAAGATCGGCAACAACCTCGGCCTGCCGGGCCCGGCGCTCCGCAACACGCTCGAGACGCTCGAAGAGGAAGTGAAGGAGGAAACCGGCCTCGACGTGCGCTTTCCGGTGGACGAGAAGGGCGCCGAGGTGCTGGTGGTCACGCCCTCGGCCGACTTCTTCGCCGAGCCGCACGTCTTCAGCCTGATCGGCTACGCCAAGGTGTTCCACGCCGCCGGCATCCGCTGGACGATGTCCTCGCACGCCTCGGAAGCGGGCAATTTCGGCCTCTTCATCGGCAGCTACGACCAGATGCAGTCGATCGCGATGCGCGTGCGCGAGGCGGCGCTCGAGCTGGGCGTGAAGCGCATCGTGGTCGGCGAATGCGGCCATGCCTGGCGCGTCGCCTACAGTTTCTG
>Ga0156179_1170_pt1 | contig 30521 bp, 34 predicted proteins | sample RifCSPlowO2_12_FD_107832 | JGI IMG/M metagenome (GOLD analysis project Ga0156179, IMG submission 107832) | Betaproteobacteria bacterium RIFCSPLOWO2_12_FULL_67_28 | reverse complement strand
CAATCTAAAGGAGCCCCACATGTACGTCACACCCGAGCAGGTCCAGGCTGCCAGCAAAGCCAACGTCGATGCGATCCTCGCGCTCGCCTCGACCCAATACGCGGCAATCGAGAAGTTCGCCAACCTGAACGCCACCGCGTTCAAGACCGCGTTCGAAGACTCAATCGCCAACGCCCGTGCGCTCGCCGGCGCGAAGGACGTGCAGGAGTTCGTCAGCCTGCAGACCTCGTTCGCGCAGCCCGCGATCGAGAAGGCCGTCGCCTACTCGAAGAGCGTCTACGAAGTCGCGACCCAGGCGAACGCCGATTTCTCGAAGATGACCGAGAAGCGCGTCGCCGAATGGAACGACAACTTCGTCTCGCTGCTCGACAAGGCCGCCAAGAACGCGCCCGGCGGCTCGGACGTCGCCGTCACGGCGATGAAGCAGATGATCGCCGCCGCCAACTCGGCGTACGACAACATGACCAAGGTCGCCAGGCAGGCCACCGAGATCGCCGAAGCCAACGTCGCCGCGGCGACGGAGACGGCAAAAAACTTCGCCAAGGTGAAGAAAGTCGCGTAACTGTTGCCAGCGGCGGGCGCGGCGCAAGCCGCACCGCCCCGGCAGCGCGCCGGCAAGCGGTCGCGAAGCATCGTGCGGCGCGCGGCAAGAGCGTGAAAGCGATACTGCTTCGCCCGAAAGCGAACAAGAGAAAGTGAGCGCAAGCCCGCGCCGCGGGCTTGCCATCAGGCCCCGCCTCGCGCGGGGCCTTGTTTTTTCACACCACCACCGCTCGCGGCTCGCCGTGAGCGGCTTCGATGTTCCCGATCTCGTAGACCGTCTCGCCCGCCCGGCGCAGCAGCTCGGTCGCGCGTACGGCGTCCTCGGCGCCGAGCGCGATCGCCATGCCGATGCCGCAGTTGAAGACGCGGTGCATCTCATCCGCCGCAACCCCGCCCGTGCGCTGCAGCCAGTCGAACAGCTGCGGCCGCGGCCACGCGCTCTCGCGGATCACCGCGCGCGTGCCTTGCGGCAGCATGCGCGGCACGTTGCCGGTGATGCCGCCCCCCGTAATGTGCGCGAGCCCCTTCAGCGGCATTTCGGCGAGCAGCGCGAGCACGCTTTTCACGTAGATGCGCGTCGGCTCGAGAAGCGCCTGGCCAAGCGGCCGGCCGCCCAGCTCGCCCTGCAGATCGGGTTTTTCGCGCTCCAGAATGCGCCGGATGAGCGAAAAACCGTTGGCATGCGCGCCGCTCGAGGCCAGGCCGAGCAGCACGTCGCCGGGCGCGATCGAGCGGCCGTCGATGATGCGTTCCCTCTCCACCACGCCGACCGCGAAGCCCGCAAGATCATACTCACCCGGAATGAAGGCGTTCGGGTGCTCGGCGGTCTCGCCGCCGATCAGGGCGCAGCCCGCGAGCTCGCAGCCGCGCGCAATGCCCTTGATAACGTCGGTGGCCACAGCGACGTCGAGCCGCTCGCACACGAAGTAATCGAGGAAAAACAGCGGTTCCGCGCCCTGCACGAGGATGTCGTTGACGCTCATCGCCACCAGGTCGATACCGATGGTGTCGTGCCGGTTCATGGCAAACGCGAGCTTCAGCTTGGTGCCGACGCCATCGGTTCCCGACACCAGCACCGGCTGGCGGTATTTCTTCGGCAGTTCGCACAGTGCGCCGAAGCCGCCGATGCCGGTCAGCACCTCGGGCCGCAGGGTGCGGCGCGCCAAGGGCTTGATCGCCTCGACGAGCGCATCGCCCGCGTCGATGTCCACGCCGGCGTCGCGATAGGACAGTCCGTTCGACATGCTAGAGTTCGGGAGTTCCTTCGATTCTACTCGACGATGCGGCAGCTCGCGCTCGGCATCTCGCCACCTCCCGACCCCAGCTTCGACAACTTCGTGCCCGGCGCCAACGGCGAGCTGCTCGCGCGCCTGCGCGAGCTGGTGGACGGGCGCCTGGCCGAGAATATTTTCTACCTGTGGGGCGAGCCCGGATCCGGGCGCAGCCATCTGCTCGCCGCAGCCGCGCGCGCGGCGACACGCGCACTCGTCGCCGCCGACGATGTCGAGGCGCTCGACGACGCCCAGCAACGGGTCCTGTTCAATTGCATCAACGAAGCACGCGAATCGGGCAGCGCGGTGCTCGCCGCCGGGAGCGCTCCGCCGGCGCAGCTGCCCTTGCGCGAGGACTTGCGCAGCCGCCTCGCCTGGGGGCTGGTCTACCAGGTGAAACCGCTCAGCGACGCCGAACGCGCGCTCTACCTGCGCGCCGAGGCCGCGCGCCGCGGCATGCGCCTGGCCGACGAGGTGGTGTGGTACCTGCTGACCCACGTGCGCCGCGACCTGCCTTCGCTCGGCGCGATCCTCGACGAGCTCGACCGCCTGTCGCTGGAGCGCCAGCGCCACATCACGCTGCCACTGGTGCGCGAGGCGCTGAAGGCGTTCGCGCCATGAAGCTCGCGCTGTTCGATCTGGACAACACCCTGCTCGCGGGCGACAGCGATTACGAGTGGGGTCAGTTCCTGGTCGACCAGGGCGTGCTGGAACGCGCCGAGTACGAGGCCCAGAACCGCGAGTTCTACGAGCAATACGCGGCCGGCACACTCGACATCCACGAGTTCCTCGGTTTCGCGCTGCGCCCGCTGGCCGAGCACGCGAGCGCCGACCTGGCACGCTGGCATGCCGATTTCATGCGGCTGCGCATCCGGCCGATGATCGGCGAGAAGGCGCGTGCGCTGGTCGAGCGGCACGCCGCCGCGGGCGAGCTCTGCGCGGTGGTCACCGCGACCAACAGCTTCGTCACTGGCCCGATCGCGCGCGAGTTCGGCATCGGGCACCTGATCGCCACCGAGCCCGAGGCGATCGACGGCCGCTTCACCGGGCGCGTCGCCGGCACGCCGTGCTTCCGCGAAGGCAAGGTGCGGCGGGTCGGGGAGTGGCTCGGGCGCTTGGGGCTGGACTGGGCCGGCCTTGCGCAGAGCCGCTTCTACAGCGACTCGCACAATGACCTGCCGCTGCTCGAGCGCGTCACGCATCCGGTCGCAGTCGACCCGGACGAGGCCCTGGAAGCCGAGGCGCGCCGCCGCGGCTGGCCCGTGATCTCGTTACGCTAGAAAATGGGTTCCGAGTGAGCTGTTTCGCCACGCCGCCGGATCGTGCGACCATCTGCCCCGCAAAGTTACTCTGACCCCATTTGGCGATGATCAAGCGCTTCATCCGGCGGGTTCTGGGGCTCGAGCAGAAAGGGCCGCTGCGCCTGCCGCGCGACAAGCACCACTTGTCGCGCGACCAGCTCAGCCCCGGCGCGCGCAAAGTGTGCGAAGTGCTGGCCCAGCACGGCTTCGCCGCCCACGTCGTCGGCGGCGCAGTGCGCGACCTGCTGCTGCGCCTGCCCCCCAAGGACTTCGACATCGCCACCGACGCGCGACCGGAGCAGGTGAAACCGCTCTTCCGCCGCGCGCTGCTCATCGGGCGGCGCTTTCGCATCGTGCACGTCATGATCGGCGCCGAGACGGTCGAGGTCTCCACCTTTCGCGCCGCGCAGCCCGAAACCGAAGGTACGCAGGCCCGGGTGCAGGACGAGCACGGGCGCGTCCTGCGCGACAACGTCTTCGGCACGCTGGAAGAGGACGCGCGGCGGCGCGACTTCAGCGTCAATGCGCTGTATTTCGAGCCCGCCACCGAGGAGGTCATCGACTACCACGGCGGCCTGGCGGACCTGAAGAAACGCACCCTGCGCATCATCGGGGATCCGGAGACGCGATTCCGGGAGGACCCCGTCCGCATGTTGCGCGCGGTCAGGCTTGCCGCGAAGCTCGGCCTCGCGATCGATGCCGCGACGCGCGCGCCGGTGAAGCGCCTCGCGCCGCTGCTCGAGAGCGTCCCCCCGGCGCGCCTGTTCGACGAGATGCTCAAGCTCCTGCTCTCGGGCCACGCCAGCGCCTGCCTCCGGCAGCTGCGCGACGAGGGCCTGCACAAGGGGCTGCTGCCGCTGCTCGACGTGATCCTCGATCAACCGCTCGGCGAGCGCTTCGTGACCCTCGCGCTGGCGCAAACCGACGCGCGCGTGCTGGCGGGCAAGCCCGTGTCGCCCGCGTTCCTGTTCGCCGCCCTGCTCTGGCACGAGGTGCTGGCGGCGTGGCGCGCGCGCGAAAAGCGCGGCGAGCGCAGCCTGGTCGCGCTCGATGCGGCGATGGACGAAGTGCTCGAGCTGCAGTGCGAGAAACTCGCCATCACGCGCAAGCTCACGGCGACGATGCGCGAAGTCTGGGCGATGCAGCCGCGCTTCGAGCAGCGCTCGGGGCAGCGCGCCCTGCGCCTGCTCGAGGCGCTTCGCTTTCGGATGGGGTACGACTTCCTCGCCTTGCGTGCGGCAAGCGGCGAAGTCGCCGCCGACCTCGAGGCGTGGTGGCGCGCCTTTCAGGGCGCCGATCCGGACACGCGGCGGGCGATGCTGCTGCCCGATACCGGTGCGCAGAAGCGGCGCCGTCGCCGCCGCCGCAAGAAGCCCGCTGCGCCGGTCGAGCCGGCGGCATGACGGTGGCGTTCGTCGGTCTGGGCGCCAATCTGGCTGCGCCGCGCCGGCAGGTGCGCGACGCGCTCGATGAGCTGGCGCAGCTGCCGCGCACGCGGGTCACGGCACGATCGAGTCTGTACCGCAGCCGACCGCTCGGCCATCTCGAGCAGCCCGATTTCATCAACGCGGTGGCGCGCCTCGAAACCGAGCTCGCACCCGAGGTGCTCTGGACCGCGCTGCAGGCCATCGAGCGCGCGCACGGCCGCGAGCGCAGCTTCCGGGACGCGCCGCGCACGCTCGATCTGGACCTGCTGCTCTACGGCGAGGAGCGCATCGCGTCGCCCGCGCTCACGCTGCCGCATCCGCGCATGCACGAGCGCGCCTTCGTGCTCGCGCCGCTCAGCGAGATCGACCCGCAAGTGCAGATCCCCGGGCACGGCCGCGCGCGCGCGCTGCTTGCCGGCTGCGCCGCGCAAGCGATCGAGCGCATCGAGCCGTAGCCGTGGAGCGCCTGCGCTATATCGCGGTAGAGGGGCCGATCGGCGCCGGCAAGACGAGCCTCGCGCGGCGGCTCGCCGACCGCCTCGGCGCCGACGCCCTGCTCGAGCAGCCCGCCGAGAACCCTTTCCTCGCGCGCTTCTACCAGGACATGGCGCGCTACGCGCTGCCGACGCAGCTGTTTTTCCTGTTCCAGCGTGCGCGCCAGCTCGAGCCGCTGGCGCAGCCCGACATGTTCGGACGCGCGATCGTGGCCGATTTTCTGATCGACAAGGACTCGCTGTTCGCGCGCGCCACGCTCTCGGGCGACGAACTGGCGCTGTACCGGAAGATCTACGACGCCATCCGGCCGCAGGCGCCGGCGCCCGATCTGGTGATCTACCTGCAGGCGCCCTCGGCAATCCTGGTCGAGCGCGTGCGCCGGCGCGGCGCGGCCTTCGAGCGCGGCATCAGCGAGGAGTACCTCGCCGTGCTGGCGGAGAACTACGCGCACTTCTTCCACCACTACAGCGCGGCACCCGTGCTGATCGTCAATTCTGAAAACCTGAACTTCGTCGCGCGCGAGTCCGACTTCGAGCTGCTGGTCGAGCGCATGCGCGGCATGAAGAGCCAGCGCGAGTTCTTCAACCTGGCGCCCTGATCCCGTTCGAGGAACATCCATGGCACGGCTGACGCTGCGCGACCTCGCCCGCCTGCACCAGGCGGGCGAGAAAATCACCATGCTCACCGCTTACGACGCGAGTTTCGCGCGCGTGCTCGATGCGGCGGGCGTCGCGACCCTGCTGGTCGGCGATTCCCTCGGCATGGTGGTGCAGGGGCGCGACTCGACGCTCGCAGTGACGCTGGAGGACATCGCTTACCACACCGAATGCGTGGCGCGCGGCGCGCCGCGCGCCTTCCTCATCGGCGACCTGCCCTTCGGCACCTACCAAGGCGGGCCGCAGCAGGCCTTCGCGTCCTCGGCGCGCCTGATGGCGGCGGGCGCGCAGATGGTGAAGCTGGAGGGCGGCACCCTCATGGCCGAGACGGTGCAGTTTCTCGCCGAGCGGGGCATTCCGGTGTGCGGCCACATCGGCCTCGTGCCGCAGTCGGTGCACGCGCTGGGCGGCTACCGCGTGCAGGGCAAGGACGCGGCCGGCGCGAGCCGCCTGCTCGCCGACGCGAAGGCGCTCGCCGGCGCGGGCGCCAGCCTGATCGTGCTGGAGGCGATCCCCGCCGCAGTGGCCAAAGACGTGACGGCGGCCGTGAACGTGCCCACCATCGGCATCGGGGCCGGACCGCACTGCTCCGGGCAGGTGCTGGTGCTGCACGACATGCTGGGCATTTCCGGCTACGCGCCGCGCTTCGCGCGCAACTTCATGGCCGGCGCCTCAAGCGTCGCGGCGGCGGTCCAGAATTACGTCGCGGCGGTCAAGGACGGCTCCTTCCCGGGACCGGAGCACGGCTACTGATGCGCGTCGCGCGCACGATCGACGAGCTGCGCACGGCGCGCGCCGCGTTCGCTGACCTCGCCTTCGTGCCGACGATGGGCAATCTGCACGCCGGCCACCTCGCGCTGGTACGCATCGCGCGCCAGCAAGCGCGCCGCGTCGCGGCGAGCATCTTCGTCAACCGGCTGCAATTCGCGCCGCAAGAGGATTTCGACCGCTACCCGCGCACCTTCGCCGCCGACTGCGCGCTGCTCGAGGCAGAAGGCGTCGACCTGGTGTTCGCGCCCGACGAGGGCGTGCTTTACCCCGAGCCGCAGGCGTACGTGGTCGAGCCACCGCCGATCGCGAATCAGCTCGAGGGGCAGTTCCGGCCGCGCTTCTTTCAGGGCGTCGCCACGGTGGTGCTCAAGCTGTTCAACTGCGTGCAACCCGCGAGCGCGGTGTTCGGCGAGAAGGACTATCAGCAGCTGCACATCGTGCGCGGGCTGGTGCGCCAGTTCAATCTGCCGATCGAGATCGTCGCCGCCGAAACGGTGCGCGAGCCCGACGGCCTGGCGATGAGCTCGCGTAACAGCTACCTCTCGCACGCCGAGCGCGCCGAAGCGCCGCGGCTGTACCGCCTGCTCGGCGCCATCCGCGACGGCAGGCAAACGCCGGGCGGCGCGCTGAGCGCGCTGAGCGCCGCGGGCTGGCAGCCGGACTATCTGGAGATCCGGCGCCGGGAGGATCTCGCGCCGCCGCGGCCCGGCGACCGCGACGCGGTCGCGCTCGCCGCAGCACGGCTGGGCAACACGCGACTGATCGACAACGTGGAGCTTCAGCTCGGGTAGGGGTCGAAGGTGATCGACTCGACCTGGCAGCCCATCGCCTGCGCGATGCGGTCCATCGCCTCGTCGGTCAGCGGCACGGCCTGAAACTCGGCGTCCGCGCCCTTGGCGGAAATGAAGGCTTGCGCGGCGCTCTCGCTGTTCCAGGTCACCACCGGGTCCGGCTCGACCCCTTCGATCTGGCGACAGACCGGAAAGCCGTCGGACTTGTAAACGATCGCGTACATGCATTGCCCTCCGCAATCTTTCGCCCCAATCGTGCGTCCGGAACTCTAGCGCAATGCGGCGATTCCGAACAGGCCGGGACCGCGAAGCGAAGCAACCCGCAGCCGGCCGCGGGCAATGCGGCCGTCCGATCGCAGTAAACTGGCGTCGATGGGCTCCTACGCAGGCGGCAGCAGCGACGGCAAGGGCGCGCGGGTGGCATGGTGAACCAGCCTGCCGAAGTATTTGACGTCGTCGCGTCGTACTTCAGCCTCCTTTCCGAACCGATGCGCCTGCGCATCATGCACGCCGTTTGCGAGCAGGAAAAGACCGTCTCGCAGATCGTCTCGGAGCTTGGCGCCACCCAGACCAACGTCTCGCGTCACCTGAGCCTGATGCACCGCAGCGGCGTGCTCGCGCGGCGCAAGGAAGGCAACCAGGTGCACTACCGCGCCGCCGATGCGGCGATGGTCGAAATATGCCGCAGCGTGTGCGATCGCATCGCTGCGCAGATGGACGAAAGGAAGCCGCTGCGCCGCGAATTGCTCCGCCTGATGCCGCGTCGCAAGCCCAAGCCACGCCCGGCCTGAGGCCACACCGGCGCATCAGATCAAGGTGAACTTTTCGGTCGATTCGTTGTAGCGCACCAGCGCGTACCAAAGCAGCAGCACGCCGCCGCTCGCGAGCAGCGCCCAGCCCCAGCCGTCGAGCATCACCGGGAAGTAGGCCTGGAAGCCGAGCCGCGTCTCTTCGATCTCCTCCAGCGTCATTTCCTTGACGATCAGCCCGGTCTGCTTCAGCAGCCCGCTCGCGATCGAACCGGACCAGGCGAAGAAGAAGACCGCGACCCAGAGTTTCAAGTGCCCTTCTCCCATGCGCCACAGCGAACCCGAGGCGCAACCGCCGGCGAATATCATGCCGATGCCGAATACCAGTCCACCGAGCAGCGACCCGACCCAGAACGTGGCCGGAATGGCGATATAGGGATCGATCAGCTTGTTCCTGAACAGGAGCGACGCAAGCGGAATGCCGACCGCCAGTCCGAGCATGATCGCCTTGGTCATGTCCCCTTCGGCAGTCATGAAGGGTTCGCGGAACGCCCGCGCAAAGCACAGGCGCGAACGATGCATGATGAAACCCATGGCGAATCCGGCGAGCACGACGACCCCCCGTGCGGCGAGCTTTTCGTTTTCCGAGTAGGTCCATCCGGCGGCCCACGCGATCGTCGCCAATACCAATCCGAACCCGAGCCAGGGGTAAAGCGACGCAATGCTCGCCGGCGTGTTCAGCGTCGGCGGCGCCTGCATGCCCCAGTCGATGTGTTCGAGCGTCCACGAGAGCAGCTTCAATCCGATCGCCGCGCCCAGGAGCAGCCCGGCCCACATCGCCCAGCCGGCCGGCGAGGAATGCAGCAGGGGCGTGAAGAATCCGCCGGTGGTACAGCCGCCGGCCAGCGTGGCCCCCAGCCCCATGAAACTGCCACCGATGGCCGCCCAGACGTATTCCAGCTTGGGCGGCCGGCTCACCTGGAACTGGCGCGAGAGCAGCGCCGCGCAAAAGGCACCCAGTACCAGCGTGATATTCATCAGCGACATGCGGTGCAGGAGCGGCCCCTCGAGCGCCTCCGGCAGATCCAGAGCCCGCCCCAGTCCGATCAGGTCGTTGAACCAGTCGCCCCACAGCTTGAGACCGCCGAACACACCCCAGAACAGGCCGCTCACCATCAGGCCCAGGATGACGAGCACCAGCAGGATGCTGCCGAGGTACGGCGACCATCCCTCGACCAGCACCGCTTCGTAATCGGCCTTGAACCCGGCGAGCCACGCCAGGCCACGCGGGCCGCTCGCATCCTGCGCAATCGCGCTGTCCATTTGGAGTGGTCCCTTTCGATCCGGTCGGCCTCAGGTGCAGCTGGCCGGAGAGTCGCCGTCCTTGGCGCCCTTGAGCATGAAACTCCGGATGTCGTTGAACAGTTGCTCGTCGGGCACGTCGGCGTACTTCTCGGCAGCCTTGTTCACGCCCTTGATGCTGGCGCGATACTCCCGGCTGACGTACTTCTTGAGAGCGTCCTTGCCCCTGGCATGCCTGTCGGCGCTGAGGTACGCGGTCCAATCCTTGATGCTGCGGCTATTGGGCGCGATCGCGCCGCCCGCTTTCGCGCCGTGGCAATCCGTGCACACCTTCTGGTAATAGACGCGGCCGCGCTTCCAGTCGCCATCGGCCGCGTGGGCGCCGATCGCATGCAGGGCAACCCCGAGCAGGCACAGCGAGACAGCGCAGGCAGGAGAAACGGTCTTGGTCATGTGTGGCTCCTTGTCGGTTCGTGCGCGGGTTCATCGTCCAGATCCTCCCAACCGGTGATCATCGCCTTGACATGCGCGAGCGGCGTATGGCCCGTGGTTGCGAGGTAGGCGTGCGCGATCAGGAATGCGAGCATCAGGAAAGCCGCGGCGGTGTGCACCAGCGCGATCGCGCCCAGGCCCGGGCCGGCGAAGACCGTCGCGCCGAGCTCGTTGTAATAGAGGTAGAGCAGCCCGCTCACCCAGATCAGCGGGTTGATGCAGACCTTCACCAGGAGGTAGGCAAGGCGCTGCAGGGGATTGTGTTTGCTCAGCCGCGTGACCCGGAACGGATGCGGCGCGTCGCTGAAGATGCCGACCAGGTAATACTTCAGCATCGCGAAAACCTTCTCGGTGGTCGGGATGTATTGTTTCCATTCACCCGTGGTGAAGTGCCAGAAGATCGCGAACAGCCACAAGCCGATCAGCAGCCACGCCGCGCTCGTGTGCAGGCTTGCCGCTCGCTCCCAGCCCAACAGCCGATAGCTGCCGTGGACCTCGAAGCCGGTGAGCAGCAGGGCAACGACGAGGGCGGCCTGGGCCCAGTGCCAGAAGCGCTCGAAGCGCTTGAAGATGTATACGCGTGCCATGATCGGTTTGCGCCTAGGTTCTGCGCCGGGATACGAAAATCCGGCCGCTGCCGTGGGCGAGCGCGCCGAACAGCGCGAGGGCTGCGAGCGCCCAGCCGATGCCGTCGAGCCAGGTTGCATGGTCGCTCCCGCGGCCGGGGATGTAGATGCCGGACACCTTTTCCAGGCGGCCGTCGGATGCGTGGCAGTCGCGGCACTTCAGGGCGCTTTGGGCCGGGGCCACCATGTGCGTGATCGGCCACATGCTCTCGGTGCTCACGAAATCCACCTGACCCGAAAACGGCGCGCCGACCGAGGCCATGCCGGCGGCGACGGCCTTTTCCCAGTTGAAGTTCGTCCAGAAGGCGGTGTCGTCGTTGCCGGCCATGTGAAGCACCGCCAGGGTCTGGTTCACCGGGTCATAGGCCTGCTTGCCGCGGAACACCTTGACCGGCCAGATCGTCGACTTGCCATCGCTCGCGCTGCCCTCGAAATGATTGATCCGCGTCGGCTGATCGCTCTTTTCGATCCTGTCGCCCAGCAGGGTGTAAGTCACCTTGCCGTTGAACCAGGCATATTCGGGAACCACGTTTTCGGCCAGGACGAAATGACCCTTGGCGGCGGTGTAAATGACGCGGCCCTTGGCGTCCGTCTTCACCAGAGGCTTGCCGTCGGGCCCCATCCTGCCGGCGGTCGACCAGTCCCAGGCCATCTTGGTCGGAATGCCGCCCCGCGCGTACGCGGGAATATGGCAGCTCTGGCAGGCGACTTTATCGGTGTGGTCGTTCAGCTTGGCCAGGTTCGCCTTGTGCGGCGCCTGGCCGTGGCAGGACTGGCAGGTGGTCGGATTGCCGGTCCGTTCCTTGCCGCGCAGATGCGCGCCACCCTTGTCCACCGCAGTCGGCGCGTAACGGCTGCCCGGGACCTGGTGGCCTTCCGTCATGTGGCAGGTCGCGCAGGCAAAATTGTTGCCCGTCGCATCCATGTGCACGTCGAGCGCCTTGTCGGGCGATGCGAGCGAGCTGTCCAGGTCGCCGTGCTTGACGCCGTCTCCGCCGCCGCCGAAGAAATGGCAGGCGCCGCAGTTGTCGCGGCTGGTCCTGGCGACCTCCTGCGCAATGGGTCGGAGCTTGAGCGCTTTGACCACCTTGCCCGAGCCCGGGGGAAACTCCGTGTCCCTGGTGACGACGTTGCCCGCGAAACCGGATGGTTTTCGGTAGTTGCCCGTGGTGTCGTGGCAGATCAGGCAGTCGACGTTTTCCTGCGCAGTGAAATCGAACTGGTCATCCTTCCAGCCGTAGCCGATGTGACAGGTGGTGCAGTAGGCGTAGTTCGAGGCGACCGAGGTACAGAAGTTGTTGATGACGTTTTTCTTGCCCAGGCGCCGGCCGTCCGGGTTGAGGAATTCCCACTTCCAGTGCTGCGTGAGCTGCAGCTGCCTGGCGGCTTCGGTATGGCAGGACAGGCAGGCCTTGGTGACTTCCGGGCCGGATTGGAAATCCTGCTGCAACACCTTGAATTTGGAGTGATCGGAGGTGGACTTGAGCAGCTGGGCCGATGCCGCGTCCGGCGCGCCGTGGGCCGCGGCAGCCATGAGCATCGCCGCCATGACGGCAATGGTGCGGAATGCGGCGTGCATCGGCATTTGCATATCGTCACTCGCCCGCCGGGCGGGCCGCGCTGGACCGCCTGGCCGAGCAGTTGAACCGATGTTAGGTCCGGATCGCGCCCGCCATGTTGCGTCACATCAATATATGCGCATTTACGCATATATAGGTTGGGCGCAACGGAGTTCCGGTACGGCGCCTGCCGCCGGCGGGAGTGGCCTGAGCGAAGCCTTCGCGCCACAACGGCGCTGGTGCCGGAAGAGAGACTCGAACTCTCAGCGCGGGCTAGGCGCAGGCGACGTTCAAGCTACCCGCTTGATCGGCGTCACGTTCCCGCCCGCGAGCAGACCGTCGAGGTGGTCGGATCAGCGCGGCGCGGCTGGCGTGACGCTCAGCCGCAGGCCAGTTGCACCGAGAATCGCGGCAAGGCTCTTGAGTTGCGGATTGCCACGCCGGGACAGGGTGCGGTAGAGCGCCTCGCGATTGAGTCCGGTCTTTGCCGCAATACGCGCCATGCCACCGCGCGCTTCGGCGATATTGCGAAGCGCCTGCAACAATCCCGCCGGGTTGTCTTCTTCCAGCGCCGCCTCGACGTAGGCCGCCGCGTTCGCCGCGTCTTTCAGCCATTCGAGAAGGTGCGGCCGGTGCGGCACGCTAGTGGGGGCGCTTGCCTTGCGTTTTCGTCCTTTGCTGGTGGTCACGCCAATACTCCTTCGCCTGTTTGATGTCCGCGTCCTGCTTGCGCTTGTCACCGCCAAGCAGCAACAGGATGATCCGCTCGCCCGAGCGCGCGTAATAGACGCGGTAGCCCGGACCCCAATCGATCCGCAGTTCCCACACGCCCTCGCCGCAGAATTCCACGTCGCCGAGCAACCCGCGCTCCAGGCGGTCAATCCGGGTCTGGATGCGCGCTTGCGCCTGCCGGTCGCGCAGGCCCTTGAACCAGTCGGCGAAGGGGTCTACGCCCGAGACACTTACGTAGTGGCGAACCTCGAACGTCATTGTAGCTTAGAAACTACAAGAACGCCAGCTTGAGGACTCGTTCCGGAGTCGTACCATTCGTCCATCGGTCTTTGCTGGTGCCGGAAGAGAGACTCGAACTCTCAAGGGGTCGCCCCCGGCGGATTTTGAGTCCGCTGCGTCTACCGATTCCGCCATTCCGGCTGCGGTGCTGGGGCGGATTCTATAATGGCCGCGGATGAAGACTTCGGACTTCGATTACGCGCTGCCCGAAGAACTCATCGCGCAGCACCCCGCGGCCGAGCGCAGCGCGAGCCGCATGCTCCACCTGGATGGCAAGACCGGGGCGTTCGAAGACCTGATGTTCGCGCAGCTGCCCAGCCTCGTGCGGCCAAATGACCTCGTTGTGCTGAACGACACGCGCGTCATCAAGGCGCGCCTGTTCGGCCACAAGAGCACGGGAGGCAAGACCGAAGTGTTCGTCGAGCGCATCGTCGCCGAGCGCGAAGCGCTGGTGCTGATGCGCTCGGGCCATCGCACGCGCGCCGGCACGCGGCTGACGGTGGGCGATGGCGTCGGCGTCGAGGTGCTGGCGCTCGAAAATGATCTCTATCGGGCGCGCTTTTCCGAACCGGTGATGGCCGTGCTCGAGCGCTGCGGCAACGTGCCGCTGCCGCCTTATGTCAGGCACCGGCCCGACGCGGTCGATGCCGAGCGCTATCAGACCGTATTTGCCGATAAGGAAGGCGCGGTCGCCGCGCCGACCGCGGGGCTGCATTTCGACCGCGCCCTGCTCGAGCGCATCGAGCGCGGCGGCGTGCGCCTTGCGCGCGTCACGCTGCACGTCGGTTCCGGCACTTTCCAGCCGCTGCGCAGTGAAGAGGTCGAGCAGCACCGCATGCACAGCGAACGCTACGACGTGCCGCAAGCCACGATCGACGCCGTCGCGGCGACGCATGCGGCCGGCGGCCGCGTGCTTGCCGTGGGAACGACGGCGCTGCGGGCGCTGGAAAGCTGGGCACAGACTGGCGAGTGCAGCGGCGAAACTTCGCTGTTCATCTACCCCGGGTTCGAATTCCGGGTCGCAGACCGGCTCCTGACCAATTTCCATCTGCCGAAGTCGAGCCTGCTGATCCTGGTATCGGCCTTCGGCGGCAGCGAAAACCTGCGGCGAGCCTACGCACACGCGATCGCGCAGCGCTACCGGTTCTTTTCCTACGGCGACGCGATGCTGATCGAAAGAACGCGGTGAAGTTCACGCTCAGTCATTTCGACGGCGCCGCCCGGCGCGGCGTGCTCGAACTGGCGCACGGCCGCGTCGACACTCCCGCTTTCATGCCGGTGGGCACCTACGGCTCGGTCAAGGCGATGTCGCCCGCCGAGCTCGAAGAAATCGGCGCGCAGGTCGTGCTCGGCAACACCTTCCACCTCTGGCTGCGCCCGGGACTCGAGGTGATCGCCAGGCACGGCGGGCTGCACCGCTTCATGGGCTGGGCGCGCCCGATCCTCACCGACTCGGGCGGCTTCCAGGTGTTCAGCCTCGGCAAGCTGCGCCGCATCACCGAGGAAGGGGTGCACTTCGCCTCGCCGATCAACGGCGATCGGCTGCTGCTCACGCCGGAAGAGTCGATGCGCATCCAGCACGTGCTCGATGCGGACGTCGTCATGATCTTCGACGAATGCCTGGAGCATCCGGCGAGCGAAGCGCAGACGGCGGCATCGATGCAGCTTTCGCTGCGCTGGGCCGAGCGCTCCAGGCGCGCGCACGAAGGCAACCGCAACGCCCTCTTCGGCATCGTGCAGGGCGGCATGTACGCGGCGCTGCGCGAGGCCTCGCTCGCCGGGCTGACGGCGCTCGGCTTCGACGGCTACGCGATCGGCGGGCTCTCGGTGGGCGAACCGAAGGACGAGCGCAGCCGCATCCTCGCGCATACGGTGCCGCGCCTGCCGGGCGACCAGCCGCGCTACCTCATGGGCATGGGCACGCCGGAGGACATCGTCGAGGCGGTGCTCGCGGGCGTCGACCTGTTCGACTGCGTGCTGCCCACGCGCAATGCGCGTAACGGCTGGCTGTTCACGCGTTTCGGCGACGTCAAGATCCGCAACGCCCGCTGGCGCGGCGAGGCGCGGCCGCTCGACCAAGGCTGCGGCTGCTATGCCTGCCGCAACTTCACTCTCGCCTACCTGCACCACCTGCAGAAGGCGAACGAGATCCTCGGCGCCCGGCTGAACACGGTCCACAACCTGTACTACTACCTCGCGCTGATGCGCGAGTTGCGCGCGGCCATCGAGGCGGGGAACCTGGCGGCGACCGCGGCGCGGATACTGCAAGACCGGCGCGGCGGATCCGAGCTTGTCTCTTAGCTTTGCTCCCCGGTCTCCGGTTTTTTGAAGGGGCGCGGTGCGCCCCTTCAAAAAACCGGAGATGTGGGAACGGCAAATTCGGTTCGACCGTTGATCCAGCGCACAGGATGAATTGACGGCATCCGGTCGAATCGCCCGCCTGGCGTATAATTCCGCGCCTTTTCAAGCCCTTCGAGGATCCCCTGGTGTTCATTTCTTCCGCCTTGGCGCAAGCCCCAGCCGGTGGCGCCGGCGACTCCGGTCTGCTCGGCTTCCTGCCGATCGTGCTGATGTTCGTGCTGCTCTACTTCCTCATGATCCGGCCGCAGATGAAGCGCCAGAAGGAGCAGAAGTCCATGATCGACGCGCTGCAGAAGGGCGACGAGGTGGTCACCGCCGGCGGCATCGCCGGCAAGATCACCAAGCTCGGCGACGCCTACCTGACGCTCGAGATCGCGTCCCAGACCGAGGTCAGCGTGCAGAAGACGGCGGTGCAGACGCTGCTGCCCAAGGGCACGCTGAAGTCGCTCCAGTAAAGCGCAGGTGAACCGCTTTCCCACCTGGAAATACGCGCTCATCGCGATCGGCATCGCGATCGCGTTCCTGTACACGCTGCCGAACTTCTTCGGCGAATCGCCCGCGGTGCAGGTGTCGAGCGTCAAGTCCACGGTGAAGGTCGATCTGGCAGTCCTGCAGCGTGTCGAGGAGGCGCTCAAGGGCGCCGCCGTTGCGTATAGCGGCGCGCTGCTCGACCTGAGCAGCGTGCGGGTGCGCTTCGGCGACGCCGATACGCAGTTGAAGGCACGCGACGTGGTGGAAAAGGCGCTCAATCCGGACCCCGCCAACGCGAGTTACGTGGTGGCCCTGAACCTGCTGTCGTCGTCGCCCGCCTGGCTCAGCGCGATCCACGCGCTGCCGATGTACCTCGGCCTCGACCTGCGCGGCGGCGTGCACTTCCTGCTGCAGGTGGACATGCAGGCGGCGCTCACCAAGCGCCTGGAAAGCCTCGCCGGCGATCTGCGCAGCCAGCTGCGCGAGAAGAGCGTGCGCCACGCCGGCATCCAGCGCGAAGGCCAGACCCTGCGTGTGCGCTTTCGTGATGCGGCGACGCGCGACAAGGGGCGCGAGGCGATCCTCGCCAGCCTGAGCGATCTCGCGCTCGCCGAGCGCGGCGAGGGCGAGGAACTGTTGCTCGTCGCCACCCTCAAGCCCGAGGCGATGAAGCGCACCCAGGAGTACGCGCTCAAGCAGAACATCACCACGCTGCACAACCGCATCAACGAGCTCGGCGTCGCGGAACCGGTGATCCAGCAGCAGGGCGCCGACCGCGTCGTGGTGCAACTGCCCGGCGTGCAGGACACGGCCAAGGCGAAGGACATCCTCGGACGCACCGCGAGCCTCGAGATCCGCATGGTCGACGAGGAGAAAATGACGCCCGCCATCCTGGAGGCGGCGGCGCGCGGCGAGGTGCCGTTCGGCACCGAGTACTACGTGGAAAGGAACGCCCAGCCGATCCTGGTGAAAAAACAGGTGGTGCTGACCGGCGACCGGCTCACCGATGCGCAGCCCGGCTTCGACTCGCAGACGCAGGAGCCCGCGGTGCACCTGCGCCTCGACGGCCTCGGCGCGCGCATCTTCCAGGAGGTCACGCGCGAGAGCATCGGCAAGCGCATGGCGATCCTGCTGATCGAGAAGGGCAAGGGCGAGGTGGTCACCGCGCCCGTGATCCGCACCGAGATCCCGGGCGGCCGGGTGCAGATTTCCGGCCGCATGACCACCACCGAGGCGAACGACGTGGCGCTGTTGCTGCGCGCGGGGTCGCTCGCCGCGCCGATGGAGATCGTCGAGGAGCGCACCGTAGGCCCGAGCCTCGGCCGCGAGAACATCGAGAAGGGCTTCAATTCGACCAAGTGGGGCTTCCTCGCGATCGTGGTGTTCATGTCGCTCTACTACGTCGTCTTCGGTGTGATCTCGTCGCTCGCGCTGACGGTCAACCTGCTGTTCCTGGTGGCGATCCTGTCGCTGCTGCAGGCGACCCTCACCCTGCCCGGCATCGCCGCCATCGCGCTTACGCTCGGCATGGCGATCGACGCCAACGTGCTGATCAACGAGCGCATCCGCGAGGAGGTCCGCAGCGGGCAGTCGCCGCAGGCGGCGATCCACGCCGGCTACGAGCGCGCCTGGGGCACGATTGTCGACTCGAACATCACCACGCTGATCGCCGGCCTGTCGCTGCTGATCTTCGGCTCCGGCCCGGTGCGCGGCTTCGCCGTGGTGCACTGCCTGGGCATCCTGACCTCGATCGTGTCCTCGGTGGTGGTGTCGCGCGGCATCGTCAACCTGTATTACGGTCATCGCCGCAAGGTGGCGCGGCTGCAGATCGGCGACACCGCCTGGAAGTGAAGGCCTAGCAAACCATGGAATTCTTCAAGATCCGGCGCGTCATCCCGTTCATGCGGTACGCGCTCGTCTTCAACGTGATCTCGCTCATCACGTTCATACTGGCGGTCGGGTTCCTCGCCACCAAAGGACTCAACTTCTCGATCGAGTTCACCGGCGGCACGCTCATGGAAGTGAACTACAGGGACAGCGCGGAGCCGCAGAAGATCCGCGAGACGCTGGAGAAGGCCGGGCTCAAGGCCGAAGTGCAGAACTTCGGCTCTTCGCGCGACGTGCTGATCCGCATGCCGATCGCCAAGGGACAGTCCTCCTCCGATCTGTCGCAAAAGGTGCTGGGGCTGCTCAAGGGCCAGGACGCGACCGCCGAGATGCGGCGCGTCGAGTTCGTCGGGCCGCAGGTCGGCGAGGAGCTGGCCGAGTACGGCGCGCTCGCGCTGCTCGTGACCGCGGTCGGCATCGTGCTCTACCTCTGGATGCGCTTCGAGTGGCGCTTCGGCCTCTCGGCGATCATCGCCAACCTGCACGACGTGGTGATCATCCTGGGATGCTTCGCCCTCTTCCAGTGGGAGTTCTCGCTGCCGGTGCTGGCGGCGGTGCTGGCGGTGCTCGGCTATTCGGTGAACGAGTCCGTGGTGGTTTTCGACCGCGTGCGCGAGATGATCCGCAAGATGCGCAAGGCGAGCGTCCCCGAGGTGATCGACGCGGCGATCACGGGGGTGATCTCGCGCACCATCATCACGCACCTCTCGACCCAGGCGATGGTCACGACGATGCTCGTGTTCGGCGGTCCGGCGCTGCACTACTTCGCGCTCGCGCTCACCATCGGCATCCTGTTCGGGATCTACTCCTCGGTGCTCGTCGCGAGCCCCCTCGTCATGTGGCTCGGCGTCGACCGCGCCCAGTTCATCAGGCCGGTGAAGAAGACCGGGCGCGACGAGCACGAAGGCGCGGTAGTCTAGGATAGCGGGGTCGGAGCCCGATTTCCTATTTGACGATCTGCACCAGGTTCGAGTAGTCGTCGGTCCAGGTGCGCCAGTCGTCGCGCGTTTCCGGCTCCGCCGCCCCCGCCTCCACGATCTCCGGCCGCTCGAGCGCGTTTGCCTCGCGCGACACCAGCAGCCAGGTGCTGGTGGTCTTGTCCTCGGCGGACTCCTCGTCGACCAGCACGGCATGCGCCTTGTGCTCGTCCGCCAGCCGCGCCACCACCGGAACCAGGTCGAGAAAGCGGTTGGAGACGTGGAACGCGACGATGCCGTCGGGCTTCATGTGCCTCAGGTACGCGCCGAGCGCCTCCTTCGTGATGAGGTGCACCGGGATCGAGTCGCTCGAGAACGCGTCCACCGCGAGGAGGTCGAACGCCTGCGGCGGCTCGCGCTCCAGGGCGAGGCGCGCGTCGCCGAGCGCGACCTCGATCCGCGCCGCGCTGTCACGGAGATAGTGGAATTCGCTCTGCGCCACCTCTCGGACTCGCGGGTTGATGTCGTAGAAGCGGTAGACGTCGCCGCTGCGGCCGTAGGCGGCGAGCGTGCCGGTCCCCAGCCCGATGACGCCGACGCGGACCGCCTGCCGCTCGCGCAGCGAAAGCAGGGCTGCGCCGACGCCCGAGCTGTGCTGGTAGTACGTGGTCGGCGTCTCGCGCAGACCCGGCTGCATGTACTGCTCGCCGTGCATGATGACGCCATGCAGCAGGCGCCGCAGGTGGCTTTCCTTGCCTTCCTCGCCGTACTCCTTCACCCGCAGCACGCCGTAGAAGTTGCGCGACGACACGCGCACGTCGCGCTGGAAGCGCAGGCCGTCGTAGATCGCGCAGCCCGCCGCCGCCATGAGCATGGCGAGGCTCGCCAGGCGCGCGACCCGGTTCACGCCCGCGAAGCGCACCGCGGCGAGCAGCGCGAGCGCCACCAGGCCGAGCCCCAGCTCGTAGTAGGCGTCGAACGCGAGCGGCGCGAGCACCGCGACCGCGAGCCCGCCGAGCGCGCCGCCCGCCGAGATCGTGAGGTAGAAGCCGGTCAGCCAGCGCGCCGGCGGCCGCGCGCGGTAGAGCTCGCCGTGGCAGAACATGCAGCCGACAAACAGGCCGCTCAGGTAGACCCCGATCTGCAGCCAGAGGTCGAACTGCCGGTCGCTGTCCACCAGCAGCCAGGCCATGCCCGCGATCCAGGCGAGCACGAAGCTCCACGCGATCTCGGGGCGGTACAGGCCCTTGCCCTCGAACGCGAGGATGAACGTGAGCAGGTAGAGCGTGAGCGGCGCGAGCCACAGCAGCGGGATCGAAGCCACGTTCTGCGTGATATGGTTGGTGACCGCGAGCAGCAGCACCGAACCGGTCGCCGAGAGCGCGAGCCACAGGACGTAGTCGCGGCGTGACGGTCGTTTTTCGGGCTGTGCGGGCGTCTTCCCGGTCCCGGGCTTCGCGCTCGCCCCGAGCCACGAAAGCCCTGCGCAAAGCAAGGCAAAAAAAGCGAACAACGCCGACCAGAGCGAAACCTGCACCTGGTTGCCAAGGAAAGGCTCGACCGCGAACGGATAGCCGACGAGCGCGAGGAGCGAGGCGAGGTTCGACACGGCGAACAGGCGGTAGGGATCCTCGCCCGGCCGCGCGCGCGCGAACCACGCCTGCAGCAGCGGGCTGGTCGAGGAAAGCAGGAAGTAAGGCAGCCCGACCGCCACCGTGAGCAGCAGCAGGATATGGCTGACCGGCTCCTCGTCGCCGCGCGGCTTCCAGCCCTCGCCGGGCGCGATCGGCAGCAGCAGCAGCGCCGCCCCGAGCAGCAGCGTATGCAGCCCCGCCTGCGCGCGCGGCGACAGCCGCGCGTCCGTGGCGTGCGCATAGGCGTAGCCGGCGAGCAGCAGCGACTGGAAAAAAAGCATGCAGGTCGTCCACACCGCCGCCGTGCCGCCGAACCAGGGCAGGATCAGCCGCGCGACGAGCGGCTGCACCAGGAACAGCAGGAACGACGACAGGAAGATTGTCGCGGCGTACAACGGGGTGTTTCTTCTTCTAGATCCGTCGTGCCAGCTGCTCCGCGAGCCCCGTGTACTTCGCCGGAGTGAGCGCGAGCAGGCGCTTCTTCGCCTCCGGCGGGATGGCAAGCCCGCGGATGAACGCCGCCAGCGCCTTGCGATCGAGGCGCCTGCCGCGCGAGAGCGCCTTCAGCTTCTCGTAGGGCTCGGGCACGCCGTAGCGGCGCATCACCTGCTGCACGGCTTCAGTGAGCACTTCCCAGTTCGCGTCCAGGTCCGCGGCGAGGCGCTTCGGGTCGACTTCCAGCTTGCCGAGGCCGCGCAGGCACGCCGTGTATGCAATCAGCGTATGGCCGAGCGCGATCCCCGCGTTCCTGAGCGCCGTGGAGTCGGAGAGGTCGCGCTGCCAGCGCGACACGGGCAGCTTCTCCGCGAGGTGGCGCAGCAGCGAGTTCGCGACGCCGAGGTTGCCCTCGGAGTTTTCGAAGTCGATCGGATTCACCTTGTGCGGCATGGTCGAGGAGCCGACCTCGCCCTGCTTCGGCTTCTGCCGGAAGTAGCCGAGCGAGACGTAGCCCCAGAGGTCGCGGTCGAGGTCGAGCAGGACCGCGTTGCAGCGCGCGTAGGCGTCGAACAGCTTGGCGAGCGCGTCGTGCGGCTCGATCTGCGTCGTATAAGGATTGAACTCGAGCTCGAGCGCCTCCACGAAGCTGCGGCAGAAGCGCTCCCAGTCGAGCTTCGGGTAGGCCGCGACGTGCGCGTGGTAGTTGCCGACCGCACCGTTCATCTTGCCGGTGACCGGCACCGCGGCGATCGCCGCGCGCGCGCGTTCCAGCCGGTGAACGAAGTTGGCGAGCTCCTTGCCGAGCGTGGTGGGCGACGCCGGCTGGCCGTGCGTGCGCGCGAGCATCGGCAGCGCGGCGTGCCTGCGGGCGAGCGCGCGCAGCGCCGCGGTCAGCTCGCCGAGCTTCGGCAGCATCACCCGCTCGCGCGCTTCCGTGAGCATCAGCGCCCAGGCGAGGTTGTTGATGTCCTCGGAGGTGCAGGCGAAATGCACGAACTCGAGCGAGCGCGCCACTTCCCGGTTCTTCGCCAGCTTCTCCTTCAGCCAGTACTCGATCGCCTTGACGTCGTGGTTGGTGCGCGCCTCGATCGCCTTGATGCGCTCGCCGTCCTTCTCGGAGAACCCCGACACCAGCCGGTCGAGCGCTGCCGCGGTGGGCCCGGAAAAGGCCTTGAGCTCGGCGATCGCGGGCTCGGCGGCGAGCGCCCTGAGCCAGGCGAGCTCGATCCGCACGCGGTAGCGGATGAGCGCGTGCTCGCTGAAATAGGGCCGCAGGGGATCCGCCGCCCTTGCGTACCGGCCGTCGAGCGGCGACAGCGCGGTGAGCGGCGAAGGCATGGGCCCTATTATAAAGGGGTGACGGAACCTCTCTCCCGGGTGAGCCGCGAGGCGAAGGCCTGCCGGCTCTGCGCGAAGCATCTGCCCTTCGGCCCCAAGCCGGTGTTCCTCGTCGGGCGCACCGCCCGGCTGCTGATCGTCGGGCAGGCGCCGGGCCGGCGCGTGCACGAGACCGGCGTTCCGTGGAACGACCCGTCGGGCGACCGGCTGAGGACGTGGCTCGCGATGGACCGGGCGCAGTTCTACGACCCCTCGCGCGTCGCGATCGTTCCGGCGGGCCTTTGCTATCCTGGAACGCGCGGCGGCGCCGACCTGCCGCCGCGCCCCGAATGCGCCCCGCTCTGGCAGCCGCGCTTTCGCGCCGCGCTGCCGGGCGTGCGCCTGACGCTGCTCGTCGGGAGCTACGCCCAGGCGTACTGGCTCGCGGGGCGGCGAAAAAAAACCCTCGCCCGGACCGTTCGCGCCTGCGACGAGTACCTGCCCGAGTATTTCCCGCTGCCGCACCCGAGCTGGCGCAACAGCGCGTGGCTCGACGACCATCCCTGGTTCCTGCGCTCCATCGTCCCGCAATTGCGCCGCTGTATAATGCGCGCCCTCGCATGAAGCTGCTCGCCTCGCTCGCCAGCCCCTACACCCGCAAGGTGCGCATCGTGCTCGCCGAAAAGCGCATCGATTGCGACGTCGAGATCGTGGACGTCAACGCGCCCGCGAATCCCGTCACGCGCGACAACCCGCTCGGCAAGATCCCGACCCTGGTGCTCGACGACGGCACCGCGCTCTACGATTCGCGCGTCATCGTCGAGTTCCTCGACAACGTCTCGCCGATCGCGCGCCTCATCCCGGACGAGAACCGCGAGCGGGTGGCGGTGCGGCGCTGGGAAGCGCTCGCCGACGGCGTGCTCGACGCCGGCGGGCTGGTGCGCTACGAGTCGCTGCGTCCGAAGAAGGAGCAAAGCGCGGCCTGGGTCGAGAAGCAGCTCGGCAAGGTGCGGCGCGGCCTGGCGGCGATGGACGCGGAGCTGGGCGAGCGTGCCTGGTGCCACGGCGAGCGCTATTCGCTCGCCGACATCGCGCTCGGCTGCTGCCTTGGCTGGCTCGAGTTCCGCAAGCCCGGCGGCATCGACTGGCGCGCCACGCGCGCCAACCTCGCACGCCATTACGACAAGCTGATGGAGCGGCCGGCGTTCGCCGAAACTGCGCCGAAGTGAGCTGCGGGGTCAGCTGATGATCGCCCCGCCGAAGCACACCGCGCCGTCGTAGAGCACCACCGACTGCCCCGGCGTCACAGCCCATTGCGGGCGGTCGAACTCGAGCGCGAGCAGATCGTCCTCCGAGCGCGTCACCAGGCAGGTCGCGTCCGCCTGCCGGTAGCGCGTCTTCGCCGAGTGCGTGGAGCCCGCCGCGGGCGCCTGGCCCACGACCCAGCTCGCGTCCTGCGCCGCGAGCGAGCGCCTGAGGAGCAGCGGATGGTCGTGCCCCTGCACCACGATCAGCATGTTCTCCGCCAGGTCCTTCGCCGCAACGTACCAGGGCTCCCCGCTCATCTGCTTCCTGCCGCCGATCCCGATCCCCTTCCTCTGGCCGATCGTGTAGAAGGCGAGGCCGATGTGCTCGCCGACGAGCTTGCCCTCCGGCGTGCGGATCGGGCCCGGCTCGCGCGGCAGATAGCGATTCAGGAACTCGCGGAACGGCCGCTCGCCGATGAAGCAGATCCCCGTCGAGTCCTTCTTGGCGTGGTTGGGCAGGTGCGCTTCCGCGGCGAAGCGCCGCACTTCGGTCTTCTTCAGGTGCCCGACCGGGAAGTCCACGCGCGCGAGCTGCGCCTGGTTGAGCCGGTGCAGGAAGTAGCTCTGGTCCTTCGCCGGATCGGCTCCCCGGTGCAATTCGTAAAGCTCGTTCTTCTGGATCACCCTCGCGTAATGCCCGGTGGCGATGCGCGTCGCTCCGAGGTCCATTGCGTGGTCGAGAAATGCCTTGAACTTGATCTCGGCGTTGCACAGCACGTCCGGGTTGGGCGTGCGGCCGGCCTGGTACTCGCGCAGGAAGCTCGTGAATACGCGGTCCTTGTACTCGGCCGAGAAATTCACCGCCTCGAGCGGAACGCCGATCACGTCCGCGGCGGCGGCCGCGTCGATCAGGTCCTGGCGCGTCGTGCAATGCTCCTCGTCGTCGTCGTCCTCCCAGTTCTTCATGAAAAGGCCCACCACGTCGTGGCCCTCGCGCTTGAGAAGCAGCGCCGCGACCGACGAATCGACCCCGCCCGACATGCCGACGACGACTCTCATGGGAAATCCCCGGACAGCAGATCGAGCGGAAAGCGCCTGCCGGCGACGTAGTCCTCCATGCAGCGCATCACGAGCGGCGAGCGGTGCTGCGAGGATTTCTCCTTGAGCTCCGCCGGCGTGAGCCAGTGAAGCGCGACAATCTCCTTGTCGAGCTTACGATCCCGTTCGACGGAAAGAATCTCTCCGTAAAAAGAAAACCTCAGGAACGTCACGTCTTCCTTGTCGTAGATCCAGCGGTACACGCCGAGGAGCCCCGTCGGCCGGAAGCGGTGCGCGGTCTCCTCCAGCACCTCGCGCGCGACCGCCTGCACGAGCGACTCCCCGGGGTCGAGATGGCCGGCGGGCTGATTGAACACGCGCCGTCCGTTCGCCTCCTCCTCGACGAGCAGGAACCGCCCGTCGCGCTCGATCACCGCGGCGACCGTGACGCTGGGCCGCCAGCGGCTCATGCGGCCTTGCGCGTGTTCTTGCGGATGAACTCGGCCATGCGCGCGACGCCCCGCTCGATCTGCTCTTTCGACGCCGCGTACGAGAATCGCACGTGCTGGCCTTCGCCCGGAACGCGCGCGCCGAAATGGATGTCGGCAAGCACCGCCACGCCCGCCTCGTTCAGCAGGCGCTTGCGGAACTCCTCCGAGTCCGCTGCGCCGATCGCGCGGCAGGCTTCGGTCACGTTGGGCCAGACGTAGAACGCGCCGCCCGGCACCCGGCAGGCGACGCCCGGAACCTCGTTCAGCAATCGAACGATCAAATCCCTTCGTTGCAAGAAACTTTCCTTCATCGCGGCGGCGGCGTCCTGCGGCCCGGTGACCGCCTCCAGCGCCGCCCACTGCGAGATCTGCGAGGCGCAGGAATCGGTGTTGGTGATCCAGCGCGTGAACACCGGCGCGAGCGCCGGGTTCGAGGTGAAGCCGATCCGCCAGCCGGTCATCGCCCAGGTCTTCGAGGCGCCGTCGGAGAGGATGGTGCGCTCGTACATCCCGGGGAGCTGAGCGATCGAGAAGAACTCGCCCGCGTAGCAAAGGCGCGAGTAGATCTCGTCCGCGTAGACCCAGACCTGCGGGTGTTCGCGAAGGATTTCTGCGATCCCCTGCAAGAACGACTTCGAAAGCAGGCCCCCGGTGGGGTTGTGCGGAGAGTTCAGGATCAGGAGCCGCGTCTTCGGGGTGACGAGTCTCTCCAGATCCCCCGGCGCGAAGGAGAAATCCCTCTCCTCCCGCAGATGGATCGGCACCGGCCGCGCGCCGCAGGCGACGATCTGCGACTCGTAGATCGGAAAGCCCGGGTTCGGGTAGATCACCTCGTCGCCGGCGCCGTAGTCGGTCGTCGAGAGGATGGCATAGGCGATGAAGGGCTTCGCGCCCGCGCCGATCACCACGTCCTCGGCGCGGATCGGCAGGCCGCCGCGCATGCCGGCCATGTACTTCGCCGCCGCCTCGCGCAACGGGTCGATCCCGGCCGAGGGCGTGTAGCCGTGCTTGCCCTCGCGGATCGCGCGGATCGCCGCCTCCTGGACGTTCTGCGGCGCCGGGAAGTCGGGCTGGCCGATGCAGAAGCTGACGATGTCGCGCCCTTGCGCGGCGAGCGCGTTCACCTCCGCGAGCACGACGAAGGCGTTCTCGGTGCCGAGGCTGGCGGCGCGCCGGCTGAGCTGGGGCATGAAGTTCTCCGCGAAAGCCGCATTTTACAGTGCTACGATTCGGCCCCATGCTGGTCAACTGCGTCGCCTACCAGGAAGGCCGCAAGCTCGCCGACATCGGCCGGCACGAGATCAAGGGCTTCCTCGTCCGGCCGGACTGCTTCGTGTGGGTGGCGCTTGCCGACCCGAGCGACGCCGAGCTCGCCGAAATGGAAGCGGAGTTCGACTTGCACCCGCTCGCGGTCGAGGACGCGCGCCACGGCCACCAGCGCCCCAAGATCGAGGAGTACGGCGACGAGGTCTTCACCGTGCTGCACATGGTCGAGCCCGCCGGCGAGGAGCTGCGCGTGGGCGAGCTCGCCGTGTTCGTCGGCCCCAACTACGTGCTCTCGGTGCGCAACCGCGCCGAGCGCGGCTTCAAGGACGTGCGCGCGCGCTGCGAGCGCGAGCCCGAGCTCCTCAAGCTCGGCTCGGGCTACGTGCTCTACGCGATCATGGACGCCGTGGTGGACCGCTACTTCCCGCTGCTCGACGCGCTCGAGACCGAGCTCGAAGCGATCGAGGAGCGCATCTTCTCGCCCAGGACCTCGGCGCGCGCCAACATCGAGGCGCTGTACTGGGTCAAGCAGAAGCTCATGACGCTCAAGCACGCCGCCGGACCGCTGCTCGAGGCGACCGGCAAGCTCTACGGCGGGCGCGTGCCGCACGTCTGCACCGGGCTGGGCGACTACTTCCGCGACGTCTACGACCACCTGATCCGGGTCAACCAGTCGATCGACTCGCTGCGCGACGTGGTGACCACCGCCCTCCAGGTGAACCTCGCCACCATCACCATCGGCGAGAGCGAGGTCACCAAGCGGCTCGCGGCGTACGCCGCGCTGGTCGCCGTGCCGACCATGGTCGCCGGCGTTTACGGCATGAACTTCGAGCACATGCCCGAGCTGAAGTGGGAACTCGGCTACCCGTTCGCGGTCTGGGTGATGGTGCTGGTCGACGTCGTGCTCTTCTGGCGCTTCCGCAAGGCGGGCTGGCTTTGATCCGGGCGCTGCTTCTCGCGTGCGCGCTCGGCGCGGCGCCGGCGATCGCCCAGCACGGCGAGCAGCCTCATCACCAGCGCTTCGACGACGCCGCGAAGTGGTCGCGGGTGTTCGACGATCCGGCGCGGGAGGAATGGCAGAAGCCTGCCGACGTGATTCGGGCACTGAAGCTTCATCCGGACGCCGCGATCGCCGACATCGGCTCGGGCACCGGCTACTTCGCGGTGCGCCTCGCGCGCGCCGTGCCGCAGGGGCGCGTGTACGGCGCCGACCTCGAGCCCGACATGGTGCGGTTCCTCAACGAGCGCGCGGCGAAAGAGGGCCTCCCGAACCTGCGGTCGGTGCTCGCCGCCGAAGACCGGCCCAACCTGCCCGGCCCGGTGGATCTCGTCCTTCTGGTGGACACCTACCACCACGTCGCCCGCCGCGCCGCTTACTTCGAATCGCTCAGGAAGCAGCTCAAGCCGGGCGGCCGCGTCGCGATCATCGATTTCACGCTCGAATCGCCGACCGGGCCGCCGGTGCGCCACCGGATCGCGCCGCAGAAGGTGGCCGAGGAAATGGCCAAAGCCGGCTACCGGCTGGCGGAAGAGCATCGCTTCCTCCCGAACCAGTATTTCCTCGTCTTCGCGCCGCGCTAGAGCCGCAGCTCGGAGCGTATCGAGTCCCAGCCGACGGTGATCCGGGAGGGCGCAGACCTCCGGATCAGCCCCAGCTCCTCGAGGCCCTTCACGTCCGTATGCACGTTCTTGTAGTCGCGCGCGAGCGCCTTGGCGAGCGCGTAGACCGAAACCGGCCCCGTCTTCCTCAGCTGCGCGAGCAGCGCCCAGCGCGCCGGGCTCAGCGTCTTCAGCAGCAGCGGCAGGTCGGCGAAGGACAGCACCGCGAGCGGCGCCGGCGGCTTGCGCCCGCTCGCCAGGTGCCAGGCCGCCTCGAAGCGGTCGAGCGCGTCGGCGGGAGCGCTAACCCTGACGTTGAGCGTCCGCGGCATCGCGCTCGAAGTCGTACCTGAGCTGCTCGACCGACTTGAACTCGTAGGCGAGGTCCCGCCCGCGCAGCCGGCGGCGATGTCCCCCGCCGTCACTGGCGTATTCGACCACGGGCGAACTGCCCTCGAGGAATCTCAGCCGGTAGTGCATTTCCCGGTCCAGCAGGATCTCGATCCGCCTGCCTTCCGGCAGCACCACCCGTTCCTCGAACATATGGCACAGGATACCATAATCTGAAAGGCGTAAAATGCCATCCGGATGGCCGCGCGCGACGACTTCTTCAACCTGTACCGGCACGGCTTCGTGCGCGTCGCGCTGGCGACGCCGGCGGTGCGCGTCGGCGACCCGGCGGCGAACGCCGCCGCGACGCTTGCGCTCATGCGCGCGGCGGCGCGGCGCGAGGCCGTGGTGGCCGTGTTTCCCGAGCTCGGGCTCTCGGCCTACAGCTGCGAGGACCTGTTCCACCAGCAGGCGCTGGTGCGGGCCTCCGAGGCGGCGCTCGCCTGGCTCCTCGCGCGCAGCCGCGACCTGCCGCTCGCCGCCTTCGTCGGCCTGCCGGTCGCGGTCGACGGCCTGCTGTACAACTGCGCCGCGCTGATCTGCCGCGGCCGGCTTCTCGGCGTGGTCCCGAAGACTTACCTGCCGAACTACCGCGAGTTCTACGAGCTGCGCCAGTTCACGCCGGGAGGCGACTTCTCGAAGGACATCCGCCTCGCCGGGCAGCGCGCGCCTTTCGGGCCGCTGCTCTTTCGCCTCGAGGAGCAGCCGGCACTGGTTCTTTTCGCCGAGATCTGCGAGGACCTGTGGGTGCCGGTGCCGCCGTCTTCCTACGCGGCGCTCGCCGGCGCCACCGTGATCGCCAACCTCTCGGCCTCCAATGTGGTCATCGGCAAGCACCAGTACCGCGGCGAGCTCGCCTCCAACCAGTCGGCGCGCTGCATCGCCGCGTACCTGTACAGCGCTGCCGGCGCGGGCGAATCGACCACCGACCTCGCCTGGGACGGACACGCCATGGCCTACGAGAACGGCACGCTGCTCGCGGAGTCCCGGCGCTTCGCGAGCGAGCCGCAGCTCACGGTTGCCGACGTGGACCTCGAGCGGCTGGAGGCCGACCGCATGCGGCAGAACTCCTTCGGCGAGTCGGCGCGGCGCCTGCGCGCCGAGCTGGCGCGCTTTCGCGACGTCGAGTTCTCCCTGCAGCTGCCGCGCGGCCGGCTCGCGCTCGAGCGCCAGGTGGCGCGCTTTCCCTACGTTCCCTCGGACCCGGCGACGCGCGACGCGCGTTGCGAGGAGGTGTACCGCATCCAGGTGCAGGGCCTCGCCACGCGCATGCGCGCGGCCGGCACGAAGAAGCTCGTCATCGGCGTCTCCGGCGGCCTCGATTCGACGCAGGCGCTGCTCGTCTGCGCGCGCGCGATGGACGAGCTGAAGCTGCCCCGCGGCAATATCCTCGCATTCACCATGCCGGGCTTCGCGACGAGCACCCGCACGCGCTCGACCGCCTGGCAGCTGATGCGCACCATAGGAGCAACGTCAGAGGAAATAGACATCCGGCCCTCTTGCTTGCAGATGCTGAAGGACCTCGGGCATCCCTACGCCAGGGGCCGCAAGGTCTACGACATCGCCTTCGAGAACGTCCAGGCCGGGGAGCGCACCAGCCACCTGTTCCGGCTCGCCAACCACCACCGCGGCATCGTGGTCGGCACGGGCGACCTCTCCGAGCTGGCGCTCGGCTGGTGTACCTATGGCGTAGGAGACCATATGTCGCACTACAACGTCAACGTGAGCGTGCCCAAGACGCTGGTCCAGTACCTGATTGGCTGGGTGGCGCAGTCCGGGCAGTTCGGCGCCGAGGTGAACAAGGCGCTCGCCCGCGTGCTCGCCACCGACATCTCGCCGGAGCTCAAGCCCGACCAGAAGACCGAGGACGTGATCGGCCCGTACCCGCTGCAGGACTTCCACCTCTACTACACGCTGCGCTTCGGCTACGCGCCCTCCAAGGTCGCGTTCCTCGCCTGGAGCGCCTGGCGCGGGGAATACCCGCTCCCGGTGATCCGCAAGTGGCTGGGGGTGTTCATCCGGCGCTTCTTCGCCTTCAGCCAGTTCAAGAGGAGCGCGCTGCCGAACGGCCCGAAAGTGGGCTCGGGCGGGTCGCTCTCGCCGCGCGGCGACTGGCGCGCACCCTCCGACGGCACGGCCGACGCCTGGCTGGCCGATCTAGCCCGGGTTCCAGCGCGCGACTAGTTCTCCGCCGTCCGTCAGCCGATATCGCGTCGCGCCTGGGCGATCACGGCGTCGAGGTCCGCAGGCCCCGGCGCGACAGCCTCGCCGGTTTCGGGCGCGGGCGCGTCTTTCGGCGGGGCTATCCGGTTGTGGCGCCGGATGCCCCAGATCAGGGCGACGAGGGTGACCGCGGCGGTCCCCCAGATCAGTTTGTCGTTGGGATGAAACAGGGTCACCAATGAGACCACCGCGAACAGCAGGCGCGCCGCGACATCGGGCTTCCAGTTCTCGAAACATCGCCCGAACAT
>Ga0156179_1105_pt1 | contig 30654 bp, 26 predicted proteins | sample RifCSPlowO2_12_FD_107832 | JGI IMG/M metagenome (GOLD analysis project Ga0156179, IMG submission 107832) | Betaproteobacteria bacterium RIFCSPLOWO2_12_FULL_67_28 | reverse complement strand
TCGATGAAACCGATACTGAGTGATTCCGGGCTCGCGAGATAGAGCGGTGCGCCGCTGTCCTTGCGCGCGTGACCGGCGCCGGCGATCAGCACGCCACCGGCCGGGTGCGCTGCGAGGCGCTGCGCCAACAGGGCATCCCGCGCGCGCTGTGCCGCCACCATTCCGGCAAGACGTTTCGTTTCCGGGCGCTCGCCGCAATGGCCGTCGATCAGGTCGCGCTCGAGCGTTGCGCGCAGCTCGGCCGAGGCCGGCGGCAGCCCGCTGCGCGCCGGATCTGCGATGATCGCGCGAGCCGTCTCGCGCGAGAGGTTCGCGGCTACCAGCGGCCAGCCGCGTTCCACGGCGAACTCCACGAGCGGTTTGTAAAGCGGCCAGTTCCAGCCCTTGCGGTCGAAACGCCCGGCGTCGGCAAGCGATTCGGCGTCCGCTCCCTTCGCGCGCGCGGCGTCCATCGCCGGCTGATGCTCGGCGTCGAACTGCTCCATGGCGAGCGCGCGCGGGCCGCCGCGCGCCGCGATTGCGTCGAGGGCGATGCGCTGCAGTCGGTGGTGCTCCGGATTATCGTGGGTTTCGCCGAGCACCACATAACGCGCGTTCGCGGCACGCTCGAGCGCGCCCTCCGGCGCGACGAAAACGCCCGCGCGTACGTCCCAGACGCGACCCGCGAGCGGATGGTCTTCGTGCAGCAGGGCGCCGGCGCATCCGGCGAGCAGCGCCATGCAGAAGAGCGCGGCCCTCAAACGACGCGCGTCAGCACCGGCTTGCCGGCGAAGTGTGCGCGCAGGTTGTCCACCTGCAGCATGCCCATCGCGAAGCGCGTTTCGTTGGTCGCGCTGCCGACGTGCGGGTAGATGACCGCATTGTCCAGCGCGAAGAACTCCGGATTGACTTTGGGTTCGCCCTCGAACACGTCCAAGGCGGCCCCGGCAATGCGCTGATCCTTCAGGTAGGCGAGCAGCACCGCCTCGTCGATGGTCGAGCCGCGCGAGATGTTGACCACGTAGCCCTCGGGCCCAAGCGCATCGAGCACCTTCGCGTTCACGATCGTCGAGGTTTCGGCGCCGCCCGGCGTTGCCACCAGCAGCACGTCGGAGTTCTTCGCCAGCGTGATCACGTCGGCGTCGTAGCCGTAGGCCACGTTCTTCTTCGAGCGGTTGTGGTAGCGGATCTTCATGCCGAAAGCTTCGGCGCGTTTGGCGATCGCTTCGCCGATCCGCCCCAGGCCCAGCACCCCCAGCGTCTTGCCGCCGAGCGAACGGGTGAGCGGGTAGGCGCCGCGCGTCGCCCAGTAGCCCGAGCGCAGGTAGCGCTCGGACTGGGGAAACTGGCGCAGCGCATTGAGCACCAGCGACATCGCCGTGTCGGCGACGCAATCGTTCAGCACATCGGGAGTGTTGGTAACGACGATGCCGCGCTTTCGCGCCGCGGCGAGGTCGATCGAATCCACGCCGACGCCGAAGTGGCTGATGATTTCCAGCTTCGGCAGCGCGTCCATGAGCTTCGCATCCGCGCCCGCGCCGCCAAAGCTCGCGAGGCCGCGCGCGCGTGGCGCGGCGTCCTTCAGGAATGCGTCGCGATCGGCCGCCTGGTGCAACTTGAGCAGATTGAATTCCTTCTCCAGGATCGCCTGGGTGCGCGGCAGCACGTTGGTGACGATTACCACATCCGGTTTCATTTTCGCGATTCCTTGAACTTGGCGCACAGCGCTTCCGCGCCGCGCGCGAGCAACCCGACATCGGCGCCGACCGCGACGAACAGGGCGCCGGCGGCGAGCATCTTCCTGGCGTCGGTTTCCACCGGCGACAGGTAGCCGGGCGCGCGGCCCGCCTTGCGAATGCGGCGCATGGCCTCTTCGATCAGCGGCAGCACCGCGGGGTTGGCGGTCTCGCCGGTGTGGCCCATCGAGGCATGCAGATCCGCGGGACCGATGAACACGCCGTCCACCCCCTCGACCGCGCAGATCGACTCGAGATTGTCGAGTCCGGTCCTGGTTTCGACCTGCACCAGCACGCAGATTTCCTCGTGCGCTTTTTTCGCGTAGCCGTGGATGCGGCCGAAGCGTGTCGCGCGCGTGGTTCCGGCGACGCCGCGCACGCCCGCGGGCGGATAGCGCGTGTAGGCGACCGCGTTGCTCGCCTCCTCGGCAGTGGAGACGTAAGGAATCAGGAGCGATTGCGCGCCCACGTCGAGCACGCGCTTGATCGTCACCATGTCGTTCCACGGCACGCGCACGATCGGCGTGCTCGGGTAGGGCGCCGCGGCCTGCAGCTGCGCCAGCAGCGACTCCAGATCGTTCGGCGAGTGCTCCATGTCGAGCAGGATCCAGTCGAATCCGGCGCCCGCGATCACCTCGACCGTGTAACCCGAGGACAGGCTCGACCACAGCCCGATCTGGGGTTGGCCGGCCAGGAGCGCTCGCTTGAATGTGTTCTGCGGCAGGTCCATCGTGCCCCTTCAGTGAATCTCGGGCTCCGCAACCGGCGCGGTGCCTTCGAGAAAATCGAAATCGCAGCCTTCGTTGGCCTGCTTGATGTGCTGCGAGAATATCGCGCCGTAGCCGCGCGCGTACTTGCGCGGCGCTGGCTTCCAGGCGGCCTTGCGCTGCGCCAGCTCAGCGCCGGAAATGTTCAGATTGAGGGCCTTTCGTTCCACGTCGAGCTCGATCAGGTCGCCATTGCGCACCAGTGCGAGCGGCCCGCCCACGTAGGCTTCGGGGGCGACGTGCAGCACGCAGGTGCCGTAGCTGGTACCGCTCATGCGGCCGTCCGAGAGGCGCACCATGTCCTGCACGCCCTGACGCAGCAGTTTCTTCGGCAGCGGCAGCATGCCCCACTCCGGAAATCCGGGACCGCCGAGCGGCCCAGCGTTCTTCAACACCAGCACGCAGCTCGCGTCGACGTCGAGATCGTCGCTGTCGATCCGTGCCGCCATGTCGTTGTAGTCCTCGAACACCACCGCGCGGCCGCTATGCCTGAGCAGCCCGGGAGTCGCGGCGCTGGTCTTGATCACGGCGCCATCCGGGGCGAGCGACCCCTTCAACATGACGATGCCGCCGGAGGGCTTGAGCGGCTTCGCGCGCGGCAGGATCACGTCAGGGTTCCAGACCTTCGCACCGTCGATGTTTTCGCCCAGCGTCTTGCCGTTCACCGTCTTCGCCGAAAGGTCCAGCAGGTCGCGCAATTCGGCGAGCAGCGCGCGCAGCCCCCCGGCGTAATGGAAATCCTCCATCAGGTAGCGGTCTCCGGACGGCCGCACGTTGGCGATCACCGGCGTCTTCGCCGAGATCTCGTTGTAGCGCTCGAGGGGAAAGGCAAGCCCGGCGCGCCCTGCCATCGCCACCAGGTGAACAATCGCGTTGGTCGAGCCGCCCATCGCCATCAACGTCACGATCGCGTTGTCGAACGAGCCGCGCGACAGGAAATCGCGCGGCTTGAGGTCCTCCCACACCATCTCGACGACGCGTTTCCCCGTCAGCGTGGCCATGCGCGCGTGGTTCGAATCCGGCGCCGGGATCGAGGAGTAGCCGGGCAGGGTGAAGCCGAGCGCCTCGGCGAGTGACATCATGGTGGCGGCGGTGCCCATGGTCATGCACGTGCCGGGCGAGCGCGCGATCGCATCCTCCACCTCGCGCCAGTCGCTCTCCGTGATCCTCCCGGCGCGCAGCTGATCCCAGTACTTCCAGGTATCGGAACCGGAGCCGAGCGTCTGGTCGCGCCAGCGGCTGTTCAGCATCGGCCCGGCCGGCAGGAAGATCGCCGGCAGGTTCATGCTGGTGGCGCCCATGATGAGCGCCGGCGTGGTCTTGTCGCAGCCGCCCATCAGCACGCAGCCGTCGGCCGGATACGAGCGCAGCAATTCCTCGGTCTCCATGGCGAGGAAGTTGCGGTAGAGCATCGTGGTCGGTTTCTGCATCGTCTCGGCGAGCGCCATCGCCGGCATCTCGAGCGGAAAGCCGCCTGCCTGCCAGACCCCGCGCTTCACTTCCTCGACGCGCTGCTTGAAATGCGTGTGGCAATGGTTGATGTCGGACCAGGTGTTGATGATCGCGATCACCGGCTTGCCGGCGTAGTCGGACCGGTCGTAGCCCATCTGCGCGGTGCGCGAGCGATGGCCGAACGAGCGCAGGTCCTTGACGCCGTACCAGCGATGGCTGCGCAACTGCTCCGGGGTTTTCCGCGGCATGGCTGTTTTGACTCCCGGGGAGCATTCTAAATTACACTTTGCGGCGCCATGGCCGACACTTTCATCTTCGGACACCGGGCGCTTGCGCGCGCCATCGAGGCGATCGTCGCCGCCGGCGGCAGCGACGCACGCGAGGCGAGGCTGGTCGCCGAAAATCTGGTTACCGCGAATCTCACCGGGCACGACTCTCACGGCGTGGGCATGATCCCGCGCTACGTGGAGTCGCTGCTCGAGGGCGGGCTCAAGGTCAACCAGCACCCGAAGACGGTGTTCGACGGCGGCGCGATGCTGTCCCTGGACGGCCAACAGGGCTACGGCCAGGTGATCGGCCTCGAGGCGATGGAGACCGGCATCGCGCGGGCGAAACAGCACGGCTTGTGCGTGATGGGGCTCGCGCGTTCACATCACCTGTGCCGCATCGGGCAGTGGGCCGAGCAGGCGGTCGCCGCCGGCCTCATCTCGCTTCAATTCACCAACGTCATCTCTCGTTCCATCGTCGCGCCCTATGCAGGGGCGGACGCGCGCTTCGGCACCAACCCGGTGACCATCGGCATCCCGGTACCGGGCGAGCCGCCCTTCATCCTCGACATGGCAACCAGCGCCGTGGCGCAGGGCAAGATCCGCGTCGCGCACAACAAGCGCGAACAGGTTTCGTCCGAGTGGCTGATCGACGATCAGGGCAACCCGACCTCGGACCCGAGGTACGGTGTCATCGAGCCCTTCGGGGCGCTGCGCACCTTTGGCCTGTACAAGGGCTATGGCCTGGCGGTGGTGTGCGAGCTGCTGGGCGGCGCGCTCACCGGCGGTGGCACCTGGCATTCCGACGACCGCTCGAAGAAGCGCGTCTGGAACGGCATGCTCACCATACTCATCGATCCGCAGCGCCTCGGCACGGGCGACGCGTTTGCGGCGGAAACAACGGCATTTCTGCAATCGCTGCGTCAATCGCCGGTGGCGCCCGGGTTCGACAAGGTGCGCATCGCCGGCGAGCCCGAGTGCGAATCGCGCGCCCGGCGCGAGCGCGACGGCATCCCGATTGATCCGGCGACCTGGAACGAAATCCTCGCCGCGGGCGCCAAGCTCAAGGTCGGGGACGACGTGATCGAGCGGCTCGCCGCCGGGCCATGAACCGCGGCGGCGCCTTGCTTGGCTGGATCAACAGCTGGGGGCGTGTGCTGCATTTTGCCGGCTACGCGCTCGCCGCTGCCGCCTCACGCGCCAGCTACACCCCGGCGACGCGCGCGGTCACGCTCAAGCAGATCTATTTCACGGCGTGGCAGATCCTGCCGCTGTTCCTGCTGTTCGCGGCGCTGGTCGAGTTCACCCTGATCCGCGTCATCGTGTCGGTGTCGCGGGAGTACGGCATCGCCGATTACGCGCTCGACCTGGTGCTGCGCGGCGTGGTGCTCGAGCTGATCCCGCTGCTCACGGCGCTGTTCGTGGCGTTGCGCTCGGGCGCGGCGATCGCCACCGAGGTGGCGCTGATGCACATCTCGGGCGAGCTCGAGGCGCTCGAGCGCGCGGGCGACGATCCGCTCGCGCTCGAGTTCGTGCCGCGCGTTGCGGCCGCGGCGTTGTCGGTGGTGGCGCTCACCGTGCTCGCGGGCGCGCTCGCGATCGTGAGCGCCTACCTCGTGACCTATGGCCTTTCGCCCTGGGGATTCGGCGAGTTCACGCGCGTCGTCGGCAAGGTGTTCGGCATCCCGACGATGCTCGGTTTCACGCTCAAGTGCATGCTGTTCGGTGCCGCGGTGGCCGTGGTGCCGATCGCCGCCGGGCTGGAAGCGACCTCCAAGGTGAAATCGGCACCGGTGGCGGTGCTCGGCGGGATGGTGCGCCTGTTCTTCGTGCTCGGCCTGATCGAGGTCGTATCATTGGCGGCGAGGTATTTCTGATGGCCGAGCGCGAGCCGGGCGTCACGCCCATTCCCCGGGATCTCGGATTCAAGGTCGGGATGCTGCTCGCATTCACCATCGCAGTGGCGGTCGTGTTCGTCGCCTACGTGCTGTACGCGCGCGGCCTGTTCGAGGCCACGCAGCGTCTGACGCTCATCGCCGAGAACGCCGAAGGCGTGAGCGTCGGCATGGACCTCAGCTTTTCCGGGTTCGCGATCGGAACGGTCCGGCGCATCGCGCTCGCCGACGATGGCAAGGCGCGCATCGAAATCGAAGTGCCGAAGGCGGACGCGAAGTGGCTGCGCGCGTCGAGCATCTTCACGCTCGAGCGCGGCCTGGTCGGCGGCGCCAGGATCCGCGCCCACAGCGGCAACCTGCAGGACCCGCCGCTCGAGGACGCTGCCGTGCGCCAGGTGCTGCGCGGCGACGCCAGCGAAGAGATCCCTCGCATGGTGGCGACGCTGAAGACGATCCTCGAGAACATCGAGCAGCTCACCAGCCCCGGCGGCGGCGTGCAGGCGAACCTCGCCAACCTGCGCCTTCTCACCGAACGCATGGCGGGCAAGCACGGCGTGCTCGGCGGCATCCTCGGCAGCGAGGACAACGTGAAGAAAGTCATCGCCTCGATCGACCGCGCCAACGCGCTGCTGGCGTCGCTGGGCGGCGTCTCGGCAAGGCTCGACGCGGTGGTGGCAAAGACCGACCAGCGCGTCTTCGGCCAGGGCGGCGTGATGGACGAGACGCAGCGCGCGGCGGCGCAGGCGAACACGATTCTCGGCGACGTGCGCGAAAGCCTGAAGAAGGTCGATGCGATCCTCGCCGACGCGCAGGCTGCGAGCGGCAGCGTGAAGTCGGCGACCACCGATCTCGCCGCGCTGCGCGCCGAGGTCGAAGCGAGCCTGCGCAAGGTCTCCGGCCTGATCGACGAAATCAACCGCAAGTGGCCGTTCGAGCGCAAGACCGAGATCCGCTTGCCATGAGATGGATCGGGGTCAGGTCTTGCCTTGCCGCATGGTTCCTCGGCGGCTGTGCGTCGGCGCCGCCGCCCGACTGGCAGCTCAACGCGCGGGCGGCGCTCGCCGCGTTCGAGCATCATTACCTGGTCGGTGACACGCGGCTCGCGGAACAGGAGTTCGCGCGCGCCAGAGCGGAAATCGCGCGCACCGGACGGGGCGATTTGCTGGCGCGGGCGGAACTCGTGCGCTGCGCTACTCGCGCGGCGAGCCTCGAGTTCGACGAGTGTCCCGGGTTCGAGCGCTTGCGCGCGGATGCAGGTGCGGAGGAACTCGGCTACGCGGAATATCTCGCCGGGCGCGCCGATCGCGCAGCGACGGAGGATCCGCTTTCGCGCCTCGTTGGCGCCGGCGTGCAGTTCAAGTCCGGAAAGATCGCGCCCGCCGCGATCGGCGCGGCAGTTGATACCGCTTCGGGACAGGGCTGGCGCCGACCGCTGCTGGCGTGGTTGGGCGTGCAGGCGAAACGTGCGCAGGACGCAGGAGATCGGGAGGCCGCGACCCGCATCCAGCGGCGCATCGACACCGTCCTAGGGACCAAGATCGATCGCCCGCGCGCGCAATGACGCGTCGCCCCGCAGCTGAAACTTCTGCACCCGCTGCGTCGCCGTCACCGGGAGCGAATCTGCGAACGCCACATAGCGCGGCACCTTGATCGCCGCGAGCCGCTCGCGGCACCAGGCGGCGATTTCCTGCGCCGACACCTCCGTCTCCGGTTTTTTCACGACCGCGACCAGAATCTCGTCCTCGCCCAGCTCGGCAGGCACCGCAATCGCCGCGCACAGCAGCACCGCCGGATGGTCGCCGACGATGCGGTCGATTTCCGCACCCGAGATGTTCTCGCCGCGGCGGCGGATGATGTCGTTCTTGCGCGCGATGAAGTAGTAATACCCGTCGGCGTCGCGCCGCGCGAGGTCCCCCGTCTTGAACCAGCCGTCGGCGATCGAGGCCGCGGTCTGCCCGGGATCGCGGTAGTAGCCCTGCATCAGGATCGGCGTCTTCACCCAGATCTCGCCGAGCGCCCCATCGGGCACATCGCGTCCCTCGTCGTCCACGATGCGCAGCTCGGCGAACTTCACTGCCGGGTCCGGATGCAGCGCCGCCTTGCCCATGCTGTTGGCGCGCCTCTCGCCGTCGAAAGGGTTGTTCGCCGCGCCGGGGATCTCGGTCATCCCGTAGCCCTCGATCACGACCGGCACATGGAACTCCTCGCGCAACACGCGCTCCAGTTCGGGCGAGATCGGCGCGCCGTACACCACGCGCAGCCGGTGGCGCGGATCGAACTCGCTCCTCGGCCGGCGCGCGAGGATGTTGCCGATCGCGGCGATGATGTTCACCTGCGTCGCGCCGCTCTCGGCAGCGCTCGACCAGAACGCCGCTGCGGAAAATTTCGGCGCCAGCGTGAGGCTCGCGCCCGCGGCGAGCGCACGCTGATTTTCGTTGCCTCACCGGGCCTGGAAAGTCAGTGCCAACTAGCAACAGCCAGCCTCGGTGTTTTCTTCAGACGTAACTTCCATAGTATTTTGCAACTCATTAATTCATATCAATTTTTATAACTGCGACTTTCGTCAAAGATCGCTAGCTAAGTCCTTGTGGGACTTGAGAAAACAGCCCAGATTTGCTTGACCCTGCCTCTTCTTTTCGCATAAAGTGGCAAAAGGTAGAAAAAAGTGGCTAATCCGGGAGCGGACCCGGAAAAAGAACCAGGCGGAGGGAACGAGGGGATGGGCGAGTCATTCCATGGGGCGGCCGTCATCACGCTCGACGCCAAAGGCCGGCTCGCCATCCCGACGCGCCATCGCGAAACGCTGGTTGCGTCGCGTAAGCCGCTCGTCCTCACCGCGCACCCCGACGGCTGCGCCCTCGTGTATTCCGAGACCGAATGGGAGGCGGTGCGCGCCAGGATCGAAACCTTCCCCAGTTTTCACGTCCAGGCGAGCTGGTGGAAGCGCCTGCTGCTCGGCTTCGAAGAGCATGTCCGGCCGGACGGCTCCGGCCGCATTCTGGTTTCTGCCGCCCTGCGCATGCACGCCAAACTCGAACGCGAAGTAATGATGGTCGGGCAGGGCCGCTACTTCGAACTGTGGGACTCCGGGGTGTGGAGCGCGAAGCTCTCCGGCGCCCTGGCGGGGGGCAGCGCGCCGCCGCCGGGGATGGAGGACTTTTCGCTGTGACGGAGGGTGCCGGCGATGAGCGGCCACGCCCCCGGTCATCGTGCAGTGCTCGCCGCGGAGTCGATCGCGGCGCTCGCATTGCGCGCCGATGGCACCTACGTGGACCTCACCTTCGGTCGCGGCGGGCACAGCCGGGCGATCCTCGCCGCTCTCGGTCCCGCCGGACGGTTGCTTGCGCTGGACCGCGACCCGGAGGCGGTCGCCGCGGCGCAAACCCTCGCCGATGCGCGTTTCTCCATCGTGCATGCGCCGTTCTCGGAGCTGGGGCGCGTGCTCGACTCGGCGCGCGTGCCCCTGGTGCACGGCGTGCTGGCCGACCTCGGCATGTCTTCGCCGCAACTGGATACCCCGGCGCGCGGGTTCTCCTTTCGCCGCGACGGGCCGCTCGACATGCGCATGGATCCGACGCGCGGCGAATCCGCGGCGCAGTGGCTCGCGAGCGCGACACAAACCGAAATCCGGGAGGCAATCGAAAACCATGGCGAAGAACGGTTTGCTAAACAGATTGCAGCGGCGCTTGTTGCTGCTCGCGCACGCGAACCCATCGTCCGCACCCAGCAGCTGGCCGATCTCGTGGCAGCAGCGGTCCGCACACGCGAGGCTGGCCAGGATCCGGCGACGCGCACCTTTCAAGCTCTACGGATTCTCGTCAATCGGGAGCTTGAGGAAGTGTCGCTGATGCTGCCGCAGGCGGTGGTGCGGCTCGCAGCCGGCGGGCGGCTCGCGGTGGTGAGCTTTCACTCGCTCGAGGACCGCATCGTCAAGCGTTTCATGCGCGCGCTGGCGCAGCCGGCGCTGCCACGGGATTTGCCGATTCGCGCCAGCGAAATGCCACCCGCGGCGCTCAGAATCGTTGGCCGGCCGGTGCGCCCCGGCGAGGCCGAACTGGCCGCCAACCCGCGCGCGCGCAGCGCCGTGCTGCGCGTTGCCGAACGCACCGAAGCACCCTTTGACCCTGCATCGTTTGCCCGGATCGAGCCCGACGCGTGGCGAAGCTGAACCTTCTCCTCCTCCTCGTTCTGCTCGCCTGCGCGTTCGGGCTCGTGACCTCGCAGCACCAGGGCCGCAAGGCGTTTGCCGCGCTCGAGAGCGAGCTCGCACGCGCGCGCGAACTCGACGTCGAATACGGGCAGCTGCAGCTCGAGGCGAGCACCTGGGGCCTGCACGCGCGCGTGGCGAAGGTCGCAGCCGACACGCTCGGCCTGCGCGCGCCCGATCCGCGGCGCGTGCGCGTGATCGAGCTCGCCCCGGCGCAGTCCCGGCCGTGAGCTACGCCGCCGCGCCCGTGCCGGTGCGCCTGCCGATCTGGCGCGCGCGCTTCGTGCTGTTTGCTTTCGTCAGCGCGTTTGCGGTGCTGCTCGGGCGTTCGCTCTGGCTGCAGGCGGTGCAGACCGGATTCCTGCAGGAACGCGGCGAGGCGCGCTATTCGCGCGTGCTCGAAGTCCCGGCGACGCGCGGTCGCATTCTCGACCGGCGCGGCGACGCGCTCGCGATCTCGACGCCGGTGAAGTCGATCTGGGCGATCCCGGAGGATCTCAAGGCCACTGCCGCGCAACTCAGGCAGCTCGGCCAGCTGCTCGGCGTCGAGCCGCGCGAGCTCGAGCGCAGGCTCACCGGCACCTCGCGCGATTTCGTCTATCTCAAGCGCCAGATTCCGCCCGAGACCGCGGCCCGGGTCGCCGAGCTCGGCATCCCCGGCCTGTACCAGCAGCGGGAGTTCCGCCGCTACTATCCGGGCGGCGAGACCATGGCGCACGTGGTCGGTTTCACGGGCGTGGATGACATCGGCCAGGAGGGCATCGAGCTCGCCTTCCAGGCGAGCCTCGCTGGCGCATCGGGCAGCCGGCGCGTCATCAAGGACCGGCTCGGCCACGTGGTCGAGGACATCGAGGCGATCCGCGCCGCGCAGGACGGCAAGGACCTGCGCCTCGCGCTCGACAGCAAGCTCCAGAGCCTCGCGTTCACCGCGCTCAAGCACGCCGTCGAGACGCACAAGGCCAAGGGCGGCGCCCTGGTCGCGCTCGACACGCGCACCGGCGAAGTGCTGGCGCTCGCCAACGTGCCGAGCTACAACCCGAACAACCGCGCCCGCCTTACGGGCGCGCAGCTCAGGAACCGGGTCATCACCGACTTGTTCGAGCCCGGTTCGACGCTGAAGCCGTTTACGGTGGCGCTCGCGCTCGATCTCGGCCAGGTGACGCCGGAGACCGTGATTCAGACCGCACCTGGCCGGCTCACGATCGCCAGGCACACGATTCACGACGCGCATGCGGGCGGCGCGATGAGCGTGGCGCAGGTGATCCAGAAATCGTCCAACGTCGGCGCCGCCAAGATCGCGCTCTCGCTGCCGCGCGAGGAGATGCGCGAGAACTTCCGCCGCGTCGGTTTCGGCGCGCCGCCACAGCTCGGCTTCCCGGGCGAAGCGGCGGGCAAAGTGCGCGAGGCGAGGACCTGGCGTCCGATCGAGCAGGCGACCATGGCCTACGGCCACGGCATATCGGTGAGCCTGATCCAGCTCGCGCGGGCCTACACGGCGTTTGCACGCGATGGCGAGCTGCTCCCGCTCAGCCTGGTGAGGACCGACATGCCGGTGGCGGGCCGCCAGGTGCTGAGTGCCGAGACCGCGCGCGCCATGCGCGCCATGCTGGAGGCCGCGACCCAGCCTGGCGGCACCGCGCCACGCGCGCGCGTCATGGGCTGGCGCGTAGCGGGCAAGACCGGCACAGCGCACAAGCTCGAGAACGGCGGCTACGCGAGCCACAAGTACATCGCCTCGTTCGTCGGCTTCGCGCCCGCAAGCGATCCGCGGCTGGTGATCGCCGTGATGATCGATGAGCCCTCGGCCGGCCAGTACTACGGCGGCGCGGTCGCGGCGCCGGTGTTCGCGCAGGTCATGCAGGGCGCGCTGCGCCTGATGAACGTGCCGCATGACGCGCCGCTCACGCCGATCGAACTCCCCGGCGAGGGCGAAGAGGCGAGGGAGAGCACCTGATGCGGGATCCGTGGTGGACCTGTTCGCAAACCTCGCGCGCCAAGGGGCGATGATCGATCGCCTGACATCGGACAGCCGCCGCTCGGCGCCGGGCAGCTGTTTTTTCGCCTGGCCCGGCGAGCGTGCCGATGGCCGTCGCCATATCGCCCAGGCGATCGCGGCTGAGGCCGCCGCGGTGGTGTGGGAACGCGAGGGCTTCGAGTGGCGCGACGAATGGCGCGTGCCGAACGCCGGCGTACGGGGACTGAAGGCCGAGGCGGGTCATCTGGCACACGCGTTCTACGGACGGCCCTCCGAGGCGCTCTGGATGTGCGGAATCACCGGCACCAACGGCAAGACCTCGTGCTCGCAGTGGCTCGCGGCGCTGCTCGCACGCGCAGGGTCGCGCGCTGGCGTGATCGGCACCCTGGGCTGCGGTTTTCCCGAGGCGCTTGCCGACACCGGGAACACGACGCCCGACGCGCTGGAGCTGCACCGGCTGCTCGCAGGCTTCCATCGCGACGGCGCGCGCGCCGTCGCGATGGAAGTGTCGTCGCACGGCCTGGTGCAGGGTCGCGTCAACGGCGTTGCGTTCCGCTGCGCCCTCTTTACCAACCTGACGCACGATCACCTCGACTATCACGGCTCGATGGAACGCTATGCCGAGGCGAAAGCGCGCCTTTTCGCCGTGCCGACGCTCGACACCGCAGTACTCAATCTCGACGACGTGCTGGGGGTGCGACTCGCGCAACAACTCGCCGCGCGCGGCCTGCGCACCATCGGTTACGCCCTGACGCCCGCGGCCGTCGCGCCGGGCAGCGTGACCCAGCAACTGGTGGCGCGCGAAATCCGCTTCACGCCGCAGCTCACGCACGTCGCGCTCGCGTCGAGCTGGGGCGACGCCGAAATCGCGCTGCGCCCGCCCGGCCGCTTCAGCGTCGCGAATGCGCTCGGCGTGCTGGGATGCCTGCTCGCCTACGGCGTGCCTTTTGCCGAGGCAGCGGCCCGGCTCGAGCATTTGCCGGACGTGCCGGGCCGCATGCAGCGTATCGGCGGCGAAGGCGAGCCGCTGCTGGTCGTGGATTACGCGCATACCCCGGACGCAATCGAGAAAGTGCTGCAGGCGCTGAGGCCGGTCGCGGCAGCGCGCGGCGGCCGGCTGGTGGCCGTTTTCGGCGCCGGTGGCGACCGCGACCCGTCGAAGCGCCCGCTGATGGGCGCCGCAGCCTCGCGCCACGCCGATCGGGTCGTGCTGACCTGCGACAACCCCCGCAGCGAGGACCCGCTGGCGATCATCGAGGCGATCCGCGCCGGCGTCACGGTCCCCTGCGTGGTCGAACCCGATCGCGGGCACGCGATCGGGCAGGCGGTGCGCGAGGCGGCCTGCGCCGATGTCGTGCTGCTGGCGGGCAAGGGGCATGAAACCGATCAGGAAATTGCCGGCGAACGGCGGCCGTTTTCGGACTCGGTCTGCGCCCGTGCCGCCCTGGCGCAGCGGGCGGCGGCGCCATGATGAGCCTGGCCGAGGCGGCTGCCGCCATGCACGCGCGCCTGCACGGGGCCGATGCGCGTTTTTCGGGCGTCTCCACCGACAGCCGCACGATCGCGCGCGGCGAACTGTTCTTCGCCATCCGCGGCGAGCGCTTCGACGGCCACCGCTTCGTTCAAAGCGCCGCCGAACGCGGCGCCGCCGCGGCGGTGGTGGACGCCGACGAACCGGCCGCGCCGGCGCTGCCGGTGATCGTTGCCGACGACACGCGGCGCGCGCTTGGCCGGCTCGGCAAGCACTGGCGCGAGCGCTTTGCGCCGCTGCTGATCGCCATCACCGGCTCGAACGGCAAGACCACCACCAGGGAAATGCTCGCCTCGATCCTGCGCGCGCACGCGGGCGCCGACGCAGTGCTCGCCACGCGCGGCAATCTGAACACCGACATCGGGGTGCCGATGACTCTGCTCGGCATGACGGGAGCGCATCGCTGGTGCGTGATCGAACTCGGCATGAACCACCCCGGCGAAATCGCCGCGCTGGCCGGTCTCGTGCAGCCGGGCATGGCACTGGTCAACAACGCGCAGCGCGAGCATCTCGAATTCATGCGCACGCTCGAAGCGGTCGCCGCGGAAAATGCCGCCGTGTTCGACGCGCTGCCGGCGGGCGGAGTCGCGGTGGTGAACGCCGACGATCCGCAGGCCGCATTTTTCCGTGGCGCGGCCGGCGGCCGGCGCACGGTGTCGTTCGGCCTCGAAGCGCGCGCCGACGTGGGCGGCGCGTGCGTGCTCAAGCCGTTCTCGAGCGAGATCAGCCTGCGCACGCCGGCGGGCGAGGCGAGCGCGACGCTGGCGATACCGGGGCTGCACAACGTGCGCAACGCGCTCGCGGCCGCGGCGTGTGCCCATGCCGCCGGCGTCCCCCCCGCGGCGATCGGCCAGGGACTCGGCGCCTTCCGGCCTTACGCCGGCCGCTTGCAAGTGCGGCAAGCGCCCGGCGGCGCCGTCGTGATCGACGATTCCTACAACGCCAACCCGGATTCGGTGCGCGCCGCGATCGACGTGCTCGCGGCAGGCGGCGGCCAGACCGTGCTCGTCCTGGGCGACATGGGCGAAGTGGGCGAGCAGGGCGCGGACTTTCATCTCGAGGTCGGGCGCTACGCCGCCGAGCGCGGCGTCGGCGCGCTCGCTGCACTGGGCGAGCTTACCGCGCACGCGGTCGCCGGCTTCGGCACCGGCGCGCGGCATTTCGCCTCGCTCGAGGACCTGATCAGCGCCGTGCGCGCGCAGGCCGTTGCCGGCACCACCCTGCTGGTCAAGGGTTCGCGCTTCATGCGCATGGAGCGCGTGGTCGCGGCGCTGGCCGGGGACTGCGCCGCGGAGGCGCACTGATGCTGCTCGAGCTTGCCCAATGGCTGGCCAGGGACGTGCGCCTGTTCAACGTCTTCAACTACATCACGCTGCGCGCGGTGCTCGCGTGCATGACGGCGCTCGCGATCTCGCTGATTCTCGGGCCCTACGTGATCCGCAAGCTCACGGCGTACAAGATCGGCCAGGCCGTGCGCAGCGACGGGCCCAAGTCGCACCTCACCAAGGCCGGCACGCCGACCATGGGCGGCGCCCTGATCCTGCTCGCGATCGGCATTACGACGCTGCTGTGGGGCGACCTCGAAAACCGTTACCTCTGGGTGGTGCTGCTGGTGACGCTCGCTTTCGGCGCCATCGGCTGGATCGACGACTACCGCAAGGTGGTGCACCACGATCCGAAAGGGCTCCCGGCGCGCGTCAAGTTCCTCTGGCAATCGGTGGTCGGACTGGCGGCGGCGGGCTATCTCGCCTGGATCGGCCAGGGCGTGCCGGCGCTGAACGAGCTGATCGTGCCGTTTTTCAAGTTCATGGCCTATCCGCTCGGTGCCGTGGGCTTCATCGTGCTCAGCTATTTCGTCATCGTCGGCACCTCGAACGCGGTCAACCTCACCGACGGCCTCGACGGCCTCGCCATCATGCCGACGGTGATGATCGGCAGCGCGCTCGGCATCTTCGCCTACGTCGCGGGCAACTCGGTGTTCTCGAAATACCTCGGGCTGCCGTACATCGCCGGCGCGGGCGAGCTGGCGGTGTTCTGCGGCGCGCTCATCGGCGCCGGACTCGGTTTCCTCTGGTTCAACGCCTACCCCGCCGAAGTGTTCATGGGCGACGTCGGCGCGCTCGCTCTCGGCGCGGCGCTCGGCACGATCGCGGTGATCGTGCGCCAGGAAATCGTGCTGTTCATCATGGGCGGCGTGTTCGTCGCCGAGACCCTTTCGGTGATGCTGCAGGTGCTGTACTTCAAGTGGTCCGGCGGCAAGCGCATCTTCCGCATGGCACCGCTGCATCACCACTACGAGCTCGAAGGCTGGAAGGAGTCGCAGGTGGTGGTGCGTTTCTGGATCATCACCATGATGCTCGTGCTGTTCGGGCTCTCGACGCTCAAGCTGAGGTGAGACGGGTGTTCGGCGCAGCCCCGTTCAGCAGCCTGCCCCCGCCGGTGGCGGGACCGCTCGCCGGCCGCCACGTACTGGTGCTCGGACTTGGCGACACCGGCTTGTCCGCGGCGAAATGGATCGCGCGGCAAGGCGGCACGGTGCGGGCCGCCGACACGCGTGCCGCGCCGCCACGCGGGGCGGAATTTCGTACCGCGCTGCCGGGCGCGGAGATGCACTGCGGCGCGCTCGAGCTGTCGCTGCTCGAGGGAACCGAACTGGTCTGCGTCAGTCCCGGCCTGTCGCTGGGCGAGCCCTTGCTGCGCGAAGCGGTCGCCCGCCGGGTGCCGGTGGTCGGCGACGTCGAACTGTTCGCCTGGGCGCTGCGCGCTGGTCCGGACGCGGCTGTGGTCGCGGTCACCGGGACCAACGGCAAGACGACCGTCGCCGCCCTCACCGGGCATCTGCTGCGCAGTGCCGGCGTCGATTGCGAAGTGGCCGGCAACATCGGGCCGGCGGCGCTCGACGCGCTCATGAAGCCGCGCGCCGCGGCGCCCGCCGTGTGGGTGCTGGAACTGTCCAGCTACCAGCTCGAGACCACCTGGACGCTCGAGCCGCAGGCGGCGGCGCTGCTCAATCTGAGCGAAGATCACCTCGACCGCTACCGCGACCTCGAGCAGTACGCCGCCGCCAAGGCGCGCATCTTTCTGGGCAGCGGCGTGCAGATCCTCAATCGCGACGATGCACGCTCGATGGCTTGCGCGCTGCCCGGACGCAGGATCGTGACCTTCGGCTGCAGTGCGCCGCCGCACGCCGACGATTACGGCATCGGTTCCTCCGCCGCGCAACGCTGGCTGCAGCGCGGCGAGGAACGCCTCCTCGCGCTGCACGAATTGCCGCTGTGCGGACTGCACAATGCGGCCAACGCGCTCGCCGCGTGCGCGCTGGCGCAGGCCGCCGGAGTGCCGTTGCAGGCGCTCGCCGCGGGATTGCGCAGTTTTCGCGGCCTGCCGCACCGTCTGGAACGCGTGGCGCTGCGCCGCGGTGTGGCGTGGTACGACGATTCCAAGGGCACCAACGTCGGCGCCACCATCGCAGCGCTCGCCGGGCTTCCTGGGAAATCGCTCTTGATCGCCGGCGGCGAAGGCAAGGGCCAGGACTTCGCGCCGCTCGCCCCGGTGGTCGCGCAACACGCGCGGCGCGCATTGCTCATCGGTCGGGATGCGCCGCTCATCGAGCGCGCGCTGCGCCCGAGCGGCGTGCCGCTGGAGCGCTGCGAATCGCTCGAGCAGGCGGTCGCGCGCGCTGCGGCGCTCGCCGTGAGCGGCGACGCGGTGCTGCTTTCGCCCGCGTGCGCGAGCTTCGACATGTTCCGCGACTACCGCCACCGCGGCGAGGTCTTCGCGGCGGCAGTGCGTGCGCTCGGAGCCTAGGCGATGGCGAGCTACGTATTCGCGCAGAATGTGCCGGCCGCGGAATACGACCGCTCGCTCGCCTGGGCGGCGCTGGCGCTCGCCGCGCTGGGCGCCGTGATGGTGTACTCGGCGTCGATCAGTACTGCCGAGGCGAGCCGCTTCAGCGGCAACAACCCGGCCTATTACCTGGCGCGGCACGGCCTGTTTCTCGGTCTCGCGCTCGGCGCGGCGATCGGCGTCTTCCTGGTGCCCGTCAGGGTGTGGCAGCACGCGGCCCCCTGGCTGTTTCTCGGCTGCATCGCGCTGCTCGCGCTGGTGCTGGTGCCGGGCGTCGGACGCGAGGTCAACGGCGCGCGGCGCTGGATCAGCCTGCTGGTCATCAGCTTCCAGCCTTCCGAAGCGATGAAGCTCGCCGCGGTGCTGTACGCCGCCGACTATACGGTGCGCAAGCACGCCGTGATGAAGCGCTTCAGGAAGGGCCTGCTGCCGATGCTCGGCGTCATGCTGGTGGTGTCGTGGCTGCTGTTGCGCGAACCGGACTTCGGCGCGCTGGTGGTGATCGCGGTGACCGCATTCGGCGTCCTGTTTCTCGGCGGCATGAACGGGCGGCACTTCGTGGCGCTGGTGTCGATGCTGGCGGTGGGGTTCGCGGGCCTGGTGCTGTCCTCGCCTTACCGGCTGCAACGCATCTTCGGCTTCATGGATCCGTGGTCGGATCCCTACGGCAAGGGCTACCAGCTGTCGCATGCCCTGATCGCCTTCGGACGCGGTGAATGGCTCGGCGTCGGCCTGGGGGCGAGCGTCGAAAAACTCAGCTATCTGCCCGAGGCGCATACGGATTTCCTGCTCGCCGTGATCGCCGAAGAGCTCGGTTTCGCGGGCATCGCGGTGGTGATCGCGCTGTTCGCGTGGATCGTGCTGCGCGCGTTTGCCATCGGCCGCCAGGCGGCGCTGCGCGAGCGCCACTTTCCCGCGCTCGCCGCGCAGGGAATCGCCATCTGGCTGGGCTTCCAGGCGTTCATCAACATGGGCGTCAACATGGGGCTCCTGCCGACCAAGGGCCTGACGCTGCCGCTGATGAGCTTCGGCGGCTCCGGCCTGGTCGTGAACTGCGTCGCGATCGCAATCCTGATTCGCATCGACTGGGAAAACCGCCAGCTCGCGCGAGGATTGCCCGCATGAGCCGCACCATCCTGATCACCGCAGGCGGCACCGGCGGCCACGTCTTTCCGGGATTGGCGGTGGCCGATGCGATGCGCGATGCGGGCTGGCGCGTGGTGTGGCTTGGCGCCAGGAACGGCATGGAGGCCCGCCTCGTTCCGGCGCATGGCTACGAGATGGCCTGGGTGCGATCGGGCGCGCTGCGCGGCAAGGCGGCGCTCGCCTGGCTGCTGCTGCCGCTGAATCTGCTGGTCGGCTTCTGGCAGAGTGCGCGCGCCATCCTGCGCCACCGGCCGGACGTGGTGCTCGGCCTGGGCGGCTACGTCGCCTTTCCGGGAGGCATGATGGCCTCGTTGCTGGCGCGGCCGCTCGCGGTGCACGAGCAGAACGCGATTGCCGGTCTCACCAACCGGATCCTGGCCGCGGTCGCCGACCGCGTGCTGGTCGCATTTCCCGGCGCGCTGCGCAACGCGGTGTGGACCGGCAACCCGGTGCGTGCGGACATCGCGCGCCTGGCGCCGCCGGCGGAGCGTTTTGCGGGACGCAGCGGCCCGCTGCGGCTGCTCGTCATCGGCGGCAGTCTCGGGGCACAAGCCCTGAACGAATGCGTCCCGGCGGCGCTCGCCGCGATTGCGGCGGCCGCGCGGCCGAGCGTGGTGCACCAGGCGGGCGACAAGCATCTCGAAGGGCTGCGGAGCCGCTACCGCGCCGCCGGCGTCGATGGCGAACTGGTCGGATTCATCGACGACATGGCCGCGCGCTATGCGGCCGCGGACCTGGTGATCTGCCGCGCCGGCGCGATCACGGTGGCGGAACTTGCCGCCGGCGGCGTGCCGGCCGTGCTGGTGCCGTTGCCGCACGCTGTGGATGACCATCAGAGCGCGAATGCGGCGTTTCTCGCAGACCGCGGTGCCGCCATCGTGCTGCCGCAGTCCGCAATGACGCCGGCGAAGCTGGCAGCGCTCATCGGCTCGCTGGACCGTGCGCGGCTGCTGGAGCTGGCGCAGAAGGCACGCGCGCTCGGCAAGCCCGAGGCGACGCGCATCGTGGCCGAGCATTGCATGCAGCTGGCGGGCGGCGACGCCGGGAGGAAGGCGGCGTGAAGCACAAGGTACACAAGATCCATTTCGTCGGCATCGGCGGCTCCGGCATGAGCGGTATCGCCGAGGTGCTGATCAATCTCGGTTACGCGGTGAGCGGGTCCGACCTTGCCGACAACGCCGCCACCCGCCGCCTGCGGCAACTCGGCGCCACGATCGCGCTGCAGCACAACGCGGAGCAGGTCGCCGGCGCCGACGCCGTTGTGATCTCGACTGCCGTAAGCGCGGACAACCCGGAGGTGACTGCAGCGCGCATGCGGCGCATCCCCGTGGTGCCTCGCGCCTTGATGCTGGCCGAGCTGATGCGCCTGCGGCAGGGCGTGGCGATCGCGGGCACGCATGGCAAGACCACGACCACCAGCCTCGTGGCGAGCGTGCTCGCCGAGGGCGGCCTCGATCCGACCTTCGTGATCGGCGGGCGCCTGAACGCCGCCGGATCGCATGCGCGCCTCGGTGCCGGCGAGTTCATCGTCGTCGAGGCGGACGAATCGGACGCGAGCTTCCTGCACCTGCAGCCGGTGATCGCGGTGGTGACCAATATCGATGCCGATCACATGGACACCTATCAGCACGACTTCGCGCGGCTCAAGCAGGCCTTCGTGGCGTTTCTGCAGAACCTGCCTTTCTACGGCAGCGCGGTTCTGTGTCTCGACGACGCGCACGTGCGCGAGATCCTGCCGTTCGTCTCCAAGCCCGTCACGACCTATGGCTTCGCGGCCGATGCCACGGTGCGCGCCGAAGGCATCGAGCACTGCGGCGGCGCGATGCGCTTTGCGGCGCTGCGCGACGGCAGGCCGCCGCTCGCGGTGACGCTCAACCTGCCCGGGCTGCACAACGTGCAGAACGCGCTGGCGGCGATCGCGGTGGCCACCGAGATCGGTGTTGCCGATGGCGCGATCCAGAAGGCGTTGGCCGAATTCCACGGCGTCGGCCGGCGCTTCCAGCGCTGGGGCGAGGTCGCCTGCGAAGGCGGTCATTTCACGCTGATCGACGACTACGGCCATCATCCGGCGGAAATGGCGGCGACGCTCGCCGCGGCGCGCGGCGCGTTTCCCGGCCGGCGCGTGCTGCTGGCCTTCCAGCCGCATCGTTTCACGCGCACGCGCGACCTGTTCGAGGACTTCGTGCAGGTACTTTCGACGGCCGACGCGGTGGTGCTCGCCGAGGTCTATGCGGCGGGCGAGGCGCCGATCGTCGCCGCCGACGGCCGGGCGCTGGCGCGCGCCGTGCGCGTCGCCGGCAAGGTGGAGCCGCTGTTCGTCGAGGAGCTTGGCCAGCTGGCCGCGGCGATCCTGCGCGCGGCGCGTCCCGGCGACGTGGTGCTGACGATGGGTGCCGGATCGATCGGCGCCGTCGCGGCGGAACTGGCGAGGCGCGATGCTTGAGGCGATGAGCGCGCGCGAGGCCGGACATTTCATCGGGCTGCGGGGCGAGCTCAGGATGAACGAGCCGATGGCGCGGCACGTAACCTGGCGCGCGGGCGGGACGGCCGATCGCAGTTACGCGCCGGCCGACCTCGCCGATCTCGCGGCGTTTCTGCGCCAGCTGCCGCGGGGCGAGGCGCTCCTGTTCGTGGGGCTCGGATCGAACCTGCTGGTGCGCAGCGGCGGTTTCCGCGGCACGGCCGTCTTGATGCACTCGCCCAAAAGCCATCCGGACCTGGTCGGCGGGCGCGTCTACGCCGAGGCGGCAGTGGCGAGCCCGAAAGTCGCACGCTTCGCTGCGACGCACGGATTGGCCGGGGCCGAGTTCCTGGCCGGGATTCCCGGCACGGTGGGCGGCGCGCTGGCGATGAATGCCGGGTGCTACGGCGGCGAAACCTGGCGCATCGTCGACAAGGTGCTCACCATCGACCGCTCCGGATCGCTGCACACGCGTGTGCCGCAGGACTACCGGATCGGCTATCGGCATTGCGCCCTGGCGAGCGGCGACGAGGAGTGGTTCGCCGCCGCCTGGTTCCGGCTGCCGCCGGGCGATGGCGGCGTGTCGCGCGAGCGGATCAGGCTGTTCCTGAAGCGGCGCATCGCCGCCCAGCCGCTGCAGCTGCCCAATGCGGGCAGCGTGTTCCGCAATCCGCCCGGCGATCATGCGGCGCGCCTCATCGAGGCCTGCGGCCTGAAGGGTCTCGCGCGCGGTGGCGCGCGCATCTCCGAACAGCACGCCAATTTCATCGTCAACCCCAAAGGCGCAGCACGCGCTTCGGACATCGAGTGGCTGATCGAAACGGTGCGGGCGACGGTTCTCGAAAAGACCGGCGTGGCACTGGTCTCCGAGGTGCACATCGTGGGAGAGGCGTGATGCGTGCAACGTTCGGCAAGGTCGCGGTGTTGCTCGGTGGCAAGTCCGCCGAGCGCGCGGTGTCGCTGAAAAGCGGCGCCATGGTACTCAGCGCGCTGAGGAATCGCGGCGTGGACGCGCACCCGTTCGACCCCGCCGAGCGCGGCCTGGAGCTGCTGGTGCGGGAGCGTTTCGAACGCGTCTTCATCGCGCTGCATGGCCGTTTCGGCGAAGACGGGACGGTGCAGGGCGCGCTCGAATTCCTCGGCCTGCCCTACACCGGCAGCGGCGTGCTCGCCTCCGCGCTCGCCATGGACAAGCTGCGCGCGAAGCTCCTGTGGCAGGCGAGCGGCCTGCCGACGCCGCCCTGCGAGGTGCTGCAGCCCGGTGCGGACTTCGGCGCGGTCGCAGCGCGGCTCGGGCTGCCGCTGATGGTCAAACCCGTCAACGAGGGTTCGTCGATCGGCATGAGCAAGGTGCGGGCCGCGGCGCAACTCGAGGAAGCGTTCGCGCTGGCGGTCAATTATGACCGTGCCGTGATCGCGGAAAAGTTCATCGAGGGACGCGAGTTGACCTGCGCCATCCTGGAGCGCGACGCGCTGCCTCTGATTCGCCTCGAGACGCCACGCGAGTTCTACGACTACGAGGCGAAATACGTCGCCGACGACACGCGATACATCTTGCCCTGCGGCCTGCCCGAGGCCGAGGAACGCGAGGTGCAGCAGCTGTGCCTGCGCGCGTTTCAAGCGCTGGGGTGTCGTGGCTGGGGGCGCGTCGACCTGATGCTCGGCGGCGACGGCGCGCCCTACCTGCTGGAGGTCAACACGGTGCCCGGGATGACCGACCACTCGCTGGTGCCGATGGCGGCGCGCGCCGTGGGGCTGACGTACGAAGACCTGTGCCTGCGCATCCTCGCGTCCGCCGCCACGGGCGGCCAGGAGGCCGATCGTGTGGGATAACCCACGCCTGCTCAACGCGGCCGCGGGCGCGCTGCTGGCGCTGGCCGTGCTGCTGCTCCTTTGTGCGGCGCTGCAGCTGCTGCTTCGCTCGACGCTCTTTCCGGTGCGCGAGATCACGGTGCTGGGCGGCTTGCAGCAGACCGGGCGCGAGCAGATCGAGCGGGTGGCGTACGGCGGTGTTGCAGGCAATTTCTTTGCCGCCGATCTCGCCGCGCTGCGGGTCGCGCTGGAGCAGCTGCCCTGGGTGCGCCGGGTCAGCGTGCGCCGCGTCTGGCCCGACCGCATCGAGGTGACGCTCGAAGAGCATGAGGCGTTCGCACGCTGGGGCGCGAGCGGGCTCGTCAATACGCACGGCGAGCGATTCGCCGCTACCAGCGTGGCGTCGCTGCCGATGTTCGCCGGGCCGGCCGGCACCGAAGCCGAAGTGACGCGCCGCTACCGCCAGTTCAGCGCACTGCTCGCCCCGCTGGGCGAAGCGCCGGAGCGCGTCATCCTGACGCCGCGCTTCGCCTGGCAGCTGCGTCTGGCGCGCGGGCTGAATCTCGAGCTGGGGCGCGATTCCGCGCGCGAGCGGGTGGAGCAGCGCCTCGCGCGCTTCGTCGCCGCCCATCCCCGCACCCTGGCGCGCATCCCGCGGCAGCATGAATACGTCGACCTGCGCTATCCGAACGGATTTGCGCTGCGCATTCCCGAGCTGAAGGGCTGACACCACATGGCCAAGGAGAACAAGAACCTCATCGTCGGGCTGGACATCGGCACCACCAAGGTGGCCGCGCTGGTCGCCGAGCTGCAGCCCGACGGGGCGCTCGAAATGCTGGGCATGGGAAGCCATGAATCGAAGGGCCTGAAGAAGGGCGTCGTGGTCAATATCGAGGAAACGGTGGCGGGCATTCAGCGCGCGCTGGAAGAGGCCGAGCTGATGGCCGACTGCAAGATCAGCTCGGCCTACGCCGGCATCGCCGGCAGCCACATCCGCAGCTTCAACTCGACCGGCATGGTCGCGATCAAGGACCGCGAAGTGAGCGCGCTCGACGTCGAGCGCGCCGTCGAGACCGCCAAGGCGGTGAACATCCCCACCGACCAGCAGATCCTGCACGTGCTGCGCCAGGAATTCATCATCGACGGCCAGGAGGACGTGCGCGAGCCCATCGGCATGTCCGGCGTGCGCCTCGAGGTCAAGGTGCACATCGTCACCGGTGCAGTTTCGGCGGCGCAGAACATCGTCAAGTGCGTGCGCCGCTGCGGGCTCGAGGTGAACGACCTGATCCTGCAGCCGCTCGCGTCCGCGCGCGCCGTGTTGTCCGATGACGAACGCGAGCTCGGCGTGTGCCTGGTCGACGTCGGCGGCGGCACCACCGACCTGGCCGTGTTCACGCATGGCGCGATCCGGCACACCGCCGTGATCCCGATTGCCGGCAGCCAGATCACGAGCGACATCGCGATGGCGCTGCGCACCCCGACTGCGGAAGCCGAGGCGCTCAAGCTCCGGCACGGCGTGGCGCTGCGCCAGCTGGCCGACCCCAACGAGATGATCGAAGTGCCCGGCATCGGCGATCGCGCGCCGCGCGCGCTGTCGCGCCAGACGCTCGCCGAAGTGATCGAGCCGCGCGTCGAGGAGCTCTACCAGATGGTGCAGAAGGTGCTGCACGACTCGGGCAACGAGCAGCTGCTGTCGTCGGGAATCGTGCTCACCGGCGGCTCCTCCGTGATGCAGGGAATGGTCGAGCTGGGCGAAGAGATCTTTCACATGCCGGTGCGCATGGGCGTACCGCGCTACGCAGGTGGGCTCGCCGACGTGGTGCGCAATCCGCGCTTCGCCACCGCGGTGGGCCTGCTGCTGGAAGGAGTTTCGCAGGTGCAGCAGGGCCGGATATCGCGTCAGGATGGTTCAGTGCGGGCGGTGCTGGCGCGGATGCGGGAGTGGTTCCAGAGAAATTTCTGACTTACCGGAGCAATCATCGTTCAACAGGCAAGGAGGCCAAGCACATGTTTGAAATCGTGAATGACCAGGCGCAGGGTCCCGTGATCAAGGTGATCGGGGTGGGCGGTGCGGGCGGCAATGCCATCAACCACATGATCGAGAAGGGAGTCGAGAAGGTCGAGTTCATCGCCATCAACACCGACGGGCAGGTGCTCGCCCGCAATCAGGCGCGCAACCAGATCCAGCTCGGCACCAGCGGTCTGGGGGCTGGTGCCCGGCCTGAAGAGGCGAAGGCGGTAGCGCTTGCCGAGCGCGAACGCCTGGAGGAGGCGATCGCCGGCGCGCACATGGTGTTCATCACTGCCGGGATGGGCGGCGGCACCGGCACCGGAGCCGCACCGGTGATCGCGGAAATCGCGCGCTCGCTCGGCGTTCTCACGGTGGCGGTGGTCACCAAGCCGTTCACCTGGGAGGGCTCGAAGCGACTCAAGATCGCCGAGTGCGGCATCGAGGCGCTGGCGCCGCACACCGATTCGCTGATCGTGATCCTGAACGACAGGCTGGAGGAAGTCCTGGGCGACGACGTCACGCAGAAGGAGGCCTTCACCGCGGCCGACGACGTACTGAACGGCGCGGTGGCGGGCATTGTCGAAGTGATTCACCACCCCGGGGATGTCAACGTCGATTTCCAGGACGTGCGCACCGTGATGTCGGAGCAGGGCATGGCCATGATGGGATCGGCCGTCGCGAGCGGCATCGACCGCGCGCGCGTTGCCGCCGAGCAGGCGATTGCCTGCCCGCTGCTGGAAGGCGTCAATCTGGCCGGGGCGCGCGGCGTGCTGGTCAACATCACCGCCTCGAGCGACTCGCTGAAACTGCGCGAGACCAAGGAAGTGATGAACACGATCCGCGCCTACGCCGCCGACGATGCCACGATCATCTACGGCGGCGCGAGCGACGACTCGCTCGAAGACCACTTGCGCGTCACCGTGATCGCGACCGGGCTCGGCGGGCCGCTGGCGGGGCGCCAGGGCAAACCGCAGCTCGTGGTCTCGCAGAAGACCGGCACCGACAATCAGGCGGTGATGCTGGCCGGCGTGGCGATCGACGCCGGCGCCAATTCCGACACCCCGGCGGTGTTCCGGCGCCGCGACCGGGCGGCGCAGATCGAGGCACTCGCCAATAGCGGCGTCGACAAGTACGACATTCCCGCCTTTCTCAGGAAGCAGGCGGATTGACCGGGCAATGGACCATGTCCTGATCCGGGTACCGCCGCACGACACGGGCCGGCAGCCCCACCTTGCCGGGGGCCGGTCCGCGCCGTGTTGATAAACTAGCGCCATGCTGCGGCAGCGAAGCCTCAAATCCTTGATCCGCGCGACCGGCATCGGCCTGCATACCGGCCGCAAGGTCGCCATGACGCTGCGCCCGGCACAACCCGACACCGGCATCGTGTTCCGGCGCGTCGATCTGGCCGTGCCCGCCGATATTCCGGCGCGCGCCCACCTGGTCGGCGAAACGCGGCTGTGCTCGTGCCTGGTGAAGGACGATGTCAAGGTCTACACCGTCGAACACCTGATGTCTGCGCTTTCGGGGCTGGGGGTGGACAACGCCTACGTCGACCTCGACGGCCCGGAAGTCCCGATCATGGATGGCAGCGCCGCGCCGTTTGCGCTCCTGCTGCAGCAGGCCGGCATCGAGCCGCAGAATGCACCGAAGCGCTTCCTGCGCGTCCTGCGCAGCATCGAGGTGCGCGATGGCGACAAGACGGCGCGTCTCGATCCTTACGAGGGCTTCAAGCTGACGTTTTCCATTGCCTACGATCATCCGGTGATCGAAAAATCGGGCAGCGCGCTGACCGTGGACTTTGCCGAGACGTCCTACCTCAAGGAAGTTGCGCGCGCGCGCACCTACGGTTTCATGCAGGATGTCGAGCAGCTGCGCGAGAGCGGGCTGGCCTTGGGCGGCGGCCTGGACAATGCCGTCGTGCTGGACGAATACCGCGTGCTGAATGCCGAGGGGCTGCGCTTTGCCGACGAGTTCATTCGCCACAAGCTGCTCGACGCCGTCGGCGACCTGTACCTGCTCGGCAAGCCTTTGCTCGCCGCGTTCTGCGCGCACAAGTCGGGCCACGCGCTCAACAACCGCCTGCTGCGGGCGCTTGCCAGCGACCCGGCCGCCGTGGAAATCGTTACCTTCGACAGCGCCGAGCAGGCGCCGAGCGGGGTCGCGCGCCTGGTCAGCCAGTTCGGTTGAGGCGGGTGCTGCGTTCCTTCTAGGTCCGGGACGACGTTCCGGGGCCACGCACCAGACGCGACCCGGGCGCTCCGCGCCGTTTCCTGCCGCGCCCTTCGTGCTCGAGAAAGGTTTTCAGGGCCTGTCGCGCCGGCGAATCCGCGAGGTGTGCGTAAAGCCCTGAAAGAGCAGAAAAACTTGCCGGGGACAGAACCCGTTGCGGAGGCGTCTCACGACGCGATTCGTTGACCGGGCGCGGTTGCACCCTTACGGAAACTGAATTAACCTTCGCCCCCTGCTGCGACAAGAAGCTTGACAAGGACGGAGTCAGCAGCCTGATTTTGGCCGCCGCTGCAGAATTCGCGGCCAAGAGAATCAGCCGGCCATCCCGGAGGTTCGAGGCACGCACCGAACGGGCCAGTGCAGGCGGCAGGAAATCGTTGCAATGCCCTGAAAGGGCGCGAATTTCGCGCACTTTGGCCACCAGCGGCTGAAGCTCGCGGTCGATCGAGAGGTAGCGGTCGATCCGTGATTGGGACACGAGCAGGGCCTGAAGGAGGGAGGCAGCGTGCAGGTTATCTTGTTTTCTCACCGCTTGGCAAAGGCCAAGACGCTGACGCTGTCGCTGCGTCACGTTGCCGTATCGGTGACGCTGGCGCTGGGTCTGCTGCTCGGCCTCACTGCCGCGCTCTACTGGGTGAGCCTTCGGTTTGCCGCCGAGCTGAAGCTGCCGGTGATTCAGCAGCTCGCATTCGCCGCGCAAAAGGGCGAAAACGAGAGTGCGCGCGCGTTCATGCAGCAGAACCTGAATGCGATGGCGGTCAAGCTGGGCGAGATGCAGGCGCAGCTCACGCGCCTGGATGCACTCGGCGAGCGGCTCTCGGCGCTTACCGGCATCCGGCCGCAGGAATTTCGCTTGTCCGAGACCCCGGGCCTGGGCGGCGCGCCGGCGACTTCGGTGGCGCCGCAGGACCTGTCGCTCGCCGAGTTCAACGGCCGTCTGGCGGCGCTCTCGCGCGACATGGAACAGCGCACCGACATGCTCGGTGTGCTGGAGGCGCAGCTCTTCGAGCAGACGGTGAAGAAGAAGGCGCTGCCCACCATGATGCCGGTGAATGCGACCTTCAATGCCTCGGGCTTCGGCATGCGGATCGATCCGTTTACCGGGCAGCGCGCGATGCACGAGGGAGTCGATTTTCTGACCGATCCCGGCACGCCGGTGGTCGCGGCGGCCGGCGGCGTGGTGCAGTTCGCCGGCTTTCACCCGCAATACGGGCAGGTGGTGGACATCGATCATGGCAACGATCTGGTGACGCGCTACGCGCACCTGTCGAAACTACTGGTGCGCGAGGGCGCCGTCGTCCAGCGCGGCCGGGCCGTCGCCGAGTCCGGCAACAGCGGTCGCTCAACGGGCCCGCACCTGCACTTTGAAGTCCGCTTCCGCGGTGTAGCGCAGAATCCCTCGCGCTTCCTGCTCGCCGCCAACCCGCAGGTACCGCTCGCCCGGGCGAAGTGACCGCCGCAGTCGCGGTGGGCTGATAAAATTGCGCTTTTTCCACGGGGGCCGGCGGTCCGGGCTCCCGCGTCCATGATCGCGAAAGCCCTCCAGTTCCTTCGCAGCATGCTCCAGGCCCTCTGGAAAATTCCGACACGGGTGTTTGGCAGCCGCAACGAGCGGCTCCTCAAGCAATATTCGCGCACCGTGGCGCGCATCAACGCGCTCGAGCCGGCGCTCGCGAAGCTGAGCGACGAGCAGTTGCGCGCCAAGACGCAGGAACTGAAGCAGCGCTTCAAGGACAAGGTCGCAGGCGTTGCCGCGGAGCAGGCGGCGGAGGCCGAGCGCCAAGCGCTCGATGAGCTGCTTGCGGAAGCGTTCGCGGTGGTGCGGGAAGCCGGCAAGCGCACGCTGCGCATGCGGCATTTCGACGTGCAGCTCGTCGGCGGCATGGTGCTGCACTACGGCAAGATCGCAGAGATGCGGACCGGGGAAGGCAAGACCCTGGCGGCAACCCTGCCGGCCTACCTGAACGCGCTTACCGGCAACGGCGTGCACATCGTCACGGTCAACGATTATCTGGCGCGGCGCGATGCGGAGTGGATGGGCAAGATCTACGACTTCCTCGGCCTGAGCGTCGGCGTCAACGTGCCGCAGATGGATCCGGACGACAAGCGCCGCGCCTACGCCACCGACATCACCTACGGCACCAACAACGAGTTCGGCTTCGACTACCTGCGCGACAACATGGCAATGCGCGTCGAAGAACGCTACCAGCGCGGCCTGCACTATGCCATCGTCGACGAAGTCGATTCGATCCTGATCGACGAGGCGCGCACGCCGCTCATCATCTCCGGCCAGGCGGAAGACCGCACCGAGATCTACCAGCGCATGAACCAGGTCCCGCCGCTGCTCACGCGCCAGGCCGACGAAAAGGCAGCGGGCGATTTCTGGGTCGACGAGAAGAACCACCAGATCCTGCTCTCGGAATCCGGGCACGCGAAGGGGGAGGAAATTCTGGCGCGCATCGGCCTGCTGCCGCAGGGCGCGAGCCTGTACGAGCCGGCCTACATCAATCTGGTGCACCATCTCTATGCGGCGCTGCGCGCGCACCATCTGTTCCACCGCGACCAGCACTACGTGGTGCAGGACGGCGAAGTCTCCATCGTCGACGAGTTCACCGGGCGCCTGATGCACGGCCGGCGCTGGTCGGACGGCCTGCACCAGGCGGTCGAGGCCAAGGAAGGGGTCGCGATCCAGAACGAAAACCAGACCCTGGCGTCGATCACCTTCCAGAACTATTTCCGCATGTACCGCAAGCTCGCGGGCATGACCGGCACCGCCGACACCGAGGCCTACGAGTTCCAGGAGATCTACGGACTGGAAACCGTGGTCATCCCGACGCACATGCCGATGATCCGCGAGGACCGCCACGACCAGGTCTACCGCACCGGGAAAGAGAAGTACAAGGCGATCATCGACGACATCAAGGACTGCCATGTGCGCGGCCAGCCGGTGCTGGTGGGCACGACCTCGATCGAGAATTCGGAGCTGCTGTCGGCGATGCTGCAGCAGGAGAAGCTGCCGCACCAGGTGCTGAACGCCAAGCAGCACGCGCGCGAGGCCGAGATCGTGGCGCAGGCCGGCCGGCCGAAGATGAGCACCATTGCCACCAACATGGCGGGCCGCGGCACCGATATCGTGCTCGGCGGCAACGTCGAGAAGCAGTGCGAGCTGATCGAGGCCGCGGCGGACATCGCCGCCGACGACAAGCGTGAGCGCGTCGCCAGGCTGCGCAGCGAATGGCAGCAGCTGCACGACCACGTGATCAAGGCGGGCTGGCTGCACATCATCGGCACCGAGCGCCACGAGTCGCGTCGCGTCGACAACCAGTTGCGCGGGCGCTCCG
>Ga0156179_1239_pt1 | contig 32000 bp, 35 predicted proteins | sample RifCSPlowO2_12_FD_107832 | JGI IMG/M metagenome (GOLD analysis project Ga0156179, IMG submission 107832) | Betaproteobacteria bacterium RIFCSPLOWO2_12_FULL_67_28 | reverse complement strand
GGGGCGACGGTGATCGGCACGGCGACCGGCGAGTCCGGCCTGCGCGCGATCGCCGAGGCGCTGGGTTGCGGCGGCACGGGCAAGATCCTGGACGTGCGCGACGCCGCTCAGTGCGACCGCGTGGTGGCCGAGGTGCAGCAGGCGTTCGGCGACATTCTCATCCTGGTGAACAACGCCGCGGTGGCGCGCGACAACCTGGCGCTGCGCATGAAGGACGCGGAGTGGGACGAAGTGATGGAAACCAACCTGCGCTCGGTGTTCCGCCTGTCGCGCGCCGTGATGCGCGGCATGATGAAGGCGCGCTGGGGCCGCATCATCAGCATCACTTCCGTGGTCGGCGCCTCCGGCAACGCCGGGCAGGCGAATTACGCGGCCGCGAAAGCCGGCGTCGCCGGCATGACGCGCTCGCTGGCGCGCGAGCTCGGCAGCCGCAACATCACGGTAAATTGCGTCGCGCCGGGCTTCATCGACACCGACATGACGCGGGCGCTCGCCGAAGCGCAGCGTCAGGCGCTGCTCGGCCAGATCCCGCTGGGACGTCTCGGCCGCGCCGAGGAAGTCGCCGCCGCGGTGGCATTTCTCGCGTCGCCCGCTGCGGGCTACGTCACCGGCAGCGTGCTGCACGTCAACGGCGGAATGTACATGTCGTGATTCAAGTAAAATGACGGCCCGCGTCGATTCCGATCGGGGCCCAGACAGGGAAGGAGCAGAGGATGGAAAACATAGAACAGCGCGTCAAGAAGATCGTCGCCGAGCAGCTCGGCGTGAATGAAGCCGAGATCAAGAACGAGTCGTCGTTCGTCGATGATCTGGGCGCGGACTCGCTCGACACGGTCGAGCTGGTGATGGCGCTCGAGGAGGAGTTCGAGACCGAAATCCCGGACGAGGAGGCCGAGAAAATCACCACTGTGCAGCAGGCCATCGATTACGTGAAGTCGCACTCCAAGTCCTGAACGCGCAGCCCACGGTGCCACGCCGCAGAGTCGTCGTCACCGGGATCGGCATCATCAGCCCGGTCGGCAACACGATCCAGGAAGCCTGGGCCAACATCCTGGCCGGACGATCCGGGATCACGCGCGTCTCGCGCTTTGACCCCGCGCGCCTGTCGAGCCAGATCGCCGGCGAGGTCAAGGGCTTCGACGTGTCGCACTACCTGTCGCCCAAGGAGGCGCGCAGGATGGACACCTTCATCCACTACGGCATGGCGGCCGGATTGCAGGCCTGGCGCGATTCCGGACTGGCGCTCACACCGGAAAACGCCGAGCGCATCGGCATCAATTTCGGCTCCGGCATCGGCGGCTTGCCGCTGATCGAGTCGATGCACGACGAGCTGCAGAAGAGCGGCCCGCGGCGCATTTCGCCGTTCTTCATTCCCGGCACGATCATCAACATGATTGCCGGCAATCTGTCGATCCTGCTCGGCACCAAGGGGCCGAATCTGGCGATGGTCACGGCCTGCACCACCGCGACGAATTGCCTTGGCGAGGCGGCCAAGTCGATCCGTCTCGGCGAGGTCGAGGCGATGATCGCCGGCGGCGCCGAAGCGACCGTGACCGAGCTGGCGATGGGCGGATTCGCGGCGGCGCGGGCGCTGTCGACGCGCAACGACGACCCCCCGGGCGCGAGCCGGCCGTGGGACCGCGACCGCGACGGCTTCGTGCTGGGCGAAGGGTCCGGCGCGGTGGTGCTCGAAGAGTACGACCATGCCAAGGCGCGCGGCGCGACGATCTATTGCGAGCTGGTCGGCTACGGGGTGTCGGCCGACGCCTACCACATGACCGCGCCCGCCGAGGACGGCGACGGCGCCTTCCGCTGCATGCGCAACGCGCTGCGCGACGCAGGGCTCGACGCATCGAGCGTGGACTACATCAACGCCCATGGCACCTCGACTCCGTTGGGCGACATCGCCGAAACGGTCGCCATGAAACGGGTCCTCGGCGCGCACGCCCCGAAGGTGGCGGTCAACTCGACCAAGTCGATGACCGGCCACCTGCTCGGCGCGGCGGGCGGCGTCGAGGCGATCTTCACCGCGCTCGCATTGCGGGACCAGGTTTCGCCCCCGACCATCAACCTGCAGAACCCGGACCCGCAGTGCGATCTCGACTACGTGCCGAACGTCGCGCGCCGGATGCGGATTCGCGTGGCGCTGTCCAATTCGTTCGGCTTCGGCGGCACCAACGGCACGCTCGTGTTTGCCGGGATTTGAGCGCCGTCCCGGTCCTGCGGCTGGAACTTCGTCCCTCGCGTGCGCTGGCCGCCACGATCCTGGGTGCGCACCTGGCGTCTGCCGCGTGCCTCGACCTGATCGTCGGGGGGCTCGCCGGCATGGCGCTCGCGGCGCTCGCCGCCGCGCTCGGCGCGGCGACGGCGTGGGACCGCGCGCTGCTGCGCGGTGCCCGCGCACCGCGCGCGATCGAGCTGCGCGGCGACGGCAGTGCCAGCGTCGAGTCGGCGAGCGGCTGGCGCTGTCCCGCTGCGGGCGGGCGTGGTCGTGCCGGCCGCCACTGGGTGATCGTCGCCCTGCACGGGGCCTCGAGGCGCACTCTGCTGATCACCGGCGACATGCTGGAAACGGAATCGTTCCGGAGGCTGAGGCTGTGGGCGCTTTGGGGAAGGCTGCCGGGGGCAGCGGTGGCGCGGTTCGCGGCTTAGGCACCGGCAGCGCGGCCGAGCGAACTATTTGCAAGGGCGGTGGTCTGTGGCAGTGAGGCGAAGCGAAACTGCGGGGGTTACGAGAACGGCCCGGTCGCCCGGTGCGGGAAACGGCGTGTGACTTCGCACGACGTCGACCGGGAGCTGGTTGCCCGGGTCCAGCGTGGCGACAAGCAGGCATTCGGGCTGCTGGTGGAGAAATACCAGCGCAAGCTCGCGCGGCTGTTGCAGCGCCTGATTCGCGACCCGGCCGAGGTCGAGGACGTGACGCAGGAAGCGTTCATACGCGCCTATCGGGCGCTGCCCGCGTTTCGCGGCGAGAGCGCGTTCTACACCTGGCTGTATCGCATCGGCGTCAACACCGCCAAGAACCACCTCATGGCGATGGGGCGCCGGGCGCCGGGCGCGGTAGAGGCCACCGAGGCCGAGGGCCTCGACGAAGGTGAGCAGTTGCGGGACATCAATACGCCGGAAAACGTCTTGATGTCGAAGGAAATCGCCGCGACGGTCAATGCGGCGATCGCTGAACTGCCGGAAGAGTTGCGCAACGCCATCCAGTTGCGCGAGCTCGACGGCCTGAGCTACGAGGAAATTGCACAGATCATGAATTGTCCGATTGGCACCGTGCGCTCGAGGATTTTCCGCGCCCGCGACGCCATCTCGCACAGATTGCGGCCGCTGCTCGAACCACGCAAGGACCGGAGGTGGTGATGAAAAGCAGGATTTCCGAATTCATGGACGGCGAGCTGGACGGGCGCGAGGCGGGCGCGATGCTGGCGACGCTGGGCGAGGAAGGCGAGGCGCGCGAGGCATGGCGCGACTACCACCTGATCCGCGACGCGCTGCACGACACGCGCATGCTGTCGGCGGATTTCGCCGCGCGCGTCGCGGCGCGCCTGGCCGAGGAGCCCACGGTGCTCGCGCCGGCGCCGCGGCGCGCACGCTGGTTGGCGTTGCCGGCGGCCGCAAGCGTTGCCGCCGCGAGCCTGGCGGCGATTGCACTCGTCGGCTGGCTCGCCTTCGGCCCGCAGCAGGCGGTGCAGACTCCGATTCCGGTCGCCAAGGCGCCGCTTGCAGCGCCCAGGGCCGAACCCGTCCGCGTACCGCCGCCGGCGGCGGCCGACGACTATCTGTTGGCGCACCAGCGCTACTCGCCGCGCAATTCGCTGCAGGGCATGGCGCCGTACGTGCGCACCGTGTCCGGGAAGGCGGGGGCGCATCAGCCGTGAGGGCGCTGGCGCTGTTCCTGGCGCTCGGCGCCGGCCTTGTGCAGGCACAGGGGCAAACAACCCCGGAGGCGCTGGCGCTGTTGCGCAAGATCCACCTGGCGACGCAGAAGCTCTCCTATACCGGCACTTTCGTCTACCAGCAGGGGGCGCAAACCGAGACCTCGCGCATCACGCGCGTGGCCGATGCTGCCGGCGGGATCGAGAAACTCGAGGCGCTGGACGGCGCGCCGCGCGAGATCGTGCGTACGCGCGACACCGTCAGCTGCTACCTGCCCGACAGCCGCGTGCTCAAGATCGACCGGCGGGACGACGCGCGCACCTTCCCGGCGCTGCTGCCCGACGAATTCGCCGAACTGGCGCACTACTACGTGATCACGCGCGGCGAACGGGGGCGGGTGGCCGGACTGGATTGCGATTCGGTGCTCCTCACGCCACGCGACGAACTGCGCTATGGCCACAAGCTGTGTGCCGACGCGGCGAGCGGCATGCTGCTCAAGGCACGCGTCCTGGACGGCAGGGGCGAAATGGTCGAGCAGTTCACTTTTACCCAGATCGCGATCGGCAGCGTGGCGCGCGACAAGGTCAGGTCGCGCCATGCCTCGCGCAATTGGCGCATCGAGGAGACAGCGGTCGCACCCGCCAACCTCGCCGCATCCGGCTGGAGCATCACGAGCGACCTGCCCGGCTTCCGCAAGGTGGTGGAAGTGCGCCGCAAGCTGCGCGCATCGGGCAGCGTCGGACAGGTCGTGTATTCCGATGGCTTGGCGGCGGTTTCGGTGTTCATCGAGCCGCTCGCAGCGAGCGCCGAGCCGGTACGGGCGGGGCTCGCGACCCTCGGCGCGATCAACATCGTGACGCGCGAAGTGTCGAATCACCGCGTGACGGTGGTCGGCGAAACCCCCGCGGCCAGCGTGCAACGCCTCGCCGAACGTGTCGCATTCAAGCGTCTGCCATGATCCGCAACCAGGAGAGATCAAACATGCATTGGTTGAGAAGTGTTTTTGCGCTGTTCGCCTTCGCGTTGGCTGCCCAGGCAGCGGCGCAGGCGCGGGAACTGCCCGACTTCACCCGCCTGGTCGAGGACCAGGGCGCCGCGGTGGTCAACATCAGCACCACCCAGGCGGTGCGGCGCCCGGGGCTGCCGCAATTGCCGGGCGTCGAGGACGAGGAAGTGCTCGAATTTTTCCGGCGTTTCATTCCGCGCCAGCAGCCGCCCGGTCCGGGCGCACGGCCCGAACCGCGCTCGCTCGGCTCCGGCTTCATCATCAGCGCCGACGGCTACATCCTGACCAACGCCCACGTGGTCGAAGGCGCCGAGGAAATCAACGTGCGCTTCACCGACAAGCGCGAGTACAAGGCCAAGGTGATCGGAGCCGACAAGCGCACCGACGTGGCGCTGATCAAGATCGACGCCAGCGGCCTGGCGGTGGTGCGCTTCGGCGACCCGGTCAAGCTCAAGGTGGGCGAGTGGGTGGTGGCGATCGGCTCGCCGTTCGGCTTCGAAAGCTCGGTCACCGCGGGCATCGTTTCCGCCAAGGGGCGCTCGCTGCCGCAGGAGAACTTCGTGCCGTTCATCCAGACCGACGTCGCCATCAATCCGGGCAATTCCGGCGGGCCGCTGTTCAACATGAAGGGCGAGGTGGTCGGCATCAATTCGCAGATCTACAGCCGCACCGGGGGCTTCATGGGGCTGTCGTTCGCGATCCCGATCGACGTCGCGCTCGACGTGCAGCGCCAGTTGCGCGACAAGGGGCGCGTGTCGCGCGGACGCATCGGCGTCGTGATCCAGGAAGTGACGCGCGACATCGCGACCTCCTTCGGCCTCGACCGGCCGCGCGGCGCGCTGGTCAATGCGGTGGAAAAGGGCAGCCCGGCGGACAAGGCGGGGTTCGAGCCCACCGACATCATCACCCGCTTCGACGCCAAGGCGGTGGAAAATTCGAGCGACCTGCCGCGCATCGTCGGTGCCACGCGCCCCGGCAACCAGGTCCCGGTCGAGGTCTGGCGCAAGGGCGCCGCGCGCAACCTGACGGTCACGGTCGGCGAGCTGCAGGAAGACCGCGTCGCGGTGCTCAATCCGCCGCGCGGCCAGCGGCAGGCCGAACAGGCGGCCAACCGGCTCGGCATCGTCGTGAGCGAGCTCACGGCGGAGCAGAAAAAGGACCACAAGCTGAGCCACGGGGTGGTGGTGACCGACGTCAAGCCCAACGCGCGAGCCGAAGTGCGGCGCGGCGACGTGCTGCTGACCATGGTGCACAAGGGGCAGCATACCGAGCTGAAAACGGCCGAGCAGTTCAACAAGCTGCTCAACGCGCTGGACCACAACGCGGTGCTCACGCTCCAGGTACGCCGCGGCGACAATACGGCGTTCGTCACCGTGACCGGGCTCGGGGACAAGGGCTGAAGCCCGGCGGCATGCGGTAGAATAGCGTTTTCGTGCAAAGAAGGGTGCCGCCGGCACCCTTTTTTGATTATGCAGAGCCGCATCCGCAACTTCTCCATCATCGCCCACATCGATCACGGCAAGTCGACGCTCGCCGACCGCTTCATCCAGCTGTGCGGCGGCCTCGCCGACCGCGAGATGGCGGCGCAGGTGCTCGACTCGATGGATCTGGAGCGCGAGCGCGGCATCACGATCAAGGCGCAGACCGCGGCGCTCGGCTACCGGGCGCAGGATGGCGAGGATTACCTGCTCAACCTGATCGACACGCCGGGCCACGTAGACTTCTCCTACGAGGTGAGCCGCTCGCTCGCCGCGTGCGAGGGTGCGCTGCTGGTAGTGGACGTTTCCCAGGGCGTGGAAGCGCAGACCGTGGCGAACTGCTACACCGCAATCGAGCAGGGTGTCGCGGTCATCCCGGTACTCAACAAGATTGATTTGCCCTCGGGAGACCCCGACAAGGCGATCGCCGAAATCGAGGACGTGATCGGCATCAACGCTCACAACGCGATCCGCGCCAGCGCCAAGACCGGCGAGGGCGTGAGCGACATCCTCGAAGCCGTCATCGCCCGCGTGCCGCCGCCGCGCGGCGACCCGGAGGCGCCGTTCAAGGCACTGGTGATCGATTCCTGGTTCGACAACTACGTTGGCGTGGTGATGCTCGTGCGCGTGGTCGACGGCGAGCTGCGCCCCAAGCAGCGCGTCCGGCTGATGAGCTCGCAGTCCGACCACCTGTGCGAGCAGGTGGGCGTGTTCACGCCCAGGGGCCAGCCGCGCGAGCGCCTCGCCGCGGGCGAGGTTGGCTTCGTGATCGCGGGCATCAAGGAGCTGCGCGAGGCGAAGGTCGGCGACACGCTGACGCGCGCCGACCGGCCGGCCGCCGCGCCGCTGCCCGGGTTCAAGGAGATCAAGCCGGCGGTGTTCGCCGGCCTGTATCCGGTCGAGTCGAACCACTACGAGTCGCTGCGCGAGGCGATGGAGAAGCTCCATCTCAACGACGCCTCCTTCCACTACGAGCCCGAGGTCTCGCAGGCGCTCGGGCACGGCTTTCGCTGCGGCTTTCTCGGGCTGCTGCACATGGACATCGTGCAGGAGCGGCTCGAGCGCGAGTACGGCCAGCACCTGGTCACGACGGCGCCCACCGTGGTATACGAGGTGCTGCTGCGCGACGGCGAGGTGATGCAGGTGTCCAACCCCGCCAGGCTGCCCGACCCTTCGCGCATCGCCGAGATCCGCGAGCCGGTGATCGCGGTGAGCATTTTCACGCCGCAGGAGTACGTCGGCCCGGTGATGACGCTGTGCACGCACAAGCGCGGCACGCAGACCAGCATGCACTACAGCGCGCGCCACGTGGTGCTGGGCTACGATCTGCCGCTCAACGAAGTGGTGCTCGATTTCTTCGACCGCCTCAAGTCCCTGACACGCGGCTACGGTTCCCTCGACTACGACTTCAAGGCGTACCGCGCCGCCGACATGGTGAAGCTGGAGGTGCTGATCAACGGCGAGCGCGTCGATGCGCTCTCCAGCCTGGCGCACCGCTCGGCGGCGCAGCAGCGCGGCCGCGATCTGGTGACGCGGTTGCGCGGCCTGATTCCGCGCCAGATGTTCGACGTCGCGATCCAGGCCGCCATCGGCGCGCAGATCGTGGCCCGCGAGAACGTCAAGGCGCTGCGCAAGAACGTGATCGCCAAGTGCTACGGCGGCGACATCACGCGCAAGAGGAAGCTGCTGGAAAAGCAGAAGGCGGGCAAACGCCGCATGAAGCAGGTCGGCGCCGTCGAAATTCCCCAGGAGGCGTTTCTGGCGGTGCTGCAGATGGAGAACAAGTGAGTTTCGCGCTGTTCCTGCTCACCCTGCTGGTGGTCAGCGGCGCGGTTTGGGCGCTCGATTCGGGCTGGCTCGCGCGCCGGCGGGAGGGCAAGCAGCCGTGGTGGGTCGAGTATTCGATCAGTTTTTTTCCGGTGATCCTGATCGTATTCCTGCTGCGCTCGTTCCTGCTGGAGCCGTTCAAGATCCCCTCGGGCTCGATGATCCCGACGCTGCTGGTGGGCGATTTCATCCTGGTGAACAAGTACGTCTACGGCATTCGCATCCCGGTATGGAACCGCAAGGTGATCGAGGTCGCGCAGCCCGAGCGCGGCGACGTGATGGTATTCCGCTACCCGGTCGATCCGTCGCTCGATTACATCAAGCGCGTGGTCGGGCTGCCGGGCGACCGCATCGAATACCGCAACCACCGCCTGACGATCAACGGCGATGCGGTGCCGGTGCAGCGCATCGAGGACTACCTGTCGAGGGAACGCATGCAGTTCTCGCCGCGCTTCGTCGAGCGGCTCGGTGCCGCCGAGCACGAGATCCTGGTGGAGGACGAGACGCCCGGCTTCGCGCCGCCGGCGCGCTCGTTTCCGCACGCCGCCAATTGCCACTACAATATCGACGGCCTGAGCTGCAGCGTGCCGCCGGGCCATTACTTCGTCATGGGCGACAACCGCGACAACTCGAGCGACAGCCGCGTCTGGGGGTTCGTGCCGGACCAGAACATCGTCGGCAAGGCCTTCCTGATCTGGCTCAATTTCAGCGAACTCGGCCGCTTCGGCCTGTTCCGGTGATCGTCCCATGCAGGGAGAACAGCCTATGCGCAAACAACAACGCGGACTCTCGCTGAGCGGACTGATCGTCGGCGCGATCCTCCTCGTGCTGGTCGCGGTGCTCGCCATGAAGGTGGCGCCGCCGTACCTCGAGTTCTTCGCCGCCAAGAAGCTGATCACCGTAATCGCCAACGAAGGCCGCACCTCGGTCGACGACATCCGCAAGTCGTTCGACCTCAAGTCCGGGATCGACGACGTCACCACGATCAAGTCCTCCGATCTCGAGATCACCAAGGAAGGCGGCGAGGTCGTGATCGGCTTTGCCTACCGCAAGGAGATCCCGCTGGTCGGCAACGCCGGCATCTACCTCGACTTCGCGGCCGATTCCAAGGGCAGGGAGAGGGCTCCCTGACCGCGTCTTGTCCCGCTTTCCGGTTCTGGAACGACGCCTCGGCCATCGCTTCGCCGACGCCGCGCTGCTCGAGCAGGCGCTGACCCACCGCAGCTTCGGCTCGCCGCACAACGAACGGCTCGAATTCCTGGGCGACGGTGTGCTCGACTGCGCCATCGCCGAGGAACTCTACGCGCGTTTCCCGCAGCTCGCCGAGGGCGAGCTGTCGCGCCTGCGCGCCAGCCTGGTGCGCGAGGCGGCGCTCGCCGAGGTGGCGCTCGCGCTCGGCCTGTCGGATTTCCTGCGGCTCGGGGAGGGCGAGGCGGCGAGCGGCGGCGTGGCGCGCGCTTCGATCCTCGCGGATGCGCTCGAAGCGGTGTACGGCGCGGTCTTTGTCGATGCCGGCTATGCCACGGCGTGCAACGTGATCCGGCGCACCTTCGGCGAAAGGCTCGCAGGCGTTCAGGCGCGTGCGCCGGCGAAGGACCCCAAGACCCGGCTCCAGGAATACCTTCAGGGGCGGCGCCTGAAGCTGCCGCAATACCAGGTCGTCGCGACGCGGGGTGCCGCGCACCAGCAGACCTTCGAGATCGAATGCGTGGTGCCGGAACTGGGGCTCGCGGCGAAGGGCAGCGGCGCTTCGCGTCGCGCCGCCGAGCAGCAGGCCGCTGCAGCGCTGCTGGCGCTCCTCGAGCCATGAGCGCTTTTCGCTGCGGCACGGTCGCGCTCGCGGGAAGGCCCAACACGGGCAAGTCGAGCCTGCTCAATCGCCTGGTCGGACAGAAGCTCGCCATCGTCTCCGCGAAGGCGCAGACCACGCGCCACGCGGTGAAGGGAATCCTCACCACGGGCGACTGCCAGTACCTGTTCGTCGATTTGCCCGGCTACCAGACGCGCCACGCCGATGCGCTCAACCGAGCGCTGAACCGGACCGCGTCCGAGGGCGCGCGCGACGCCGACGTCACGCTGTTCGTGATCGAGGCGCTGCGCTTCGGTCCGGCGGACCGCGCCGTGCTGGCGCGCATTCCGGATTCCCGGACCGTCATCGCAGTGCTCAACAAGGTCGACCTGGTGAAACGCCAGCTCGAGCTGCTGCCGTTCATCGAGCGGCTGCAGCAGGAGCGCAGCTTCGCCGCCTCGGTGCCGGTGTCGGCGCGCACCGGTCGCAACCTGCCGGAGCTGCTGCGCGTGGTGCGCGGATTCCTGCCTGAAGGCCCGCCCGCGTATCCCGCCGAGCAGCTGACCGACCGGGACGAACGCTTCTTCGCTGCCGAGATCCTGCGCGAGAAACTGTTCCGCGTGCTCGGGCAGGAGCTGCCGTACCGCTGCGAAGTGGTCATCGACAGTTTCAAACAGGAGCCCAGGCTGCGGCGCATCGAGGCGACGATCTGGGTCGAGCGCGACAGCCAGAAGGCGATCGTGATCGGCGCCGCGGGCGCCAATCTGAAGCGGATTTCTTCGGCCGCGCGCCGCGACCTGGAGGCGCTGTACGGCGGGGCCGTCTATCTCGGCACCTGGGTGAAGGTCAAGCGCGACTGGACCCGCGACGCGCGGCTGTTGCGCCACCTGGGGTACGCATGACGCGCCGTCGCGCGGTGCATGAGCCGGGCTACGTGCTGCATACCTATCCCTACAAGGAGACCAGCCTCATCGTCGAGCTGTTCACGCGCCAGCATGGGCGCGTCGGGCTGCTCGCCAAAGGGGCGCGGCGCCCGCGCTCGGCGCTGCGCGGCGTGCTGCTGGCGTTCCATCCGCTGCACCTGTCCTGGAGCGGTTCCGCCGAACTCGGCACGCTGGTCGCGGCGGACTGGGCCGGCGGGCAGCCGGCGCTCTCGGGCATCGGCGTCATGTGCGGCTTCTACCTCAACGAGCTGCTGCTGCGCCTCCTGCCGCGCGAAGATCCGCACGAGCGGTTGTTCGCGGTCTATGCCGCCAGTCTGGCGCAGCTGGCTGCGGCGAGCGATCGCGCCGCGGTGCTGCGCTGCTTCGAGCACCGGCTGCTGGATGAACTCGGGTATGCTCCGCTGCTGGTGCGCGATGCGGCGAGCGGGGCGCCGGTGGATCCCGGGCGGCGCTACGAGTACGACCCGGAGCGCGGCCCGCTGGCGGCCAACGGCAGTGCCGGCGCCGTAGACGGGCAGACGCTGCTCGACATCGCGCGCGACGAGTACAGCCGCGAGACCACGCGCGAGGAGGCGCGCCAGCTGCTGCGCGCGCTGATCGCGTGCCGGCTCGGCAGCCAGGTGCTGCACACGCGCGCGGTACTCGCAGAACTGCAGGACCTATGATCGAACTCGGCGTCAACGTCGACCACGTCGCGAGCGTCAGGCAGGCGCGCAAGACCTATGAACCCGACCCGGTGTGGGCCGCGGTCGAGGCGCAACTCGGCGGCGCCGACGGCATCACGGTGCATCTGCGCGAAGACCGGCGTCACATCCAGGACGAGGATGTGCGCCGGCTGCGCGAACTCACCCAGATCAAGCTCAACCTCGAGATGGCGGCGACCGACGAAATGGTCGCCATCGCGCGTCGCGTGCGGCCGGAGATGGCGATGCTGGTGCCGGAAGGGCGCCATGAAGTCACCACCGAGGGGGGGCTCGACATCGTGGTGCAGGAACGGCACCTGGGCGAGCAGGTGGCGCAGCTGGCGGACGCCGGGATCGTGGTCTCGGTGTTCATCGACGCCGAACCACGGCAGGTCGACGCCGCGAAGCGAATCGGCGCTGCGGTGTGCGAGGTGCATACCGGCCCCTATGCGCATGCCTTCCATGCCAGGGGACGCGACGCCGAGGGAGCGGCCGCGCTGGCCGAGCTCGGCAAGCTCGCACGCGCCGGCGAGCAGATCCGTGCGCTCGGCATGCGATTCAACGCGGGACACGCGCTCAACTACTTCAACGTGCAGCCGGTGGCGCGCCTGGCGGGAGTGCGGGAACTGCATATCGGCCACGCCATCGTCAGCCGCGCCGTGTTCGTCGGCATGCGCGAGGCGGTGCGCGAGATGAAGCGCCTGATGGTCGAGGCCGCGCATCGGCACCGGGCATGAATCCCTTGCACCGCGGGCCGTGATCTACGGCGTCGGCACCGACCTGATCGAGATCCGGCGCGTCGAGCGCGTGCTGGCGCGCTACGGCGAGCGCTTCGCACGCCGCATCCTGTGCGAACCGGAACTCGCGCGCTTCCGCCGCCATCGCCAGCCGGCCGCCTATCTGGCGAAGCGTTTTGCCGCCAAGGAAGCCTTCACCAAGGCGCTCGGGACCGGTATCCACGCGCCCGCCAACTGGCACGGCGTCTGGGTGCACAATCTGCGCTCGGGCAAGCCGGTGCTCGATTTCTCGCCGGCGCTGCGCGAGCTGCTCGAAGCTCGCGGCATCGGGCGCAGCCACCTTTCGCTCAGCGACGAACGCGAACTGGCGAGCGCCACGGTGGTCCTGGAATTCGACCCCGGGGCGGCGGCATGAGAAGACGCCTGCCGCTGGGCGCCGCGGTGCTCGACCCGATCGGGCTCGCGCTCACGGACGACGACCGCAAACGCCTGCTGCACCCGGCGGCCGGCGGCGTGATCCTGTTCGCGCGCAATTACCAGAGCCCTGAGCAGCTCGCGGCGCTCACGGCGGAGATTCGCGCACTGCGCACGCCCGAGCTGCTCATCTGCACCGACCACGAGGGCGGGCGCGTGCAGCGCTTTCGCGAGGGATTCAGCGCGATTGCGCCGATGCGCAGCCTCGGCCTGCGGTGGGACCGGGATCGCGACGCCGCGCGGCGCGCCGCGCACGCCGCCGGCCTGGTGATCGCCGCCGAGCTGGGCGCGCAGGGCCTCGACTTCAGCTTCGCTCCGGTACTCGATCTCGACTACGGTTCGAGCTCGGTGATCGGCGACCGCGCGCTGCACTTCGACCCCATCGCCGTGGGCGCGCTTGCGGCAGAGCTGGTCAGGGGTTTCGCCGCAGGCGGCAGCAGGGCCGTCGGCAAGCATTTTCCGGGGCACGGATTTGCCGCGCTGGATTCGCACGTCGCCGTGCCGCGCGACGAGCGCGCCGTGGCCGAGATCCTGCGCAAGGACGTCGCGCCCTACCGCCCGGTGATCGCCGCCGGACTCGGCGGCGTGATGCCGGCGCACGTCATCTACACGCAGGCCGATCGCGAGCCGGCGGGCTACTCCGCCTATTGGCTGAAGGACATCCTGCGCGGCCAGCTCGGATTCGACGGCCTGATCTTCAGCGACGACCTGTCGATGGCGGGCGCCAGCACCGCGGGCGGGGTTGCAGAGCGCGCGAGCGCCGCGCTCGGCGCGGGGTGCGACATGGTGCTGTTGTGCAACGACCCGGAGGGGCAGGGCCGGCTGCTCGAATCCCTTGGCAAGCTGCCGCTGGCGGTGCCGCAGCGGGCGGAAAGAATGCGCCGCAGGGGTGGCCGTGACCTGAGGAAAAGCGTTGCCTACCGCGAAGCGCTGCAGGACCTGGCGCTGCCCGCCTGAGCGCGTGCCATCGGGCCCGCAACAGCTCTCCCCCGGCAGGCTCGGTTACGCGCGCTCCATGTAGCTGCCATCGTTGGTGCTGACCTTGATGCGCTCGCCCTGATTGATGAACGGCGGCACCTGTACCACCAGGCCGGTGTCCGTGGTCGCAGCCTTGAACATGTTGGTGGCCGTAGCGTTCTTGATGCCGGGCTCGGTGTCGGTGACCGTGAGCACCACCGACGGCGGCAGCTCGAGACCGATCGCACGGCCGTTGTAGAAGTTCACCTGGACACCGGTGTTGGGCAGCAGGAAGCCCGTCTGCCCTTCGAGGAATTCCGCCGACAGCTGCAGCTGCTCGTAGTTCTGCTGGTCCATGAAGACGTAGCTGTCGGCGTCCTGGTAGAGATACTCCATTTCACGCGCGTCGACGAAGGCGCGCTCGACCTTGTCCTCGGTGCGGAAGCGCTGGTTGGTCTTGGTGCCGGCCTCGATGTCCTTCATTTCCACCTGCATGAAGGCGCCGCCGCGCCCTCCGACGTGCACGTGGTAGCACTTGAGCACGCGCCAGACGCGCTTGTCCCACTCGAGCAGGTTGCCGACGCGGATTTCGACCGCGGATACTTTTGCCATGACTGCAAGCCTTGCAGAAAAGGGGGCGAATTTTACACGATTTATAATTCCGGAACCGTGTTCGACGCCAAGTCCTTCGTAGCCGGATTGCCCAACCTTCCAGGCGTGTACCGCATGCGCGGCGCCGCGGGCGAGGCGCTCTACGTCGGCAAGGCGAAGGACCTGAAAAAGCGCGTCGCCTCCTACTTCAGCCGCGGCGCGCAGAGTCCGCGCATCGCGATGATGCTGACGCAGGTCGGGTCGATCGAGGTGAGCGCGACGCGCTCGGAGGACGAAGCGCTGCTGCTCGAGAACAACCTGATCAAGAGCCTGGCACCGCGCTACAACATCCTTTTCCGCGACGACAAGTCGTATCCCTACCTGACGGTCTCCGGGCATCGCTTCCCGCGCCTGGGCTTTCACCGCGGCGCGAAGCAGCGCGCCGACCGCTATTTCGGTCCGTTTCCGCATGCGCACGCCGTGCGCGAGAGCATCCAGCTGCTGCAGCGCGTGTTTCGCCTTCGCACCTGCGAGGATTCGGTATTCGAGAACCGCTCGCGCCCGTGCCTGCTGCACCAGATCCGGCGCTGCAGCGCGCCCTGCACGGGCCTGATCGGTGCCGAGCGCTACGCGCAGGACGTGCAGAGCGCGGCACTGTTCCTCGAAGGGCGCGAAGACGACGTCATGCGCCGGCTCGAGGCGCGCATGAGCGAAGCGGCGGCAGCACGACGCTACGAAGAGGCGGCGCTGGTGCGCGACCAGATCCGCGCGCTGGCGCGCGTGCAGGCGCGGCAATACGTCGAGTCGCGGCGCGGTGTCGAGGCGGACGTGGTGGCGTGCACGCTGGAATCCGGCGCGGCGTGCGTCAACCTGGTGATGATCCGCGGCGGCCGGCACGTCGGCGACCGGAGCTTTTTTCCGCTCAACGCGGAGGACACCACCGCGGCCGAGGTGCTGGCTGCATTCCTCGAACAGCATTACGTCGGCCGGCCGGCGCCGCCTCTGGTGCTGGTGTCGGAAAAGATAGCCGTGCGGCTGGCGGGCGCCGAAGTGCTGATGCCGGTGCACGGCGAGCGCAGCATGTGGCTCGGGATGGCACGCAAGAACGCCGCGCTGGCGCTGGCGCAGCGCAGCCGCGAGCGCGGCACGCAGGAGGGCCGCATGGGCGCGCTGCGCGAGGCGCTTGCACTGCCCGATTCGGCGCAGCGCATCGAATGCTTCGACGTCAGCCACACCCTGGGCGAGGCCACCGTGGCCTCGTGCGTGGTCCATGATCGCAACGTGCTGCAAAAGGGCGAATACCGCCGCTTCAACATTCGCGACGTAGCCCCCGGCGACGACTACGCGGCGATGCGCCAGGCGCTCGCGCGCCGTTACGCCCGCGTTGCCACGGAAGACGGCAAGGTGCCCGACCTGATCCTGATCGACGGCGGCAAGGGGCAGGTGAGCGCCGCGCGCGCGGCGCTCGCCGAGCTCGGCCTGAGCGACCTGGCGATCGTCGGCGTCGCCAAGGGGGCCGCCCGCAAGCCGGGGCAGGAGACGCTGGTGATCGAAGCCGAGGGGCGCACGCTGCAGTTGCCGCCGGAACACGCGGGCCTGCACCTGATCCAGCAGATCCGGGACGAAGCCCATCGCTTCGCCATCGTCGGCCACCGTGCGCGCCGCGGCAGGGCGCGCACGGTGTCGGCGCTGACCGAGATTCCCGGCATCGGCGCCAAGCGCCGGCAGCGGCTGCTGGCGCATTTCGGCGGCCTGCGCGGGGTGCAGTCGGCGGCCGTGGACGAAATCGCGAAGGTGGGCGGCCTGAGCCGCACGCTGGCCGAGAAGATCTACCAGCATCTGCACGCCTGAGATGCCGCTCAACGTTCCGAACCTCGTCACCTGGCTGCGGATCCTGCTGATCCCGCTGATCGTCGGCATCTATTACCTGCCCGACGCGTGGCTCGCTTATGGCGACAAGAACGCCACCGCGACCGCGGTTTTCGTGTTCGCCGCGCTCACCGACTGGCTCGACGGTTATCTGGCGCGCGCGCTCAACCAGATGTCCGCGTTCGGCGCGTTTCTCGATCCGGTGGCCGACAAGCTCATGATCGCGGCGGCGCTGATCGTGCTGCTGCAGCTCGAGCGCGTCGAGGCGGTCGTCGGACTGATCATCATCGGCCGCGAGATCGCGATCTCGGCGCTGCGCGAGTGGATGGCACAGGTGGGGCGCTCGAAGAACGTTGCGGTGGCCTTCATCGGCAAGGTCAAGACCGCGAGCCAGATGATCGCGATCCCGCTGCTGCTTTACCACGACGACCTGTTCGAGCTGGTGCCGTGCCAGTGGCTGGGAACGATCCTGATCAACGTCGCCGCGGTCCTGACCGTGATTTCGATGCTCTACTACCTGCGCCGCGCGGTTCCCGGCGCTTCCGCTTGAGGTATAATCCGCGCCGCAAAGTTCGCGGGAATAGCTCAGTTGGTAGAGCGCAACCTTGCCAAGGTTGAGGTCGCGAGTTCGAGACTCGTTTCCCGCTCCAGGATTGGAAGGGAAGTCCGCGCGGCTTCCCTTTTTGCTCTCTACAGCCGTTAACGGGCGGGATGGCAGAGTGGTCATGCAGCGGCCTGCAAAGCCGTGGACGCCGGTTCGATTCCGACTCCCGCCTCCAGGAATCGTGTTGCCGTTTTGCCCGCCCGGGTGGCGAAACTGGTAGACGCAAGGGACTTAAAATCCCTGGACCGCAAGGTCATGCCGGTTCGACTCCGGCCCCGGGCACCAGAATGACAATCCCCCGCAGAACCTCCCAGGACCTCACGTGAGAAGACGACGCCCGCCCGCCGAACCGCGCATCGAACGCGCGGGCAGGTGGCTGTACGAGGCGCACCTGCGTCGCGAGCACTTTGCACCGCTGCCGGAGGAACTTGCGCCGCGCTCGGTGGCCGATGCTTACGCGGTGCAGGCCGAGTACGTGGGATTGCGCGCGGCGCAGCTCGGTTCGGTGGCCGGCTACAAGATCGCGCTCACCACGCCGTCGATGCGGGCGATGGTCGGAATCCCGGATCCGGTGGCTGGGGACCTGCTGGAGAAGACCTTGCGGCGCAGTCCTGCAAGCGTGCGCGCTGCCGACTACACGAGGCTGCTGGTCGAATTCGAGATCGCGGTCGAACTTGGCGAGGATTTGCCGGCGCTGCACGCGCCTTACACGCGCGAGCGCGTGGCGCAGGCGGTCGCCGCAGTGATGCCGGCGTTCGAACTGGCAGACGATCGCGACGCCGACCTGGCGCAGTTGCGCGCGCACCCGCTGATGCTGATCGCCGCCAACGCCTGGAACGAGGGCGCGGTGCTGGGGACGCCGGTGCGCGACTGGCAGCACATCGACCTGGCCGCGTTGCGCGGCGTAGCGCAGATCAACGGCGTAGTAGTCGGCGAAGGCAGCGGCGGCGACGTAATGGGGCACCCGCTCGAAGCCCTCGCCTGGGTGGCGAACAATCTCGCCTCGCGCGGCCTCGGGTTGTGGCGCAGCGACGTGGTGATCACCGGGAGCCTCGTCACCAGCAAGATGCCGAAGCCCGGCGACCGGTTGCGGTTCGAACTCGGCGAACTGGGCGCGGTCGAGCTGAACGTCGAGTGAGTCGCGTCAGAGCCGCCGCTCCCGCAGAAAGGCGAACAGCGCGGCATTGAAGGGTTCGGGCTGGTCCATCTGGCCGAGGTGCCCACAGCCTTCGAGTTGCACCCACTGCGCGTGCGGAATTTTCTGCGCCATGCGCTGCATCACGGCAGCCGGCGCGACGCGGTCGTCCGCGCCGCAAACCAGCAGCGTAGGAACTGCGATGCGGGCCAGGTGCTCCCTTCGGTCGAATGTGGTCAGCAGGGCGATCGCCCTGCGATAGGTGTCCGGGGCAATCTCCGCCATGATCCGCTCGGCGCGCGCGACACCGTCCGGATCGGAGCGCGAGCCGCGCATCGCAGGCATGAGTGCGGCAGCGATCTGTGCCATGGTCTTGCCGCCATCCAGCGGCCCGATCCTGGACGCGATGAAGTCGCGCGCGAACTCGCCGCCGCTCGGGCCGAAAGCGGCGCTGGTAAAGCACAGCGCGAGCCCTTTCACGAGCGCGGGATAGCGGGCGTACGTTTCCTGCGCTACGAAGCCGCCCATGCTGTGGCCCACCAGCACTACAGGGCCGTCGTCGAGCGCGGCGATCAGCCGCGCGAGCGACGCGGCGATCTGCTCCAGGTCGTAAGGATCGACGCTCGCGCTGTGGCCGTATCCGGGCTGGTCCCAGGCGTGGGCGCCGTAGCCCGCAGCTGCGAAGTAGGGCAACTGGCCATCCCAGCTGTGGTGACCACCGCCCACGCCATGCAGGAACACCAGCGAGGTCACGCGAACCGATCGGCTAGAATGGGACGCGATGATTGTATTTGACCTGGTTTGCGCTGCCGGCCACCGGTTCGAGGGCTGGTTCGGCTCGGCCGAAGATTTCGCCGCGCAGAGCGAGCGCGGCCTGCTGAGCTGCCCGAGCTGCGGCAGCGACCGGGTCGAGCGCGTGCCCTCGGCGACGCGGTTCAATTCCGGGGCTGCAGAAAACGTTGCAGCTGCAAAGCCTGATATGGCGCTGGAGGGCAAGGACGCGATGGCGATCGCGCAGATTCTCTACGCGCGCATGGTGGACGAGATGCTGTCCAAGTCGGTAGACGTCGGTGCGGCGTTTCCGGAAGAGGCGCGCCGGATCCATTACGACGAGGCACCGAGGCGCGCGATCCGCGGCCAGGCAAGCGCGGAGGAGCATGCCGAACTGGTCGACGAAGGCATCCCGGTGGTCCGGATTCCAATCCCTTCCCGGGACCGATTTAGCTAGAATGTGTATTATGTTAAATTATAGCTTGCTCACCCAGTTCACCCCCACGCCGCCTATCTAGCGCACGGCTCCTGCACGTTTCAGGAGTTCCACGACCTCTCCTTGCCCGCGCTGGGAGGCAATACTCATCGCCGTTTCTCCGTTCGCTCCCTCGAGCCGGAAATCGGCGTCTTCGTGCAGCAAGACCCTCGCCGCATCGATGTGCCCGCCGCGCGCTGCGAGCATGAGCGCGCTAGAGCCGTTCGGCGCCAGCGCATCCTTCTGGGCGCCGCGCTTCAGGAGCAACCGGATGATCTCGGCGTGGCCCTCGAACGCCGCGTAATGCATGGGCGTCCAGCCCTTGGGGTTCACCTCGGCGCCGCGCGCAATGAGCAGTTCCACGATCGGAAGCCGTCCGCCCAAAGCTGCCATCATGAGCGCCGAGTCCCCGTGCGGGCTGCGCCGTTGGACGTTCGCCTTGTGATCGACGAGCAGCGCTGCCAGCTCTGCATGACCCAGCCGCGCCGCAATCATCAGCAGCGTGAAGCCTGCCGGATCGGTGGTATCCGGGTCTGCGCCGCGGTCGAGGAATTGCCGTACCCCCTTGACGTCACCCGCTTGCGCTGCCTTCAGAAGTTCTTCGTAGGACTGCCCTGAAGCACAGAATGAGTACGCAGTTAATACAGCAATAACAAATATATAAACAGCCTTTCTAATGTATAACATTACCTAGCGCCCGCGTCCCGGAAGCATCCCGAGAAGCTCGGTCGCGAACAACTTGGGGTTGAGTGGATGGCGCGCCAGCGCCCGGTGGCGGCCGAGATCGCGGGCGCAATCCAGCCATTGGCGCAACTCGAACGGGCCAGTGGCCGAATCAGCGACCGCGGCGCCGTACTTGGGCGGCGCGCCAACGCCAGCCAGTGCCGCATCGAGCGCGTGCTTTTGCAGGAAATCGACCAGCAGTTCCATCTCGTCGCGATCGCCGCCAACCTCGAGCGCATCGCCGCCGCCAAGCGCCGTGCGCCAGGCGGCGATGCGCGCGCCATTCCCGCTGCTCGCGTATTGCAGCGCACGCAGCGGCGCGCCGCCGGCGAAGGCGAGCCAGTCCGCGGCGTCGCTGACACCCTGCGCCTCGAGCCAGCGCGCCGACGTGGACGCATCCGGCAGAGGCACCGCGAGCTGCACGCAGCGGCTGCGAATCGTGGGCAGCAGGCGTGCCGGACGATGCGCGACCAGCAGGAACGCGGCGTTTGCCGGTGGCTCCTCGAGATTCTTGAGCAGCGCGTTGGCGGTAGGCGCATTCATGTCCTCGGCCGGATGGAGGATGGCGACGCGGCGTCCGCCGCGATGCGACCCCATGTGGACGAAATCGTCCAGCTGCCGCACCTGCTCGATGCGGATCTCGATGCTCGGCTTGCGCTTCGTCTTGGCGGCGGTGTCGGTCGGCTCGTCGTCCTCGAGCATCGCCTTGCGGGCGATGGCTTCGGGTTCCAGGATGCGAAGGTCAGGATGGTTGCCGGCCGCGATCCACCGGCAGCTGTCGCAGCCTCCGCAGGGAGCGGTTGCCAAGCCACGCCCTTCGCAGAGCAGAAGCTGCGCGAAGCGCTCCGCCAGCTGGAGTTTTCCGATTCCCCTGGGGCCGTGCAGGAGCAGCGCGTGCGGCAGCCGGTCGAGCCAGGCGGCAAGCTTCCGGTAGGCCGTTTCCTGAAGCAGAAAATCCCGTTGCGTCATGCGGCCGCGACGATCTCGTCGAGCATTTTTCTGATCTCCGTCAGCGGCCGGCTGCCATCGATCACGCGCACGCGGTCCGGCTCCGCCCGGGCCAGATCCAGGTAGGCGGCGCGCACTCGTTCGAAAAAGCCCTGGTTCTCGCGCTCGAAGCGATCCAGGACGCGCCCGGCCCCGGTGAGCCGGCCGCGGCTCACTTCGTAGCTGCAGTCGAAAATCAGCGTCAGATCCGGCTGCAGGCCCGGGTGCGCCACCTCGGCAAGGCGATCGATCAGCGGCCGCGGGATCCCCTTGCCGCCGCCCTGGTAGGCGATGGTGGCGTCGGTGAACCGGTCGCAGACCACCCACTTGCCGCGCTCGAGCGCCGGCCGGATCACGCGCGCCACGTGATCCGCGCGCGCCGCGAACATGAGCAGCGTCTCGGGATACGGATCGATGGCGTCGGCGAGCAGCAGGGCGCGCAGTTTTTCCGCGAGCGGCGTGCCGCCGGGTTCGCGCGTCACCAGCACTTCGCGCCCGGCGTTGCGCAGCCGCGCCGCGATCTCCTCGACGTGGGTCGACTTGCCGGCGCCGTCGACTCCCTCGAGCGTGATCAAGAGGCCCCTGCCGTCAGCGCGCGCCATTCAACTGATATTTTCGCACGGCACGGTTGTGCTCCTCGAGCGTACGCGAAAATTCGCTCGAACCATCGCCGCGCGCGACGTAGTACAGGGCGCCGGTTTTCGCCGGATGCAGCGCGGCGCGCAGCGCGGCGAGCCCCGGCAGCGCGATCGGCGTCGGCGGCAAGCCGGCGCGCGTGTAGCTGTTGTACGGTCCATCGGCGAGCAGGTGGATCTTCTTCAGGTTGCCGTCGAAGCTCTCCCCCAGTCCGTAAATCACCGCAGGGTCGACCTGCAGCAGCATGCCCAGCCGCAGCCGGTTGGCGAGCACGCCGCCGATGCGGTCGCGCTCGGACGCGCGGCCGGTTTCCTTTTCCACGATCGACGCCATGATCAGCGCCTCGTAGGCGCTCCGGTAGGGAACGCCCGGATCGCGCGCCCGCCACTCCTGCTCGAGGTGGCGGCGCAGGGCCGCGTGCGCGCGGCGCAGGATGCGCAGGTCGCTCGTGCCCTTGGAAAACAGGTAGGTATCCGGATAAAAGAGCCCTTCCGGATGATCCTCCTGCGCGCCGAGCCGCCGGAGCAGCTCGGCAACCGGCAGGTCGGCGGTGTCGTGGCGCACCGCCGGGTGAGCGTCGAGCGCGGCACGCATCTGGCGGAAGGTCCAGCCCTCGATCACCTTTACCTCGGCTTGCGTCACGTCGCCGCGCGTAAGCTTGTCGAGCAGCTCGAGCGGGGTCGGCGGCGCGCCCAGCTCGTAGCTCCCCGCCTTGATGTCGTTGGCGCGCCCCAGGGCACGGGCGAGCAACTCGAAGCGCCAGGCGCCGACCGCTACGCCGGCCTCTTCGAGGCGCTGCGCGGCGCCGCGGAAGGGCATGCCCTGCGGGATCTCGAATTCCACCGCAAGGGTGCCGATCGCCACCGGGGTCGAGACGTACCACGCTGCGTAACCGGCGCCGGCGAGCGCCGCGAGCAGCGTCGCGGCCAGCAGGATCTTGAGGGATCGAAGCAACGCGAGACGGTAAAATAAGCATTCTACGATGGACCGTTCCTGCTCTTCGGCCGAATTGCTCGACTACGGCGCGATCGCCGTTTCCGGCGCTGACGCGCGCGCCTTCCTGCACGCCCAGCTGACCAGCGACATCGAGCACCTGCCGCGCGAGGAGGCACGCCATGCGGGCTGGTGCTCGGCAAAGGGACGCCTGCTCGCGACCTTCGTGGTGGTGCCGCACGAGGACGGCTTCCTGCTGCAGCTCGCGCGCGACCTGGTGCCGGCGGTCGCGAAGCGCCTGCAGATGTTCGTGCTGCGCTCGAAGGTGACGCTCGCCGACGCAAGCGCCGACTGGCTGCAGTTCGGCGTCTGGGGCGCGGGTGCGGCTCGAGCGCTTGCTGCGCTCGGCGTGCAGGCGCCGGCCGGCGATCTCGGCATTGCCCGCAGCGCCGATTCGATCGCCGTGCGCATCGCCGCCGAGCGTCATCTCCTCCTGGCGCGCAGTTCGCAGCGCGCCGCGATTGCTGCGCAGCTGCCCGGAGACGACGCGGCGGGCTGGGCGCTGGAAGAGATCCGCGCCGGGCGCCCGCGTGTCTTGCAGGCGACGCAGGACCTGTTCGTGCCGCAGATGGTCAACCTCGAGTTGCTCGGCGGCGTCGATTTCAAGAAGGGCTGCTATCCGGGCCAGGAGATCGTGGCGCGCACGCAATACCGCGGCCAGCTCAAGCGCCGCATGGTGCGCCTGCGCACGCCGCAGCCGTTGCGGCCAGGTCAGGAACTGTACAGCGACGATTTTCCCGGCCAGCCGAGCGGCACGGTGGTGAATGCAGCGGCAGGCGAAGCGCTCGCCGTGCTGCAGATCGCCACGCTCGAGGGCCACAGCGCGGTGCGCGCCGAAGCAGGCGGCGCCGCGCTCGAAGTGCTGCCCCTGCCCTACGCCGCATGACGAACTACTACGTCTATTACCGCGCCGATCCCGCGCGGCACGATGAGTTGCGCCGCGCGATCGAGGCACTTTTCGCGCTGATCGAGAGCCAGACCGGCGTGCGCGGCCGCTGGATGCGCCGGCGCGACGAGCCGACCACGTTCATGGAAGTGTACGAGGGCGTTGCCGACGAGCGCGGCTTCGAGGCGCTGCTCGCGCGCGAAACCGCAGCGCTCGGCCTGGAGCGCCACACCGAGAGCTTCGTATGTGCCTGATCCTCGTCGCCTGGCGCTGCCATGACGCGTATCCGCTCGTGGTAGCCGCCAACCGCGACGAGTTCCACTCGCGGCCGAGCGCGCCGGCGGCGTTCTGGAGCGACAATGCGCAGCTGCTCGCCGGGCGCGATCTCGAGGGCCAGGGTACCTGGCTCGGCGTGACGCGCAGCGGTCGTTTTGCCGCAGTCACCAATTACCGCGGCGCGCACGATCCGAAGGCGCTCGAATCACGCGGCCTGCTGACGAAGCGTTTTCTCGAAGACCGCTCGGCGCCGCAGGACTACGTCGCCGGCGTCGCCGCGCGCGCCGCTGCGTACAGCGGGTTCAACCTGCTGGCGGCCGACGGCCGCGAACTCTGGTGGTACTCGAACCGGGGTGGCGCAGCGCGGCCGCTCGGACCGGGAATCCATGGTCTCGGCAACGAGCTGCTCGACAGCGCCGACGTCGCGCAGGCGAAGGAGCGCCTGGCGGAGGCTCTCTCGCCTTCACCCGCGATCGAGTCGCTGTTCGCGGCGCTCGCCCCCGCGCGCATCGTCAACGGACCTTACGGCACGCGCTGTTCCACGGCGCTCCTCGCCGCGAGCGAGGGCCGCTGGCGCCTCGCCGAGCGCTCCTTCGATGCAGCGGGGCGGGAGCTTGCCACGGTGCACTTCGAATTTTCTGCCGGCGGCTAGAGCGGCCGGCGCATCATCCGGTGCGGGATGCCCGCATCGAGGTAAGTCTCGCCCTCTTCCAGGAACTGGTGCCTGCGGTAGAACTCGAGCGCGTGCGTCTGCGCCGAGAGCGCGACTTCGCGGTCGCCGCGCGCGCGTGCCGCAGCCACCAGCCGCTCGAGGAGCGCGCCGCCGATGCCCCGCCCGCGCCAGTCTTTCAGCACCGCCATGCGCCCGATGTGCGAATCCGGCAGCAGCCGCCCGGTTGCGACCGGCACGCCCTCGCGCGGGAACGCGAGCGCGTGCACGCACTGCGGGTCCAGCTCGTCGAGTTCCATCTCGCGCGGAACGCGCTGCTCTTCTACGAATACGGCGTAGCGGATCCGGCTCGCCTCGGCGCGCGCCGTTTCCCAGTCCAGCAGTTCGATGCGCAGCATGTCGGGAAAGTATAATTCGCCTCCGATGAAAAGCCTCTGGGATGACGTCGAGGCGGCCACGTATGCCGGCCCGCTCGGGCCGCGCGTCTACAGCTCGCGCCTGCTCGGACGCGACAAGTCGCTGGTGCTGCACGGCGGCGGCAACACCTCGGTCAAGCTGAGCGAGACCGATCTGTTCGGCGAGCCGCAGGACGTGCTTTACGTCAAGGGCAGCGGCTGGGATCTGGCGACGATCGAGGCACGCGGCTTCGCGCCGGTGCGGCTGGACTACGCTCGGCGGCTCGCTGAGCTGCCGGCGCTGTCCGATCCGCAGATGGTGAACGAGCTGGCCACGCACACGCTGCGCGCCGGTGCCCCGGCAGCGTCGATCGAGACGCTCCTGCACGCGATCCTGCCTCACGCCTACGTCGATCACACGCACGCCGACGCGGTGCTTGCGGTCACCAACGCGCCGCAGGGCGTGCAGCGCATCCGCGAGATCTACGGCGGCCGCGTGGTTGTCATTCCGTACCTCATGCCGGGTTTCGAGCTGGCGGCTTACTGCGCGCGCGAGTTCGCCAGGCAGGCGAGCGAGGAGACGATCGGCATGGTGCTGCTGTCGCACGGCGTATTCTCTTTCGGCGCGAATGCCCGCGAATCGTACGAGGGCATGATTCGGCTGGTAACGCTGGCCGAGGACTACCTGGCGCAGCGCAAGGCCTGGAATGTCGCGCCGGCAGTACAGCCGCAGGCGCCGTTCCGGCGCGACGAGGTCGCGGCCCTGCGGCGCGCGATCTGCGAGTGCGCCGGTTTCCCGATGCTGCTGCGCACGAACGGCGCGGAGAAATTTCTCGCCTTCGCGCGGCACGCGGACGTTGCGCGCATCTCGCAGCGCGGCCCGGCTACGCCGGACCACGTGATCCGCACCAAGCCGACGCCGATGCTGGGCCGCGACGTCGCCGCTTACGCGCGCCGCTACCGGAGTTATTTCGAGCGCAACGCGTCGCAGGCGAAGGAGACGATGCTCGATCCGGCGCCACGCATGGTGCTGGATCCGCAGTTCGGCTTTGCCGCCGCGGGCCGCAGCGCGCAGGACGCGTGCGTGGTCGACGAACTCTACGATCACACCGTCGACGTGATCCTGCGTGCCGAGGCGCTCGGCGGCTGGGGCGCGCTCGCCGAGCGCGACCTCTTCGCGATCGAGTACTGGGACCTCGAGCAGGCGAAGCTGAAGAAATCCGGCGCGCCACCGCTGTTCGCAGGCGAAGTGGCGGTGGTGACCGGAGCCGCGTCGGGAATCGGCAAAGCCTGCGTAGGGTCCTTCCTCCAGCGGGGCGCGGCGGTGGTGGCGCTCGACCGCAACCCCGCCGTCGAGACGCTGTGGGAGCGGCCGGACGTACTTGGCCTCGCCTGCGACCTGACCGATGCCGCGGCCATCGACGCGAGCCTCGAACGCGCGGTGCGCGCTTTCGGCGGCGCCGACATGCTGGTGCTGAACGCGGGCCTGTTCCCCGCCCCGGCACCGGTGGAGGCGATCGCGCCCGAGGCCTGGCACAGCGCGATGGCCGTCAACGTGGAGGCCAATCTGCGCCTGCTGCAGGCCTGCCACGCACTCCTCAAGCTTGCGCCGCGCGGCGGGCGTATCGTCGTGATCGGCTCGCGCAACGTCGCGGCGCCGGGGCCGGGCGCGGCGGCCTATTCGGCCTCGAAGGCGGCGCTCAACCAGCTCGCCCGCGTCACCGCGCTCGAATGGGCGAAGGACGGTATCCGGCTCAATTCGCTCCATCCCGACGCGGTGTACGACACCGCGCTCTGGACCGAGGAGTTGCTCGCTGCGCGCGCGCAGGCCTATGCGTTGACCGTGGAGCAGTACAGGAGGCGCAACCTCCTCAAGACCGAGGTCTCGTCGCACGACGTAGCCGAGCTCGCCGCCGAGATGTGCGGACCGCTCTTCGCCAAGACGACCGGAGCGCAGCTGCCGGTCGATGGCGGGCACGACCGGGTGGTCTGAGATGGCGATCGAGCCGCTGCGCTGGCGCGGCGACGCACTCGAACTGCTCGACCAGCGCCTGCTGCCCGAGCAGAGCGTGTACCTGCGTTGCACCACGGCCGCGGAAGTCGCGGCCGCGATCCGGGACATGGCGGTGCGCGGCGCGCCGGCGATCGGCTGCGCGGCGGCATTCGGTGTCGTGCTCGGCAGGGGCGCCGAGAGCGCCTACGCGGTCCTCGCGCAGGCCCGCCCTACGGCGGTGAATCTTTTCTGGGCGCTCGAGCGCATGCGCAAGGCGCGCGATCCCGAGGCCGAAGCGCGCGCGATCCTCGACGAGGACATCGCCGCCAATCGCGCCATGGGCGCGCTCGGCGCGAAGCTCATCGCCGACGGCGCGCGCATCATGACCCACTGCAACGCGGGTGCGCTCGCCACCGCCGGCTACGGCACCGCGCTCGGGGTGATCCGCGCAGCGTGCGACGCGGGCAAGCGCGTCTCGGTGATCGTCAACGAAACGCGCCCCTATCTTCAGGGTGCGCGCCTGACGGCCTGGGAGATGGTGCAGGAGAACATCCCGGCGACGCTCATCACCGACAGCATGGCGGGCCATCTCATGAGCTGCCGCGAAGTCGACCTGGTGATCGTCGGCGCCGACCGCATCGCGGCCAACGGCGACGTCGCCAACAAGATCGGCACCTACACGCTCGCAGTGCTCGCGCGGCGCCACGCCCTGCCCTTCTATGTAGCGGCGCCCGTCTCCACTTTCGATCTCAGCATCGCCGACGGCTCGAAAATTCCGATCGAGGAACGCCCGGCGGACGAAGTCACCGGCTATCGCGGCACGCGCTGGGCACCGCAGGGCATCGCGGTGCGCAATCCGGCGTTCGACGTCACGCCGGCCGGGCTGGTCAGCGCCCTCATCTGCGAAAAAGGCGTGATTGCCGAACCGAGCCGCGAGCGCATCGCGGCGCGGCTCGCCGCCTAGGCGCCGAAGCCGTCAGCCACCTGGATGTCCACCAGGCTCGGCTTGCCGCTGCGCAAAGCCTCGCGCAACGCCACGCCGATGTCCGCGGGCCTGGTGACGCGGCGCGCAGCGAGCCCGAAGCCCTGTGCCAGGTGCACGAAATCGAGCGGCGGGTCGCGCAGGTCCATACCGGTGAATTCGCTGCGGCCGCGCATCGACACCAGGCGCTCCTTGAGGATGCGATAGCTGCGGTTGTTGGCGATGACGTAAGTGATCGGGAGCTTGAGATGCGCTGCGGTCCACAGCGCCTGCACGCCGTACATCGCGCTGCCGTCGCCGATCAGCGCCGCGATCGGCCGCCCGGGGAGCGCGAGGCTCACGCCCACCGCGCCGGGCAGCGCGAAACCCAGCCCGCCGCTCGCCAGCCCGTAATAGCTTTTCGGGTCGCGCATCGGCAACAGCGAAGGCAGCGAAAGGGCCGAGGTCAGCGCCTCCTCCACCACCACCGCGTCCTGCGGCAAGGCTTCGGTGAAGCGCAGCATCAGATAGCGCGGGTCGATCGGGGCGGTTTCCGCGGCCAGCAGAGCCTCGGCGCATGCCCGGTCGCGCTGCGCCGACCAGTTGCGCGGCTCCAGTCCGGCAAGGCGCTCGGCGGCTTGCGAAGCCTGCGCAGCGCCGCGCTTCGCTTTCAGAAGCGGCAGCAGCGCGCGCAGCGTTTCCTTCACGTTGCATTGCAGAGCCAGCTCGGTGGGATGGTTCTTGCCAAGCTCCCAGTCGCGCTCCGACAGGTGCACCACGGCGGTTCGCGGCGGCAGCGGCGACACCGGGCTGTACACCGACATGCGCAGCAAGTCGGCACCGAGGCAAAGCAGCAGGTCGTGCGCCTCGAGCGTGTCGCGCACCTGTTTCTGGTTGCGGGTGAGCGTGCCGAGGTAAGCGCGGTGCGCGGTCGGAAACTGTGCGCAGTAGGGAACCGTCTGCTGGTACACCGCCGCCCCGAGCAGCTCGGCGAGCTCGGATGCTTCGGCGAATGCGTCGTGGATCGCCAGCTCCTGCCCGGCGAGGATCACCGGGTTGCGCGCCGCGAGCAGCCGCTCGGCGAGCCGCGCGAGCGATTCGTCCGAGGGACGGTTCGCGGTGTCCACGCGCGTGGCGCGGCCGAGATCGATTTCCTTTTCCTCGTCCAGCACGTCGCCGGGCAGGCTGATGAATACCGGTCCGGTGGGCGGCGTGAGCGCAACCTTCGCCGCGCGGCGCACGATACGCGGCAAATCCTCGGCGCGCGTCACTTCCGCCGCCCACTTCACCATCGGCGCGGCGATCGGCAGCAGGGGCGCGTAGAGCAGCGGCTCCTGCACGCCGTGGCCCTGCTCCTGCTGGCCGGCCGTGAGGATCACCGGCGAGCCGGAGAACCGGGCGTTGAACAGCGCGCCCATGGCGTTGCCCAGCCCGGGTGCGACGTGCACGTTGGCCGCGGCGAGGCGATTGGAGGCGCGGCAATAGCCGTCGGCCATCGCCACCACCACCGCCTCCTGCAGGCCGAGCACGTAGCGCAGCTGCGGATAGTCCGGCAGCACCTCCATGATCGGCAGCTCGGTGGTGCCGGGATTGCCGAACAGGTGCGTCACGCCCTCGTCGGCGAGCAGCGCGAGGAACGCGGCGCGTCCGCTCATTGGGGTCAGATCTTGCATTGACGCATCGACGATTTACGCATCGCTCAACCCCGGATTTCCACCTCGGTATACGGCGGCACGCGGTCGAACAGCTCGATGATGTCGGCGTTGCGCATGCGGATGCAACCGATCGAGCCCGGTTTGCCCATCGCGGCCGTGTCGGGCGAGCCGTGGATGTAGATGTAGCGGCGCATGGTGTCCACCTTGCCGAGGCGATTCTTTCCCGGCTCACACCCGGAAAGCCACAGGATGCGCGTCAGGATCCAGTCGCGTCCGGGATAGCGCGCGTTCAGCTCCGGCGTCCAGATCTCGCCCGTGGGGCGCCGGCGCACGAACACGGTGCCCGCCGGCTCACCGGCGCCGATCTTCGCGCGCACAATGTGGTGCCCGCGCGGCGTGCACAAGCTGCCGCTTTGCTCGCCGGGTCCGTTCGTCGCCGTGGATACCGAATAGCGCTTGAGGGTGCGTCCGTCCGCCAGCAGCGCGAGCGACTGCGAGGCAAGGTCGATTTCGATCTTCATGCTCTGCGCGCGGCGAAGAATTCCTTCAGCAGGGCGCCGCACTCGGACTCCAGCAGGCCGCCTTCCACGCTGGCGTGGTGGTTGAGCGGCGAGGTGAAGAGATTCAGCACGCTGCCCGCGACCCCGGTCTTCGGATCCTGCGCGCCGAACACCACCCGGGCGATGCGCGCATGGAAGATCGCGCCGGCGCACATGAGGCAGGGCTCGAGCGTGACGTAGAGCGTGGCGCCGGCGAGGCGGTAATTGTGCGCCGTGCGGCAGGCGGCACGGATCGCTTCGATTTCGGCGTGCGAGGTGGCATCGGCGGCGGTGAGCGGCCGGTTCCAGCCCTCGCCGAGGATGCTGCCGTCCTGCACCACGACCGCGCCCACCGGGACCTCGCCCTCGTCGCGCGCGCGCGCCGCGAGTTCGAGCGCGCGGCGCATGAAAGACGCGTCGCTCACCGCTTCGCCTGCGCGGCGGCGACCGCCTGTTTCGGGTTGATCAGGAAGCGCCGCCCGTCGGCGGTCTTGTCCGTGGTCTCGCGAATGATCGCGATCACCTGCTCCGGCTTCAGCGCCGGATTGAGGGCGAGCATTTTCGCCGCCAGGTTCGTCACCTGCGGCGCCGACATCGAGGTGCCCGACTGCGCCACCCGCTCGCCGCCCGGAATCACGCTGTCCACGAGGTAGCCGTTGGCGTGTGCCGCCACCGTGGGGCCGTAGCTCGTGAATGGCGCCTCATCGCCCGCCTTGTCCACGGCGCCTACCGTGATCAGGTTCGGCAGCACGATGCCCGCGGGAATATCCTCTACGAACGAGGCATTCTGGTTGCTGTTGCCGGCCGCGGTGACGAACAGGATGCCGGGCGCGCTCGCCATGGCGCGCGTGAGCGCACGCTTGGTCGTTTCGAAGTACTCGCGCGCGGTGGCCTTGCGCTCCTCGGGAGTCTTGCCGAGGCCGCATTGCTCGAGCTCGCGCTCGACATCGAGCACGTTGCCGCCCCAGGACATGTTCACCACCTGGACGCCCTGGCGTTTCATGTGGTCCACGCTGGCCTGCATGTTGCCCGCGTCCCTTGCCACCAGTTCGCGGCTCGGGCAGGGATCGGGCAGCAGAGTGTTGCCGAACTCGATGCGCGCGTTCATCACGCGTGCCTGCGGGTTCCCGCCCAGGGCGATGCCGGCGACGTGCGTGCCGTGCGCATAGTTGCCCGCGAGCCGCAGTTCCTCGATCGCCGGCTTGAATTCCTGCGCCTTGAGCGAGGCGAGGAAGCGCTTCACCTCGCTGGATTCCGCGCTGTCGACGTTGGCCTGCAGATCGGAGAAGCCCTTGATCCTCGATTTCATCTGCGGCAGCTTGCTGCGCAGCGCCTCGGGAATCGGCACCAACTCGCTCGCAGAGGGGTTGGCGTATTTGTCGAAGGCGATCGTTGCCGGCTTGCCGTTGGCGTCGGCGATCAGCCGGTCCCTGAAAAGCGCGAGGTCCACGCCGCTGTCCCAAATGGCCACCCGAACCGGCTTGCCGGCGCCCGCTTGCAGCACGATGTCGCGCGCTGCCCAGATGTCGGCTTTGGCGACCGTGTGGCTCGCGAGATAGCTGGCGTAGGTCTCCATCAAGGTCGCCTTGAGCGGCAGCACGTAGGTCAGGGTGAAGCGGGTCGACACGATTCCCGGCGCGAGCTCGGAGGAGAGGCTTCCTGCCTTGTCCAGCGTGGGTTGCAGCACCTCGCGGATCTGGCCCAGGACGAGCGTCTCGCTGATGATCTCGGCGCGCGACTTGGCGCTCTTCATGTCGTTCTCGATCACCGCGTGAGGCAGCGGCGCGAGCTCCGCGGCGATGCGCTTGCCGACCTCTGTGCGATAGGCGTCCGACTGGAATCCGCCCGCTGTCTCGCGCGCACCGATGATGGCACGCAACAGCATTCCGGAGAGCAGCTTGTCCGCCGGTTTCTCCTGCAGCGCCTTGATCTGTTCGGACCCTTTGAGAGCGTCGGCGTAGCGACCTTCCAGCATGTCGAGCAGCACCAGGCTGCCGAGCAGCTGGCGCTGGGTAGCCTTGTCGCTGATGTCGTAGTCGCGCAGCACCGATTCGGTGTCGCGCCGCA
>Ga0156179_1066_pt1 | contig 32660 bp, 32 predicted proteins | sample RifCSPlowO2_12_FD_107832 | JGI IMG/M metagenome (GOLD analysis project Ga0156179, IMG submission 107832) | Betaproteobacteria bacterium RIFCSPLOWO2_12_FULL_67_28 | reverse complement strand
GATGTCGCCGCGGCCTGCGGCGTGGAGCGTTGGCCCGAGGGCGCGAACGTGCAGCGCGTGGCGGAACTTGAAGAGCGCGTGCGCGAACTCGGCATCTCGGGCGTTCCGACCTTCATCTTCGCGCGCAAATCCGGCCTCTCGGGAGCCTACCCGCCGGGGCAGCTCGCGGCCGCGATTCGCCAGGCGGCTGAATTGGGGTCTGCTGAATTGGGGTCAGAGTAACTTACTGGGAATCTCGCTGCGGCGTCGCGGCGCGAGTTACTCTGACCCCAATTCTCACTCCGCGAAGGCGAGGGTGACGCGCTTGTTGCGCTTGCCTTCGCTGCGGATGCGGACCACCTCGATGCGCCCGACTTCGCGCGTATTGCGTACGTGCGTGCCGCCGCAAGCCTGCAGGTCGACGCCCGGAATTTCGATCAGCCGCACGCGCCCGGCGCCGTGCGGCGGCGCCACAGACATCGTCCTCACCAGCTCGGGACGGGAGTCCAGTTCGGCGTCGGTGATCCAGCTCGAGCGCGTGTCGTGTCCCGCTTCCACCAGCGCATTCACGCCCGCCTCAATCGCACCCTTGTCCAGTTTTTCCATCTCGATATCGAAATCGAGGTGCGCCTTGTCCTCGGCGATCCGGCCGCCGGTGACCGAGGCGCGCACTACGGCGCCAAGCAGATGCAGCGCGGTGTGATAGCGCATGTGGCGGTAACGCCGCTCCCAATCGATCTCCAGCGCGACGGTCTCTCCCACGGCCGGTAGCGCCGCGCCAGGCTCGATGATATGCAGCACCGAATCCCCCTCGCCCTTGCGCGCGTCGATCACGCGCAGCGCGCCGATGCGTCCGGTGTCGCCCGGCTGGCCGCCGCCGAGCGGATAGAACACCGTGCGGTCGAGCTCGATCACGTTCTCCCGCACCGCGAGCACCGTCGCCTCGCACGAGCGCAGGTACGGGTCCTCGCGGAACAGCAGGATCACAGCAATGTGATCAGCGCGACGAAGAACACGACCAGCGCACCGGCGGCAAAGAAGGCGAGCGAGGCCTGCGACACGTCCGGCAGATCGGGATCGCGCGGCACCGGCAGGGGCAAAGCGTGTTCTTCCTCGACGTGCGCGGCAACGGCATGCACGCTCGACATCCTTTCGTTGAACGCGGAGAAGAATTCGCCCGCCACCTTCTGCGCGGCGGCGTCGACCAGGCGGGAGCCAATCTGCGCCAGCTTGCCGCCGACATGGGCTTTCGCCTGATAGGTGAGCAAGGTCTCCGCGGCGCCCTGGGGCGTGAGCTGGACGCTCGCCGAGCCCTTGGCGAAGCCGGCCACGCCACCCTGACCCTCGAAGGCGAGGGCATACGAGTGCGGCGGCTTGGCGTCCGAGATCAGCATCTTGCCCTTGAATTTCGCGCTCACCGGGCCGACGCGCGCGGTCATCAGTACCGTGTACTCGTTGTCGCTCACGGGCTGGATCGATTCGCAGCCCGGCACGCAGGCCTTGAGGAATTCCGGGTCGTTGAGCGCCGCCCAGGTGTCGGCCTGCGAGGCCGGAATGCGCTGCTCGCCCGTCATTTCCATGCGCGTTTCTCCACGTGTCGCGGCGCCGGCTCGGAAATCGCGTGCGCGAGATCGACCAGGCTCTGCAGATTATGCACCGGGAGGAAGCGGTCGACATGCGGCAGCATCGCGCGTACGCCCGCCGGCCGGGCCTCGAATTTCTCGTAGCGCAGCAGAGGATTGAGCCAGATCAGCTCGTTGCACGACTTGTGCAACCGCTGCATCTCTTCGCCGAGGCCCTCGCCCGCCTCGCGGTCCAGGCCGTCGGAGACCAGCAGCACGCAGGCGTTCTGGCCGAGCACGCGCCGGCCCCAGCGCCAGTTGAACTCGCGCAGGCACGAGCCGATGCGCGTGCCGCCGGACCAGTCCTTGATGAGCTCGGCCACCTTCGCCATCGCCACGTCGACGTCGCGGTGGCGCAGCTGGCGCGTGACGTTGGTGAGGCGCGTGCCGAACACGAACACGCTGACGCGGTCGCGGTCGTTGGTGATGGCGTGCAGGAAATGCAGGAACATGCGCGCGTAGGGATTCATCGAGCCCGAGATGTCGCACAGCACCACCAGCGGCGGATGAATCTCCAGCTTGACGCCGCGCACCAGCGGAATGACATCGCCGCCGTCGCGCAGGCTTTCGCGCAGGGTGGCGCGCAGGTCGATGCGGGTACCGCGCGGCGAGGCGCGGTAGCGGCGCGTGCGCACCAGCGGCAGCGGCAGCCGCAGCTCCCGCAGCATCTTTTTCGCCGCCGCAAGCTCGGCCGCCGACATGGTGTCGAAATCCATGCGCTGCAGGATCTCGCGCGACGAAAACGTGAGGCGCGCATCGAGCTCGACCTTCTGCTCCTGCGGCGGGTGCTGCGGCGGTTGTTGCTGCGCAAACAGCGCGTCGGAAAGCCGCTGGCTCTGCTCCGGGTCCCTGGCGGCGCGGCCGTAGGTCTTCGGCAGCAGCGCCTGCATCATTTTTTCGACCAGCTTCGGGTCGCGCCAGAAGATGCGGAACGCCTGGTCGAAGATCGGGCGCTGCTCTTCCCTGGACAGCAGCACCGCCGACATGGTCCAGTACCAGTCGTCGCGCCGATTGCAGTCCGCCAGCTCGAGCGCCTTGACGCAGTCGATGACCCGGTCCGGGCCGATGCGCAGGCCTGCGGCGCGCAGCAGGCGCACGAAGTGAAGCACGTTCTCCGCCAGCCGGCCGCGCGATCCGGAAGAATCGAGCTGTGGGAACATCTATGCGGTGGCGGCGACGCCCTTGGCCTCGGTCACCAGCCGCTCGGCCTCCTCGCCGGCAATGCGCTCGATGTCGTCCTGGTACTTGAGCAGCACGCCGAGCGTGTTGTTGACCGTTTCGGGGTCGAGCGCCATGCGGTCGAGCGCCACCAGGCAGTTGGCCCAGTCGATGGTCTCCGCGACCCCCGGCAGCTTGAACAGGTCGACGGTGCGCAAACGCTGCACGAAGGCGACCACTTCCTTCGACAGCGCGGCGCTGGCGCGCGGCGCCTTGCGCCGCAGGATCTCGAGTTCGCGCGGCGCGTCCGGGTAGTCCACCCAGTAATAAAAGCAGCGGCGCTTGACCGCGTCGTGGATTTCGCGCGTGCGGTTCGAGGTCATCACCACGATCGGCGGCTCGGCCGCCTTGAGGGTGCCGATCTCCGGGATCGAGATCTGCCAGTCCGAGAGCACTTCCAGCAGGTAAGCCTCGAACGGTTCGTCGGTGCGGTCGAGCTCGTCGATGAGCAGTACCGGCGCGGCGCCTTTTGCGCCCTCGAGCGCGCGCGCCAGCGGCCGCTTGACCAGGAACTTCTCCGAGAAAATGTCCTGCGCGAGTTTCTCCTTGGACCGTTCGCCCGAAGCCTCGGCGAGGCGGATCTCGATCATCTGGCGGGAGTAGTTCCACTCGTAGGCCGCCTGCGCGATGTCGAGGCCCTCGTAGCACTGCAGCCGGATCAGTTCACGGCCGAGCGCTGCGGCGACCACCTTCGCGATTTCGGTCTTGCCGACTCCGGCCTCGCCCTCGAGAAAGAGCGGCCGCTGCATCGCGAGCGACAGGTAGAGCGCGGTGGCGAGGCTGCGGTCGGCGACGTAGTCGGCCGAAGCAAGCAGTTCCTGGGTGGCGTCGATCGACTCGGGTAGGGGGCGGGGCATGGGGCGCAAGTGCTGCAAAGCATGAATTTTCCGCGATTTGACTCCGCTGCGCCACCGCTTTCCCCGGCCGGGGGCGAAGAAAAAGCCCGCCATCGGCGGGCTTTCGTGCGCCGTGAAAAGCGACTACTTCAGTGCCGCCTCGACCGCGCGTTTCGCCATCACCGTGACCAGGTGCGCCCGGTACTCGGCGCTCGCATGCAGGTCGGTGTTGAGGCCGCTCGCCGACTGTTTCACGCCGGCGACCGAATCCGGCGAGAACTTGGCCGAGAGGGCTTTCTCCATGTCCTTCTGGCGGAAGGCGCAGGAACCTGCGCCGGTGACCGCGACGCGCACGCCCCCCGGAGTCTCGGCGACGAATACGCCCACGATCGCAAAGCGCGAGGCCTGGTTCTTGAACTTCATGTAGGCCGCGCGCCTGGGCACCGGGAACGTCACCGCGGTGATGAGCTCGCCCTGAGCCAGCGCGGTTTCGTAAAGCCCCTTGAAGAAATCGTCCGCCGCGATCTTTCTCTTGTTGGTGACGATGGTCGCGCCCAGGCCGAGCACCGCCGCCGGGTAGTCGGCGGCCGGATCGTTGTGCGCCAGCGCGCCGCCGAGCGTGCCCATCGCGCGCACCTGACGATCGCCGATCTGGGCGGCGAGCGCGGCAAGCGCCGGGATCGCCTTCCGCACCTCGGCCGAGTTCGCGACCGCGCGGTGGCGCGTCATGGCGCCGACGCTCACCTCCGAGCCCGAGACCTTGATGCCGGCGAGGTCGGGCACCTCGCTCAGGTCGATGATGTCGGAGGGCGACGCGAGCCTCAGCTTCATCGCCTGGACCAGCGACTGGCCGCCAGCCAGAAGCTTGTGGTCCACGCCCTTGGCGGCGAGCTGCACCGCATCGTTGACGTTGCTGGGACGGTGATATTTGAACGGATGCATGGTTTTCTCCTCAGGCAGCTTTTTTCTGTTGCAGCGCGCGCCACACGGTCTGCGGAGTCGCGGGCATCGCCAGGTCCTTGATGCCGAGCGCATCGGTGATCGCGTTCATGAGCGCGGCCGGGGCGCCGATCGCGCCCGCCTCGCCGCAGCCCTTCACGCCCAGCGGGTTGTGCGTGCACGGCGTTTCGCGCGTGTCCACGAGGAAGGAAGGCAAGTCGTCGGCGCGCGGGATGCTGTAGTCCATGAACGAGCCGGTGACGAGCTGGCCGGTCGCATCATATTGGCAACCTTCGAGGAGCGCCTGACCGATGCCTTGCACGAGGCCGCCATGCACCTGACCCTCTACGATCATGGGATTGATGATCTTGCCGAAGTCGTCCACCGCCACCCACTTCTCGATTCCCACCTTGCCGGTCTCGGGATCGACTTCGACCTCGCAGACGTAGCTGCCGGCCGGAAAAGTGAAGTTGGACGGGTCGTAGAACGCGTTCTCGTTGAGGCCCGGCTCGAGCTTGTCATGCGGGTAGTTGTGCGGTACGTAGGCCGCGAACGCCACCTCGCCGAACATTTTCTTCTTGTCGGTGCCCGCCACCTTGTACACGCCGCGGTCGTACTCGACGTCCGCTTCGGCAGCCTCCATCAGGTGCGCGGCGATCTTCCTGCCCTTGGCGATGACCTTGTCGAGCGCCTTCATGATGGCGGTGCCGCCAACCGCGATCGAGCGCGAGCCGTAGGTGCCCATGCCGAACAGCACCTTCGAAGTATCGCCATGCACGATATCGACGTTCTCGATCGGCATGCCAAGCCGATCGGCCACCACCTGCGCAAACGATGTCTCATGGCCCTGGCCGTGCGAATGCGATCCCGTGAACACGGTCACGCTGCCGGTGGGGTGCACGCGGATCTCGCCCGCCTCGAACAGCCCGGCGCGCGCGCCGAGCGAGCCGGCAACCGCGGAGGGCGCGATGCCGCAGGCCTCGATGTAGCAGGCGTAGCCCAGGCCGCGCAGCTTGCCGCGCTTCGCGGACTCGGCCTTGCGCGCAGCGAATCCGGCGACGTCGGCCATCTTGACGGCCGCATCCAGCGTGGCGTCGTAATTGCCGGTGTCGTAGAGCAGCGCCACCGGGGTCTGGTACGGGAAGCTGCGGATGAAGTTGCGCCGGCGGATTTCTGCCGGATCGAGTTTCAGGTCGCGCGCCGCGGTCTCGACCAGCCGTTCGACGACGTAGGTGGCCTCGGGGCGGCCGGCGCCGCGGTAGGCATCGACCGGACTGGTGTTGGTGAACACCGCGGTCACTTCGCAGTGGATCAGCGGCGTCGTGTACTGGCCGGCGAGCAGCGTCGCGTACAGGATCGTCGGCACGCAGGACGCGAAGGTCGAAAGGTAGGCGCCGACATTGGCGATCGTCTTCACCCGCATGGCGAGGAACTTGCCGTCCTTGTCCAGGGCGAGCTCGGCGGTCGTGGTGTGGTCGCGGCCGTGGGCGTCCGAGAGATACGACTCGGAGCGCTCCGCGGTCCATTTCACCGGGCGGTTGAGCTGCTTCGCAGCCCAGGTCACGACCACGTCCTCGGCGTACAGATAGATTTTCGAGCCGAAGCCGCCGCCGACATCGCCGGCGACGACGCGCACCTTGTGCTCCGGCAGTCCCATGACGAACGCCGTCATGAGCAGGCGCTCGACGTGCGGGTTCTGGCTCGCCACGTAGAGCGTGTAACTGTCGTCGGCGCGCGAGTACATGCCGTTGGCGGCGCGCGGCTCGATGGCGTTCGGGATCAGGCGGTTGTTGACGAAATCGAGCCGCGTGACATGCGCCGCCTTGGCGAACGCCGCGTCCACCGCGGACTTGTCGCCGAGCGCCCAGACGTAGCAGGTGTTGTCCGGCGCGATGTCGTGGAGCGCGGGCGCGCCTTTGGCGCGGGCCTTCGCACCGTCGACCACCGCGGGCAGCGGCTCATAGTCGACCTCCACCATCTCGGCCGCGTCGCGCGCCTGCGCGAGGGTCTCGGCGATCACGACGGCGACCCGCTCGCCCGCAAAGCGCACCTTGCCTTGCGCCAGCACCGGATAAGGCGGCTCCTTCATCGGCTGGCCGTTGACATCGGTGATGAGCCAGCCGCAGGGCAGCCCACCGAGCTTGGCCGTGTCATCGCCCGTGTAGACCGCGAGCACGCCGGGCGCCGTCCGCGCCATGGCAGTGTTGACCGATTTGATGCGCGCGTGCGCGTGCGGCGAGCGCACGAAGGCGGCGTGGGTCTGCCCGGGCAGCGTGACGTCGTCGGTATACTGGCCCGCGCCCGTGAGAAAGCGGTAGTCCTCTTTGCGCGGAATGCGCGCGCCGATGAGCGGTGCGTTCATGGGATCTCCTTATTTCGCCGCGGCCATGGCTCTTGCACCGGCCATGATCGCCTTGACGATGTTGTGATAACCGGTGCAGCGGCAGAAATTGCCGTCGAGCGCCTCGCGCACCTGCTGCTCGGTCGGATTCGGATTACCGTTTGCGAAATCGATCGCGTTCATCACCATGCCCGGCGTGCAGAAGCCGCACTGCAGGCCATGATGCTCCTTGAACGCCGCCTGCATCGGGTGCAGCGTGCCGTCCGCCGCCGCTACGTCCTCGATGGTGCGGATCTCCGAGCCTTCCGCCTGCATCGCCAGCATCGAGCAGGACTTCACCGCCTTGCCATTCATGTGCACCGTGCAGGCCCCGCATTGCGCGGTGTCGCAGCCGACGTGCGTGCCGGTGAGCCGCAGCGTGTCGCGAATCACGCTGACGAGCAACGTGCGCTCTTCCACCTCCGCTGACACCGACTTGCCGTTGACCTTCATGGATACTCTGACTGCCATGGCTCCTCCTTCGATCGGAAGCTTTGTTGTTGAACGGGGTGGTCGCGAGCCGTTTCCGCGAGCGGACAAGAGTTCGATGCGATGGGATGTGAACGGGGGCGCGCGGCTGCTGCGGGAATACTAACCAAGCGTCCGACCAAGAGCAATGCGGCGACGCAGCAATGCGCCTTCGCGGGGCAAAAAAAACCCGCCGGCGCGGGTTTCTTGAAGTGCCGGCGCGGCGCTACTTCAGCTTGCTTTCCTTGTACATCACGTGCTTGCGCGCCTTCGGATCGTATTTCATGATCTCCAGCTTGTCGGGCGTGGTGCGCTTGTTCTTGGTCGTGGTGTAGAAATGGCCGGTACCGGCGGACGATTCGAGCTTGATTTTCTCGCGCATGGCGGGTTCTCCTCAGGCAGCTTTCTTTTTCGCTTCGATCTCGGCGAGCACGGCCTCGACGCCGAGCTTGTCGATGCGGCGCAAGCCCGCGGTCGACACGCGCAGCCGCACGAAGCGGTTCTGGCTCTCGATCCAGAAGCGGCGATAGTGCAGGTTGGGCTGGTACACCCGCTTGGTCCTGTTATTGGCGTGGGAAACGAAGTTTCCCTTCATCGGCTTCTTGCCGGTGACCTGGCAGACTCGGGACATGGTGGAACTCCGGGGGACTTTCGAAAAGGCGCGAATTATAGCAGCCCGCGTTCAGCGAACGACAGGCACTGGTTGCCGGCAACGACAAAGTGGTCCAGGACCTTGATCTCCACCAGCGCGAGCGCTTCCTTGAGCTGGCGGGTGAGCAGTTCGTCCGCCTGGCTGGGTTGCGCCACGCCGGAGGGGTGGTTGTGGGCGAAGATCACGGCGGCGGCGTTTGCGCTGAGCGCCGCCTTGACGATTTCGCGCGGATAGACGCTCGTCTGAGTCAGGGTACCGCGGAACAGTTCTTCGGCGCGGATCACCCGGTGCTGCGCGTCGACGAACAGCGTCATGAAGACCTCGTGCTCGCGCGCGCCGAGCGCGAGGCGGAGGTAATCACGCACCGCTGCGGGCGAAGTGAGGGCGTTGCCGCCGCGCAATTGCTCCCCCAGGCAGCGCCGGGCGACTTCGAGCACCGCGGCGAGCTGCGCGGCCTTGGCCGGTCCGAGCCCTTTCACGGTTTGCGCGGCACACCCGGCAGCGAGCAGTCCGGCGAGCCCGCCGAACCGTGCGAGCAGCTCGCGCGCGACGTCTACCGCGCTCTTGCCGCGCACGCCCGTGCGCAGGAACACGGCGAGCAGCTCGGCGTCGCTCAGCGCAGCGGGTCCGAGCGCCAGCAGCCGCTCGCGCGGGCGCTCCTGCGCGGGCCAGTCCGAAATGGCCATGTCCTCCCCAATCCCCTAGAATCCGCACTCCCTTTAACGCGCCTGACGACGCTCCGATGACTCTCAAGGGCAAGCGCATCCTGCTCGGCCTGACCGGCGGCATTGCCGCCTACAAGTCGGCCGAACTGGCGCGCTCGCTGGTCAGGGCGGGCTGCGACGTTCGCGCCGTGCTCACCGAGGCGGCAACGCACTTCGTCGGCGTCGCCACGCTGCAGGCGCTCACCGGCCAGACCGCCTGGAGCGACCTGTGGGACCCGCGAGTCGCCGACAACATGGCGCATATCGAGCTGTCGCGCGACCGCGACCTGATCGTGGTGGCCCCGGCGAGCGCCGACTTCATCGCCAAGGCCGCGCACGGCCTCGCCGACGACCTGCTGACGACCCTGGTGCTTGCGCGCCGCTGTCCGCTGCTCGTGGCTCCGGCGATGAACGTCGAGATGTGGGACAACCCCGCGACCCAGCGCAACCTGCTGGCGCTGCGCGACGACGGCGTTGCGATCGCGGGCCCGGTGGCGGGCGACCAGGCGTGCGGCGAAACCGGCATGGGCCGCATGCTCGAGCCGGCGGGAATTCTCGCCGAGATCGAGGCGTTTTTTCAGCCCAAGTCGCTCGCCGGCAAGCGGGTGCTCGTCACCGCCGGCCCGACCGAGGAGCCGATCGACCCGGTGCGCGTGATCACCAACGCAAGCTCCGGCAAGATGGGTTTTGCCGTGGCGCGCGCGGCGCGCGAGGCCGGCGCCGAAGTGACGCTGATCAGCGGACCGGTCGCCCTGGCCACGCCGGCGGGGCTCGCGCGGGTCGACGTGCGAACCGCGCAGGAGATGTTCGACGCCGTAAAGGCCGCCGCCGGGAGCAGCGACATTTTCGTGTCGGTGGCCGCGGTGTCCGATTACCGCGTCGCGAATCGCGTTGCGCAGAAGATCAAGAAGCGCGCCGGCGAGGGACCGCGGCTGGAGCTGGTCGAGAATCCGGACATCCTCGCCTGGGTAGCGAAACAGCGCGCGGCGCCGTTTTGCGTCGGTTTCGCCGCCGAGAGCGAAAAGCTCGGCGAACATGCGCGCGAAAAGCGCGCCCGCAAGGGCATCCCGCTGCTGGCGGCCAATCTGGCGCAGGAGGCGATCGGATCCGACGATAACGCGATTACGCTGTTCGACGACAACGGCGAGCATCCGCTCGGGCGCGGGCCGAAAATCGAACTGGCGCGCAAGCTGGTCGCGCACGTCGCCGCGCTCATGGCGGCCAGGCAGCGCAGGCGGTGATGCGCCTGGAAGTTCGCGTGCTCGATCCCCGGGTGCGCGAGTTGCTGCCGCACTACGCCACGCCCGGGGCGGCGGGACTCGATCTGCGCGCCTGCCTGGACACGGCGCTGGTGCTCGAGCCGGGGGATTCGCAACTGATTCCGTCAGGCATCGCGATCCATCTCGCGGATCCGGGCTATGCCGCGCTGGTGCTGCCGCGCTCGGGGCTGGGCGCCAAGCACGGCATCGTGCTCGGCAACCTGGTGGGGCTGATCGACTCCGATTATCAGGGACCGATCCTGGTCTCGGTGTGGAACCGCGGCCGCGCCGCGTTTACCGTGCAGCCCCTGGAGCGCATCGCCCAGCTGGTCGTGGTTCCGGTGCAGCAGGTTGCGTTCGAGGTGGTCGAGGAGTTTCGCGCGTCGACTCGCGGCGCCAGCGGCTTCGGCAGCACGGGGCGCTGAGCGCCGCTGTCGCAATGCCCCGTGCGGGCGATCCAGGCTAGCCGAGGGCGTCCTGCCAGATGTTCACCGCCCAGGCCCAGGCGTAAGCACCTTCCAGCGCGTTGCGGGCCGACGATACGCCACCGGCGCCCGGCACCGTGGTGAGCGTCTTGTCCTTGTCGTTCCAGGTGTGCACCGAGGCGACGTGGATCGCCTCCTTGTCGGAAACGTAGCTGTAGCAGGTGTTCGCGATCTTCGGCTCCGGATTGGGCGAGCGGCCGTTGAGCATCGCGACCACCGCGGAAGCGCAGATCTTCGCATGCTGATTGGCCATGCTCGCTGACTTCGGCATGAGCGGTGCCGAAAGCGTGGCATCGCCAAGCACGTGCACGCCCTTGACGGCGGTCGACTCCATGCTGCGCCAGTCGACGCCGCACCAGCGGTTGTTGGCAGTGATCAGGCCGGCCTTGACCGCGAGATCGCCGGCGCGCTGCGGCGGCACGACGTTCAGCACGTCGCCCTTGACGTCTTCCACCTCGAGTTTCACGGTGTTGGTCTTGGGATCGACGCCGATCGCCTTGGCGTTGCCGCGGAATTCGATCATCCCCTTGTAGAGCTCCGCCCACGCCTTCTTGAACAGCGGACCCTTGGAGGTGACGTCCGGGTTGGCGTCGAGGATCAGCACCTTGGAGCGGGGCTTCGCCATCTTGAAGTAGCTCGCGACCTGGCACGCGCGCTCATAGGGCCCCGGCGGGCAGCGGTAGGGCGCAAGCGGCACCGACAGCACGTACACGCCGCCATCCTTCATCTGTTGCAGCTGCTTTCTGAGCCCGATGGTCTGTGCTCCGGCTTTCCAGCCGTGCAGCACGCGGCCACTCTTCATCGCCGCGTCATAGCCGGCGATCTGGTCGAACATGAAATCGATGCCGGGTGCGACGATCAGGCGATCGTAGGTCAGGTCGCCGCCGCGCTCGAGTTTGACGGTGCGCTTGGCGGTGTCGAGCGCGAGCGCCTCGTCGAACACGATCTGCACGCCGTACTTGCGCAAGCCGTCGTAGTTGTGGCGGATGTCCTCCATGGTCTTGGAGCCGCCGAGCACGAGGTTGGAGAGCGGACACGAGGTGAAGATGTTCGCGCGCTCGACCATCACGACGTCGATGGCCGGATCCCACAGGCGGATGTACTTCGCTGCGGTGGCGCCACCGAAGCCGCCGCCCACCACCACGACGCGCCCTTTGGACTGCGTCGTGGTTGCGCATCCGGCAGCGGCAAGTGCCGCCGCGGCGCCGCCGAGCTTGAGGAAATCACGTCGATCGAATGTTCTGTTCATGGCCGCCCTCTACCGTTTTTGCGTCGCGAAGTAATCGGCGATCAGCCGAATCTGCTGGTCGGTGTAGCCCTTGGCTATCTGGTGCATGACGGTCGCCGGTTTGGCGCCCGAGCGGAACTCGGTGACCTTGCGCACCAGATCCTGCTGCGCCATGCCGGCGAGCGGCTCATAACCCACGGCCCCACGGCCATTGGTGCCGTGGCACATGGCGCAGGAAGCAGCGAGGTCGCGTCCGGCACTCTGGTCTTGCGTCCAGGCGACGGCCGGCGTCAACGCAAGCGCGGCCGCGCAAATGATAGCAATTCGCATGTGAGTTCTCCTCTCCTCGGTGAATTGCGGTGAGTTTCCGCTGCGGCGCGGAGTGCTGTCAAGCCGCGGCATCGACAGGCGCGGCAATGCAGGATCGGCGCCGCCGCGCCTTGCCCGCGCTCAGGTGACGGGAGCCGCTCGCGGTGCCGCCGGCGCGGCCTGCTCCTCGAAGCGCAGCACGATATCCGGCTCGGCACCCGCGACGGCTTGCACGTCGATGGTGACCTTGCCCCCGTGCTGCAGCTTGCCGAACAGCAATTCGTCGGCGAGTGCGCGCCGCACCGTGTCCTGGATGAGGCGCGCCATGGGACGCGCGCCCATCAGCGGATCGAAGCCTTTCTTCGCCAGGTGCTCCTTGAGCGTCTGCGTGAAGTGCGCCTCGACTTTCTTCTCGGCGAGCTGCTCTTCCAGCTGCATGAGGAACTTGTCGACCACGCGCAGAATGATGTCGTGGTCGAGCGCCCGGAACGAGATGCTGGCGTCGAGGCGGTTGCGGAACTCCGGCGTGAACATGCGCTTGATCGCTTCGAGCTCGTCGCCGGCCTGCTTGGCGGAGGTGAAGCCCATGGTGTTGCGCGCCAGCGATTCGGCCCCCGCGTTGGTGGTCATCACGATGAGCACGTTGCGGAAATCCGCCTTGCGGCCGTTATTGTCGGTGAGCGTGCCGTGGTCCATCACCTGCAGCAGGATGCTGTAGATGTCCGGATGCGCCTTCTCGATCTCGTCGAGCAGCAGCACCGCGTAGGGCTTCTTGGTGATCGCCTCGGTCAGCAGGCCGCCCTGCTCGAAGCCGACGTAGCCCGGCGGCGCGCCGATCAGCCGGCTCACGGCGTGGCGTTCCATGTATTCCGACATGTCGAAGCGGATCAGCTCGATGCCCAGGCAGTAGGCGAGCTGGCGCGCGACTTCGGTCTTGCCGACGCCGGTGGGGCCGCTGAAGAGAAACGATCCGATCGGCTTTTGCGGATTGCCCAGGCCCGAGCGCGCCATCTTGATCGCGGCGGCGAGCGCCCCGATCGCCTGATCCTGGCCGAACACCACCGACTTCAGGTCGCGCTCCAGATTGGCGAGCGCGCTGCGGTCGTCGGTCGAGACGCTGCGCGGCGGGATGCGCGCGATCTTGGCGATGATCTCCTCGATCTCGGACTTGCCGATGACGCGCTTCTGCTTGCCCCTAGGCGCGATACGCTGTGCCGCGCCCGCCTCGTCGATCACGTCGATCGCCTTGTCCGGCAGGTGGCGGTCGTTGATGTACTTGGCCGACAGCTCCGCCGCGGTGCTGAGCGCGCCGGCAGTGTACTTGACGCTGTGGTGCGCCTCGAAGCGGCTCTTGAGGCCCTTGAGGATCTCGACCGTTTCTTCCACCGACGGCTCGACGACGTCGATCTTCTGGAAGCGCCGCGACAGCGCGTGGTCCTTCTCGAACACGCCGCGATACTCCTGGTAGGTGGTTGCGCCGATGCATTTCAGCGCCCCCGTCGAGAGCGCCGGCTTGAGCAGGTTCGACGCATCGAGCGTGCCGCCCGAGGCAGCCCCGGCGCCGATTACCGTGTGTATTTCGTCGATGAACAGGATCGCGTTCGGGTTGTCCACCAGCTGCTTCAGCACCGCCTTCAGCCGCTGCTCGAAATCGCCGCGGTACTTGGTGCCGGCGAGCAGCGCGCCCATGTCGAGCGCGTAGACGATCGACTTGGCGAGCAGCTCGGGCACCTGACCCTCGACGATGTGCCGCGCCAGCCCTTCGGCGATCGCCGTCTTGCCGACCCCGGCCTCGCCCACCAGCAGCGGATTGTTCTTGCGCCGCCGGCACAACGTCTGGATGACGCGTTGCAGCTCGCGGTCGCGGCCGATGAGGGGGTCGATCTTGCCCGCGACGGCGAGCGCGTTCAGGTTCTGGGTGAAGTTGTCCAGCGGGCTGTTGGCGGGCTGCGCCTCGGCTTCCTGGTCGCTGTCCTCGCCGCTCTTGCCATGGTGCGGCTGCGGCGCCTTGGCGATGCCGTGCGAAATGAAATTGACCACGTCGAGGCGCGTGATCCCCTGTTGCTGCAGGAAATACACGGCGTGCGAGTCCTTCTCGCCGAAAATCGCCACCAGCACGTTGGCTCCCGTGACCTCTTTCTTGCCGGAGGACTGCACGTGCAGGATGGCGCGCTGGATCACGCGCTGGAAGCCGAGCGTGGGCTGGGTGTCGACCTCGCGGTCCGGCGCGATGCGCGGCGTCTGTTCGCCGATGTGCTGCGTCAGCTGCTTGCGCAGCTCGTCGATGTTGGCGCCGCAGGCGCGCAGCACTTCCGCCGCGGTCGGGTTGTCCAGCAGCGCCAGCAGCAGGTGCTCCACCGTGATGAATTCGTGGCGCTTCTGGCGCGCTTCCACGAACGCCATGTGCAGGCTGACTTCGAGCTCCTGGGCGATCATCCTACGATTCCTCCATCACGCACTGCAGCGGGTGCTGGTGCCTGCGCGCATAAGCCGCCACCTGCTGCACCCTGGTGGCGGCGACATCTTTCGGATAAACGCCGCAGACGCCGACGCCCTCGCGATGCACCTTCAACATCACCTGGGTGGCGCGTTCCCGCGTCATCGCGAAGAACTTCTGCAACACCGCCACCACGAACTCCATGGGCGTGTAATCGTCGTTCAGCAGCATGACCTTGAACATCGGCGGCGGCTTGAGCTTCGCCTTGCGAACCTCGAGTACCGTGCCGTCCTTGTGCTGCGTGGACATGCTGTCGTCTGCGCCCGATGCTGCACTCCGTCTGCAGTGAATGACCGGCTCGGCAGTTGCCGTCCCGAGTCCCGGTTATCGTAGCCAATGCCTGCGCGCAGTGCAATGCGAAGTGAATCGACCAATGCACGGCGCGTCGCGCGGAGGACCGGGCGCGGGGGCTTGACGGCATCGCGGAAGGCGCGTAAAAGCCGCCGTGTGTTTGGATTCAGGCTGTCTGTAACGCCACGCGAAGGGGCGACGGGGTCGTGAGTTTCAAGCATGGCCCGGGCTGCTCGCCCGGAGTTTCCACCAACAGAAGGAAGCAGCGATGGCTACCGGCACAGTGAAGTGGTTCAACGACGCGAAAGGCTACGGGTTCATCACGCCGGACGACGGCAGCGAGGATCTGTTCGCACACTTTTCTGCCATCAACATGCAGGGCTTCAAGTCCCTCAAGGAAGGCCAGAAGGTCAGCTTCGACGTCGTGCAGGGTCCCAAGGGCAAGCAGGCTTCGAATATCCAGAAGGTCTGAGTCCCCGCGACCGCAGCATTGAAAAGGGCCGCGCCAGCGGCCCTTCTTGTTTCTTGCCGCGGCGCCGTTCGGCGCTACATGCGCTCGATCATCGCCTGGCCGAAGCCGGAGCACGACACCTGCTTCGCGCCCTGCATCAGGCGGGCGAAATCGTAGGTCACCACTTTGTCGGCGATCGCGCGCTCCATCGACCGCAGGATCGCGTCCGCAGCCTCGAACCAGCCCATGTGGCGCAGCATCATCTCGGCTGACAGGATCTCCGAGCCCGGATTGACGTAGTCCTTGCCGGCGTATTTCGGCGCCGTGCCGTGCGTCGCCTCGAACATCGCGACCGTGTCGCTCAGGTTGGCGCCCGGCGCGATGCCGATGCCGCCGACCTGTGCCGCGAGCGCGTCCGAGATGTAGTCGCCGTTCAGGTTGAGCGTGGCGATGACGTCGTACTCGGCCGGCCGCAGCAGGATCTGCTGCAGGAAAGCGTCGGTGATGACGTCCTTCACCACGATGTCCTGGCCGGTCTTCGGGTTCCCGTAGCTGCACCACGGCCCACCGTCGATCGGCTTGGCGCCGAATTCGCGCTGCGCCAGCGCGTAGCCCCAGTCGCGGAAGCCGCCCTCGGTGAACTTCTGGATGTTGCCCTTGTGCACCAGGGTGACCGATTTGCGGTTGTTGTCGATCGCGTATTGGAACGCCCTGCGGATGAGCCGCTCCGAGCCCTCGATCGAGACCGGTTTGATGCCGATCGCCGAGCTCTCCGGGAAGCGGATCTTCCTGACCTTCATCTCCTTGATGAGAAAGTCGATCACCTTCTTCGCGTCGGGTGTCTTCGCCGCCCACTCGATGCCGGCGTAGATGTCCTCCGCGTTCTCGCGGAAGATCACCATGGCGGTCTTTTCCGGCTCCTTGAGCGGGCTGGGCACGCCCTTGAAATAGCGGATCGGGCGCAGGCACACGTACAGATCGAGTTCCTGGCGCAGCGCGACGTTGATCGAGCGGATGCCGCCGCCGACCGGCGTCGTGAGCGGGCCCTTGATCGAGACCACGTATTCCCTCGATGCCTCGAGCGTCTCCTCGGGGAGCCAGACGTTCTCGCCGTAGACCTTGCAGGATTTCTCGCCGGCGTACATTTCCATCCAGACGATGCGGCGCTTGCCGCCGTAGGCCTTCGCCACCGCCGCGTCCACGACCTTGAGCATCACCGGCGTGATGTCGACCCCGGTGCCGTCGCCTTCGATGTACGGGATGATCGGCCGGTCAGGCACGGCGAGAGAAAAATCCGGGTTGACCTTGATCTTTTCCCCGCTCGCGGGGACTTTGATGTGCTTGTACGCCATGCGAACTCCCGGGAATTCCTGTAGAGGGGGAAACGTGATTTTATCGGACTTCGCGCTGCGCTGCGGCCTCAGACGGGGAGGACTTTGATGTCGAATAGACGTTCAGCGAGCCACAGCGCCGCGACCAGCGCGATCGCCGCCGAGCCGCCCGCGAATACCAGGCGGCGGTAGAACCAGCCGTACCGCAAGCCGTACGCGAGCGGCAGAAAGACGGCCACGATCACGAGCTGCCCGGCTTCGACGCCCAGATTGAAGCCCACCAGCGCCGGAAGCAGCGCGTGCCTCGGCAGGCCGAGGTCGGCAAGCACGCTGGCAAAACCGAAGCCGTGGATGAGCCCGAAGGCGAACGCCACGAGCCACCGGCCACGCCGCACCACGGTCCACAGGTTGTTGAGCGCAGCGAGCACCACCGAGAACGCGATCGCCGACTCGACCAGACGCGACGGCAATTCGATCACCGCCAGCGCCGCGAGCGACAGGGTGATCGAGTGCGCCACGGTGAAAGCCGTCACGACCTTGAATACGTCCCGGAACACCGGTGCGAAGCGTGGCGCAGCCTGCCAAGCTCCGCCGCCGAATACGAGCACGGCGGGCAGCAAGAGCGAAATCAGAAACAGGACGTGATCGATCCCGATCCAGATGTGCCACACGCCTTCGCGCGCATACGCGTAGAGCGGCGTGAGCCAGCCTTCCTCGGCGAGAGTGAATTCCTGTTTCGAATGCTCGGGCGAGAATGCCGCCGCGCGCGTATGGCTTGCGCGGCTGAGGTTGAGCAGGCCGCGGTGCGTCGGATCGAGATCGAAAAACAGCCGGTAGCCGACGCCTACGGCGTGGATTTCGCCGGCGCCGCACTCGCCCCGAAACAGCAGCACCGCGTAGGTGCCGTCGCTGTGCCGGTCGACCTGGTGGCCGGCCGGGGAGAGCGCGCAGGGGCGGCCGTTGGCGCTCACTGCGAGACGCGCGAGCGCGTAGGCGGCGAGCTCGCCATGGCGTCGCCGGAGCTCTCCCCAGGTGATCGCGCTGTCGCCATTCTCGTCGAGACCGATTGCGTACTCCAGGTCGCGCAGCGCGATGTCCCAGCGGCCGCGCAGCCGGGCGCCCTCGATTTCCAGCGACAGGTAGCTGTCGCTCGGCTTGTGCGCCAGCGCGCCGAGCGAAGCGAGCGCGAGCAACGCGGCGCCGACCCACTTCATCGGGCGGTTGAGCGCGGCATCGACCGCAGTTGCGCCGCAAGGCGTGCGAGACGGAAATCCTCGTAGCCGCTCGCCGCGAGCCATTCGAGCACTGGCTGCGCGAGCCGCGCATCCCCGGCGGCGAGCGCGGCTTCCATCAGGATGCGCGCATCCGCCGCCTCGCGTTGCCCGGCCCCCCAGTTCTGCGCGGCGATCGTCACTGCGCCTTTGGCGTCGGCAAGGAACTCCAGGCGGAACCGCGCCTCGTCCTGCGCGTGCAGGCGCTCGCCGCGCTGCGCATCGGCGGCATAGCGCGCCTGCAACTTGCCGGCCAGAGCGGCCGCTTCGGGCCGGGCGAGCGCCCTCAGCGCGCGCGCTCGCAGCAACAACAGCACGTCGGAGCGCTCCCAATCGCGCAGCAGTGCCGCCGCCTCGGCCGGGCGCTGCTCGTCGAGGAGGAACTCGGCATAGGCCGCCAGCAGGTACTGGTCCGTTTCGCCGAGCGCGATCGCTGCCCGGTAGTGTGCGTCTGCCGCGCCGGCGTCGCCCAGACGCTGCGCCATGTCCGCGAGCAGCGTGGCGGTCCATAGCCGCAGCGTGAGGCGCGCCGCGGGATGGCGCTCGCTCGCCGCAAGCAGCCGCTCGTACGCAGAACGCAGCTTGCCGGTTGCGGCGGCGACGTGCGCAAGACAGCCGGTGCCGAGCAGCTCACTGGCGACGCGCGCGAGTCGCTCGCAGTCGCGGTGCGCGCCGGCATAGTCGGCTTGCACCATGCGCACCGCGGCGCTCCACGCGAGGGCCTCGGGATCCTGCGGTTGTGCGGAGAGCGCCTTGTCGAGCAGGGCCATCGCGCGCGCGAACTGGTGCCGGTACTGGGCCAGTTGGGCACGCACGACGAGCAATTCGGGCGGCGCGGCGTCGCTTTCGGGCAACGGTCGGAGCGCGGCCTCCGCATAGCCTACATAGCGCGGGTCGCCTTCGGCCTGCGCCAGGTCGAAATAGCGGCGCGCCAGGGCAATCGCCCGCTCCGCGTTGCCCGGATGCGCGGCCAATGCCGCCCGCAGGCTGCGCAATTCACGCTGTGCAGGGTCGGCGGCGCGGTAGGGCAGCTTCTCGAGCACTACGGCATCGTTCGCCGGCACGAAGGGCGCCGGCCAGACGGTGCCGGGTACCGCAACCAGACCGAGGCCGGTTGCCGCCACGCATCCGAGAAAGTTCAAGAAAGTCATATAAAACAATAGATTAACACGTATTTGTGAGACCCGAGAGGTTGTCATAGAATCCGCGCGGGGCTTTCCGCCCCACAGGGAGGCACGCCGGGAAGGGGAGACTCGGGTCAACCGACCGCTTGTTGCGCGCGTTATTCGCCGCGGCACGCTCTTTGCGTCAGCCGATGATTCCAATCACCTAGGAGACATGAGATGAACAAGCTGTTGTCAATCGTCGTCGCCGCCATGTTTGCGGCCGTGAGCGTCAATGCGATCGCCGCCAAGCACATGGCCGCCGAAAAAGGCGCGAAGGAAGAGAAGAAAGAAATGAAGAAAGAAGTGAAGAAGGCCGACAAGAAAGCCGAAGCCAAGAAGGCCGACGGCAAGAAAGCCGAAGCGAAGAAGGCCGACGGCAAGAAAGAGATGAAGAAGGGCGAAGACACCAAGAAGGCCGAGAAGAAGTAAGCAGGCTTCCTTCGCGACAAAGGCAGGGCCCGAGGCCCTGCCTTTTTCATTTATGTCGACGCGAATCGCTGCCCTTGCATTGGCGCTGTGCCTGTCCGGCGCGGCGCAGGCCCAGCTGCCCGTGGTCGACCTCAGCGCCGGCATGCACCGCATCCGTGCCGAGCTTGCCGACACGTTTGCGAGCCGCATGCAGGGCCTGATGCATCGCGCAGCGCTCGCGCCCAACGCCGGCATGCTGTTCGTGTTCGACGACAACAGCCTCCATTGCATGTGGATGAAGAACACCCTGATCCCGCTCTCGGTCGCGTTCATCGACGAGGCCGGCGCGGTCGTCAATATCGCCGACATGCGGCCGCACGACGAACAGTCGCACTGCGCTGCCAGGCCAGTGCGCTACGCACTCGAGATGGAGCGCGGCTGGTTCGCCAGGCGCGGCATCAAGCCCGGCGCGAAGCTGCGCGGGCTCGGACCGTCCAAACGCAGCTAGTTACAGTCCGCCGTTCTGCTGCGCCACCATGCAGTAGAGCATCGGGATCGAGAGCATGGTGTTCAAGCGCGAGGTGAGCATCGCCTTGCGCGCGGCAGCCGTCTTTTCCTCGGGGCTGACCTGCACCATGCCGAGCGCCTTCTGCTGGTTCGGCCAGATGATGAACCAGACGTTGAACCACATCACCATGCCCAGCCACATGCCGATGCCGATGGCGTGGAATGGCTTCTGCAGCGAGAGCGCGGCCGCGATATAGCCGTTCATCCAGCCGAGCAGCAGGCCGGTGGCGATGGTCGCCATCGCTGCCCAGCGGAACCAGAACAGCGCCTCGGGCGCGATCACCTTGCCGATGGCGGGCTTTTGCTCGTCGGGGATCTTGGGCATCGACGGGATCTGCACGAAGTTGAAGTACCACAGCAGGCCGATCCACATCACGCCCGAGAGCACGTGCAGCCAGCGCATGAAAAAGCGCGACCAGTTCATGTCGAGGCTGATGGCCTGGCCGGTGCCCGCGCCGGCGACGACGATGATGATCAGGAGCAGCACGATGCCGGCGATGACGGTGCGGCCGAGCGACTGGAAGACTGCAGCCATGGCGTTCCTCCTCAAGTTGTTATGCGGCTGAGGAAAAAAAGTCTAGCACAGGCGCCGCGGCGTCAGACCCTCTCCGGGTCACGGGCATGCAGCGGCCGCAGCGCAAAGCGCGCCGCGCGCAAGTGGGCGAATCACGCCGCTTTTACGACCAGTACCGCGCACTGGGTCCGGTTGAGGACGCGTTCGGTGTTGCTTCCCAGCACCAATCGCTCGAACCCGGTGCGGCCATGGCTGCCCATGATGATCAGGTCGGCCCCCGTTCTGGCGGCTGCTGCAACAATCATGTCGGCTGCGAGGCCCTGCGCGACTTCGCCGTCCGCATCGACGCCGTCGGAGCGCAGGGCGCGCACGATTCGCTCGACCACGCCCGGGGCTTCCCGGCGGCGCGTTTCGGGGTGTGAGGGCACGGCCACCGAGACCACGGTCACCGGCGTCTCGCAGCGCTTGGCCAGATTGCCTGCCGCCGCCGCCGCCGCGTCCCCGAAGCGTGAACCGTCCGATGCCAGCACGAACCGCCGGCCGCGCACCTCCGCGGCGCGCGGCACGACCAGCACGCTGCAATGCGCACCGCCGATGAGCTTGAGCGTCGCGTCGCCCACCATCATGCGCGCGAGTCCGCGGCGGCCGCGGCGCCCGACCACGATCAGGTCCGCCCGCATGCGCTCGCTTTCGTCGACGATCCGGTCGTGCACGCTGAACCCCTGCACGACCTCGATTTCGCAGTCGACGCCGGCCGCCGTCGCCCCAGCGGCGACCTGTTCGAGGTGCACGCGCGCCGCATCCAGTTCGTGTTTGAGGATTTGCTCGCCCAGGGTCTCGTGTTCCTGATCTGCGGCCACGAACGTGACGGCGCGCAGGCGCGCGCCGCAGCGCTTTGCCAGGCGCAAGGCTTCCCGCACCGCCCCGGCGCTGTATTCGGAACCGTCGCTCGCCACGAGGAACCGTTCGAATCGCCCGAGCGGCGAAAGTTGCGGCAGCACCTGCGCCGCGCCGCCAGGTAGCGGCATCACGGCAACCGCCGGCGCTGCAACGGCCTGCGCCTCGCGCTCGGTGCGCATGCCCTTGCGCAACGCCTGCAGAATGATCATTGCCCCGGTGACAAGGGCGAACATCATGATGCCGAAGCTCACGCCCTTCAGGACTTTCGCCGTGCCGCCGGCGAGCGGCCCGATCAGCTCCAGTTCGGAGAGATAGACCGGGATGACCAGTGCGCGGCTCACCAGCACCACCACCATGATCGTTCCCATCACCACCTTGATCATGTACGGCTTGACGTAGGTCGTGCCGATGGCGCCAAGCTGGATGCCGAACAGGGACCCGGCGAGGATGATCATTGCCAGCCGGATATCGACGAGGCCGCTCCAGCTGTACTTGATCGTGCCGCCGAGACCCATGACAAAGGCGATGACGAGCTCGGTGGCCGAGGCCATGAGGCTCGGCGCGCCGAGCAGATAGTGCATGCCCGGCACGCCGATGAATCCGCCCACGGCGATGGTGGCCGCGAGCATGCCGGTCGCAAAGCCGATCGGAATCGTGAACAGCACCGATACCCTGGCATCGAGGCTGCGGAAGTACAGCATGGTGTACGGGATATCGACCGCCTGAATGCGACGCGCCAGCCGGCTCACTTTCTCTTGCGCCCGGGAAGTCCCCGACCGGTAGGCTGACACTGCGTCCCACATCACGTAACCACCGACGACCGCCAGCACGAGGACGAACGCCAGGCTCACGTAAAGATTCGATCCCGCAGCGCCGAAGGCGCGCTGGATGCTCTCCTGCAGGTGCGCGCCGTAGAGCACCCCCGCTTCGGCAGACACCCCCAGGACCAGTCCGAGCTTGACATCGACCTGGCCGTAGCGCGCGCGCTTGATCGCGCCCACCAGCGCCTTCGGGAACTTGTGGCACATGTTGGAAGCAACCGCGACGATACCCGGCACACCCAGGCTCATCATGGCCGGCGTCAGCACGAAAGCGCCGCCCGAGCCGATGAAGCCGCTCACCAGCCCGCCGATGAACCCGACGATGAGCAGGTAGGCGATGTCGAAAAGGTCGAGCGGGATGAAATTCGCTGCGGCGTCCACAAGATGCGCCTTCGCCTACTTCCTCGCCCTGACGCCGAGCAGGTCCCAGAAGTAGCCGGTGAATGCGCCGTGCGAGAGGGAGAAGACGAAGGCGATCGCTACGGGAACGAGGCCGTACCACCCGCCCAGCGCCGAAAGCCGAACAACCAGGTCCTCGATCAGGAACAGACCCGCGTAAAGCGCTGCGGTGAGGACCGCGAGAGCCAGCGTCCTGAGGATCTTTCTTCCAGCGGCGGCGGCCGTAACGGGCGCCATTTCCAACTCCCTGGTCCAGTCGCAACACCGCGCCGCCGCGCGACCGTTCGCTCGAGCGGCGCGCGGTGGCCGATGCAAAAAAATGGTAGCACGCACGCGCGGCGCAACGCATAGCAACTGCAAAGGCGCCCATAAACCGGGCGCATCCGCGCCACGGCGCCACAATGACGAGCGTTACCGCGTTTCGCGAGGGGCGACGCTCGCGCCGTCGCCAGGCGGCGGCAGCGAGGCGCATTCCTCGAACACGCGCGCCCGGCAGCTGGCGCAGACATTTCGATCCAGCCGAGCGAAGATGACCGCGACGGCCTCGCGCTTGGTGGCGAGCTTCGCTCCGGGAGCGAACTCGCCGCGGAACGCAGGCCCGAACAGCATTCTGGCTGCCGCGTCTCTCAGGCCGTGGAAGTAGAGTCCGCCGCCGCGCGCGCGCCGCCGTCGCGCCTCGCCCGCCAGCAGCTCGGCGCCGGCCACGTCGACGAAATTCATGCTCTTCGAGAGCAGCAGCAGGTGCCTCTGCAGCGGCCGCCGTTCCTCGATCTGCTGCAAATAGTCGCCGACGTGGCTCACGGCGCCGAAATACAGCGAGCCTTCGACACGCAGGATCCGCAGCTGCGGGCACTCGGCCTCGCCGGGCCTGCGCTCGCGGAACTTGCGCTGCGCCGACTGCGGGTCGGGGAGGATCGAGCGCAATGCCGGCCGCGACGTGCGGTGCAGGTAGAGCACCAGGGAAAGCGCGATGCCGAACAGGATGGCGATCTCGAGGTGCAGCGTGAGCGTGGCGAACACGGTGACCGCGAGCAGGGCGCCCTCGGCGCGGCTCGCGCGCACGATGGTGCGCATCTGGTGGAAGTCGAACAGGCCCCACGCCACCAGCAGCAGGATCGCCGCCATCGAAGCCACCGGAATGAACGCCGCCAGCGGCGCCACCGCGAGCACGATCAGCACCAGCAAGGCCGCGGACAACACGGCCGCCAGCGGCGTTTGCGCGCCGGCCTCGTAGTTGGCGCCGGAGCGGTTGAACGACCCGCTCGACGGGTACGCCGAGAAGAAGCTGCCCGCCAGGTTCGACAGGCCCTGGCCGATGAATTCCTGGTTGCCGTCGATGCGCTGGCCTGACTTGAGCGCGATCGAGCGCGCGATCGAAACGGCTTCCACCAGCCCCAGCAGCGAGACCGCGAGCGCGGCGCTGCCGAGCGCGCGCATCGTGTCGAAGGAGAACTGCGGCACGGAAAACGCGGGCAGCGCGGCGGGCAGCGCACCCAGCACGCGGATCGAAATGCCGCCAAGCGGGTGCCAACGGTTGATGGCATACCCCGCCAGTGCGCCGGCGAGCATCGCCACGATCATGTACGGCACGCGCGGCAGCCAGCGCCGCGCGGCGATTCCCGCGGCGAGCGTGATCACGCCCACCAGCAGGGTGGTGGTCTGGATCTCGTCTGCGCCGGCGCCGAAGGCGTGCAGGGTCTCGAAAAACGACGTGCCCGCGGGGACCGGCACGCCGAAGAAATTGCGCAGTTGGCTGGCGATGATCAGCAGCGCAGCGCCGGCGGTGAAGCCGACCACGACGGTGTGCGAAATGAAATTCACCAGCACCCCGAGCCGCGCCAGTCCCGCCACCAGCTGCGTCGCGCCGACCAGGAACGTCAGCATCAGCACGAGGTTGATGTACTTGGCGCTGCCGGGTTCCGCCAGTTGCGTCATGGTCGCGAACACGACCAGCGAGATGGCGTTGGTCGGGCCCGACACCAGGTGCCAGCTCGAGCCCCACAAGGCGGCGATCACGGCGGGCACCATCGCGGCGTAAAGCCCGTACTGCGGTGGCAGCCCGGCAAGCGTGGCGAAGGCGATGGCCTGGGGCAGCACCACGATGGCGCCGACCGCGCCGGCGGCAAGGTCGGTGCGCAACACCTCGCGATCGACCCGCGGCCACCAGCGCAGCGCCGGAAACATGCGCCCCAGCCAGGAAAACTTGCCCAACATGCGCAATTGTAGAATGGCCCGCATGCCAAAGCTCGCGGCGAATCTGTCGCTGCTGTTTGCCGAAACCGCTTTTCTCGATCGCTTCGCTGCCGCCGCGCGCGCCGGATTTCGCGGCGTGGAGTACCAGTTTCCGTACGCTTTTCCGGCGCGCGCCGTCGCCGAGCGCGCCCGCGCGGCCGGGGTCGAGGTCGTGCTGCACAACATTCCCGCGGGCGATGCGGCGCGCGGCGACCGCGGCATCGCCTGCCTGCCGGAGCGCGCGAGTGAGTTCCGCGACGGCGTCGAGCGCGCGCTCGAGTACGCCGGCGCTGCGGGCTGCCCGCGGCTCAACTGCCTCGCCGGCGTGGTGCCGCCGGATGCGCCGCGCGGGCGCCATTTCGACACGCTGGTGGAGAACGTGCGCTTCGCCGCCGCCCGGCTGAATGCCGCCGGCATCCTGCTGAGCCTCGAGCCGATCAATACGCGCAGCGTTCCCGGCTTTTTCCTCACCAACACGCGCCAGGCGCTCGAAGTGCTCGATGCCGCGGGCGCGGACAACGCCTTCCTGCAATACGACATCTTCCACATGCAGATCATGGAGGGCGATCTCGCAGCGACGATCGAGCGGCTGCTGCCGCGCATCGGCCACCTGCAACTCGCCGATGTGCCGGGGCGCCATGAACCGGGCAGCGGCGAGATCAACTTCGATTTCCTGCTGCGCCACATCGACCGTCTCGGCTACTCCGGCTGGATCGGGTGCGAATACAATCCGCTCGGGAACACGGTCGAGGGTCTGGCGTGGGCGAAGCACTTTCTCTGACGAAAATCGACGCCGAGCGGCAGCGTACGGTGGCGCAGGCGCTGCGCACCTTCCTGCCGGCGCGCGCCGTGCTGTGGCAGGAGGAGGACACGCGGCCCTACGAGTGCGACGGCCTCACTGCCTACCGCAAGGTGCCGATGGTGGTGGCGCTGCCCGAGACCGAGGAGCAGGTGCAGCGCATCCTGCGCAGCTGCCATGCGATGGAGGTGCCGGTGGTGCCGCGCGGCGCGGGCACCGGACTCTCCGGCGGCGCGCTGCCGCGCGGCGACGGCGTGCTGCTCGCGATGGCGAAATTCATGCGCGTGCTGCGCATCGATCCGCTGGCGCGCGTCGCGGTGGTGCAGCCCGGCGTGCCGAACGGCGCGATATCCGATGTCGTATCGCCGTTCGGACTGTATTACGCGCCCGATCCGTCGAGCCAGATCGCCTGCTCCATCGGCGGCAACGTGGCCGAGAATTCGGGCGGCGTGCATTGCCTGAAATACGGCCTCACCGTGCACAACGTGCTCCGGGTGCGCGGTTTCACGATCGACGGCGAGCCGGTCAGCTTCGGCTCGGAGGCGCTCGATGCGCCGGGCTACGACCTGCTCGCGCTCGCAATCGGTTCCGAGGGCATGCTGGCGGTGATCACCGAAGTGACGGTGAAGCTGCTGCCGAAGCCGCAGACCGCGCGCGTGGTGATGGCGTCCTTCGACGACGTCGAGACGGCGGGCCAGGCGGTGGCCGCGATCATCGCCGCGGGCATCCTGCCGGCCGGACTCGAGATGATGGACAGGCCGGCGACGCAGGCGGTCGAGGAATTCGTGCACGCCGGCTACGACCTCGAAGCGGCGGCGATCCTGCTGTGCGAGTCCGACGGCACGCCGGAGGAGGTGGAGGACGAGATCGCGCGCGTGCGCGCGGTGCTCGCGAGCGCCGGCGCGACGCGCACCAGCGTGTCGCGCGACGAGGCCGAGCGGCTGCGCTTCTGGTCGGGCCGCAAGGCCGCGTTTCCCGCCATGGGGCGCATCTCGCCCGACTACTACTGCATGGACGGCACCATCCCGCGCAAGCGTCTCGGCGAGGTGCTCAACTTCATCGGCGACATGGAGCGCAAGTACGGCCTGCGCTGCCCGAACGTGTTCCACGCCGGCGATGGCAACCTGCATCCGCTCATCCTGTTCGACGCCGCGAGCGCCGACGAGCTGCGCCGCACCGAGCGCTTCGCCGCCGAGGTGCTGGAGAAATGCGTCGCCGTGGGCGGCACCATCACCGGCGAGCACGGCGTCGGCGTGGAGAAGATCGACCAGATGTGCGTCCAGTTCAGCGCCGCGGAGCTGGAGACTTTTCACGCCCTGAAGCGCGCCTTCGACCCGCAGGGCCTGCTCAATCCGGGCAAGGCGGTGCCGACCCTGCGTCGCTGCGCCGAGTTCGGGCGCATGCGCGTGCACGGCGCTCAGCTGCCGCATCCCGAATTGCCGCGCTTCTGATGGACGCAGCGATTGCGGCGCTGGCCGAGCGGATCCGCGCCGCGGCCGAGTCGCGGCAGGCGCTGTGCATCCGGGGCGGCGGCAGCAAGGACTTCTACGGCGGCGAGCCCAGGGGCGAGCTGCTCGACGCGCGCGGCTACGCGGGGATCGTCAGTTACGAGCCGAGCGAGCTGGTGGTAACGGCGCGCGCCGGGACGCCGCTTGCCGAACTCGAGGCCGTGCTCGCGGACAACGGCCAGATGCTCGCGTTCGAGCCGCCGCATTTCTCGCCTGGCGCGACGCTCGGCGGCTGCGTGGCGGCCGGCCTTTCGGGGCCCCGGCGCGCGGCGGCGGGCGCCTTGCGCGATTTCGTGCTCGGCGCTCGCGTACTGGACGGGCGCGGCCGCTGGCTCGCGTTCGGCGGCGAGGTCATGAAAAACGTCGCCGGCTATGACGTCTCGCGCCTGCTCGCGGGGTCGCTGGGCACGCTCGGGCTGATCGCGCAGGTTTCGCTCAAGGTCCTGCCGCGGCCGCAGCGCGAAATCACGCTGGCGTTCGAGATGCCCGAAGCGCGTGCGCTCGAGACCACCAACCGCTGGGCCGGCTTGCCGCTGCCGATCTCGGCGACCGCCTGGCACGACGGCCGGCTGAGCGTGCGTCTGTCCGGCGCCGAGAGCGCGTTGCGCGCGGCGGCCGAGAAGCTGGGCGGCGAAGCCGCGGCAAGCGAAGCCGCGGCGCGCGACTGGACGGCGATCCGGGAGCAGACCGTGCCGTTCTTCGCCGGGGAGGCGCCGCTGTGGCGCGTATCGCTGCCCTCAAACGCCAAGCCGCTCGCCTTGCCGGAGGCGCAACTCATCGAATGGGGCGGGGCATTGCGCTGGCTGAAATCGGGCGCCGATGCCGCCACGGTGCGAGGCGCGGCGGCACAGGCCGGCGGTCACGCCACGCTGTTTCGCGGCGGCGACAGGGCGGCGGGGGTTTTCGCGCCGCTCGCCCCGGCGCTCGCCCGCTTGCACCGGGAAATCAAGGCCGCTTTCGATCCGGCCGGGATCCTCAATCCCGGGCGGCTGTATCGGGAGTTCTAGTTCGTGCCGGCCCCATCGTCAGGCTTTTTCGCCGCCTTGATCGCCTGCGCCATGAACGCGGTGGCGCGCTCCTCCTCGCGCTGTTTGCGCGCGGCATACTTTCGCAGGCTCAGCCAGAGCCAGAGCGCGCAGACCGCGATCAGCGCGACGCCCAGCAGCGCGAAGGTCTTGCCCATGCGCAAAGTATAGCGGGGCCGTTGCGATGCACACTGAACTCGCCGATTTCATCCGCGGCACGCCGATGGGGCGCGAGGCCGAGGCGATCCTGCGCAAGTGCGTGCACTGCGGCTTTTGCACCGCCACCTGTCCAACGTACCAGCTGCTGGGCGACGAGCTGGATTCGCCGCGCGGCCGCATCTATCTCATCAAGCGGGTGCTCGAAGGCGCGGCGGTGACCGAGCGCACGCGCTTGCATCTCGACCGCTGCCTGACCTGCCGCTCCTGCGAGACCACCTGTCCCTCGGGCGTGCAGTACGGCCGGTTGGCGGATATCGGCCGTCAGCTGGTGGAAACCTGCACCACGCGCAGCCCCTGGCAGCGCTTGCAGCGCGCTGCGCTGGCGTTCGTCTTGCCGCGCACGGCATTGTTCGGCGCGCTGCTTGCGCTCGGCCGATGGGTGCGGCCGTTCCTGCCGCGAGCGCTGCGCGACAAGGTGCCGGCGCGCAGCGAGCGTGCGGGCGTGCGTCCTGCGGCACGGCACCGCCGCCGCGTGCTGGCGCTGGCGGGCTGTGTGCAGCCCGCGCTCGCGCCGGCGATCAACGCCGCTGCGGCGCGCGTGCTGGATCGCATCGGCATCTCGCTCATCGAGGCGCCGGGCGCGGGTTGCTGCGGCGCGCTGCGCTACCACCTCAACCAGCAGGACGCGGGCAGGGACGAGATGCGCGCGCTGATCGATCGCTGGTGGCCGTATCTCGAGCGTGACGAGGTCGAAGGCATCGTGATGACCGCGAGCGGTTGCGGCGCGACCGTAGAGGAGTACGCGCACGCGCTCGAGCAGGATGCGGATTATCGGCACAAGGCGGCGCGCGTTTCGCTGCTCACGAGGGACCTCTCCGAGCTGGTCGCGGCCGAGGCTCCGGCGCTGGAGCGGTTGCTGGAAACGCGCACGCCTCGCAGCGCGCCGCTGCGCGTCGCGTTCCAGTCGCCGTGCTCGCTGCAGCACGGGCTGAAAGTCCATGGCGTGGTCGAGCGTGTGCTCGCAAGCTCCGGGCACCTGCTCACCCCGGTGGCCGAGGCGCATCTGTGCTGCGGCTCTGCCGGGACGTACTCGATCCTGCAGCCCGAGCTGTCGCTGCAGCTTCGCGAGCGCAAGCTGGCTGCGCTCGCCGCCGGCGAGCCGCAGGTGATCGCGACCGCCAACGTCGGCTGCCTGACCCATCTGCAGGGCGGCACCGCGACCCCGGTGCGGCACTGGATCCAACTGCTGGACGACGTCCTGCAAGAGTAAGATTCGCGGCATGAACGCCCCGAATGCTGCGGATCGCCTCGCCCGGGCGGATGCCGACGTCAAGGTCGTGCGCACCGCGTGTCCGCACGATTGCCCCGATACCTGCGGCATGCTGGTGAGCGTGAAGGACGGCGTCGCGGTGAAGATCCAGGGCGATCCGTCGATGCCGTTTTCCGAGGGCACGCTGTGCACCAAGGTGTCGCATTACCTCGAGCGCAGCTACGCGCCGGATCGCCTGCTGCATCCGCTGCGCCGCTCAGGGCCCAAGGGCGCAGGCGAATTCCGGCGTGTCTCGTGGGATGAAGCGCTCGACGAAATCGCAGCGCGCCTGAAAGCGCTCGCCGCATCGCCGGAGGGTGCGGAATCGATCCTGCCGTTGAACTACGCCGGCACCATGGGCATGGTGCAGTACAGCTCGATGGACCGGCGCTTCTTCCACCGTTTGGGCGCTTCGCTCCTCGATCGCACGCTGTGCTCCTCCGCCGGCAAGGCCGGGCTCAAGGCCACCCTCGGCGCTTCGGTGGGCATGGACCCCGAGCGCTTCTCGGAAGCGCGGCTCATCATTCTCTGGGGCGCCAACCCGATCGTTTCCAACCTGCATCTGTGGCCGCGCGTGCTGGAGGCGAAGCGCCGCGGCGCCAAGGTGATCGCGATCGACCCCTATCGCAGCCTTTCCGCGGAAAAGTGCACCCAGCACGTGGCGCCGCTGCCGGGCACCGACGGCGCGCTCGCGCTCGGCCTGATGCACGTGCTGGTGGCCGAAGACCTGATCGACCGCGATTACATCGCGCGCTGCACGCTCGGCTTCGGGGAACTCGCCGAGCGCCTGCAGCAGTACACGCCCGAGTGGGCGGCGCGCATCTGCGGCCTGCGAGTCGAGGAGGTGGTGCAGCTGGCGCGCGATTACGGCAGCGCGAAGCCCGCCGCGATCCGGCTCAATTACGGCATGCAACGCCATGCCGGCGGCGGCATCGCGGCGCGCACCATCGCCTGCCTGCCGGCGCTGACCGGCGCCTGGCGCGACGCGGCGGGCGGGATCCTGCTCAGCACCGCCGACTTCTACAACTTCGACCACGCCGCGCTCGAGCGGCCGGATCTGCTCGCGGGACGCACGCCGCGCGTGATCAATCATGCCGCCATCGGCGAGGCACTCACCGGCGCGCAGCCGCCGGTGCGCGCGGTGATCGTCTACAACAACAATCCGGTTGCCGTATGCCCGGATGCCGAAAAAGTGGTGGCCGGTTTCAAGCGCGAGGACCTGTTCTGCGTGGTGATGGATTCGTTCCTCACCGACACCGCGGACTACGCCGACATCGTGCTGCCGGCCACGACGCAGCTCGAGCATTACGACGTGCACAAGTCCTACGGCCACCTCTACGTGCTGGCCAACAACCCGGCGATCGCGCCGGTGGGCGAAGCGCTGCCCAATTCGGAAGTGTTTCGGCGGCTTGCGGCGCGCATGGGCTACGACGAGTCGTGTTTTCGCGACTCCGACGAGGACATCTGCCGCGCCGCGCTCGGCTCCGCCAGTCCGCGCATGCAGGGCATCGCGTGGGAGGTGGTCAAGGAAAGCGGCTGGCAGCGGCTGCGCGTCGACGAGCGCTTCGCGCCCTTCGCCGACGGCGGTTTCCCGACCCCCTCGGGCAAGTGCGAGTTCTATAGCGCCTGGCTGCGCGACCAGGGCTTCGATCCGCTGCCGTTCTTCAATCCACCCGCGGAATCGGCAGCCAGCAGCCCCGAGCTGGCGCGCAAGTACCCGCTCGCTTTCCTGTCGCCGCCGGCACGTAATTTCCTCAACTCGAGCTTCGCCAACCTGAAGCGTTTCCGCGACCAGGAGGGCGAGCCGCGCCTCGAGATGCATCGCGACGACGCCGACGCGCGCGGCATCGCCGGCGGCGACCGGGTGCGCGTGTTCAATGAGCGCGGCAGCTACACCCTGCGCGCACGCGTCAACGACAAGCCACGGCGCGGGGTGGTCGTGGCGCCCTCGGTGTGGTGGCGCAAGTTCTCGCCCGATGGCCGCAACGCCAACAGCGTCACTTCGCAGCGCACCGCGGACTTGGGCGGCGGCGCGACCTTCTACGATTGCCTCGTGGAAGTCGAAAAGGCTTGAGCCCTCCGGTCCACCTCTTCATCAGCGAGAACCTCGGCCGCTACGGATTTCCCGAGGGGCATCCGCTTTCGATCGACCGGCAGGGTGCGTTCTGGAACGCGGCGCGCGCGCGCGGGCTCGACCGCGCCGTCGTGATCGCAGATTCCCCCGCCGCGCCGCGCAGCGCGATCGAGCGCTTTCACCACCCTGAGTACGTCGATCAGGTGATCGAGGCCTCGCGCGCGGGCAGCGGTTACCTCGATTACGGCGACACGCCCGCGTTTCCCGGTTGCTACGAGGTGACGGCGCACCTGGTCGGAGCGGCGCTCGAGGGCGCACGGCGCGTGATGGCGGGCGAGGCGCGGCGCACCTTTCAGCCGATCGGCGGCCTGCACCACGCGCGCCGCGGCGCCGCCGCAGGCTTTTGCGTCTTCAACGATCTCGGCGTGCTGGTCGAGACGCTGCGCGCGGAGCACGGTGTGCGCCGCATCGCCTACGTCGACATCGACGTGCACCACGGCGACGGCGTGTTCTACGAATTCGAGCACGACCCGGAACTGATCGTGGCCGACATCCACGAGGACGGCGCGGTGCTCTATCCCGGCACCGGTTTCGCGTATGAGTCCGGCAAGGGCGCAGCGCAAGGAGCGAAGCTCAACCTGCCGCTCGCGCGCGGCGCGGGCGATGCCGAATTCTTCTGCGCCTGGGACGAGGCCGAGCGGTTCTTGGAGCGCCGCGTGCCGGAGTTCGTGATCCTGCAATGCGGCGCCGACGGTCTCGCCGGCGACCCGCTGGCGGATTTGCGGCTGACGCCGGCGGCGCATGCGCACGCCGTGCGCCGCCTGATCGGGCTCGCCGAGCGCCATGCCGAAGGGCGGTT